>Ga0163150_10000509_pt1 | contig 72696 bp, 61 predicted proteins | sample OliLakLV19P2IB_FD_148628 | JGI IMG/M metagenome (GOLD analysis project Ga0163150, IMG submission 148628) | Freshwater microbial mat bacterial communities from Lake Vanda, McMurdo Dry Valleys, Antarctica - Oligotrophic Lake LV.19.P2.IB | ecosystem: Environmental > Aquatic > Freshwater > Lake >... | reverse complement strand
ATGTAATGGCTGAGGTTTTTGCTCCAAGTGAATTGAAAACAATATTGTAATTATCAAGGTAAGATTCAGTATTTCCGTTTTCTTTTTCGTTTAGTTTTTCTAAAATCAATTTGTATGATGCTTCAACATCATAAGCATCATACTCAAATAGCAATTCAATATTGTATTTCATTCTAAACAAATCCTGACAATCTTTAAAATTTTGCTTATTTCGGTACTCATTTCCATCTTGAAAAATCAACATCGTTTGCTTCGGCTCAAAATTGTAAATCAAACTGTCTAACCTTTGAATATCATATCCACCAGTTATAAGCAATAAAGTTGGTGCCCCAAGTTTGGCTATTCCCGACATTTTGTAGAGCAACCTCGGCTTGCCTGGGTCTCTGCTAATCCATTCAGGTGAGTAACCACCAGGTTTGGGTTTGTGATAAATATAGCTTGTATCACACCCATTGACTTTACAATTATATAGAGAAATCCAAATTGTTTCTCTTGTCATAGTTGTAATATCAACTAAAACTTTTATGTTTCGTTCAACTCTTGAAAAAACACTTTTAAAAGCAAACCAATTGTCATTCGGTTGAGAGCTATCAAGCTCAACTACTTCAAGCTTATCTCCAACTAATTCTCTTGTTTTCAAAAAATTTTCCTTTTTCCATTCCGAAGTCAGCGGATTTGAATATTTGAATAGAATCACCTTTGATGGTTGATATTCCAACATATTTTTTTCCAAGCCGAGAAAATATCTGTCTTCCCAGCTCAAAACGGTTATCAAAATATCAGCTTTCATAATCAAATAATGTTTGTTGGCTTACTTCTTTTTCGTTAATCTTTTTATTCGTGGTAGCAGCATAGAATATTTCTCTTGCTTTTATAGACACTCTTGAATGTTGCCCAATGACATCTAAGCCCCTATCAGGGAAAAGTAATCTATTTGGGATATAGACAGTTACTTTTTCTCCGAATTCCTTTGATGAAGATTTTCTATCATAAAGTATTAGTGCTTCTTTCGAAATTCTTAACCACTCTTCTAATTCTTTAAGTTGCTCATCCGTTAATTCGTTCTTAGCAGAGATTGAAAAAGTAATTGCTCTAGGTTCAGATGAATCTTTTGACATCAATCTTTCCTTAAACAAAAGAGCAATTTGGTCAAACATATTTTTTATCTCTTTGGCTTGCTTTGTTGAGCAATTGTCAATATTGTTGAACAAGTCATTCTCAATTCTATTCCATAAGTCTCTACTTTTTTCTTTTATGACATCATCTTGAAATGAGTACCGAATTTCTTTTACTACCGCCTTGTCTTTATCGCCTTTTGCTTCATCAACTTTTGCCGAAAATTCTTTGTCATACATCCAGTAACAGGGATAAAGCAAATTTCTGATTACTCCAGTTGACAAATGCACTATTGCTTCCCATCCTGAATACTGAGGGAGATTCGCTTTTGAAGGACGGTTTCTAAAATATTCTGCTCTTGCATACTTGTATTTGTAATCCGAAACTTTCTTTTTAAAATCATCTTGTCCTGCATACATTTCCTCTGCTTCCTTTTGAACAATATCTTCCCAATACTTAAAGTCTGCCGCTACTTTAGGATTAATTGGGAAAAAGATTTCAGCATCACTTGTATCAATATTAAATTTTTCCAACCTTCTATTTACTATATCTTTTACCAGTTGCCCAAAATCGGAAAACCTATTTTGAAAAGGTTTTTCCATGTCAATGGAAAGGAAATCATGTCCTTCAATTATCGAACTACCAGCAGATGTTAGGAAACTATGTTTTCTGACTTTTGCAACAGCGACCTTAAAGCTAAAATCAGAGTGGTCTCTATATGCAATCCAAGAATTCAAAGCTCTAATTTGATAAATATTCAAATCTTGTGCATCATCAATCAAGAATAGAAAATGTGTAGTGGCTAATTTTTCAACACTCTTTACAATTTTCATTAAGGGTATTAGTAGCGAATAAAATGAAACGCATCTATCGCTGAAACTATCATCACTATTATTTATTTGATTTTGAGTTTCACTACTTATTTTTTGAAAATATCTTGTAAGAGCCTTAAAAACTGATTGGTCATTTTCTAGTTTAATATTCAAAATATAGTTCAAATCATTCCTGATTTCAACTTCTTTTTCAGTAGTGCAAACATTTTCAATGGAAGCTAAAACAGCAGAAAGTTCATATGCAATTGATAAAACAAAAAAATGCTCTGAAACTACAGATGCTTTAAACTTAGTATTAGTTAACTCAAACTCGCTTTTGAAAAAGAGGACATTTATACAGGGCACATAAACACCCACTTTGGAATAATCAAACTGAACATTTACCTTTGACGCTTTATAGAATTGTTTTTGATAGGAGTTGTAAAGTAGTGTCATTGATTTGCCACATCCTCTCTCTCCCACAAGAAATATATTCCTACCTGATTGAATAAATCTTGAATAATTATGGTCTTCCACAAAATACTCAATCAATTCGTCAGTAGCAAAGTTTACTGCCGCTTCATATTCAAAAGGGTTTGTTGGTTTTTTACTTTTCATGTAATGCTACATTGATAGAATTGAAAACAGTTTCGGGTTCATATGATAAATGTTCCGATAAGAACTTCTTCGGTTTTTCACCAATTGGCAATGTCAAATCATCTAAAAACAACTGAGATATTCCTGGCTCTATTCTTATAGGTTTTATTCTTCCGCCAACTTCATTTTCTACTAAGAAGTTAAAAGTCACATGAGTTTTCTTAAATGGTTCAAGCCAATCACAGTAGTATTTGCAATACTTTCTCTCTGCTTCTAATTTGAGCATGCGGCTTAAAGTAAAATTAAATAGCTCTACAAACTCTTTATGTTCAGATTCAGAAATCACTCCATCCTTTGCAGAAATATTAAAGTTGTATGTCAAACACACTCTTTCATTTCTCCGATCAATGTTTGTTTTTGTTATTTCAGCGTACTTGTGATAAATGACTGATTTCTTGTTGTAGGGATAGTCATAATATTTGTTCATAAAAATTGATGTCCTATGAGGGCCTTCAGCCAACTCATCGGCAAACCGCAGCAAAGCAGAACATTTCTTTGAATGAATTTCAGTGCTAAACAAATGGGGAGGCAATAAGGTCAATTCATTAATTGTATCCTTTGAACCATCACTTGCAGTTCCTGAATGTTTGCTTGCAACTTCAGGAACTAAAATCCTTTCTTCTTCAAATTCCTTCTTCTTGTTTCTTATATAATCGTAAACTTCTCTTATAACATCTTGCTCATGATGAATTTTTCTATCCACAGTCAAATTACCTACATCATGAAACAGAATGAGCATACAGATGAAGTATATCTGTATTGCATCTAACTCATCAATCTTATTGCCTAAAAGTCTATTCGCATTTGACAAAACATCCATGATGTGATTTTCACCATGGTCTGAGAGCCCCTTCTGAATAACTTTAATATCGTTGAAAATATTTTCCGCTACTAAAATATCACGAGCCGACGTGTAATAACCAAAATATTTATCAGCATCAGCAGGAGATTCTGTAAAATCTAATTTCAGTTTCTCGTAAAGTTTAGTTTCAATTTTTTGCTTATTCCAAGCCATAATAATTTCAGAATGTAGATTGAACGATTTTATTAAAAACAGCTTTCGCTAAAAGTGGAGGGACGGAATTACCAACTTGTTGCTGTTGAAAACCGATACTTCCATGAAAGTGAAATGTATCAGGAAACGATTGAATCCTTGCTGCTTCTCTTACACTCAGTCCTCTGTTTTCATTTGGATGTATCAGCATATTTTTTCTGTAGTTACCGATGACAACAGAAGGTTCATTCTCTTTCAATCGGTAGTAGATTCCAGTATGACACCTTGAAAAATCTTTGTAGTTCTCCATCAACTTTGGGGGAATGCTTTCCCAATTGCCGCCCTGCGGTATATGTTCGTATCGCTTTAAAACAACTTTATTGTTATCTGTAACAAGATTATTTACTGCCTTATTTGATTGCTTTCTTCTTGTTGTTTGATATTTATTTTGAGCAAGTTTCTTATACTTCAGTTCGTGGTATGCTGCACCGTTTTCTAGTTTTGGTAAATCAGAAATTGCATCTGACACAGTCAGATATTTCTTTGTACTTGGCTTTGGAAATTCATACTTGATTCCGTGCAACGAACCAACAATGAATAAACGATTGCGGATTTGAGGAACTCCGTAATCCGCTGAGTTCAAAATGGCATGATTGCTTGTGTATCCCAACTTGCTAAACGCTGCAATAATTTTTTCAAAGAAGTACCCATTTTCAGTTTCAACAATTCCTTTGACATTTTCAACTATTACCCAATCGGGATTTTGCTCCTTTGTCAGTCGTATATATTCTCTGAATAACCAGTTGCTTTCGTTTTCTTTATTTCTGGTTTTCTGATTTGAAGTTGAGAATCCTTGACAAGGCGGTCCGCCAAATAAAATTTTTATATTATTTTTTTCTGCCTTGCAATAGCCATTAATTTTGACTTTACGCACATCATCATTTAATAGCTTCGTGTTCGGGTGATTTGCCTGATATGTGGTTGCAGCATACCTGTCAATTTCAACTGCGACCTTTACATCAACGCCAGCAGAGATTGCCCCAATGGACATTCCCCCTGCACCTGAGAACAGGTCTATACCTATGAACTTGACTTTTGACATCGGGAAAAGGGAGTGCAAAATAACTAAACTAACAAAGTAATATTGATAAAAGTATAAAAGATGGTTAAGAATGTTCCGAAACTGCTGATTTAAAGCTTTTAGATTCAGAATTGGAAGTGTCTAAATACAGTTGCAGCTAAAGCTTTTATTGTCGAATATACAAAATAGTAAAAGTCGAATTTCCCAAAATTATTGCTCTGACTTTCAATAGCTTATGCAAGCTTATGCAAGATTTTTAAGGGCATGCAGCATTTGCGGCGTACAACTACAATTTTAAACAAAACATTCTACACATTCCGGATGAAGGCTGTTTCTTTATGTTCAAATAAACACCGACCTTGCCCTCTCAATCATCCAGCATGGAAATAAAAAATCTATTTGACCCAGCCGTAAAACAGGAAATCATTAACCGCATTAATACATTAACGCCGCAGAGCCAGCGGCAATTGGGCAAGATGGAAGTAGCGCAGATGCTGGCCCATGTGCAGGTGCCGATGGGTGTGGCACTCGGCACCCATACCGTAAAAGGTAACTGGCTGATGAAACTGATACTACCCTTGTTTAAAAAAGCCTTATATGATGAGAAACCCTGGAAACAGGGATTACCTACCGGGTAACAGCCAAGGATTTTTAATGTACTACAAACTAACAAACCGTTATAATAACCGTCAGTTGGGCAGCATTAAATAGTAGAAAAAGATTGTTTAACTACCTTAGTCAACTTGTCAAGATGCGGGTTTTTCAACTTAGCAATTGCCTTATGAATAAGGCTTTGGTCGCAAGTGAAAAGTTTATGACACCGGACTTCACTTAGCCTATCCATTTTTTTTGTAAGGAAAGAATTATCTAATTCAAATGAAAACTCATCATTTTTAATATTTGTGGTAATCGCTGCAAGTATTACATCATTGCTATTATTTATGTCGGAATTTGACACAACTATAGCTGGTCTTACCTTTGTGTTTGATAAGTCAGTTAAAGGAAAAGGAACTAATACAATGTCTCCTTGGTCGTATGGCATTGAGTAAATTAATCTTTTAAATATGAAGCCCAGTATTCGTCATCTTCATTGTCCCAAACTTTAGCTAATGACTTTTCTGAAATAAGCATACAGAAATTAGTCAATTCACCTTCTTTTAATGAGGCTATATTATTAATAGGCTGCTCAATTTCGTGAGTGCCGGTATAACCCCGGTTATGGAATAAGGAACTAATGACAGAAAGGCTTTCTGAATAACTATAAGCTAAGGTCATTTTGTTTTATTTTTTTGTTCTTCAAAAAATATAATTTGGTCGCCCAACCATTTATAAAGTTCTTTTGCAGTTTCTATTGTCATATAAACTCCTGTTTCAAATTCCCGGATAATACCATTTTTACTATCCGAACTATTTGAAATCTTAACAAGTTTTTCATCTTCTATTTTAAAATCACTTGCTTTAGGTATGGCTAATCTTTCTGCATAAAAATTGATATTACATAGCCCTTTGGGAGTTATTCCTCCATAAGCCCCGTCAACGTGCAATTCTCTAAAACTGTTAGAAATTTTATTATGAACTGTTACGGTCGTTGATTTTTTGTTCTTTGGGTCTTCCATTAAAAATACTAATTGGGAATAATTAATGCGTTTTGCTTAAACGGCTATCATTTCAGAATATTCAACCGTTGCTATTTTGTAATAACAACGTAAATATAGTATCTAATGTTTCAATTCTCAATATTGGATGCTAATTCATTGAAAATTATGCCATTTTTTTAGCTAATAAAGGGGCTTGTCACTAAGAGTAAAGTCAAAACAGTAGTCCCGACCCGCTACCCAAAGAACCAGTCAGCCCCGGATTTCCAATGTCCAGCCCAATCAGTGTTGCGTCATCTTGGTCGTCCAACTATGACCAAAACGGTCTTGCGTTATACCTTACATATAGATAAAGGCTGGTCGTTTTTATTTTTTTGAAGCAGCAGAAGCCTGTAATAAGTCCACTTGGGCATAAAATTTCATTTGTTCTATTTTAAGGTTTAAAATTTCATGAGTAGCGCTGTGATTTTATATTACCTCTTGTAAGTATGAACTTAATACTTTGTTTAATTTTTCATGTATTGATAGTGAAACATTTCCCATTCCGGATGAAGGCTGTTTCTTTTTGTTAAAATAAACACCGAACTTCCCATCTATAATTATACAGCATGGAAATAAAAAATCTTTTTGACCCGGCCGTAAAACAGGAAATCATTGGCCGCATTAATACATTAACACCGCAGAGCCAGCGGCAATGGGGCAAAATGGATGCAGCGCAGATGCTGGCCCATGTGCAGGTGCCGATGGGTGTGGCATTAGGTACGCATACGGTAAAAGGTAACTGGCTGATGAAACTGATACTACCCTTGTTTAAAAAAGCCTTATATGATGAGAAACCCTGGAAACAGGGATTACCTACCGACAAAACATTTATTACGACCGGGCAATCAAAAGATTTTGAAATGGAGAAAAACAATTTGCTGGATAAAGTGAACCGTTTCAGTGAAGCAACGATGGTAAACGAGAAACACCCGGTGTTTGGCACCCTCACCAAAGAACAATGGAGCAAAGCCACCTGGAAACACCTGGACCATCACCTGAAACAGTTTGGTGTATAAAAATTTAAAGCCAGCCTGCATAATACAGGAAGGCTTTTTTATGCAATTGCATTTAAAACAATCTCTTTCAACTTATCAATCGGCACTCTTTCCTGTTCCATCGAATCTCTATGACGGATAGTAACCGTATTATCTTCTTTTGTTTGATGGTCAACTGTTACACAGAAAGGAGTTCCCAATGCATCCATACGGCGGTAACGTTTACCTATTGAATCTTTTTCTTCGTAGAAACAACGGAAATGTGGTTTGCTATCTGCCATAATTTGTTCTGCTATTTCAGGTAAGCCATCTTTCTTTGTTAATGGCAGTACAGCTAATTTAATTGGGGCAAGTTTAGCAGGAAATTTTAATACAACACGGCTGTCTGGCTTATCTTCTTTGGTTAAATCCTGTTCTTCATACGCCTGGCTTACTACGGCCAGAAACATTCTGTCTAAACCAATAGACGTTTCAATTACATAAGGAATATAATTACCGTAAGGCTTGCCAGTGGCCGGATCAACATCATTATCGAAATACTGTTGTTTCTTTTTACTGTACTCCTGATGTTGCTTCAAATCAAAATCAGTTCTTGAGTGAATGCCTTCCAGTTCTTTAAAACCAATCGGGAATTCAAATTCAATATCACAAGCTGCGTCTGCATAGTGGGCCAGTTTTACATGGTCATGAAAGCGATATTTTTCAGCAGGCATTCCCAAACTCTGATGCCATTCCAATCTTGTTTGCTTCCATTTTTCATACCAATCCTTTTGTGTGCCAGGGCGAATAAAGAACTGCATTTCCATTTGTTCAAACTCTCTCATGCGGAAAATGAATTGTCTTGCTACAATTTCGTTACGGAATGCTTTACCTATTTGTGCAATACCAAAAGGTATTTTCATCCTTCCCGTTTTTTGCACATTCAAAAAATTTACAAAAATACCTTGAGCCGTTTCCGGACGCAGGTAGATTTTATTATCCTCACCATCAGATGAAGCAGTAGAGCCAAATTCAGTAGAAAACATCAGATTGAATTGGCGGATATCTGTCCAGTTGCAGGTACCGCTGATGGCACATTTTATTTTATTGTCTTCAATGAGTTTCTTTAAACCGGCAAAATCATCCTTTGATATTAAATACTCAAGTTGATTATTTAAATAATTTGCATGATTATTAGAATCAATATAGTCACCATAATCTGGATCAGAAGTGACATTTATATCATATTCTTCAGAACCTTTTGATCCTAATTTTTCTCCATACTTTTTTTCAATTTTTCCGAGAACATCGATTGCCTCATTGGTCAATCTGTCCATTTCGCCTTCTATTAAATGGTCAACCCGGTAACGTTTCTTGCTGTCCTTATTATCAATCATCGGGTCGTTGAAATTATCAACGTGGCCTGATGCTTTCCAGGTGGTTGGATGCATGAATATGGCCGCATCAATACCGACAATATTGTCCTGCAACTGCGTCATACTTTTCCACCAATAGTCTTTGATGTTCTTCTTCAGTTCGCTGCCCATTTGGCCATAGTCATATACCGCCTGCAAGCCGTCATATATTTCACTGCTGGGAAAAATAAAGCCGTACTCTTTACAATGCGAGATAATTGCCTGGAACCTGTTGGTATCGTTTGCCATAGGCGGCAAAAATAAGTCAGAACGGGGATTTATGGGATTTTAATGAGTAGCTTCTTGTGAAGGTGGTTTCTTCTTTTTCAAGTATTCTCCAACCGGGTCGAGGTCTCCTAATGGCAATCCTAACTTAGTCTTAGCATCCCTCAAAATAATAGACATCGCTTCAATTTCAATGATTGTTTGGTAATGCCTTTCTCCTGGTGTTTTCTTTAACCACAACTCCAATTGAAGCTTCCTTACATGTTCAGGTGTGTCATTCATAAGTTCTCATTTCAACTTCTCATTATTCTTATGTCTATCAGCATCCCGGATATTTTTTTTCTCAAAATTCTTCTCCAACGCCTCCGTTAAATCAACACCAGTTTGATTAGCCATACATATCAGCACCCATAGCACATCGGCCATTTCATCCGCCATGTTTTTATCCTTATCCGTTTCTTTAAAAGATTGGTCGCCATATTTACGGGCCATGATGCGGGCCAACTCTCCTACTTCTTCCGTAAGAATAGCCATATTGGTCAGTTCGCTGAAGTATCGAACTCCCACTGTTTTTATCCAGCTATCTACATCCTGCTGGGCTTGCTGAATTGTCATAACAAATATTTTAGAATCGGTATTGCAATATAGCATGATTCTTGTCGTTTCAGACTCCCTGCCTGTTGAAAAACCTTATCACCAATTCCTTTAAAAAATTAATGTATTCTATGATGAATGCTATCCGCAGGCTATTGGCCGTTGCATCGCTGTCTGTTATAGTTTTTATAGCACAGGCTCAGCCAGTAAATAATGATCTGGTAAAAAAAGAAAGCAAGCCGTATAAATTGCTTACTTCCGGCAAACAAATCACTATTAGAAGTACCTGGAATATAAAACATGTAATGCTCTGGACCACCAGCGGCTACCGGGTAGTGGAGCAGAAAGAAATCAACAACAGCCTCTTTGTGTTAGACATTCCGGTGAATCAAAAAATATTTTTCCTGATGATCGGATTGAATAATGGTAAAATTTATACGGAGAAAATCGGGATAAGTGAAGCCCCCTAAATTCCCCGCAAGGGGACTTTATATTCTGAAAGTTTAAGAATTTACTATGGCAGATAAGTTCTCAAATTCCCGATTCAGGATTTTCACTCTTTTTGCTTGGTATCAATCACAATTGTTACCGGCCCATCGTTCAATAATTCCACTTTCATATCTGCACCGAAAATACCAGTTCCAATTTGTTTTCCTAAATCAGATGACAACTGTTTAATCATTTTTTCATAGAGCGGAACAGCAATTTCCGGTTTGCTGGCTTTGATGTAAGAAGGACGATTGCCCTTTTTGGTGGAAGCATGCAAAGTGAACTGGCTTACCAATATTATATCTCCTTTCTTATCCTTCACTGATTCATTCATTATACCTGCGGCATCATCAAAAATGCGCAGGTTGACTATTTTACCGGAAAGCCATTCAATGTCTTCTGATGTGTCTGCATCTTCGATACCTAGTAATACCAATAACCCATTCCCAATTTGTGCATTCACTTTTCCATCAATTGTTACACTGGCTTTGGATACTCTTTGAATTACTGCCCTCATTGTCCGTAATTTTGTTTTACAAATGTAATGGCTGAATATGATTGATGTAAGTAAAGAAATAGCATTTCAAACAACCCGCAGCGGCGGCAAAGGCGGGCAGAACGTAAATAAAGTAGAAACGGCTGTTATCGCTTCTTTTCATATTGATTCTTCCCAATTGCTGACGGATGAGCAAAAGGCATTGCTGAAACAGAAATTATCGAACCGGATAAGTACTGATGGCTATTTGCAGGTAAAATCTCAAACCCACCGTACACAATTAGCCAATAAACGAGAAGCAATTGAAAAAATACACGACCTGATTAAAAAGTCTCTGGAAAAGAAAAAGGCCCGCATTGCCACCAAAGCCAGCAAGGGTTCAAAAGAAAAAAGGCTTGAATCGAAGAAAAGGAAAGCAGAGATTAAATCCGGACGGCGAAAAATCAAAGGCGAATATTAAAACTATTGGTCAGACGGAGACCGTCAGACCAATAAGAAATTCGTAAATTAGCTGTTCAATTGAAACCTGTGCGAAAAAGCATCGTGACGATATTTTCTTTACTAAGTATAGTTGTTCTTTCCTCTTATCTATTAGGCGCTTGCAAGAAAGAACAGAATACCAAAGACCTTGAATTACTGCAACAGGAAATACCAGCCGGTTTTCCACAACCTGTTTATACGTTTGAAGATAACCCTCTCAGCAAAGAAGGCTTTGAACTTGGCAGAAAATTATTTTACGATGGTCGTCTCTCTATTGATAATCTTCATCCCTGTTCTTCCTGCCATCAACAAATAGCAGCCTTTGGTACATTTGAACATGACCGCAGTCACGGTGTTTTTAATTCACATACATTACGAAATGCACCGGTACTTTTCAATCTTGCCTGGAACACCCATTTTCATTGGGACGGAGAATTTACTTCTTTGAAAGATGCCATTGCACAACCTATCAACGGGCATATTGAAATGGGTGAATCGTTTGAAGGTGTTATTAATAAAATAAAAGATGATAAAGATTACCAGGAACGATTCAAGAAAATTTTCCGGTATCCTTTCATAAAGCCAGAATATATTTTAAAAGCACTGGCCCAGTTTACCGGCTACATAGTTTCGGCTAACTCCAAATACGACCGCTTTAAAAAAGGTACAGAGGCTTTTACTGCACAAGAAGACCGGGGCTATCAATTATTTAAAGCGAAATGTGCCACCTGTCATCCCGAACCAATGTTTACCGATTACAGTATCCGCAACATTGGTTTGCCAATAGATAATTTTTTGAAAGACTATGGAAGGATAAAAGTTACAGGTAAGCAAGAAGACTCATTGAAATTTAAAGTGCCCACCCTTCGCAACACTTATATCTCTTCTAACTATATGCATGATGGAAGGTTCAATACGCTGCTCCAATGTATCAACCATTATCGCAGTGGTGTGCAGCAGAGTGCATCGCTTGACCCCTTATTAATAAATGGAATTGCTTTGAGCAATACAGAAGCTAACGACATTACCGTTTTTCTCAGGGCATTAACGGATTCAGCACTTTTGAAAGACCCCCGGTTTCAGCAACCTCAATAGAAGTTTAACTCTTCTTTCTTTTACCCCGCAATGTTTCCAGGCTTTGTTTTTGTGCCTCAATATCTTTTATCGAATTATCCTGCGATGTTGCATTTTCTGACAGCTTCTTCTCCAGCTCAATTTTATCATCTTGCAGCCCTTTTAATTTTTTTTCTGCCTTGGCCACCACTTCTTCCTGTGCTTTTATTTGTAGTTCAAGATTAGCCGCTTCAATATCAGGCAGCATATTGTTTAAATATAATTTGGCTTTGCCAATATCAGTAGCCTCCAGTTTATCCATTGCATTCTCTCCCTCTTTTTGCAGTATCAAATAAAGTATGGACTCATCGTTTTCTTTCTTACCTTTTCTTTCCACCTTAATAATATAATCCATTTTTTCTTTGCTGATGTCAGTTACATAAACACTTTTAAAAACAAGAATCCCCTTATCCCTGTTCAAAATACCTTTTTCTTCTTTGGCCCGATAGCCCAATTTCTCCATTCGCTGGATCATGGCATTTTCCACGGCCTGCGATGGATATGCATAATCAATAAGAATAGCGATCTGCTTTTTCTTATCATATTGCGTAGTGCCTTCATAAGCCTGGGCCATGGTTACTATCGACATACATAAAAAGCCTGTAAGCAATAAACTAATCTTCTTCATAATCCCTATTTTTCGGAGTAATAAAGATACTGCAAGAGTTAAAAGTGTTGCAATTGTCGCAAATTAAAACCGGGAGAATTCGTGGAGATGCTTTTTTTGTCCTTTCAAAACCTACTTTTGTTCTGTCTTTGTAACCCGGTACATCAACTAATTCAGTATCGGGGAAACTGGATTTAAAATTTCCAATCCTTTGAGTGGAATAAAAAAACTGGCTAGTCAAACATTGTGGTATGGTGTACCTACCATTGCCAGCCGCTTTCTGGGCTACCTGATGAACCTTACCCTCCCTCTCATTTTTGCACAGCCTTCCAAAACGGCTGACCTTACCCAGGTATATGCTATCATTCCTTTTTTAAGTGTGCTATTTACCTACGGGCTGGAGACGGCTTACTTCCGTTATTCGCAGGAACTGGACCAGAAGAAATTATACAATACACTTTCTGTTTCGCTGATTGGTTCCACCATTTTTTTTACTGCCCTGCTTTTTATTTTTAAAGGAAATATTGCTTCCTGGGCCAATCTTGAAAGCCATCCGGAATACATTAACTGGATGGCCGGTATTATTTTCTTTGACACCATCAGCACATTGGCTTTTGCAAGGTTGCGACAGGAGAACCGACCCAGACGATATGCTTTTGCAAGGTTGTCGAGTGTACTAATGAATATTATTGTGGTGGTTCTTTTCATGGGCATTATCCCCAACTATCTGCATAGCCATCCGGATAGTTTTTTAAAAAATATTTATAGCGGCAAAGATTCGGGCATCATTTATTACCTGATTGGAAATTTTTGCGGCAGTGTACTCACTTTTATTATCCTGCGAAAAGAATTTAGCCAGATACGGTTGAATTTTGATACAGCCATTTGGAAAAAAATAATGAGCTACTCCTATCCATTGATAATAGTAGGCATGGGCGGTATAGTAAACGATATGCTGAGCCGTTTAATTTATCAGCATGTGGTGGATTTGCCTGTAGAACAGGCCAAACATGAATTGGGTGTGTTCGCCAACATCATCCGCCTTTCTATATTAATTACGATTGCTATACAGGCTTTTCGTATGGCCGCAGAGCCGTTCTTCTTTAACAGGAGCAAAGAAGAAAATGCACCCAGGACGTATGCCAGGGTGATGAAATTTTTTATACTGGTTTGTTGCTTCCTGTTCCTCGGCATCAGCCTTTATATTGATGTGGTAAAATGGTTTTTCCTTTCTATCCACCGTGCTGAATGGACAGAAGGCTTGTATGTAGTACCGCTATTTGCGATGGCAAATATTTTCCTTGGTATTTATTATAACCTCAGCATCTGGTACAAGCTGAAGCATAAAAATATGATGGGTGCTATGATTACAATTGCCGGAGCCATCATTACTATTGCTTTGAATGTTTTACTGATACCAAAATTCCATTATCTCGGTGCGGCCATTGCAACTTTCTGTTGCTACACCTTTATGATGATAACGAGTTATGTGCTGGGGCAGAAATATTACCCGGTGCCGTATGCAAAGAAAAAATTGATTGCTTACCTGGTACTGGTAGCTTTAATTTATGCTACACATCGTGGATTGGTTTATTTGTACGATAATCGCTGGTTTAATTTAGCAGCCGCTACTTTCTTGTTTGGTTTCTTTACCTGGTTTGTTGGTAAGATTGAGAGGAAGGAGTTGGAGAAGATGCCGGGGATTGGGAAATTTTTTAAGCATTAAGTAGCTTAATTCAACTTTACAAACGGTTTATTCATTTTCTCCAACCCACCTCACCCCGGCTCTCTCCGCCATCAGGCGGATCATTATTGCTGATTATAATTTGTCGTAAATATCTTTTCTGTGACCTATCTCTCTTATATCTACCAGCATTATTACATCTTCAATGGCATAAATTATCCTGTAATCGCCTACCCTTGTTCGCCACAGATTTTTATAACCTTTGAGTTTTTTACAGCCAACCGGGCGGGGGTTTTCTTCCAACGATTTTAACACAGTAACTATTTTTACAATAACCCCAGAAGGAAGTTGATTTAGCTCTTTCTCTGCTGTTCGGGTTAATACAACAGTATAACGCTTCATTTCAGCTTACCATTTTTTTTCAATCTTTTAATCACTTTGTGAAGGGGCACTTTTTCCTCATCTTTTCTTGATTCAGCAATAATTCCAGCAATAAGGTCTTCGATATCTTCATCGAATTTCTCCAATATTTTTAAATCGATTTGAACAGCCACCTTCCTGTTTTGATCGTCAGTAACATAAGTAACACCTTTCATTATAACGGGTTTTAATGTGATACAAATTTACTCTTTCAAATCGAATTAAATTTGCGACATTGGTTGGAGTTCGTGCCGGGGTAATGCAGTTGGGTAATCACCAACAACCGAACCGGATTAATCTTATCCTGACTTTGGCTGTTGGTGAAGTCAGCACAGATGGCAAAGTGCAATACCCAAGAGTGTCGTAATTCTTTACAATTAAACCTGCTTAACCCAACTTCACAAACGGGTTATTTAATTTCTCCAGTCCTACCGTCGTCACCGGCCCATGCCCGGAATAAACTTTGGTTTCATCTGGCAGTGTAAAAAACTGGGTTTGGATACTATTAATTAATATATCCATATTGCCGCCCGGTAAATCGGTTCTGCCAATACTGCCGCTGAACAATACATCGCCTCCGATAATAAAACCGCCTGCTGCATGATAAAACGATACACTGCCGGGTGAATGACCGGGAGTAAACCGGATTTCCAGTTCCTCTTCTCCTATTTTAATAATATTTCCTTCTTTTAAGTAAACCAATGGCCCATCATAGTTGTCGAAAGGAAGTTGGTACATCAACCCGGATTGGGGGGCAAAGTCAAGCACCGGCTTCTCTTTTTCGTGCAGGTGCAAGGGCAGGCCCCAGGTGTCGTGTACAAATTTATTGCCAAAAACATGGTCAAGATGGCAGTGGGTGTTAAGCAGCAAAACAGGTGTCAGTCCTGTCTTTTCGATAGCCGTTTTTAATTCGTCCCTTTCCTCCGGGAAATAACAGCCCGGATCTATAATGCAGCACTGCTTCTGCCTGCCTGTCCGGTAGGCAGGTTCGTTATACAACACGTAAGTATTCTCCTGAACCGGACTAAAAGTGAATGTCTTAACAGCTAACATGAATGGTTTTTTCGTACTTTTAATTTAGAACTGAACTTTAATAGGCTTAAGGAAATAAAGATAATTAAAACCTGCCCCTATTGAGGCTTCTGATTTGCGGAGTCTTCGACTTGCTCTCCTTAAGGATAGGGGTGCAGAGTTTCTCAAAATCAGGAATAGTGATGGGGTGAGGCTGATGAACAAAGAACCGAACGATGAAAAGCCCACCTTCGCTAAGGCTACGGTGGATAAATGCGACGCAACGAAGATGAACAAAATTATCTCGCCTGAGGCGAGACTGGCAGCCAAATAACAAATCCGCCTTCGCTAAAGCTTCGGTGGATAAAAAAGACCGATTAATAAGTTCCCGATAGATATCGGGGCGAAACAGTAAAGAGTCTATGAAGAAAATATTAAGCCTGATTGCCTGCCTTTCCGTTTTATTGAGCATGGAAACTGCAGCACAAGTGAACACAGTGGAATTTGGTAAGAACAGGGTTCAGTACCAGAAATTTAATTGGAAATATTACGAGACAGAAAATTTTAACAGCTATTTCAGTCAGGATGGTTTGGGCCTGGGCAAGTATGTGGCGCAAGTTGCCGAACTGGAGCTTCCTTCCATTGAAGAGTTTGTAGAGTTTGGCCTGCAACGCCGCATCAACATTGTGATATATAATAATTACGATGAAATGCAGCAGTCCAATATCGGACTCGGTATTGACTGGCAAAACACCGGCGGTGTTACCAAATTGGTTAACAATAAAATGATCTTGTACTTTGATGGCAACCATGATAATCTGCGGAGGCAGATTCGGCAGGGCATTGCAAAAGTGCTGGTGGATAATGTGCTGTTTGGTGATGACCTGGGGGAGTTTGCTGCCAACCAGGCATTACTTGATTTACCAAAGTGGCTCACGGATGGTTACGTTGAATATGCAGCGGAAAACTGGAACACTACATTAGATGATGATCTGCGTTCATCTATGCTGGCAGGCGACTACAAAACATTTTATCATTTCGCATTTGAAAAGCCTATGCTGGCTGGTCATGCTTTCTGGAAATACATTGCTGATAAATATGGTAAAAGTAAAACCACTTACTTTCTTTACCTGGCCCGCATTTACCGCAATCTGAACAATGCTTCGAACAAAATAGCCAAGAAGAAATTTAAAAAAATGCTGCAGGATTTTATGGTGGATGTACAGCAGCAATATTTTAAAGACATTCGTGGCCGCCGCAATACACCAAAAGGACAATTATCAGTAACGGAAGAAATCGGCAAAAAAGATTTTATCCGGTTTAATGCAAACCCGACACCAAAAAGTTTTAGCTATGCCGTGGTAGAATTTAAACAGGGCCGCTACCAGGTAGTGTTGATGGAAAATTTTGTGGACAAGAAAGTATTATTAAAGCTGGGCGTAAGAACAAGAGAAGACCTGAAACATCCGAACTATCCGTTATTAGCCTGGGATGGTAAAGGAACCCGGCTGGCTGTTTTGTATAGTGATGAAGGCAAAACAAAATTCTTTGTGTACGATCTGGTGAACCATAATAAACTCTGGCAACATGAGATTGAAAAGTTTGACCAGATACAGGACATGAAATACATGCTTGACAACAACACTTTACTGTTCAGCGGTGTAAGAAGTGGCCAAACTGATATTTATGTTTATAAAATAGATAAAAAAACAATTGAGCAGGTTACCAATGATGTGTATGATGACCTTGACCCCTCATTCGTAGCATTCCCTAATAAAACTGGTATCCTTTATTCCAGCAACAGGCCAACAGCCCTGGCTGCCAGTAGCGATGATTCATTGCCGGGAAGTCATTTCAATATTTTTTTGGTTGACAACTGGAATAAGGCTGAGTCAAAACAAATTTCCAAGCTGAGTGATTTAAAACATGGCAATGCCCGTTTTCCTTCGCAGTATAATCAGTCGCATTTCACCTTTATCAGTGATGAGAATGGTATTAATAACCGCTACGCCGGTTTTTTTACAACCCAAAGAGCCGGGTTAGATACCTTAATATTTATCGGCGATGAAGTACTTCGCAATCCACCACAAAAAGATGTGGACAGCCTGCTGAAAGAATGGAACAAAAATGATATTGATTCGGTTGGCTTTGTATCTGTTACTAATGACTCGTCTTATGTTTTCCCATTGACCAATTACCAGAGCAGTATGCTGGAAACAAGAACTGCCGGTGATAACCAGCAAGTGAGTGAGGTGGTAAAACTGGGTGATATAAAACTATTGTACCGCTTAAAAGTGGATGAAAATAATCTGCGCCGCCGCAATATCAATGCAAGACCCACCGAATATCTGAAAAAAATTATTGAAGAAGAAAAAAAGGCGGCAAGGAAAGAATCAACATTTCAGCTACAGGTTGATACAGTGACGAAGAAAAAGACAGACGTCTTCAACACCGGATTTGAAGATGAAAAAGTAACTACTGCTGAAACTGGTAAAGTGGTGCAGACAAATGTAGCAGCAAGAGAGCCGGTATTGAAAAATGCAAAAGTGTACGAGTACCGTCCGCCAAAATTCTTTAACGACTACCTCGTAAGTGGATTTAATAATAATGTACTGATTACCCGTTTTCAACCTTACCAGGGAGGACAGGGCCCTATTCAACTAAGCAATGGCAATCCGCTTAACGGAATAATTCGTGTAGGAACATCTGATTTATTTGAAGACTGGAAATTTGCCGGTGGCTTCCGCATAAGTCCTGATCTTAACAACAATGAGTATGTACTTACTTCCCAATACCTGAAGAAAAGAATGGATTACGGTTTTACCTATTATCGTAACACAGTTAAAGACCCGCCGTTATATAACGACTCTGCTTTTTTTACCAAACAATATTCCAATCTCTACCAGTTCACATTTTCGTATCCGTTCAACAGAATAAAGAGCCTTCGTTTTAATGTAGCCTACCGGAGCGATAAATATGTGGCCCTTGCCACAGATCCTAACTCATTAAAAAGAACAGCAGACAGGCAAACTTATGCGTTAGCACATATTGAATATGTACATGATGATGCCATTAACCCGGCAACTAATATCTGGAATGGGCTACGGTATAAAATTTATTTCGATTACAATGCCCGCATCAGCAAAACAAATCCCAAAAACGTAACCAGCGACAATCCTTATACGATGAATGTTGGTTTTGATGCACGGCATTACCTGCCTATTTATCGCAACATTATTTGGGCTGTTCGTGCCGCAGGCGATATTTCATGGGGCAAAGAAAAATTCATTTACTATCTCGGTGGGGTTGACAACTGGCTGATGTTTGGCAACAACCAACGGGATGATGGAACCTACCGCTACTTCAATCCTACAAATACTCCTGATCCTGATGCCGAATATGCTTATCAATCATTGGCTGTGAACATGAGAGGGTTTAAACAAAATATTGCTAATGGTAACAATGCATTAGTAATAAACAGTGAGATAAGAGTTCCGGTATTTACTTCTTTCTTTAATAAGCCTATTAATAACGCCTTTCTGCGAAATTTCCAGGTGGTGCAGTTTGTGGACTTAGGTACAGCCTGGAACGGAAATTACGATAAAATTGAACGGCCAAATGTTGTGTATGGTGCCCCGCCAATTGCGGTAAAAGTAAGAGCCGGTGGTGTTGGACCATTTGCCGGTGGGTATGGTTTTGGAGCAAGAAGTACGTTGCTTGGTTATTTCCTCCGCTTTGATGCTGCCTGGGAAATGAATGGCCTCTTCCAGGGAAAACCGCAGTATTATTTTGCGATGGGATTGGATTTTTAAGCTACCAAATGTTTCAATATAGAAAAGTTTTCCAACCGGGAGACTTTTTATTTTACAGGCACAAACGTTTCACTAAGCTTTTTGATAGTAAAATATACCAGCGTCATAAAAACAGAGTAGCACAACGTCATACCCCAGGCAAAGCTGTTTTCAAACGGATTAATAATCATATCTATGATTCATATTTCCAAATACATTTACCAATCAGAAATGGCCTGTTATCAATTTAACATTCTAAAAATACAACGCTTGGCTGTAATTTTAGCCAAATGATCCCCCTGAAACTATACCGCTCCCTTGTTTTACTATTTGCTTTGCTGGCAATCGTTTCTATTGCTACGGCCCAGCAAAAAATCATCCGGGGCATTGCCCAGGACTCGCAAAGTGAAGAACGGATTCCCTTTGCTTCTGTTAGTTTTAAAAATACCACTGTTGGTAAACTGACTGACTCATCCGGTACTTTCTCCTTTTACCTGAATGACTGGCCGTCTGATACATTGGAAATAACCTGTGTTGGATACCAGCCCTACCGTTACATCCTTGATAAAAGAAAGGATACCATCAACATAACGCTTAACATGGAAAGAGGCACTTTCAATGAAGGTGCTTCCGTAAAAGTAAAAGTGAACAAAGGCTTATTGGTGTGGCGAAAAATAGTGCAGCACAAACCAGAAAATGACCGTTACCGGTTTAACAACTTCTCCTATGAGCTTTATAATAAGCTGGAGCTGGATTTAAAGAATATCAACTTTCAGAAATTTGGAAAGTTCAAACCACTAAAACCCATCAGCGATCTGATCAATAGCAATATTGATACAGCAGAAGGAATAAAATACCTGCCTACTTTTCTTACCGAAACTTTATCCGATTATTATTACCAGAAAAAACCATTGAAAAGAAGAGAGATCATCAAAGCAGCCAACATCAGCGGTGTGCAGAATGAAAGTGTTTTAAAATTGCTGGGCGGTATGGACCAGGTTATTAATGTTTACAATAATTTTATTCCTGTTTTTGATAAACAGTTCGTAAGCCCTATCAGTGATAATGGCGATTATTATTACAACTACCGGGTAGTAGACACACAGCTCATCAGCAATCAACGTTTCTTTCATCTTGTCTTTACTCCCCGCCGGCAGGGTGGCGATACATTTGAAGGCGACTGTTGGGTACATGTAGGCACTTTTGCCATTCAGCGGATGAATCTGCGGGTGGGAAAAGAAGCCAATATAAATTTCCTGGAGAACCTCACCATGATACAGGAATACAAAATGCTGAACGATTCTACCTGGTTCTTATCAAAAGATAAATTTGTAGTTGATCTTTCTCCCGTCGGTAAAGATAGACCCGGTTTTATTGCACGCAAAACAACGACATATAGAAAAGTAATCGTTAATGATACATCTGTTATTAATGAAGTCAGTAAGAACAAAATAATGGAAGAGATAATTACATTGCCTAAAGCCAATGAAAAATCAAAAGAGTTTTGGACCGATGTCCGCCATGAACCACTCACTAAAACAGAAAGCGGCATCATTAAAATGATTGATACATTGACCAATGCTCCGGTGTTTCAAAAGTTTACCAGGACCATGGCCTTTATCGGCACCGGTTACAAAGACATTGGAAATTACCAGATTGGCCCATGGTTCAACTGGATGACATCAAACGGCTGGGAAGGTTTTCGGGTCAGGTTTGATCTGGCAACGAATAAACACTTCAATAAAAAATTTAAATTTCATACTTACCTCGCTTATGGATTTGGCGATAAAAAATTGAAAGGTATGGGAGAAGTTTTTTTTCTTCCATACAAAAGTCCAAGAACATATCTCTATGCCTCCTACACTAATGACCTTGATTGGGGGCAGAATTATTATGGAGAAGTTTCGCAGGACAATATTTTTGCACTGGCTATTCGCAAAACAGGTATTCCCATCAAGAATTTAAAAATAAACGAAAAGCGGTTTGAGTTTTTTAATGAAACATTGCCGTGGATGTCTAACCTTATCACTGTAACGCATAAAACCACCTTACCGCTTCGTAATCTTTTACCTGTAGATTCCTTTCCAATTACCGGTCAGGGAAACCCGTTCACTAATTTTGAAGTAGCACTTCGAATACGTTTTGCTTACCTTGAACGATTCTTGGAATCCCACTTTTATCGTACTAGTTTGGGCAGTGGTTATCCTATTGGTGAAATCTATCTTAGTCATGGATTTGCCGGTATTTTTAAAAGCAGCTATAAGTACACAAAACTTTCAGCCAGTGTTTCAGATTATGTAAATGTACCTCCCCTTGGAAATATATCCTGGATGGTATATGCCGGCAAAACGTTTGGCACACTGCCATATATCCTGTTAGACATTGCACCGGGTAATGAATTGTACTACTATAATAAATATGCTTTCAACATGATGAACCGCTGGGAGTTTATTCATGATAAATATGCAGGCATCAACATCGAACATAATATTGGCAATGGCATCTTTCGCTTATTTCCCAAACTTCGTTTACGGCAATTCTGGACGGCGAAAACGTTATGGGGCAGTCTTTCTCCTGCCAACAAAGCACTCAATTTTAAACAAGGACATAATTTTCAATCACTCGATGGCAACACTTACCTCGAACTCGGTACCGGCATTGATAATATTTTTCATGTATTCCGGGTAGATTTTGTATGGCGGGTACTGCCTTCTTCTGTTGCAAGGGAAAATGATAAAAATTTCGGCATTTTTGGAAGTTTCAGGGTGGCGTTTTAAGAATGGCACATACATAATACCAATAAAGCAGATAACTACAGATTTGTCTTTAAAATAATCCGTGTAAATCCTTTCAATCTGCGTCATCAGTGTTCCATTTTCACTAACTTCCTTTTACTAAAAACGATTGCATGTCATCACATTACATTTTAGCCCTCGACCAGGGCACTACCAGCAGCCGCAGTATGTTGTTTGATAAACAGGGCAACATCATCAGCGTAGCACAAAAAGAATTTAAACAGATATTTCCACAGCCCGGCTGGGTGGAACATGATGCCAATGAAATATGGAGTACACAGTTTGGTACGATGGCTGAAGCTGTTGCCAAAGCTCATATCAATATGAAACAGGTGGCAGGTATCGGTATTACTAATCAACGGGAAACAACGGTGGTATGGGATAGAAAAACAAGTCAGCCCATCTATCATGCAATTGTCTGGCAAGACAGAAGGACCGCAGCTTATTGTGATGAATTAAAAGCAGCTAATTATGCAAGCACTATACAACAAAAAACAGGATTAATCATTGATGCTTATTTCTCGGCCACCAAATTAAAGTGGATATTAGACAATGTAGATGGTGCAAGGCAAAAAGCAGAAAATGGAGAACTGGTATTTGGTACTATTGATACCTGGCTTACCTGGAAACTTACGAATGGGGAAGTGCATGTAACGGATGTATCTAATGCTTCCAGAACGATGTTGTATAATATTCATTCACTGCAATGGGATGAAGAATTATTAAAGCTGTTCAATATTCCTGCATCCGTTTTACCTGAAGTAAAGCCCAGCAGCAAGATTTATGGAGTAACGGGAAACATTATTCCTGATTCAAGCTTGTCCGCCAGAGCTTCAGCGAAGGAGGGGATTCCAATTGCAGGTATTGCAGGTGACCAACAGGCTGCATTGTTTGGGCAGCTATGTACACAGCCTGGGATGATTAAGAATACATACGGCACTGGTTGTTTTATGCTGATGAATACGGGAGAAAAAGCCATCAGTTCAAAAAATAATTTACTTACGACAATTGCCTGGCAAATTGATGGTAAAACAGAATATGCATTAGAAGGAAGTGTGTTCATAGCTGGTGCAGTCGTTCAATGGCTGCGGGATGAATTAAAAATCATCCGGACATCTGATGAAGTGGAAAAATTAGCTGCTCAAGTACAGGATACTGATGGTGTTTATCTTGTTCCGGCCTTTGCTGGTCTTGGTGCTCCGCACTGGAACCCGTATGCAAGAGGAGCCATTTTTGGCTTGACAAGAGGCAGTAGTAATGCTCATATAGCAAGAGCTGCATTAGATAGCATTGCCTATCAAACCTATGATGTATTGAAAGCTATGGAAGCAGATTCAGGAATCAGTATTGCAGAGTTAAGAGTAGATGGTGGTGCAACAGTGAATAATCAGTTGATGCAATTTCAAAGCGATATTTTAAATACAAAAGTGGTGAGACCAACAATTACAGAAACAACCGCACTTGGTGCTGCTTACTTAGCGGGTCTTGCTGTTGGTTATTGGAAAAATGTAGATGATATACAGGAGCAATGGCAGATAGATAAATCATTTTCACCGGCAATGGAGGAAAAAAAAAGAAGTGAATTGGTGAATGGATGGCAACGGGCAGTGAAAGCTTCTATTACTTGGGCTTCAAACAATTATTAATTAATAATTATTAATTAATAATTTCTACTAACATGAATCGTTCAAATTTTATATCACAACTTGAAAGCAAAGAAGAATTTGACATCTGTATCATTGGCGGTGGTGCCACCGGTTTAGGCACAGCATTAGACGCAGCATCGAGGGGTTTCAAGACCATATTATTTGAACAACATGATTTTGCCAAAGGCACATCATCAAGAAGTACCAAACTGGTGCATGGTGGTGTTCGATACTTACAACAAGGCAATATCAAATTGGTAATGGAAGCATTAAGAGAACGAGGCTTGTTGTTGAAAAATGCTCCGCATCTGGTACATAATCAAAAGTTCGTTGTCCCAAATTATAAATGGTGGGAGAAAACATTTTACGGCATCGGCCTGAAAATTTATGATAAGATGGCAGGTAAATTAGGATTAGGCCCATCCCAATTTTTATCAAAAGAGGAAACACTGCAATTAGCCCCCACCCTTGATCCGGAAGATTTAAAAGGTGGAGTACTATACCATGATGGTCAATTTGATGATGCAAGACTAGCCATCAGTATTGCACAAACAGCAGCCCAACATGGAGCAGCGATGCTGAATTATTTTCCTGTCTCCGGCTTGTTGAAAATGGATAAGAAAGTTTGTGGCGTTTGGGTAAAAGATTTTTTCACCGGAAAAGATTACGAAGTAAAAAGCAAAGTGGTCATTAATGCCACTGGTGTCTTTACCGATTCTATTATGAAAATGGATGATGCAAAGCATGAAAGCATTATCTGCATCAGCCAGGGAATACATTTGGTGGTTGATAAAGATTTTTTACCCGGCGATACCGCCATCATGATTCCAAGAACAGATGATGGCCGGGTTTTATTTGCTGTGCCCTGGCATAATAAAATTGTATTGGGAACAACAGATACACCAGTAAAGACGCAAGATTTTACGTCTTTACTGGAACCCGTTCCGCAGCAGGAAGAAATAGAATTTATATTAACCCATATTGGCCGTTATCTTTCTAAAAACCCGCAACTAAGTGATGTAAGAAGTATGTTCGCCGGGTTGCGGCCATTAGTAAAAGGAAAAACCAAAAAAACAGCCGCTTTATCAAGAGACCATTTAATCAGTATCGGCAATTCCGGATTAATAACCATAACTGGTGGTAAGTGGACCACTTACAGAAAAATGGCAGAAGATGTAGTGGATATTGCAATGAAAACTTTTGATTTGCCGGATAAACCCTGTATTACAAAACAACTTAGGTTAAGCGGACATGATAATCCTGTAACTCCTGCCGAAGTAATTTCATTAAGCGAACCTGAATTAAAGGAAATACTTAAAAAATCTATGCAGGAAGAAATGTGTATGACGGTAGAAGATTTTTTATCAAGAAGAACAAGGCAGTTATTGCTGAATGCAAGTGAAGCCATTAAAGCAGGTCCCCTGGTTGCCAAACTAATGGCAGCTGAAATGAATAAAGAAGAGAAATGGATAAAGGAACAAATTGATACCTTTAATTCAATAGCTAAAAACTATCTTCCCACTTAAAACTAATTGCTTATGTCTCCCTTCTTAGGCGAATTTGCCGGCACGGCTTTACTCATTATCATGGGTTGTGGTGTAGTAGCTAATGTGCTTCTTACCAATACAAAAGGTCAGAACAGCGGATGGATAGTTATCACATTCGGCTGGGCGATGGCTGTTTTCTTAGGTGTGTATGCTTCTACCAAATTGGGTGGCAGCGGACATTTGAACCCGGCCATTACCATTGCACTCACTGCATTTGGTGATTTTGATTCGTCTTTATTACCCACTTATATTATGGCACAGTTTGGTGGTGCTATTGTTGGGTCCAGCATTGCATGGCTCGCCTACAAACAACATTTTGATGCAACAACTGATGCCGATTTAAAGATGGCCGTGTTTTGTAACTCACCGGCTATCCGTAATGTTGGCTATAATCTTATCACCGAAATCATCGGCACATTTGTATTGACATTTGGTGCTTTAGCCATGTCTGCTCCAAGTGCTACATTGGGCGCATTAGATGCTTTGCCAGTTGGGTTATTAGTTTTAGGCATTGGTCTTTCGTTGGGTGGGCCAACGGGCTATGCTATCAATCCTGCCAGAGATTTAGGACCAAGAATTGCCCATTTTATTTTACCAATTCCTGGAAAAAGGGATAGTGACTGGGGGTATAGCTGGATACCTGTTATCGGGCCGATTGTTGGAGCGTTAGTAGCGGCGTTTTTGTTTCAGCAGTTGTAAAAAGCATTATCAAAATTACCAGCCGTAATGATTTTTATTTATAAATAAATTGAGCTGATAGTCAATGTAAAAACTCCCTGTTCCTGTTTAACAACAAGAACAGGGAGTTTTCAAAAAAAAATTCTTATTTACTTATATATGTCTTAAGCCAAAAGAGCCAAAAGAGCTAAAGCAGCTTGAACAAGAAATCCAATCCATGCCCACTTGGTTCTGTTGCTTTTATAATCATCATTAATTAGATAAGCAATCAGAACACCAATTATTCCAAGAAGAAAGCCTAATGCGAATCCACCAAAGTGAAAGCCAGACTCGCCTCCTCTTTTGGCCTTGAATTTCGCAATCTTCTTGTCATTTAAAGTTCCATCCGGATTAATGCTTTCTCTAAGCTTTTTTTGTGCAATCTTAAATACCAGCCTGTCTGCAAATTTCATTTTTTTGCCTGTGTAAGCTTCGGTTTCTTTTACTGTAATTCTTGATAAATCAAGTACCGAAATCTTATCCCCGGAAATTCCTAAAGGAATAAATACTTTGTTTGCATAAATACGGGGTTTCTCCACTGGACCACTTACTGCAAAACTTACTGTGAAAGAAGAAAGAATAATTAGTGTTAATAAAAATTTTTTCATAATAGAGGTGTTTTGGTTTATGATTATCTAAAACTAAATTTAAAATCTATATTTGCAAAAAAAAATGACAATATTTTTAAAAAAAAATCACAGTTATGATTTACCTCGTAACGTCTAAATTGGTATGTACATTAGTGGTATGTTTTTTATTAAACCCTAACCGGCTGAAAGCTCAAAGAACTGACGGTGAGAAAAATGTGAACTCCGTTACTAAAATAACTTTTTTAGAACCAGGATTAGCACAGGAAATTGCTATTGGGAACTCTACCACTATAATGCTTCGTGCAGGGTTAACGGCTACATTGGCTGTTGATGAATACGACGATGAAATCACAGGTCTCTTACCCCGCATTTTCGGAAGCAGTTCATTAAGGACTTATTATAATTTCAAAAAAAGAAACGAACAGGAAAAAAACACTACTAACAATTCAGCAAACTATGTTGGTCTTTTGGCATTGTACTCAACAAAACCGCTGACCAAAAGAACGGACTATGACCTCGACCTCAATAATCCGCTTTTAAACCTTGGAATCGTTTGGGGTATGCAGCGAAATTATCCTTCCGGGTTTAGCCTCGACCTTAATATTGGGCCAGGATATGCCCGTGCAGGAAATGTAATAAGCAATTTTGCTGTTGTTGGAGAATTTACTTTAGGGTGGCGTTTAGGTAAAAACTAATTAATTTCATTTGCAATAAGAAATTATTAAAAAATCAACTCTGCAACGTCCTTTGCAGTTTCCAATCATTTTGTCTTTTACAAATTACAAGCCCCAATAACCACCTCACAAGCCTTCCTCACTTGCTCTTCCGAAATAATCAACGGCGGCGAAATCCGCAAACAATTGGAAGCAAATAAAAACCAGTCGGTCAGCACTCCCTGTTCAATACATTTATCAATGATTGCTTTATTCGTTTCAAAAGAATCAAACTCCACCGCCATCCACAACCCAAAAGAACGAAAGGCTTTTATTTTGGGACTGAGTCCGCCTTCCGGCAGATGAGTCAATAAAGATTTAAATAGTTCTTCTTTCGCTTTCACCGTATCAATCCATCCTTCTTCCAGCAAGGCTTTCATTGCTGCCATACCTGCTGTACAGCAAACCGGGTGGCCGCCAAAAGTAGTAATATGCCCCAGCACCGGGTTTTCAGTAAAAGCATCCATCAATTTTTTATCAGCAATAAAAGCACCCAGCGGCATGCCACCACCCAATGCTTTGCCGAGTAACAAAATATCAGGCACTATATCAAAATGCTCAAAGCCCCAAAGCTTACCGGTGCGGCCAAAACCTGCTTGTATTTCATCCAATATCAATAATGTTCCTGTATCGGTACACTTTTTTCGCAATGCTTGAATCCATGCTGCTGTAGGAACAATAATACCTGCTTCGGCCTGTACGGTTTCTGCAACTACACAAGCTGTTTGTTCTGTTATTTCATTCAATGATTCAAAAGAGTTGTAATCGAGATGCAGCACATCCGGCAGCAGCGGTCGAAAAGCATTTCTCCAGTATTCATCTCCCATCACACTCAATGCCCCTTGCGTAGAACCGTGATAGGAATTATTGAAAGCACCCATTTGTGTTCTGCACGTTACTCTTTTCGCCAGCTTCATAGCTCCTTCTGTTGCTTCAGAACCCGAGTTGGTAAAATAAACGGAGTTGAGTGATGCAGGCAAATGCTCTGTGAGCAGTTTGGCATATTGCACCTGTGGTGCTTCTACAAATTCGCCATACACCATAATGTGCAGGTAGGCATCTAATTGTTTTAGTATCGCTGCTATCACTTTGGGATGCCGGTGACCTACATTGGCTACACTAATACCGCCGATAAGGTCAATGTATTCCTTACCAGCCACATCATATAATGTACAACAGTCCGCTTTCACTATTTCTAATGCAAGCGGTACCGTCGAAGTTTGGGCTACATGGCGGAGAAAAAGTTCCCGTTGAGTCAATACAAATTATTTCACGCAAAGAACGCAAAGAAATTCTATAATTTGCATAACCCGTTTCGGGATAAGACCTCACCCCGGATAAATTCTGCCTTTCGGAGTTTTCCTATCCCTCTCCTAAAGGAGAGGGGCGCAGAGTCTCCGATATTCAGAGTTGTAATGGGGTGAGGTCAGTTGAGTTACGAACCGAACGATGAAAAGTGGTTCTTCTTTTTCTTTCACTGAAAGAAAAAGAAGAACAAAGCAAAGCTTGCAACGAAGATGCCATGAAAAACTGAAGCTGGTAACAAAAAACTAAAAACCACAAACTATAAACTTCTCCCATGCCTGTAATACTCCCCGTAGAAGATAAACATCCGCAGTTCGGCAACAACTGTTTTATTGCCCCAAATGCAACAATAGTTGGTAATGTAATCGCAGGTAATGACTGCAGTTTCTGGTTCAACACCGTTGTTCGTGGCGATGTGAATTTTATAAAGATGGGTAACAAAGTGAATGTGCAGGACGGTGCCTGTATCCACTGTACGTTTCAGAAATACGGAACCACTATCGGCGATAATGTATCTATCGGGCACAATGCGATAGTACATGGCTGCACCATACATGATAATGTGCTGATTGGTATGGGGGCTATTGTAATGGATAATGCGGTAGTACATAGCAATACCATTATTGCTGCCGGGGCGGTGGTATTAGAAAATACTATTTGCGAAGCCGGAAGCATTTATGCCGGTGTGCCAGCCAAAAAAGTAAAAGACATTTCGCAGGAACTGGTAAACGGGCAGATAAACCGGATAGCCAGTAATTATGTGGGATATGCGGATTGGTTTAGAGAAAAGCCGGAAGTCGGAAGTCAGGAGTCGGGAGTATAACTCCGAATATAAACAACATTCTCCTGACTCCCGGCTCAATACTCCTGACTCATCTCTCGTATCTTTACTATAGAACAAACAATTATTTATTAGTAAATTCGTTATTAAAGTAAGTCATCAAACAATGAAAAACCTTCGAATTTTTACTTTAGCATTGAGCCTCACTATGTTGCTGTCTTCTTGCGGAATGCTGAGCAATATGTTTAAACGCAAAACCGGTTGCCCAAGCAATGGTAAAAATGTAGGTGCCGAAAAACTCATGAGTGGCGACCCGAAAGCGGTGAAAGATGCAAAGAAGGCAAAAAAGTTCAAAAGTTAATATGCTGTTTGTGCAGCAAATATCCAATATATCCAGTCTTATGAACAAACCTAAACGCCTAAACTATGAGCCTCACCCTACGAACAACACTCGGCTGTACCGAAGCCGTTATTGCCGATGATGGTGGATTAAAAGAATTTTACCATGTAGCCAACATCCTCAGTCAGGATTTGGATGTAAATTTCTCCAACAAAGAAGACGACTTCGACACTATTGATTGGGAGTTCCGCTTTAAAGGTCACAACATTACTCTTCACTACAGCATCTACAATGGCATTTCTATCTTCCCTACAAAAACAAAGGATGCATTGAGCAAAGACAATAAAGCCGTAGTGGAACTGGCGAATCTAATAGAAGCAAAAATGTTAAATGAAGGGCGGAGGAATATTGCTTAAGAAAATTATTAGCCCGGCGACAGTGCTACTATCAGCTTCGTTGCAAGTTTATCCTGAGGTAACGAAGGAAACCCTTCCAGGTTCTGTTCTCTATTCAGCATTTAATACAGCTTTTGTTAGTTATAATGCTTGTAAATTACTATAGGTTGATTTCTATACCTGCATTAGCATATAACTGAATAGTTTCGGGGCGCAGCTCCAGGTATTGACCAATGTTGTAAACATTCTTTTGATAAGATGCCCCTACTTTGCAACTGAGCCTTGTTCTATAGCTTATAAAATAATTGAATGACCCGGAAAGGGTGGCTGTTCCATAAAAGGTTGATTGCTGATCGGTATCCTGGTAGCCTGCTTCTGACTGTATGTCAAAATTTATTGCAGTTCTTGTATTCGGATAAATAGCATGTTGAAAAAATAAATTTATAGCTGCCTGCTTCACTGCTGCATTCCCTTTTATTTCACTTGTTATAACACCGCTGGTAAAATATTTATCCTTCGAGTCAGTAGAAAAATAAGAGAGCTTTAGAGAAGCCCCGTAATTGTTTTGATGATTAAGATTTACAGGTATGTATTTGCCAAAACCCGAAGAGAGAGCAACTGATTTGCTGCTGAACCTGTGTTCAAATTTATCAGTGTTACTGTGTTGAGTCTGATTATTATTCCCACCTGAAATGGCCGGTGTAAGCCGTATGTATTTTTCTGTTCCGGCAAACCGGAGATTATTAAATGCAAAAAATAAAATATCATTCAAACTGGTAAAATAGGTAATATCAGTTTTAGGTATCAGGTTTTTTTGTTGAAGATAATCATCCACTGTTTTAAGAATAAATTGTGTCTTCTTCCTGAAGTCAAGTACCCTGGTATTGTTTCCTTTGGTGATAGCCCGGCCAAGTTCATTCAGTTCACCAGAAGACAAAGGCCGTGACAAACTCTTTACTGTATTTAATTCTTTATATAGCCATAAAGCGTTCTGCATATCAGTAACGTTTTCCAATCTTCCCTTTCCTATACCTGTATTGATTGCTATTGAATATTGAGATTGGCCATTTTTTGCAACGATTGGGTTATTTGAAACAATATTTTTATTAATATAGTAATTACCAGAAACTGTTGTTCCCAATTCAGTAAACTTATTTGTAGAAAACCATTTATTTAATGCGCTATACCCGGATGCTCCCGAAAAGCTGCTGTATTTGTTTACTTCAATTGAGTTATCTGTTTTACTTGCAGAAAAAGAAGAATTTAAGTTGGCAGACGAAGTAAAAAGTGTTTTGTCAGTGCTCTTAAGAGTGTAGTAATATATGCCAAAACCTGCCGATGAAGAGCTGTATTTATCGTCGCCGGTAGTTGCTTTGTTGTTATTAAATTTACCCCCGGCAATATTAAAATTAACTGCTCTGAAGTTATCGATCCTAAATTTGAATGATCTCAGGAGAGAATCCTCCTGGCAAAAAGCTATGAATGCAGTAATAGAAAGAGCAAGTGTAACTAAAAATTTTCTCATACTATGTTGGTTTTGTTTTTCGAAAATAAACCTCACATTTAATATGCAGTATTAAATTGCTTCAATTCTCTGTTAATTAAAACCAAACATTTTTCAACTTTGCTGATATTCCAAATTTTGAGAGTTTGTTATTAACACGAAGCCAGGTTTTATACGATACAATCACCAACAGCCAGCCGTGATTTTCCAGAGCATCTGTTACAGTAAAAATTGTGCACTTTTGGTAAAAGCTTTTATGGCTATCGCATTAAATGATACACAACTGGAGATTTTAAAACTCCTCAACTTCCTGAAGGATGATAAAGACCTGGCAGAAATTAAGTCTTTGCTGGTAACTTATCTTTCGGATAAAGTAGTGCGGAATGCTGATAAGGCATTTGATGAAAAAAAATATACTGGTGAGATTTTCGAAAAATGGAAACTGGAACATTTCCGTAAATCTGCCTGAGGATGACTGTAGTACTTGATTGCAACATTCTTGTGATGTGCCTTACTTCACGGTCTCCTTATCACATTATCTGCAAATCATTCGTGTCAGGTAAGTTCGAACTTATCATTACAACAGACATTCTCCTTGAATATGAAGAAATTATTCAACAAAAAATACGGCACCCCAACAGCTAAATCCTTTATTGCATTGTTGGGATAACTTCCTAATGTACATTTTGTAACCAGTTATTACCACTGGCAGCTTATAACTACCGACCCCGATGATAATAAATATTGTGATGCCGCTGTTGCGGGCCGGGCTGATTACATTGTAACAGAAGATAAGCACTTTGATATTTTACAAAATATCTCCTTCCCCCCGTTAAGCATTATTTCAATGGATGCTTTTTCAGCATCGCTTTAGTTTTCCTTCTTATTTTTGAAAAAATAAATCGTTTGTATCAAACCCTGCTCACCACTTTAGAAAACAGCATCTCACCATCTTCATCAACAGCTCTTACAAACTCAACCCAACTATATTTCGTCTTCTGTTAGCACATCACCGGGAGTTACCAGCAGGCTATATTTCTTTTTTATTGAAGCGGCAGTATATCCGTTATCCCGTACAAATCATCCACATCTACTCCGTATTTATCATCAATATGCTATGTAGCACCTTTAAAACCTGTATGCCGGAAGAAAGCGGTTTTTTTTGCCCTGTCTATCGCTTTGCTTTTATTTGCAGCCGCTATTATCATTTTATAATGAAATAATTAGTCCACGTCTTTTAATAAATTATCCTCAGTCAGCACTGTTTCCCCTGTGGGCAAATAAACTTTCAGTTCATGAACCGTTCCATCATCCACCAATAAAATAACACTGCCAGATTCTTCATTGCCATCTTTTATTCTTCCCGGTGCAGCAAGATTCTTCTCACCATTTTGTATTAATTCAATAATATATAAGGTGGAATTGTAGCGATAATTTATTTTTAACGAAGGCCATTCCGAAGGGATACAGGGAGCAAAAGTCAGGCTGTTGCCTTTTCTTTTTAATCCAATAAAATGTTCCAGAATTAACTGGTACATCCATCCGGCAGAACCGGTGTACCAACTCCAGCCCCCACGGCCTTTATGCTCTTTTACACCATACACATCAGCAGCAATAACATAAGGCTCGGTTTTATATTGTTCTATAGATGTGGTGTCAGTACCGTGATTTAAAGGATTAATCATTTGCAACAACTCCCATGTTTTCTTTCTGTCACCAATCATGGCAAAAGCCATTACTAACCAGATGGCAGCATGAGTATACTGTCCTCCATTCTCCCTTACCCCCGGTACATATCCTTTTATATAGCCGGGGTTCATCTCCGATTTATCAAACGGTGGCGTAAACAACCGGATAATTTGATCTTCTTTTCGCACCAGGTGTTTGAAGGCAGATTGCATCGCCGTTAATGAACGATCTGTATCACCTCCTTTGGATATTACAGACCAGCTCTGTGCTATAGAATCTATCCTGCATTCATCATTTTGTTTGGAGCCTAATGGTGTTCCGTCATCAAAATAGGCCCGGCGGTACCATTCACCATCCCATGTATGCAAATGAATATTTTTCTTTAATTCTTCCGCTTGCTGTTTACATTTTTCTGCAAACACAGCATCATTTTTAATAGTAGCTACTTCAACAAAACGCAGCAGTATATCATATAAAAAAAATGCCAGCCATACACTTTCTCCTTTACCATGTTCGCCTACTTTATCCATGCCATCATTCCAATCGCCTGAACCCATCAATGGTAATCCATTAACGCCAAACCGGAAGCCATGCTCAATAGATCTTACACAATGTTCATACAACGAAGCCTGCTGATCGGACTGTACAGGTAAATCGTAATAAGATTCTTCCCCGGCATTTAATAAACGTCCTTCCAGGAAAAAAATATTTTCATCCAATACAGCCGTATCACCAGTAGTCAGGGTGTAGCGGCTTACGGCATACGGCAACCATAAATAATCATCCGAGCAGGTTGTCCTCACACCTCTGCCCGCAGGCGGATGCCACCAGTGCTGCACATCTCCTTCTTTAAACTGGCGGGAGGCACATAATAATATTTGCTGCCTGGCGATGGCAGGTTTTGTATGCACTAACGATAAAACATCCTGCAACTGATCCCTGAAACCAAAAGCACCACCTGATTGGTAGAAACCGCTTCTTGCCCACATTCGGCAGGCTAATGACTGATAAGTGAGCCAGCCATTTGCCAGTACATTCGTTGCCATGTCCGGTGTTTCAATCTGAACAGCTTCAAGTGTTTCTTTCCAGTACTGGTTAACTTTTTGCAGGGCCTTTTGCGCCGCATTACTTCCTTCAAACCTGCGGATGGTTTGTAACACTTCATTACTGTTTTTTCCGGCACCAAGCCGGAATATAACTTCATGTTCGCCATCTTCTGCCAAATCAAACACTACCTGTATAGCAGCGCAGGGATCTAAAGCAGCACCTGTTTTCCCGGAAAGTTTTGCCCTGTTCATCGCATCAGGATTACTAACGGTACCATTGCGTCCGATAAATTCTGTCCTGTCAGTAGTATAAAACTTATTGGGATCATCCACATCAAAAAAAGCTATCCTGTTTTCAAATTCTGTATTGTAGGGATTTCTTGCAAGGATGGCCCCGCTGCGTGTATCGAGTTCTGTTATAATATGTTTTACAGATTTGGAACGCAAATCCCCAAGTACCCATTCTATATACCCGGTAACAGAAATACGACGATGCCTGCCGGAATGATTGCTCACTTTTAATACAATGAATTTTACCGGGTCTTCTATATCCGTGTACACACAGGCATTTGTTTCAATACCATCTTCACTATGTTCAAAAATGCTGTACCCAAATCCATGCCGGGTAATGTAAGGTGATTGGCCGGTAGCTGGCAATGGCATTGGCGACCAAAATCTTCCATTTTCTTCATCCCTCAAATAAAAAACTTCCCCTTTCAAATCTGTTACCGGATCATTATTCCAGGGTGTAAGCCGGAATTCATGTGCATTCTCAATCCATGTGTAAGACTGACCGCTTTCGGTAATGATACTTCCAAATTGCGGATTAGCTAAAACATTTATCCAGGGAGCTGGCGTAAATTTATTCTTGTTTGTAATAATAACATACTCTTTACCATCTTTTGAAAAACCGCCATAACCATTATTAAAAAGAAGGTCTGTTGGCAATGATACAGCAGTATCAAGCGAAGAAGTAAATTTAGTAGGGTTGAAGTAAGGAATAGCTAACTTAATTTTTGTTCGCCCATTTATCTGTTCTTCCAGCGTACCCAGCTTGTCAGCTATTACTACATGGGCTACCGTTTGAAACAATATCCTGTCTTCGTTGGATATCTGGTCAGAAGAACGTACAAAAATACCACCCAGCTGATCTTTAGTATCCAGTGTAATACCAGGTGCTACTAATCCCTGAATCTGGTTATGCAATACCTGTCTGTAACCTCCATAATCTTCATTCCAGATTACCAGATCAACAATTAGTCCTTTTAAACGCCAATAGGCATGTGCCTGTACCAATTGTCTTACTAATTCAATATTGGATGAATCTTCTATTTGTAACAACACTATTGGCAAATCACCTGAAATAGAATAGCCCCATAGCCCTGATTGTCCCCGGTGATTTTTCAAAATGACAGAGGTATCAGTTCTTAATGCTGCATTGCTGAAAATAATAGAACCTGCCAGCCTTGAATATAATTGAGCATCGGACTCCTCTGCATTAATCTGTCTCAAAATAACCTGACTATGCGTCCATGCCAGTTCTAATACCCTGTTGATCAAATGACGGTCCTGGTATTTTTCTATTAAAAAATTACATACTTCTTTTGTCTCTGCAATCCCAAAAATCATATCAATGGTAGCCGATTCGAAAGGTTCCAGAACTATTTGATATTGAATGGAAACAATTGGATCAAGAACAGAACCCATGCTTCCCGACAATCCTGCTGACTGGTTTACAGCAGCAGGATTATTAATGGAGTTTCCTCTGCCAATAAACTTACTTCTGTCTGTTTCGTAAGAAACATTCTTTATTTCAGCGTCATGCACTTTCATTAAATGAAACATCCAGGGATTATTTTCATTTTCAGATCTTGGTCTCCTTGTACAAACTATGGCATTGCGCTGCTCATTCAATTCGGTTTGTATAAATAAATTGCTGAAAGCCGGGTGTAACTCATCTGCAATGGGCACTGCTAATACCACTTCTGCATAACTGGTAATAGCAAGGGTCTTTTTCTTCCGGGAGCGATTAGTAATATGAACCCTTCTCAATTCTATATCATCCTCCGGTGATACAACAATCTCCGTATGTGTTTCGAATGAAAAATCGCTGCGACGAAACTCTGCACGGCCTTGTGAAAATACCGCCTGATAAGTATCTGCTTCCTTTAACGATGGTTGGAAAGAGGATGACCATGATTTGTTACTGTCCAAATCACGGATATAACAATACGTACCCCAGTTATCGCAAGTGCAATCCTCCCGCCAGCGATTCAATGCGATATTTTTCCAACGGCTATAACCTCCACCTGCATTTGTTACCATTACATGGTACCGTCCGTTGGATAATAATTGCACTTCGGGTACCGGAGTATGTGGTGTATCCAGCACTCTCATATAGCCTCCGCTGCTTGGTGTAAAACTGGTATCCATTTCATGCACCCGGGGCGAATAGAAAGTAGTCACCCGTGGAATTCTTTCCTGTAACAACAATAATGCAGACTTAACGCCAATGTCTGTAGTAAAACGTTGCTGCATCGGTTGTTTATTAAGAAGGTAGTTAATAGACAATAAACTCATGCCCAGGTGGTGGGCCATGAAAGATTTAACTACAGCAAAATTTTGTTTTCGGGCAAGCCTTGAAGGCGTATAATCTATTGCTTCAAAAAAACCATAGCGACCTTCGAAGCCTTCTTTTTTTAAAACCTGCAAATTATCATATGCCTGTTTCGGTGATATCATTAAAGCAAGAAATGTTGAGTAAGGAGAAATAACAAGGTCTTCACCCAAACCTCTTTTAAAACCAAGGCCCGGCACACCAAACGGATGATACTGGTAATTAAGATTAGCATCTACCATATTGTAACCAGATTCAGAAATACCCCACGGTATGCCTCTTTTTTTCCCATATTCAATTTGTCGTTGAATTACTGCTTTGGTGGTCTGGTCAAGCAGTGTGTTTTTATACCCCGGCATTACCAGCAGCGGCATGAGGTATTCAAACATTGAACCACTCCAGGAAAGGAGAATAGCGGTAGTACCAAAATTGGTAAGTTGTCTTCCTAATGCAAACCAGCTTTGCTGTGGCAGCTTACCTTCTGCAATGGCTGCAAAAGTGGTAAGGCGTATTTCAGAAGCCAGCAAATCATAAAAACTATTGTCCTTTCTGTGCTCTTCTGCATTATAGCCAATCGTTAGAAGATGCTGTGATTTATCATACAAAAATTCATAATCCATATTAATAAGCTGGTTACATTTTAATGATAACTGCTCAATTGTTAGCAGAAGGCCTTTCGCTTTTCTACCAGCCTCTGCGATCATTGACCTGTATCTTGCCAGCCACTCGTCTTCATTATCTGAATTATCAGCAGCGTAAAGTTCATTAATAGAATGTAACAGGCTTTCTTCAATTTTACATACCTGTTTTATAGTTGGCATGCCCGGTAATGAAGGCACTTTGTCTTTAAATTTCTCCGGAATAGCTTCATTAAAATAAAGCCAGGGAAAAAATGAACGCATATCATTCTCAACGTTCCTGATATGGGTAAATATTTTTTGTATCCACCAATCCGCTTCGGCTTCCGGGTCAGTATCTAACTGTACCAAAATTTTGGTAAGTGCTTGTTCAAAATCTTCTAAATATTTTTTAATTGCTGCCGGGTTATTAAAATCACATGGGTTATTCTGTTTTAATGACTCCTGAAATTTTTTAAACTCATTAGTTTTTATTTTATCAGCTAAAATTCCTATTTCGTCCATGAAGCCGTCTGCAATATTTTGCTGTACCAATTTTTCATTGGGTATAGTTATCAGTCCCTGCTTTAATGTAATAAGATGACCCATCAGGTTGCCACTATCCACTGTAGAAATATATCGTGGGTGCAGGGGTGCCAGTGTTTGTGTATCATACCAATTATATAAATGTCCTCTGTATTTTTCCATGCTTTGCATGGTATTAATGGTATTTGATGTAAGCTCAATTACTTCTCCGGCAGTTATATAGCCAAAGTCGTAGGCGGTAAGATTGGCAAGCATTGACAGGCCAATGTTAGTGGGTGATGTCCTGTGTGCAATTCTTTCTACCGGTTCTTCCTGGAAATTATCGGGAGGCAGCCAATTATCATTTCTCCCTGCATAGGTTTCAAAAAAGGCCCAAATCTTACGTGCCAGCTTACGCAGGTATATGGTTTGTTCTTTGGACATTTCGGTTTTCTTTTCATTCGTAGGCCTGCTGATGAACCAGGCAATGAAAGGAGCCGCAGCCCACAGCAACAAAAATGGAAATACTTTTGCCATTGTAAGCGGAGAATAAATTACCAGGTAAACAAAAACACCAGCGGCAAAAAAAGGGGAGAACCACATAATACGATAAGCAACTCCAACTTCTCTTTGATTGGCCCCACTATTATTAAAAGGGTTCCATTGCAGTAGTTTTTTCCTGGAAATGTATATGCGCCAGATAGTTCGCAATATGGCCCCGCTGTTTACATATAATTCAAAGGGAAGAAAAATAAATACCGCCGCCTGTTGAATAAAATTCTCTTTTAATGAACGGGCCGTGTACATTAAATGCTGAATAAAAACTTCATCATCAGGCTTTTTAAAAAGTTGCCATATAAAATTGACAACTACAGGAAGAAAAAAAATAGCAAGTACAGCGACTGTCCAGAAAAAAGGATTATGAGAAACCGTCCAGCCAAACAGGAGCAGCAGGAGCAATGCAACGGGCACTAAACTACGTCGTATGTTATCAAATATTTTCCACTTAGAAAGAAAAGATAACGGATTTAATTGTAGCCGGTTGTTGAATGAAGGCACAAAGGGAAGTACCCAGGCAGCGATTTGCCAGTCGCCCCGTATCCACCTGTGCCGGCGGCGCATATCAGTGATATAGGAAGATGGATATTCTTCGTACAACTGCACATCGGTGATAAGACCGGCCCGGGCATAGGAGCCTTCCAGTAAATCATGGCTGAGTATGCGGTTATCAGGAAACCTTTTCTTTAATACTTTTTCAAATGAATCAATATCATATATTCCTTTACCAATAAAAGAACCTTCTTCAAATAAATCCTGGTACACATCTGAAGTTGCCCTTGTATAAGGGTCTGTGCCGGGCTCATTGCCATTCATTTTTGAATAGTAAGAACTGCTATCCATTGGCAAACTGTTGGAGACCCTGGGTTGCAAAATTGTATAACCTTCCACTACCCTTTTCTTTTTTTCCGAATACACCGGGTGATTTAAGGGATGGGCCATGGTTGCAGTCATTTTCCAGGCTACATCCCGTGGCAATTGCGTATCCGTATCCAGCGTAATGATATATTTTACCGAGCTATAAATTTCTTTTTCACCCACTATCAACGAAAAAAAATTTTCCCCATCTCCTTTTATTAATGCATTTAAATCTCCGAGCTTTCCTCTTTTTCGTTCAGATCCCATCCATATTTTTTCATGATTATTCCATTTCCGCGGCCTGTGAAAAAGAAAAAAAGTATCATTTCCCGGACGTTCATACTTTTTATTAAGCTCTGTAATTTTTTGTTCCGTCTTTCTCAATATCATTTCATCTTCCTGCAGATGTTCTTGCTTTGCGTCTTTAAAATCTGTCAATAATGCAAAAAACAGGTTTGCATCACGGTTGGCGAGAAAACGAACCTCAAGCCCTTCTGTAAGATGTGCCACATCTGCTGCGCTACCCAAAATAGCAGGAATAACTACCATAGTGCGACAGTCCCCGGGAATACCCTCTGAAAAATCCATCCGTGGTAACAAGCCAGGCCTTGCAGTAATGGTGACAAGCCAGTTTACGATTGATACTGCCACCATGCTGGTTGCTAATAGTGATAAGGCGGAAAGAAATATCAATTGCCATCTATTAAAGCCCTCAATATGTGCTTTACCAATTAATGCCCAGCAGATAAGAACAGAAAGCAATATAATGCCTCCGATGTAGATGGTTAATGGAAACCTGTTAGCCAGTTTTCTGTTTTTCTCCCTGAATGTTAACCTGACACCTGCTAATTTTTCAATTCGCTTTAATTCTTTACCCCGTAAATAGTACCCTATATGTGATTGGCGTTTGTCGTCATTCTTTTGTACACTTTCTTTAGTAAGCCGTACAAGCATTTCCGCTATCTGCTGCTCGGAGTAATTACTTTTCTTGGCAATATTTTCCACTACATGCCTGTAATAATCTCTTGTATCAAAATCCATAGCGGGATAAATTCCTGCTGCATCCTGCCGCAAGGTTTCTTCCATGATGCTGGTGCTTTCTACAAAATCCCGCCAATCAGTTGTACTCAAAAAACGAAGACTCGTGATGCTGTTACTTATGGATACCTGGTCTGCTGCCTGTTTTTGATTTTCCTGCTGCACCAGTTCATTACTACTCAATCCATTTTCTGACAAGGTTTGCTCCAACCAACTCATTGCTAATACCAATGAATTTCCTTTTTCCTGTAATCTTCTTGTTAACTCTGCTACAAATGAACTTGCCATACGTGGTTTCGACCTGGCCATATCTGCTATTATTAATACCAGGTTTTTCGGATCCTTTTCGGCCACTGAAACCATTTCATCTGCCCAGTAGGTAGCCAGAGATTTGTTAGTGATATCAATTGATATCTGAATTGAAAGGCGTCGCAAATTTTCCAGCAATGCCAGCCGGAGCATAATCGGTATGGCCCATAATTCCCCGAGATTCAAAAAATTAACCTGTTGATACGCCGAAACAAAATTCTGGAGGCTTTTCAGGCTTACATGACCATCAGAATGGGAAATAATTTCCACAGCTATATCATAAACACGGGGCAACCCGGCAGAAACACCCTTTGCTAATTGTGGCAATCCTTTACTATACCCTTTAGGCAAATGCTTTTTAGCTGTATAAATTTGCTCTTCGATCAGGTAAAAATTATCGAGGAGCCATTCCCCTGCCGGTGTTATGCGGCTCTCTTGTTTTACATTTTCATTAAGGATGAAATGAACTTCGAGCAGGATGTTTTCATTTTCCGCAAGTCTTTTCAGCAACTGCTCTGAAAGGTCTTTACTAATTAATACATGCCTTTTAGCAAGAGCTTTTGCATGATGATCAAGCTGTTCTGCGGTAAAAATTTCAGCCCTTAGTGGCAGGCTTTCATCCACTCCATCGTTATCATTACTAAAAAATGGCTCGATGACATTCTTTTTAAATTTGGAGATAGCACCAGGAAGCATTTCAAAGATATCTTTCTCCTTATTTTTTCTTTGATTTGTCTGCATGCACCTGAATAAGTTTAGTTATGGTGGTTGATCTGGTATTCCCGCATAAAAGTAAGCCAATATCATGCCTTATGCTGTTGATTGAGCCTTAATAGCCATAGAGGTAGTAAAGTGTTTTATGTCAGCCGGCTTCGTATCATTTTATCGGTACATTTGAAAAAAAATCATGTTTACCACCCTGCTTACCGTTCTTGAAAACGGGATTTATATTATTACTATCAACCGACCCGATAAATTGAATGCATTAAGTAAAAATGTATTTACCGATTTAAACATAGCCTTGGATGAAATAAACAGTACTGCCGAAATAAAATCTGTCATCATCACTGGTGCCGGGCCAAAAGCTTTTGTAGCAGGGGCAGATATTTCAGAGTTTAATGCTTTGAGTAAAGACCAGGCTATGTCATTGGCAAAAAGAGGACAGGACACTTTTGCAAGAATTGAAAATTCCTCCAAACCAATCGTAGCTGCCGTAAATGGTTTTGCATTGGGCGGTGGTTGCGAGTTAGCGATGAGTTGTCATTTCAGGGTGGCCAGTGAAAATGCAAAGTTTGGTCAACCAGAAGTAAACCTTGGCTTGATTCCCGGCTATGGCGGCACACAACGGTTGGTGCAATTGATTGGAAAAGGAAAAGCAATGGAGCTTTTAATGTCAGCTCACCTGATAGATGCAGCCGAAGCAAAACAATTGGGTTTGATAAATTATGTTACAACTGCTGAAACATTATTGGAACACACTAAAAAAATTCTTGACATCATAAATTCCAAAGCTCCGCTGGCAGTAGCAGGTTGCATCAAAGCTGCTAATGCCGTATTTGATGAAACAAAAGAGGGCTATGCGGTGGAGATTGAACAGTTTGGTAATGCCTTTGCCACAGAAGACATGAAGGAAGGAACAACAGCTTTCCTTGAAAAGAGAAAAGCAGTTTTTACCGGCAAATAATTTTATTGAAACAATTCATCTGGAAACACCCGTATTACTTTTACAAACCGGCTTTGATAATATTTTTCAAATGGTGTAATAACCACTCCTTTTGCTTTTCCTGATGTGGAATGAATAAACTGCAGGCTGTCATTCTCATTCTTTGCTACAATTCCCATATGTCCCACTACTCGAATTGTACTGTCTGTGCCAGTAAACAATATCAGGTCTCCGGGTTTTGCTTTTTTTATATCTATTTCCCTTCCATAATCAGTAAAGTCAACTGAAGAACGGGGTACATTAATACTGAAATGATTAAACACAAAAGTAATAAAGCCGGAGCAATCAAATCCTTTTTCGGGATCGGCAGATGCATAGAGGTAAGGAATGCCAAGAAGGGTTTTTGCAAAAGCCATTATTGAATCCGGTAGAATTGACCCAGTATTGATTTTACCCCTCACCTGTTCCGCAGATGTTGCAGCCGTTCTTTCATTGATAGTATCTTCAATTGCTGTAATAATTGTGGCCGAATCATCCGGGGTGATGTGAGGAGTTTGATCTTTTTCATTTGAACAAGCGGCAAGGCTTGCTATAAGAATAACAGAAAAAAATAGTTTACCGGGTGTTGAGATATTTTTCATCAAAATTATTTTTCGATCAGCTTTTCATCAATTAAGTAGGCAGCCACACCGCTGATATTATCACTGCCCTTTGCATCTTCCAGATAAACCCTGAATGAAGTAATATTTATTGCAGGAAACGTAAGTATTCTTTTGTGTCCTACACTGGTACCGTTTACTTCCCCTGTTATTTTACTGCCTTTATAAAAAACAATGTTGAATTTACGTACCGTTTGCCCGAGATGAATAGCTTCCCGGAGTACAATACAGTTTATATTCGTTTCCTCAGGAAGTTCTACAATAAAATTTTGCAGGTTAGCCCCAAATGCATCAGTGGGTTCAATTGACCGAAATGTAATTTCTTTCGGTTTGAATTCATAAAATGTCTTTGCTGATTTCAACAGGTTGTCATTAAAACTTTCATCCCGTAGTTTTTTAAACTCCATCAGTGCTGCTACATCTTTATCTCCTATCAGTCCCCGGCTGTCGGGTGGAACGTTCAATAATAGATTGGCCCCTCTTCCCACAGATTTCAACCAGAGTGCAAACAATTGTTGTGGTGTTTTTATTTTTTCATCTTCATTGGCATGCCAGAACCATCCGGGCCTGATGCTTACATCACATTCAGCCGGTATCCATTGTTTGCCATTATAATTACCATGATTCAACGTATCCATAGCCGGAGAGCCTGATCCTCTTTTAAATCCTGCAGTATCCAAAAAATTCCAGTTCGGGTCACCGGCTATTCCGTTTTCATTTCCCACCCAACGAATGTCGGGACCAATATCACTGAACACAAACGTACGGGGAGAAATTTGCCTCACCGTATTTTCAAAACGCCGCCAATCATACACTTGTCGCTTTCCATTTGGCCCTTCCCCGTTGGCACCATCCCACCACAACTCCCATACAGCTCCATAATCTTTCAGCACTTCTTTTATCATTCCCACAAACACATCATTATACTTTTCTGTGCCATAGTCGGGATGATTTCTGTCCCACGGAGAAATATAAACACCAAATTTTAACCCGGCTTCCCGGCAAGCCTGTGATAATTCTTTCAATACATCTCCTTTCCCATCTTTCCATTTGCTTTCTCTTACCGTATGCTTTGAAAATTTGCTTGGCCATAAACAAAAGCCATCATGGTGTTTGGCAGTAATGATAATTCCTTTTGCACCCGACTCTTTGGCCACTTTTGCCCATTGACGGCAATCTAATTGTGCAGGATTAAAAATGTCTTCCGGTTCTGTTCCTTCTCCCCATTCTTTATCTGTAAATGTATTGGGGCCAAAATGAACGAAGAGATAATATTCCTTTTCATGCCAGGAAAGTTGCGCCTTGGTCGGCAGTGGCATTTTTGTTATTGTTTGGGCACTACTGCTGAATGTTGCTGCTGCTATCAGACTACACCAAAATAATTTAATACTGATCATTTCTTCATTTTAAAAACATAAAGTATCTCGTCTGCTATGGGATGCTTTGCCTGATAGGTATATCCCATCAACCGGGCTATCGTTTGTGCAAATTGCTGCTGGTATAGTTGCATCTCCGTGCTTAACTCTCCCCGCACTGGTGTATCAGGCCCCATTACCGCAAACCATATTTCATGTGCATCCTGAATTTTATTATTATGGCTTGTCCATTTTTCTTTTTCTATATCACCCCGGCCATGGTCAACGGTAATGAATAATGTTGTTTTGTCTTTATACTGCAGGTCGGCTTGCACATAGTTCCAGATTTCTTTTATCCAGGCATCTACCTGGCGGCCGGCATCTAAATAAGAACGATACTGCCCGGCATGTGCCCATTCATCGGTTTCGCCATAGGCAATATATAACACTTTCGGTTTCTTCGTTTTCAAATATTCCATTGCGCCGTAATGAGTAAACACATCAAAACATTCATCTTCTCCCCAGGGTTTATGAGAATCTTTTAGCATGGCATTCATCAGTTTTTCATTGGGAGTTGGCTTATTTCCACCCAGCAAATCAAATCCCGACACAACAGGTATGCCGCTTCTTTCTTCATTCAAAATTCTGCCAAATGCTTCCCAGGCACCAAATGCTGCCACTCTTCCTTTCAGCTTAGGCTGTTTATTCAAATATTCCAATACTGTTACATTGGGATTGGGTGGATGGCTGTTGCTATTAATATTGGTGTCAGCATAACCAGTAAATATTTCGCTGTATCCGGGATAGCTGAACCAGAAAGGATTGGCGTTATCAACTTTGCTGCCTAACCTTCTGTTCCCAAAAACCTGTCCTTTTGAAACAATATTACTCCAAAGAAATGGCATCAATTTTTTTCTACGTTCAGCCTCTGTATTACTCCAGTAAGTTGTATAGATGTATTGGCTGTCGCCCTGGTTAAATTTTGAATTGTTGGCAATAGCAGAATCCATTCCTTTAAAAACTTCCTGCCAGCGAAAACCATCAGTTGTTATAATAATAATATTTTCCGTTTTCCGCTGCCCGTTCATTGAACAGGTTATTAATAAAAAAAAGGGTAAAACATACTTCCACATAATGGCAATTTACTACCGGGAAATGAACTTTAAAAGTAAAAGAATTATTACCCTTAAATTTCAAGAGATGTTTCTGCTAACCTACCTTTGCGGCACCAAATAAAACTATATGGAATACAGAATAGAAAAAGATACCATGGGCGAAGTGAAAGTGCCTGCTGATGCCCTCTACGGCGCACAAACCCAACGCAGCATTGATAACTTCAAAATTGCACAGGACATCAATAAAATGCCTAAGGAAATTATTGCTGCCTTTGCCTATCTGAAAAAAGCAGCCGCCATTACCAACCAGGAAGCTGGTGTATTGCCAAAAAATAAAGCAGCATTGATTGGTAAAGTGTGTGACGAAATACTGAAAGGTCAACTGAATGATTCATTCCCTTTGGTAGTTTGGCAAACGGGAAGTGGCACACAGAGCAATATGAATGTAAATGAAGTGGTGGCTTATCGTGGCCATGTACTGAGAGGTGGTAAACTTTCCGACAAAGAAAAATTTCTGCATCCGAATGATGATGTAAACAAATCACAATCATCTAACGATACCTTTCCGACCGCCATGCACATTGCGGCTTATACCATTTTAGTAGAAACAACCATACCCGGAATTAAAAAACTGAGAGATACACTGGCGAAGAAGAGCAAGAAATATATGAAAGTGGTGAAGATTGGCCGTACCCATTTTATGGATGCTACTCCGCTAACAGTCGGACAAGAATTCAGTGGTTATGTTTCACAATTGGATCATGGATTAAAAGCAATAAAAAACACTTTGGCACATTTAAGTGAACTGGCTCTTGGCGGCACTGCTGTAGGCACCGGTATCAATACTCCACCAAATTATTCAGAAAATGTAGCAAAGCATATTGCAAAACTTACCGGTCTTCCGTTTGTAACGGCTGAAAATAAATTTGAAGCCTTGGCTGCACATGATGCCATTGTTGAAGCACATGGTGCATTGAAAATGGTAGCAGTTAGTTTAATGAAGATTGCCAACGATATAAGAATGCTCTCATCGGGGCCGAGAAGCGGCATTGGTGAAATTTTTATTCCTGATAATGAGCCCGGCTCCTCCATTATGCCGGGGAAAGTAAACCCTACACAATGTGAAGCATTGACCATGATTGCTGCACAGGTAATGGGTAATGATGTAGCCATCAGCATAGGTGGTGCATCCGGGCATTTTGAGTTGAATGTGTTTAAACCGGTGATGATTTATAACTTCTTGCACAGTGCCCGGTTAATTGGTGATGGATGTGTTTCATTTAATGATAAATGTGCAGAGGGGCTTGAACCGATTGAAGCAAATATTAAAAAACATGTGGACAATAGCCTGATGCTGGTAACAGCATTGAACACAAAAATTGGTTATTACAAAGCAGCCGAGATTGCACAGAACGCCCATAAGCAGGGAACTACGTTGAAAGAGATGGCCCTGAAGCTTGGCTACCTGACTGCAAAAGAATTTGACGAGTGGGTAAAACCGGAAAACATGGTAGGTAAGATTTAACCCTTAGTTCATCTCTTTCGCATTCTGTGATGAAAAAGAGATTATCGTAAAACCACTATCGTAAAAAAGAAAGATTAACAATTTCTTCTTTCATTTATTCCGTAAAACTTGCAAAAAGGGTAGTTTTGTTTCTATCTTAGATAATCGTAATAATCCAAACCCTTTTATTAACTTAAATCCCCTCTATGAAAAGTAACAGCCCTCAGTCTTTGTCCGCTTCACCGCATTTAAAAGCAGTGAAACCAGAGTTATCGGTAGTCAAACTACCAGAACAATCACCCTATTTAAAAGCAGTTCTTGCTGATAAAAGACCCTCTGGTCCAGCAAGAGTTTTATCAATGGCCAACTCCAGCCTGGCAGCAGCCCTACGTTACATTTCTAACAGCAAGCAAACTGCATTAGTAAGGAGTTGATTAAAACTGATATAATTTTTCTATTAAATCCTGAGCATAACTAAAAGTAAAGCCCCCGTCAATTGCGGGGGCTTTACTTTTCCTATTGGGGATCTCTAAAAACCCTCCAAGAGTTAACCAAAAGAAACTCTTTTTGAGTAAAGAACTCTTGGAGGGATTAGTTTTTAGATGCCCCATAATTTATTTTGCAATCTTGCTTACTACTGCTTAATGAATTTTTCTATTTGCACTTCTATATCATTGCCGTTATATAGTTTCAACAAATAAGTTCCGGGCTTTAGAGAAGAAACATCCACAGAAAAATCATTCTTGTAACTAGTTGCTTCTCTCAGCACTCTGCCATAGATATCGCATATCTGTGCCAACAATGGTTTTCGGAGTTCCTTCTTACCATGCACATTAATAACATTGACAACAGGGTTGGGGAATATCTGTATAAGGTCTTTTACAATCGGTGGGCCACTTCTGTTTGGATTCTCATTTAATGCCAGCAGAAGATTGGTTTTATAAGTCAGTTTTAAAATCTTACCTCCATCTTTTGTTGGACTATTACCTCCACTGAAACCACCTGTTGGGCCAGATGTAGATCCGGTGCTATCCATCACCACCCAGAAAGTTCCGCTATTAGCATAGGGACTAATAGCCACATCTCTCACCCTCCAGCTATGCAATAAAGGAAATGTATCAACAGTGTTTAAAGAAGATGCACTGTCCACATAATCTCCGGCTGTTTTTAATTTCAACCGGTACATTCCATATTTTAATGATGTTACTAACAATGAATTTTTCCAACCAGGAATATTGCCAGTATAATAATCAATGCTGGAAGGAGCAATGGTACCCCAGGTAAAAATATTGGAACCATCAGCCGGAATAGCAGCAGCCGCCCAGTTGAATGTAGCAAATAATGGTCGCTGCATATTATTAGTAGTGGCCCATGTGTTCTCAGCATAGTTTATAGCTGTATTTGCCAACTCATCGTTGTTGGCAAAAGCATCCAATGAAGAGTAATTGTTATCGGTACCCAAACCGGCAACTTTTGGCCATCCATAGTTAGTAGCTGGTAAAATACTGTTTACTTCGTCATCCGATTTATCGCCATGCTCAGAACTATACAATCGCCATGTTCCGTTCGCATTTCCCCATGCAATGCCTTGTGCATTCCGGTGGCCAAAACTATATACCGGTGTTTTTAATGCACTGAAAGCTGCAACGCTGTGATTGTAAGGATTATCATTCGGTATCCATTGCCTCCATGTATTATAATCATGTACCACTCCAAAGGAAGCATCGCCATCAGGTTCCGTGTTCAATCGCAAAATCTTTCCTTCACAGGTATCTACATTTTGAGCATAGTTTGTCCTTGTGTCATTATTAAACTGTCCTGCACCCATATCACCAATTGTATAATACAACCTGTATTTACTATCTGGCCCTTCTGTAACAGGACTGATGGTTAACCTTCCGGAATTGTGATCGTTACTCCCCGGCAAATTGGATATAACAGTATCCATAATCGTCAATGTATCTTTTAAAGGAAAACTTGGGTTACCTGCATCGGCAGCAAAATAAAAACGGCAACGTACTATTTTAGTCCTGAACATACAAGGTGCCGCACTACCCCCATTGGGGCATGACTGTTTTTTATATACATAAGAAAGATACACCCATCGCTTATTTATATCTGTCATAAACTGTGGATGAATAGCCAACCCCTGCATACCGCCTTGAGGCCAGCGATTAGATGATCTGTCAAAATTTATTTCTCCTGCACCCAAGGGAATTTTTAATACTTGTTGAGGTGGTACATCTTTATGTAACTGGCTTCTGTAAGAACTTACCCTTACTACTCTGTAGCCTCTTGCTTCTGTTATCCACAATGAATCATCAGGACCATGCGTAATTTCCCAGGGATAGCCAAGATTCTTTGCCACCGTATCAATATTAAAAAGTATGGACGTAGAATCTACGACCTGTGCATTAATAGTAATAACAGGTGATAATGATAGGGATGTAATAATAAAAAGGTAAAAAAGTTTTTTCATAGAATCGGATTTGACTATAAAAGTAATGTTCCAATAACGCTGTGTCAATAGGAGTTTATACAGGTAAAAGCCTCCGGGTTTTTTTTATTCTTATTAGCATAAACTCCTATTGACAAATATGAAGCAATAATCTACTTTTATGTTTACAAGTCTTACCCTGACCTAAGTAGAACAACGTAAATCCGATTCTGTGAAAACTAATATCCGTCTATGAAACTATTTTTACCAACTCTTATTGCCAGGGTCAGAAATCTTGCCTTTATTACCGGGCTTATATTATGCAACCATGCATATGCACAGCCTGCCAATGACAACTGTGCTGCTGCAGTATTACTTACTTCCAATTCATCTTGTGTAAACACTGCGGGTACTGTACAAAATGCCACCAGTTCCGGAGTAGCTGTAGCTCCATGCACCGGAAACCCAAATGATGATGTTTGGTATCGCTTTGTAACTGCCTCAACAGATCATACTATTACATTAAGCAATATCGGTTCTAACCTAAACACATCAGGTGCAAGGATTCATTTATTTTCCGGTACTTGTGCAGGGCTTACATCTGTAGGTTGTGGTACTACCAGCATTGCTATGACCACATTAGCAAGAAATACTACTTATTATATCCGGGTTTATTCTGCCGGTGCCGGTGCCTTAACAAGTAATGCAGGTTTTAATATTTGTGTTACTCATCCTGCTGCCCCTACTCCTCAAATTGATTTGGGAAAAAGTTTTATTAATATAAGTAAACCAACAGGGGGTACTGTAGAGCCAAATGATATATTAGAAATAAGAGCATCGGTCGTTGTAAGGGCAGCTTCATTTGATAGTTGCCAGTTTACTGATGTTGTTCCAACAGGCACTACTTACATAGCTAACTCCCTAAAAATATTAACCAATGAAGGAAAAACCTTTAAGTCGTTTACAGATGCAAGATTTGATGCATCCAATGATGAAGGGTGGATAAGCGGATCGAATATTACCATGAACATGGGTTACCAACAAGCAGACCAGCCTGCTACGGTTTATCGCCGGGGAAGAATAAGGAACAACAATAATCATAAACCTTCCTTTTATGGTAGCACCTGTATTTTAGTGGCAAGCTATCGGGTACAGGTCACTGCTGGTTTTAATAACATGATTAATACAGGAGGAGGAACAGTTACATACACCACTGCTCCTCCAGCAGTTACCACATTTACTTTTCCAAACAGCTCTGTGATGGTTTATAATAACTACGGCATCTGTTCCAATGTGGTAGGTGTAAACTCACTCGGTACAGAAACAAACGGAACTTTTGGAAGTGGTAATTTAAGAAACCGGGGAACTTCAGGCAATGTCCCTGTTGGTTATACTTTTAATCCATTTACCTGTAGTTCACCTCAGGACTATTATTACGGAATAGCAAATAATACAAGTGGTGGTGTTTATTCCACTTCTAATGCATGGCCAAAACCGGATGGAAATTGTTCTGCAACGCCAACTACTCACCGGGTATTTACTTTGTGGGATGTTGTCGGCGACCATACCGGAGCAGCCAGTCCAACACTGGGCAATCCTGCAACGGACACAACCGGTGGCCGCACCGGTGGTTATATGTTAATCATAAATGCTGCTTATCGTATTGACTCAGCATTCAATCATACCATCAGTGGATTATGTGCCAATACTTATTATGAAATTTCCTGCTGGATGCGAAACATCTGTTCAAAATGTGGTTGCGACTCGAACGGTGTTGGTGCCAGCGGTGGGGGATATTTGCCCAGTGGCCCCGGCGACTCTTCTGGTGTGCGGCCAAACCTTGCTATTGCATTAGATGGTGTTCGGTATTACACATCAGGGGATTTGCCGTATAATGGCCAATGGGTAAAAAAAGGATTTACTTTTCTTACCGGTCCATCACAAACCAGTTTTACCATGCGGTTTTATAATAATGCGCCTGGTGGTGGTGGTAATGACTGGGCATTAGATGATATATCGGTTGTGACCTGTTCACCACAAATGAATTATTCTCCCACTTTGAATCCGATGGTCTGTGACAGTAATATTTTGGTGATACGGGATACCGTCCGATCCTTCTTCAGCAACTATACCTATTATAAATGGCAGCGAAGCACAAATGGCGGTGCCACCTGGACGGATATAACAGCACCGGCAGGCCCATCTACTCCAACTTGGAACGGAACAGCCTGGGAGTATGTGGCCAGTTATACGGTTCCAACTATACATACACGGCCATCAAACAGTGGCGACCAATACAGGCTGGTAGTAGCTACTACACTTACTAATCTTTCAGATGCTAATTGCCGGTTTACTGACACTGGCAATACTATTACACTAACAGTTATTCCCTGCGGTGTGCCACTTTCCAGTCAACTATTATCATTCTCCGGAGGCATTACCAATGAAAGGGCTGTGCTAAAATGGATAACTACCGGTGAAGACGAACCTCTTTTATTTGATGTGGAAAAAAGTACTGATGGAATAAATTTTTATCTGGCCGGCACTGTCAACAGTTATAATAATTATACTTCTGAGCAAAGTACTTACCCCTTTACCGACCCAACACCACTGGCAGGAAAAACATACTATCGCATCAGGATGAAAAATATGAATGGTCAATCAAAATTTTCAAGAACTATCCAGTTGTCCGCAGAAACAGATTTGCTTTCATTCGTTTCTGTTATTAATCCTTTTGGAAATGACCTTACATTTGAAATAGCAGTTGACCAAACTGGAAAAGCAGATGCTGAACTTATTGATCCGGCAGGAAAAATGGTAAAGAAAGTTTCATTTGAAATAGGTGCTGGTATAAACCGGCTTAATATTGATAATACAGAACTGCTGCCTGCCGGTATTTATTTTCTCCGGGTTAAAATGCTGAACTATACCATTCAAAAAAGAGTGATAAAGCAAAATCAATAATAATTTTTTGTGTCCTTTATTATAAAAGAATAGCCGTCCCGAAAAGTAGCGGCTATTTTTCTTTATAACACTTGTACTTTATCGCTAGCCTCTGTGCTGGTTTCAATTGCTGTATGAGCTTCCGAAGGGGTGTTCTTTTTAAAAAAACGTTTTTGGAAAATCAGCAGAGTAATAACGCCGATGGAAATAGAAGCGTCTGCTATATTAAATATGGCACTGAAAAACTCAAACTCATCACCTCCTACAAAAGGAAACCAGGATGGGAAGTGGCCTTTAAACATAGGGAAGTAAAGCATATCTACTACACTGCCATGCAGAAACGAAGAATACCCGTTTGATGAAAATTCTGCAATGCCTGAATACTGGAGATAATCATTAATGGAAGAATCGTACTTCAGGCCTTTATCGAAAAACATTCCGTAAAACATACTGTCAATCAGGTTGCCTAATGCACCTGCATAAATCAATGCAGCACAAATTATAAAACCTCTTCTGTATTCCTGTTTCACAATTCTGCCAAGATACCAGGTACCAAAAATGACAGCCGCAAGCCTAAACAAGGTCAAAATAACTTTACCCGTTTCATTCCCAAATTTCCAGCCCCAGGCCATGCCGGGGTTCTCAATAAAATGCAGCCGAAACCAATCCATGCCCAATACCCTCGTCACTTCACCTGTTGGATGGCTGGTTTTAATCCAGATCTTCAACGCCTGATCCACGATAATGATGGCAGCGATTAAAAATACAACATGCTTTAGTTTCAGTGTCTTCATAAATATCTGGCAAATATACAGTTTTACGTTTTTTGGGGTTTGGCGGATCTTGTTAAATATTATTCTTCAAAATAGACCCTCTTAACACGTTGAGAAACACCGGTCATTATTTCATAAGGGATTGTTTCGGCCCATTTTGCAACCTGCTGAACAGGCAGTTGGTTGCCAAAAATAATAACATCATCCCCTTCCTGAACACCAGGAATATCGGTTACATCTATCATAAACATGTCCATGCAAACGGTGCCAATAACCGGGGCCAGTTTATCTTTTACTAAAACTTTACCTGCGCCATTACCCAATCTTCTTGGATAGCCGTCTGCATAGCCGATGCGGATGGTAGCAATCACCGAATCTTTTTCTATATGCCCCTTTCGGTTATAGCTTACTGATTCTCCTTTTTTCAACACCCTGATCTGGGCAATGGTTGATTTAAGTGTAGTAACAGTTTGCAAATTCAGGCTGCCTGAGTTTGAACTATTAACTCCGTAAAGCCCGATGCCCAATCGGATCATATCCATCTGCAATTGTGGATGCCGAATAGCGGCTGCTGAATTAGCAATATGTTTGATAAAAGTATAGCCCAGTTTATGCTCGAGCTCTTTTGAAGCATTGTTAAAAAGTTTAACCTGTTGCCATGTAAATTCATCCTGTGCCATTTCTTCGCTGGCTGCCAGATGAGAAAAAACAGTTTGTACGTTAAAAGAAGGGCTTTCCAGCAAAGCTGATGATAATTTCTCCATATCAGTAACAGCAAAACCCAGCCGGTTCATCCCGGTTTCTATTTCGATATGAACAGGATATTGTTGCAACCCTTCCTGTTGCAAAAATGTATCGAATGAATGCAGCAACTCAAAAGAATATATTTCAGGTTCAAGGTTGTTTTCAACGATTGATTCAAAAGCATTTTCTTCCGGGTTCATTACCATAATGGGCAATGTAATGCCAGCTTTTCTAAGCTCCACTCCTTCATCAGCATAGGCCACACCGAGATAATCCACTTTGTGATATTGAAGAATGCCGGCAATTTCTGCACCACCACTTCCGTAGGCAAAGGCCTTCACCATTGCCATTATTTTAGTAGATGGCTTTACTACTTTCTGATACTCTTTCAGATTATGTGCAATGGCATTCAGGTTTATTTCCAGTAAAGTCTGGTGAACTTTCTGTTCCAGCAACTGCACAATTTTTTCAAAGGCAAAAGTTCTGGCTCCTTTTACCAGAATAGCTTCTTCCTTGAAATGAGAAGAACGGAATTGATGAATGAATTCTTCTGTAGATGTGTATAGCTCAACTAATATTTTTTCTCCAGTTCCTGCTAATAAATGCAAGAGGTTTGCTGCGATTTTTTCTCCAATACCAATTACCCTGCTGACTTTATGCTTTATAAGGCTTTCGAGAATTTGGTGATATAAAATATCAGCCGGTAATGAACTTTGTAAAAAATCAGAAAGTATTACTGTTTTCTTATCCCCAGTACTTTGCTGATCAAGAAAGTTGAGTGCTATTTCCAGCGAACTCAGGTCGGCACTATAACTGTCATTAATAATAGAACAATGATTGATCCCTTTCTTTAACTCCAGCCGCATATTTACCGGGTGAAGTTTGTTCATCCGTTCCATAACGATTGCAGGATCCATTTTCCACAGCAGTAAAACACAACAGCAGGTAATCGCATTTTCAATTGACGCTTCATCCGTAAAGGGAATACTAACTCTATATTCTAATGATTCCCGGGAGATAGTAATGGCTGTATCTTGTTTATTTTTTTTGATATCCCGTACAATAAAATAGCATTGATTACCGGTTCCCCAGCTCAATACGTTCAGGTCTTCGCCCAGCAAATCAATTACATCTCCCCGGCCTTCAAAATCAGTTTCTTTTCCAATCAATGCTTTGCAGTTTCTGAACAGCGTAAGTTTTTCCCTGAACTTATGTTCTTTATCATTAAACCCTTCGCTGTGGGCTTCTCCTATATTGCAGAGAATACCAATCGTTGGTTGAATGATCTTTTCCAGGCGCAACATTTCTCCCTGCTCGGATATACCTGCTTCAAAAATAGCCAGAGTATGTTGCGCATTCATTTGCCACACACTCAGCGGTACTCCTATTTGTGAGTTGTAACTTTTCGGACTTCTTACAATATTGTAATCTTCATGCAATAGTTGGTACAACCATTCCTTTACAATCGTTTTGCCATTGCTGCCGGTAATGCCAATTACGGGGATGCTGAATTGCTGCCGGTGATGTGCTGCCAATTGTTGTAAGGCAATCACTGTATCATTTACCAATAGAAAATTGGCATCCGGATATTCTCCGGTTTCTATTTTCCGGCTGATAATAAAATTTCGTATTCCTCTTTTATATAGCTCAGGAATAAACTGGTGGCCATCTCTTCGAACGCCTTCTATTGCAAAAAATAAAGAAGAGGCAAAAGAATAAACTTTCCGGCTGTCTAATAAAAGATGTTCTATAACTGTATCATCCGCTACTGATACTTCAGCATTGATGATACGGGCAATATGACTGATATAATAGCTCAACTAAAGACTGTATTACTGGCTTTCGTCTGTTACATCTTCTGGCACACCTTTTCTTTTAATGAACATGGAATAAAATATGGAACCTGCTATACAAAAAAGAATGACACCGAGGGAAATAAATACCTGTGTTTGTTTATCCACCCACTGATTGATCCAATGCTCTCCGAGCATTTTAATACCAATAAAAACGAGCACTATGGCGATTCCCTGCTGCAGATAATCAAATTTGCTAACCGCACCACGTAGTAAAAAGAAAAGTGATCGCAGACCCAATACTGCAAAGACATTAGATGTATAAATAACTAATTTAGCAGTCGACTCGTAGCCGGGTGTTTTTGTATCTACAATACCCATCACTGCCGGAATAGAATCTAATGCAAAAACAAGATCAATGGCAGCCAGCATAATTACTACTACAAAAAGGCTGGTATAAAACTTTTTTCCGTCTATTACTACTGAATATTTTCCATCGCCATCATGGGGTACCAATGGCAGTATCCTTTTCAACCATTTATAAATTTTGCTTTCTTCGGGATTAAACTCTTCATTATTACTGGCGGTAAACATTTTGTATCCAGTATAAACCAGGAATACCCCGAATATGTAAAGCACCCAATGAAATTTTTCCACCAAAGCTACTCCTACAGTTATAAAAATAATTCTGAAAATGATGGCCATTAAAATGCCCGCAAGCAATACCCGGCCATAGTTTTTTTCTTTGACCGAAAAAGCAGAAAATATAAGAATGAAAACAAAAATATTATCAATGCTAAGGCTCCACTCCATCAGGTAGGCACTCAGGTATTCCAATGCCGGTTTCTGCCCGTTTTCTATCCACATAAAAACGCAAAAAGCAAGAGCCAGTCCCACCCAGAAAAACGTTTGGTATAGCGCCTGGCGAATAGTGACTTTTTTATTCTTTTTGCTGAGCAGGCCCAAATCCACAACAAGGGAAGCCACTAATACAATTCCAAAAACGAGATAGGTTATTTGTTCTCTTGTCATCTGGGAAGATTATAATGTATGCAAAGATAAGTGGAAGACACAAGGCATTGAATGCAAAGCCGCAAATCACTTATGCCGCATATTTTCTTTTTCTTACTTGCTGATAAACCCATCCAAACAGTAATACCAGTAAAACCGGCAACCCGATATTGATAAACTGCCAGGTTGTTTTTTGTTCTTCCACTTTTTGTGTGTTCAACAGCCGCAACACAATGTCTTTATTTCTTGTTTCAATAATGCCTGGTTTATTGACAAGGTACTCCATACAATTCAATAAAAAATCCCGGTTGGCAAACTGGTATTCGTATTGAGAGCCAACGGTGTAAAAATTTAATCCCATTGGCAGTGGCCCTTCTTTTGGAGAAAGATCGTTTAGTAATATATCACCATCTCCCACTACAATCATTTTATTGTCCTGCCTGTTCCCCTCCATGAATGATGAACCGGATGCGGCAATACTATCTATTTGCGATTGTGAAGCCCTGTTTCTGAAAAGGGAAGTGAACTTGCCTTCTAATAAATAAGCTACAGGTATAGCATTCTTTTTAAATTTTTCATCTTCCGGTGCATTTTTATTTTCGTTCAGGCTGATAAGTGCCGGGGTGCTTATTATCCTAGAATTGGAAGAGGAAGCAAGCAGCACCGTTTTCATTATACCAGGAGTGGCAATCGTATCAATAGAGTTAGCAAAACGGGCTGCAATCAAACCAGTATTTTTATTGATAGTATGATTACCGTTTGATTCAAACAAGGGATAATAATTCCAGTGTACAAATTCAAACTGAGGTGTTTCGCTATTGCCGTTTACAGCCAGTGGAATAAAATCACATTGCAAATCCATTACCAGGTCGGTATTGATGCGGACACCATATTTAAAAAGCATATCCGTCAGGTTCAGGTTCCTGTCAAATGCAATTGTCTCGGGTTTATATCGAAGACTGTCCTGTTCTGCAATCAGATTGTCAATAAACCATAATACTTTTCCGCCCCGCATAATATACTGGTCTATTTTCAATTTTTCATCTTCGGTAAACTGCACCGTAGGTTTTACAATCAGCAGCACTTTAATCGTATCAGGAATAAATTTCTGCTGGTTTATATCAAGTGTAAAGAGCTTGTAATCCTTTTGCAGCGTTTGTTGCAAATCAAATGTGTGGTAGTCAGTCGGCTCCCCGTTACCAGTTGAATAAGCCACTAATGGTTTGGAAGGGTTAATCAATCCGTCCAATGTTTTGGCAAACTGGTATTCCATCAATGCTTCAGCACTATTTAATTCTTCGGCACCGATTGCCCTTTTGCCACCGCCATATAAATTTACCAGTGCCTGCCGGTCTTTATACTTCACCAATGCCACTGGGTAAACCCTTTTGCTTTCTTCACCGGCTTTTACCTGCACCGTAAGGTTAATCGGGTTGGCTCCAAGACCTGCTAACGTATCCTCGTATCTCTTTCCGTTTGCTTCGGGCATTTCATCCTGCGGAGAAATAAAGCGATAATGAACTTTGGAGCCATTTCTGTCTTTCATCAATCCTAAAAACTCATCGGTGGTGGTAGCTAATTTTTTAAACCCTGCCGGAAACTGCCCTTTCAGAAACACCTCTATCTGCACATCATCATCCAGATTTTTTAATAAGTCTTTTGTTGCCTTACTCAGTGTGTATCTTTTCTCCTTTGTCAAATCGAACCGGGCATGAAAAGCAGAAGCGAGGTAATTAACCGCAAACAAAACCACCAGCAGCAGCAGCCACCAGAATTTTGAAGCAAATATTTTTTCAATCCCTTTTTTCATAATATATCTCTTACTTCTCCCCTCTCCCTCCGGGAGAGGGGTTGGGGGTGAGGTTATCGCTTTAACAGGTTTCGGTTAGTAATAGCAAAAAACAGGAATATCATGCTTAGAAAATAAATCACATCTCTTGTATCAATCAGTCCACGGCTGATACTGCGGTAGTGAAAATCAATCCCAATCATTTCCACATAATAGTCGGCACCATTAGTTAATGCAGGTAATTTGCTGATGGCATTAAAACCATAATACAACAAGGCGCAGCCTATCAGGCTGATGATAAATGCGATGACTGCATTATTGGTGAAACTGCTGCAACAAATACTGATAGCCGTAAAAACAGCGGCCAGAAAAAATAAGCCGATATAAGAACCTATGGTAGCTCCCATATCCAATCCTTCATTAGAAGAAAGACGCTGAATAGAGAAAATATAAATAACAGTGGGGAGTAAAGCAATTACTACAACAATAAAACTGCCAAGATATTTGCCGGCAATTATCTGCCAGCGGCTTAGTGGGCGGGTTTGTAATATTTCATACGTACCGGTTTTAAACTCCTCTGCAAAGCTTCGCATAGTAATAGCTGGAATCAATAATAAAAGAATCCAGGGGGCTAATTGAAAGAAGCGGTCGAGAGTGGCATAGCCAAAGTCGAGAATGTTATCATCAAACACAAAAAGCACCAGCCCGTTTACAAGCAGGAAAACAATGATGGCAATATAGCCGGTAAGACTGCTGAAAAATTGACGGAGCTCTTTTTTACAAACTGACCACATAGTTGCCTGCAAAGTAATGTTAAACGCATTGTTATACAAAACGGCTGTATAAAAATTGATTTTTTATTTGTAAATTGTGATAAATGAAAAAGGATATGGAAACAGTAAAGGTGAGGCCCCGTACAATGCTGGAAGTCTATCAATGCCTCCCGGAAGGAATTCCACTTGAACTAATCAACAACCAATTAATTATGTCGCCGGCCCCAAACGACCCTCATCACCAAGTCATTGTTGAACTTTCCTACGAAATAACAGGATTCGTAAAAAAGAATAATCTTGGAAAAATAAGAATAGCCCCTTCTGATGTCTATATTAATGAAGAAAATTTTTTTCAACCAGATATTTATTTTGTAAGCAATGAAAACCCCGGAAATTTTGAAAGAAACGGTTTTCATGGGTCGCCTGACTTTATAATTGAAATCCTTTCTCCCGGAAATGAAAAAAAGGACAAAACAGACAAATACAATATATATGAAATTGCTGGTGTTAAAGAATATTGGTTGGTAAATCCCGATACGAAAACAGCTACAGGATTTTATTTAACCAATAGCCGTTTTGAATTATTTGCTGAAGAAAAGGATAAACTCTCTTCCCGTTTATTAAATACTATTTTCCCCTTCTGATTATTTACACGGCAAAACTTTCCCCACAACCACAGGTTCTGCTGGCATTGGGATTGCTGAAGTAAAAACCTTTTCCATTTAATCCATCGGAGAAATCAAGCGTAGTATTGACGAGGTATAAGAAACTCTTTAAATCAGTAACCACTTTTAACCCATTATCTTCAAACGCCTGATCCATCGGTTTTGATTCGTTGTCAAAATCAAGTTTATAACTAAGACCAGAGCATCCACCTCCCACCACTCCTACACGAACGAAATACGTTTCATCTCCCTCAACACCTGCATCTTTCATCAATTGATGAATTTTTACTTTGGCGTTATCGCTTATATATATTGCATTAGCTAATTCTACACTCATAGAAAAGTAACGAGTTTTGAGTTTCGAGTTCTGAACCGCTGTTATGAGATTTTAATTTAAAGTCTCGTAACTCACAACCCTTAACTTCTCTTAATGAACTACACTGTCTTCAAACTTTAATGTTTCCATACCATTCTTCTGGCGGTAATCATTAATGGCTGCTTTGATAGCATCTTCAGCAAGAACAGAGCAGTGAATTTTTACCGGAGGAAGGTTCAATTCTTCCACGATGTCCATGTTATCAATTGTAATGGCTTCTTCAATTGATTTTCCTTTCAGCCATTCGGTAGCCAAAGAAGAAGAGGCAATGGCAGAGCCGCACCCAAAAGTTTTGAATTTGGCATCTTTAATAACACCGGTTTCATCCACTTCAATTTGCAAACGCATAACGTCGCCGCACTCAGGTGCACCAACCAAGCCAGTACCAACATTTGATTTGCTCTTATCTAATGTTCCTACGTTCTGTGGGTTGGTATAATGACCGATAACTTTTTCTGAATATGACATAATAAATGCCCCTATCCCCTAAAGGGGGATTTAAACCCTCAGGACAAAGGGGTTTTATTTTTTTAAAAATTATTCAATTTAAAGAACTATTTCAATACTTTCCGCAAGTTGGCGGAGATGGGGCCTAATGATGCGCCCATTCGATACTATTCATATCAATTCCTTCTTTAAACATTTCCCACAGTGGACTCATTTCTCTTAACTTATTCACTGTGTTAGTTACCTGTTCTACTGTATAATCAATTTGTTCTTCTGTAGTAAACCGTCCCAAGCCAAACCTAAGCGAACTGTGTGCCAGATCATCACCCAAGCCCAATGCTTTTAAAACATAGGAAGGTTCTAATGATGCAGACGTACAAGCCGAACCAGATGACAAAGCAATGTTTTTATTAAAGCCCATCAGCAAACCCTCTCCTTCCACATACTTGAAAGAGATGTTTGTTACATGTGGAAGCTTATGTTCTTTATCACCATTAAGATAAGTTTCATCCACCTTCATCAATTCAGTTTGTAATTTATCTCTCAGTTTACTTACTCTTTTTGTTTCTTCTTCCATCTCGTTCATGCAGATCTCACAGGCTTTGCCAAATCCTACAATACCAGGCACATTCAATGTACCGCTTCTCATTCCTCTTTCATGACCGCCGCCATCCATTTGGGCCGTTACTTTCACTCTTGGATTCTTCCGGCGAACATATAATGCACCAACACCTTTCGGGCCATACATTTTATGAGCTGTAAAAGCCATCAGGTCTATGCCGTCTTTGGTTACATCAACCGGTATTTTACCAACTGCCTGCACTGCATCGCTAAAAACCAGCACTCCATGCTTTTTAGCAATAGCACTGATTTCTTTCATGGGGTTAATAGTACCAATCTCGTTATTGGCATACATGATAGCAATCAGTATTGTTGTTGGCTTGATAGCGGCTTCTAATTCAGCCAAATCAACCAGGCCATTATCTTTTACTTTCAGGTAGGTTACTTCGCCGCCTTCTTTTTCAATATGCTTGCAGGTATCCAATACGGCTTTATGCTCAATATTGCAGGTGATGATATGATTGCCTTTGCTGGCATACATTTCATATACCCCTTTTATAGCAAGGTTATCACCCTCGGTAGCACCGGAAGTAAAAATTATTTCTTTCGGATCGGCACCAATCAGTTTGGCCACTTGCTCCCTTGCATAATCAACTGCTTCTTCTGCCGCCCAGCCAAAAGGATGGTTGCGGCTTGCCGCATTACCAAAATTATTGGTGAAATAAGGTATCATAGCATCGACTACTCTCGGGTCGCAGGGAGTAGTGGCATTATGGTCGAGATAAATAGGAAAATTCAACATAAAATCTATTATCAGTATTTTGTTTCTGCCGATAACTATCGGTATAAACACAAAATTAGCCCAAAAGGTTCTATCTGAAAGGGGTAATTTCGGGTTGCTGGCCGATTTTACCGAAATCGCAAACCCCTGCCTTTCAACGTCTTTTTTATGCAAAAAGTAGAGCATATCGGCATTGCCGTTAAAAATCTGGATACCGCTGTTCCGCTGTTTGAAAAACTGCTTAACAGCCTCTGCTACAAGACTGAATTAGTAGAGAATGAGAAAGTGAATACCGCCTTTTTCAAACAGGGAGAAAACAAAATTGAACTCCTTGAAAGCACCGACCCTGATGGAGTGATAGCCAGGTTTATAGAAAAGAAAGGCGAAGGATTACATCATATCGCATTTGCCGTTGCTGATATTGAAGAAGAAATGGAACGATTGAAAAAGGAAGGTTTTGTATTGCTAAATGAAAAGCCCAAACCCGGAGCTGATAATAAACTCGTTTGTTTTTTACACCCAAAACATACGAATGGTGTGCTGATAGAATTATGTATGGACAGGAAATAAATTACTATTCCTTATTCATCTTGTCAAGCTCTTTCTCCAGGTCTTTCTGCACCTTGTTATCTTTCAGTTTCATACTGTTTTTACTTGCATATTCCCGTTGTGCACTTTGAAAACTTTTGTCAAGCCCTTCTTCTTCTTTGCTGATATTCTCCACTATCGTGTTGGCCCTGACTATATCTTCCTCAGTTATGTTTTCCTGGCCTTTTTTACGAATGTCAAGAATTTCTGCATAGTCTTTTTCAAAAACCCTTTTATAAAATGAGAAAGATGCTATAGCGGCATCCCTCAGCAATGAGTCTCCTTTGTATGGGGGCATGCCTTTTATCTCGCCAATCATGGTTTCTACTTCCCGTACTGATTTTGTAAGTAGTGCCTGGGCAGAATCCAGGTTAACATCTGCTACTTTTCCGAAATCCACCACTCTTTTCATCAGCGTAGTCTGGCGATTTATTATATAATCATTGTAATCAGTCGCTGATTTATAGGTTACACCATTGGTTCCTTTTACAGATTGTTTACAGGCCATTAAACCAATAACAAGTACTACTGATAAAAAAAGATAACGCATAAAATAGATTTAGGTATCGAAAATAGATTTTTTTGACTGATAAATTGCAAATAACGCCGTGATATAATGCTCCTTTATTTATTCCTGTTCATCAGCTATGGAGTCTGCATTTACAATACCCAGTTTCTCCACAGCTACTTGTGCTGCTATTTGCGAGGCATCTTTTTTATTAAAGGCTTTCCCTTCGGCAATATTGCGGCCATCCACCACAGCAGCTACGGTAAAGAGCCTGCGGCCACTTTCTAATTTCTCATTCAGAGTTTCAAACTCCAGCACTTTACCATTCTTATTAGCCCAGCCATATAGTTTGTTCTTATGATTAATCTCAAGGTTTTCCAGGTCATCCATAAACATGTGTGGCTGGATAATACTTTCCAGCACCCATTTGGCGGCCTTTTTATATCCATGATCAAGGTAAACAGCTCCTACCAATGCTTCCAGTGTGTTACCAAATATCTGGCTAACTTTCAATGACCCGTCCATTTTATTATACAACGTCACTTTTTTAAGCCCCATTCTTATCGCAATATCGTTGAGCTGTTGGCGGTTCACCATTTTGCTCCGCATTTCAGTCAAAAAGCCCTCTTCTTTGTAAGGATAACGTTTAAAAAGATAGTCTGCTATCAAAGCACTCAAAACAGCATCCCCAAGGTATTCAAGCCGTTCGTTGTTTTCATCTGACCCTTCCCTGATGGAGCGGTGTGTAAGGGCGGTTCTGTATAAAGACATATTACCCGGCTTGAAGCCAAGTATGTTTTTAAGCTCTTTTTTAAAAGCGGAACCTGAATGTTTACGAGAAAAAAATTTGAAAAAGTCCACAGGCGTTAAGCTACGAAAAAAGGATGATTTGTTAATTGGTTTATTAGTTTATTGGTTAATTGGAAAGAGTAAGGCAGTTAATAAATTCTTCTATACAAACTTAAACCAGTTAACTATTATATTTCTTCACTATCACACAGGCATTGTGTCCGCCAAAACCAAATGTATTACTCAGTGCTGCACGAACGGTACGCTGCTGTGCTATATTAAAAGTAAAGTTTAGTTTAGAATCCAATTCAGGATCGTCAGTAAAATGATTGATCGTTGGCGGAATCATATCATGCATTACTGCTTTAATGCTGGCAATTGCTTCAATAACACCGGCTGCGCCAAGACAATGCCCTGTCATAGATTTTGAAGCACTGATATTTAGTTTATAGGCATGTTCTCCAAATACAGCGGTAATAGCTTTTACTTCTGCCCCATCACCAATAGGTGTGGATGTACCGTGTGTATTGATATAATCAATTTCATCTGGCTTCAAATCAGCATCCTCTAATGCGGCCAGCATTACATTCCTTGCACCCAGCCCTTCCGGGTGCGGGGCAGTAATATGATAAGCATCGGCGGTGGCACCGCAGCCGGCTATTTCACAATAAATTTTTGCACCTCTCGCTTTGGCATGTTCCAGTTCTTCCATTACTAATAATCCTGCTGCTTCGCCCATTACAAAACCGTCCCTGTCTTTATCATAAGGGCGACTGGCTGTTTTAGGACTGTCATTTCTTTCACTCATTGCCTTCATCGCATTGAAGCCGCCCACACCTGCTTCGCTTATTACAGCTTCGCTGCCACCAGCGAGTATAATATCTGCTTTGCCCAGGCGGATCAAATTGAATGCATCCATAATGGCATTGGTACTGCTGGCACAAGCACTTACTACTGCAAAATTGGGTCCCCGCAGATTATGCCGCATACTGATATGGCCTGCGGCAATGTCTAAAATCATTTTAGGAATAAAGAATGGATTGAAGCGGGGTGTTCCATCTCCTTTTGCAAACTCAATCACTTCATGCTGGAAAGTTATCAGTCCTCCAATACCACTGCCGAAAACAACACCGATCCTGTCGGGATTAATATTTTCTTTGTTCAGACCAGCATCCGTCATTGCCTGGTCGCTTACCACCAATGCCAATTGACTGAAGCGATCAATTTTCCGGGCTTCTTTTTTTTCAAGAAAAGCGGTGGGATCAAATCCTTTTATTTCACAGGCAAATTTGGTACGAAACTTTGATGCATCGAACAGGGTAATATTATCTGCACCGGATACTCCGTTTATTAACCCCTCCCAGTAATCATCAATATTATTACCCAATGGAGTAAGGGCTCCCATACCAGTTACAACAACCCGTTTTAGTTCCATAATGCTTTACAATATTATTTTACCAAATATACTATTCGCTTTTCTTTATGTAAGCAGTATAGTACAAGATATAAACAGTCTTGAGCTTGCTAAAAAGCAAAAAGCTTTATTGCAATAAGTAAAAACCGCCTTCTCTGTCACAACAGTAAGAAGGCGGAGTTAATTTATTCCCCCGTTTATAGCGGGGCATTCCAATTATTATTTGGCATGCTCTTCCAGGTAAGCAACAGCCTGACCAACGGTAGTGATGGTTTCAGCCTGCTCATCAGGAATGGAGATGTTGAATTCTTTTTCAAATTCCATGATCAGTTCAACCGTATCTAATGAATCGGCTCCCAGATCGTTGGTAAAAGAAGCTTCATTAGTTACTTCTGCTTCGTCAACACCCAGTTTGTCAACGATGATCTTTTTAACTCTTGATGCAATGTCTGACATGTTCTTAAAGTTTTGTTTATTGGGAGCAAAAATATACTTTTTGAACTAATGAACATCTAAAAGGTAAATTTTTCCCGTTTTGACCCAACAAACTGAAAACTAAGCGATAGGACCCCAAAATAGCTTTTAGTGTCATTAAATTAAGCCTGCAAACGGTTGGCAGTCTTGTAAGTTCTTTGTATTTTAATGTTTCTGGAATTAATCTCACTTGGTTATGGCATTGAAAATTTTAGATCATGGCACTTTTGAATACCGCCAAATGGTAAAATTGCGGGATGACATTCTGCGCAAGCCATTGGGGTTGGGCTTTACTCCACAGGAACTGGAAGAAGAAAAAGATAATATGCTGATTGCTGCGTTTGAAGATGAGGATATACTTGGTTGCTGTATGCTGGTGGAAGAAAGTCCTGAAAAGGTTCGTTTGCGGCAAATGGCTGTGTTAAATGACCTTCAGGGAAAAGGTATTGGAAGGGCTTTGATGAACTTTGCCGAAAACATTGCTAGGGATCAGGGCTACAAAACTTTAGCCATGCATGCCCGGAAAAACGCAACTGGCTTTTATGAAAAAATGGGCTACAAAATTGCCAGTGATGAATTTACAGAAGTCACTCTTCCACATTATGTGATGGAGAAAAAGTTGTGAGTTGTTAGCAACGAGTTGCGAGCAGGTTATTTAACTCAACGATTTTCTTTTTTACCTCAGCCTTTTTTTACTTTTGATTTTATTATCTGACGTAGTTCTTGTATTTCCTCTATGTCTTTGCATCCGCTTTTTGGAACAAGAAAAAAAGAACGACTGTCAAAATAAAGATGAAAGAAGTGGGGAGTTTCCAAATAATTTTTCAATGCTGTCCATGGCCATGATTTCGAACCTCTTTCATGGCTGAGTGTAAAGTCTTTGTCTTCAAAAGTCATACTGAATTGATTTTTGAATGTAGCCGCCTTTCGATACACCAGCATGGGCAGTATAAACCAGAAACTAACCATCAATACAATCCATAAAAAGGAACCCACTAAAAAAGCCATCGGGGTTATTTTTTTTAATGCATACAGCGTAATAGAGGCTAATGCAAACACATTTACCATTATCAGCATTACTTTTATCTCCCGGCGGCTGATGAAGTGATACCGCAAAGCCTGCATCACCTGTGCTTTTTCATATCCGAAATAAATAGTCATACAGTTAGCTTATTCAGTTCCAATTTTTGCAATCTTCCATTGGCCACTCTCTTTTTTCAACGCAAGTTTTATTACAGTCATTTCTGTTTGCTTTCCATTATCATCAAAAGTTCCTTTTACTTCTGTTGTTGCATTATCTCCGTTCACATTTATTATCCATTGCTTCGCTTTATTCATTTCGTCCAGTGTGTATTGCGGATCTTCTTGTGTGTTGGTGTACCAGTCGTAATCAAACCCATAAGGCAGTTCATCCTGTGTATCTGTTTTAAAGGCAGAATCGCATTGCTGAAAAAATTTTTTCTGATTGCTAAGAAATTCCTCTCCCAACTGTGGCACCGATGTGCGGATAAAGTCCTGGTATTTTGTTACCTGGTCCCAGTTGATTTTATAAGGTGGCATATCTTTCTTTTTAATGCCGCTGTATAAATCATACTCCTGAAACTTTGCAAAATTGGTATTGTACCAGTTATAAAAATTCATGATTACAGTTCTTATTGCTGTTGAGTCCTTTGTAAGATCCGGTGTCATTACCGTTTCTGTTTTTTGTTCTGTAACCGCATCTTTTTCAGTTGTCGTTTTTTTGTCTTTACACGACACTATTCCAATAGTGGCGATGAACAGGAAGAAAATAATTCGTTTCATATTTGAAGGTTTAAGGTGTTTTTAATTCTTTTTCGTTAATGCTCCATTCGCCAAGCTTCTCTCCTTTTAATCCCAGGTACTCTACTGTTAATTTACGGCTGCCCCGTATGCCACTAAAAGAAAATCGTCCGTAGTTCTGTTTTTCATCAATGCCTAATACCCTGTAAGAATTATTTTTTTCCGTTCCTGTGAATTTATGTGTGCTTGATGTAAGCGGCGAAACAGTAATATCATATAAAGGGTAGCTACCCGGCCTATCTACTTTTATTATTTCGCTGTGGTGGCGGTCGCCTGTCAAAAATACTACTCCATTGATTTTATACTCCTTTAAAAAATTCATCAACTCATGATATTCCGCCGCAAAGTTCCACCAGGTATCATAAGGTGAAACAGGGTTAAGTACCTGGCTACCCACTGCAATTATTTTAAAAGTAGCAGAGCTATACAAAAGAGAATTTTTCAGCCATTCCATTTGCTGTGTGCCCAACATTCGTTTTTCAGGATTGGGTTTTCCATCCACCGAATCTTTTAATTTATCTGCACTACGCCACCATCGGTCGTCTGTCATAAAAATATCTGCATCGCCCCAGGTGGTCATCGTGTAAGTGCCTTGCCCATTTTCTCCGGCAGATGGATTACAGAAATAAGCATTAAAAACTTTTCTGCTGGCATCTTTTAATATATAGTTTTTACCAATATCGTTGGGGCCATAATCATGGTCGTCCCAGATGGCAAGCTGAGGCATTGATTTCAGAAAGTTTTGCATAATTGGCGATGCCCGGTCGTGGCTGGCCCTGTACCATAGGCCCCATTCGCTGTAATAATCGACTTCCCTTGTGTACCAGGCATCACCCAGCCAAAGCATGAAGGCAGCTTTCTCTTTTGCCATTGGTTCAAAAATGGAAGAATCTTTTCCATAAGGTGTACCGGGTCTGTCATAAACAGGTTGATTAAAATAAGAACAGGAGCCGGTAAGAAAACTAAATTCCGGCGGTTGCTTGCGCCATTGCCAGAGGTCTTTGGTTGTAAACTCTCCACCCTTTGGTGTTGCCTTTCCATTCAGCCATATTTTGTATTCGTAAGTAGTATTAAAATCAAGTCCCCCAACAGTGAAATATATTGGATTAAAATCATTACCCAGTTCGCCTTTATATAAAATTGTTCTTCCTTTCTTTAAGTCGCCTTTCTTGTTGTACTGCAAAGAGGCAGCCGTTACTTCCTGAGAAACTTCCACCCACACTTTTGCATCCCTCAATTCTACCGGGCCAAGCATGGGGCCGGAAATAATGCGGGGTTGGGATAAAGCAGATACAGAAGAAAGCAGCAGCGTAAAAGCAATAAGCAAATTTTTCATTGCAACGGTTTTGGCTTCACAAGTTAAGGTAGAAATGAAAGTAGTGAAAAAGAAAAAGCCCCGTTCCGATACACAGGACAGGGCTTTCTTATTTTGAAGATTTCTGTATTTTATTTGTTCATCATCTGCTTGGCCTCAATGCTCAGTGTAGCATGTGGTACAGCCCTCAGCCTTGCTTTATCAATCAGCTTACCGGTAACACGGCAAATACCATAAGTCTTATTCTCAATCCGCATCATGGCTTTTTCCAGGTGGTCAATGAAAGTAATCTGGCGGCTGGCCATTTGGCTCAACTGCTCCCTTTCCATACTTACACTACCATCTTCCATTGTCATGTAACGGCCTTCATCCATATCACCACCCTCTTCTTTACGGGTTATCAGACCTTGTAAATAATTCAGTTCTTTTTTTGCTGCGTCCAGTTTCTTCTGAATAATTTCTCTGAATTCGGTCAGGTCATTATCAGAATACCGCATAGTAGGGCCTGTAGGCAGATATACCATCTGATCCAAAACCGATTTAGTGAACTCCGGTTCATATTTCACCGAACTTTTAGTAGTGGTCTTCGGTATTATGAATTTTGAAGCCTTGGGGGGTTCTTTTTTAATAACCGGTTTTACTTTTTGTTTAATTGTCACTAACGATTTAGGGTCAATAGTTCCCGGTTTTACCGGTTTTACCGGTACAGGTTTAACAGCAGGTTTTTGCTCTGGAAGCTCTGGTTTTGCTGCCACTTTTGGTGCAGGCTTAGCCACTGGCTTTGCTACTGCTTTAGGTGCTGGTTTCTTTGCCACAGGTTTCGGGGGGGCCTTTTTAGGGGCCGCTTTTTTAGGTACAGCTTTCTGCACAGTTTTCTTAGCTACTGGTTTCTTTGAAGCAGCTTTTTTGGGGGCGGGTTTGGCGGCTTTTTTTGGAGCCCCGCCTGCCGGACGGGCAGGCTGTTTTTTCTTAATTGCCATGATTTACCCTTTTTTTAAAACAATCACTTTTAGCGAAACATCGTTTATTTCTACCTGGATTCCATCAGAAATTTCAGGCGCAAACTCCAGCTTGTCAGCCAGAATTTCGGCGCAAATATAGGCTTTAAACTGAGCCAAAGAATCTTTTAATCCACCGGTTGCCGATACGGTTACTTCTACCCTGTCTGTCAGTTCAAAAGCACTGTCTTTCCTTATTTTCTGGATGCGGTTCACAAATTCCCTTGCATTTCCCTCGGCTTCCAGTTCCGGCGTAATAGTTACATCCAAAGCCACGGTAAGGCTGCCTTTATTCGCCACCGTCCAGCCCGGAATATCCTCACTACTGATGTCCACATCGGTAATTTGTAATATTACAGGTTCGCCATCAACTGGCAAATTATATTGACCTTCTTTTTCTAACAGGGCAATGTCTTCCTGGGTGAATTGAGCCAGGGCAGCGGATACCGCTTTCATCTTTGCGCCTAATTTTTTACCAAGGGCCACAAAGTTGGGCTTTATTTTTTTACTGATGAATGTGTTATCAGGGTCCAGATATTCAATCTCTTTTACATTCACTTCAGCTTTTATCAAATCTTCCACTTTTTGCAGTTGCTCTTTCATGGAAGCATTCAATACTGGTATCAATACTTTTTGCAAAGGCTGACGAACTTTAATGTTTACCTTCTTGCGAAGCGATAATATTAAAGAAGAGGCATCCTGTGCTAATTGCATTCTTTCTTCCAGCAATTCATCAATCACCGATTCATTGGCTACCGGGTAGTCAACATGGTGAATTGATTCTGCCTTGAAACGATTGGTTACAGCATTCAGGTTTTGAAAAACATTATCGCTGAAGAATGGAGAAATTGGTGCAATCAATCTCGTAATTGTTTCTAAACACTCATACAAGGTTTGATAAGCACATATTTTATCCTGTTCGTATTCGCCTTTCCAGAAACGTCTTCTGCATAAGCGAACATACCAGTTGCTCAAATGCTCATCTACAAAATCTTCAATTACACGGCCAGCTTGTGTTGGCTCATAATCGTCCATGTAAGCGTTGGCTTTCTTTACTACAGTATTTAATGACGACAGAATCCATCTATCAATTTCCGGACGTTCTGCCAATGGAATGTATGCTTCTTTAAAAGCAAATCCATCTACATTAGAATAGAGAGCAAAGAACTGGTAGGTATTATAAAGTGTTCCGAAAAACTTACGTTGTACTTCTTTAATTCCGTCGAGGTCAAACTTCATGTTATCCCACGGCGATGCGTTGGTAACGAGATACCATCTTGTAGCATCGGCACCGAATGTTTCAATGGTTTTAAAAGGGTCAACAATATTGCCCAGCCGCTTACTCATCTTTACCCCATTCTTATCTAACACCAATCCGTTTGACACACAGGTTTTATACGCCACACTATCAAACAACATAACAGCAATTGCATGAAGGGTATAAAACCAACCTCTTGTCTGATCCACACCTTCGGCTATATAATCTGCCGGGAAACTTTGTTCAAATGTTTCTTTGTTCTCGAATGGGAAATGCCATTGAGCATAAGGCATGGCACCGCTGTCAAACCAAACGTCAATTAGATCAGGAACCCGTTTCATCGGTTTGCCTGAGTTGCTAACGAGGATGATATTGTCTACAAATGGTTTATGGAGATCTAAGTCTTGAGTGGTGAGTCGTGAGTCGTGAGTGATACCCAAAGTATCTTCAGCTTTTTTAGCTTCGGCCAATAGTTGTTCTATGCTACCGATGCAAATTTCTTCATCACCTTCTTCAGTTCTCCAGATGGGCAATGGAGTTCCCCAATATCTAGAACGGCTGAGGTTCCAGTCCACCACATTTTCCAGCCAATTACCGAATCTTCCTTCACCGGTTGATTTTGGTTTCCAGTTGATGGTTTTATTTAGTTCCACCATTCTTTCTTTTACGGCAGTGGTTTTGATGAACCATGCATCCAATGGATAATAAAGAATGGGTTTATCTGTCCGCCAGCAATGCGGATAATTGTGTTCGTATTTTTCTACTTTAAAAGCCCGGTTTTCTTTTTTTAGTTTTACGCTGATGTCAACATTCACATCAACATAATTCGGGTCGTCTTTATAATTTTTTACATAGCGGTTGCTGAACTCTCCCAATCCTTCGATAAACTTTCCTTGCCTGTCCACCATTGTCAGTATACCGATATTGTACTTCTTTCCTACTTTATAGTCATCTGC
>Ga0163150_10000505_pt1 | contig 73029 bp, 47 predicted proteins | sample OliLakLV19P2IB_FD_148628 | JGI IMG/M metagenome (GOLD analysis project Ga0163150, IMG submission 148628) | Freshwater microbial mat bacterial communities from Lake Vanda, McMurdo Dry Valleys, Antarctica - Oligotrophic Lake LV.19.P2.IB | ecosystem: Environmental > Aquatic > Freshwater > Lake >... | reverse complement strand
GGCTTCAATGGGGGCGGGGGGGTGTTTTATCAACAATCCCATCGCCTCATCGGCCAGGCGGATGAGCGGGACGTGGGCGCGGTGCCCGTTGGTGAGGATGGCGATGCCGATGCGGTGGTCGCGATTACCCTGAAGAAAGGCCGTATACCCCGGCACGCTGCCGCTGTGGGCAAAATACGTATCCTCCCCCCGCGTATCCGTCCACCATGCCAGACCATACCCGGCTTCATCGCTGCCCCACAAGTCGGCGACGGGTCCCTTGAAGGCCTCGTATTGCCGCGTCATCATTTCGTCGAGTGTGGCCTTGGAGACGATATGCCGGCCCTTGTACACGCCGTCGTTGAGATTGGCAATGAGCCAGTGGGCCTGGTCAGTCACCGTACCATACACTATGCCCGCCGGCCAGACGGACGCTTTCAGCGGGGTCGCCGGCACGAGGCGCCGGCTCACCTCATCGATCTCATACGGGATAGCCAGGCGTTCGAGCATCTCCGGCGTGGGCGAAAACGCGGTACTCGTCATGTCGAGGGCGCTAAAGATACGCGTCTGCATATACTCCCGATACGGCATGCGAGACTGCTTCTCGATGAGGTAGCCGACGAGGGCAAAGGCCAGGTTCGAGTACTCGATGCGTGTGAGGGGCGGCGCCTCGACAGCGAGCGCCGTGGTCAGGTACGCCTCAAGCGCCGGCGGCGCCGTGTCGCCCCAGACCGGGTAGCCGTCGAACGCCACGGGAAGCCCGGAGGTGTGGGTGAGCAAGTGGCGAAAGGTGACCGGGCTTTTAAGGTCCTCCCCGGCAATCGTCAGCGGATCCAGATAGGTCCGCACCGGGTCGTCGAGCGTAAACAAGCCGGCGTCACGCAGCTGCAGCAGCGCCGCGGCGGACATCGTCTTGAAGGTCGACCCGATAAGGTACACGGTGCTCGGCACCGCCGGCGTGCGCGCCCACAGATTGCTGTACCCGAACGCGCCCGTCCACAGGACGGCGTCGCCCTCGACGAGCGCGATGGTGGCCGACGGGATCTGTCCCTCGATCAGGGCCTGCTCGACGAGCGGTTCGAGTTCGGCGACGATCTGCTCCAACCGGGTGCCCAACAGCGGCGTCTGCGCGGCCGCCGGCATCGCGGCTAAAAGTAGTAGGATGGATAGATACCATGTACGGACGAACATAGGCAGGCATATAGCGTTGAGGCGTCGTCGTATTATAGTCAATTTGATACTTACATTTCGCCCCATGATTCGCATCGGGCTTGCACTTTCCTTTCTGCTCCTTTCCGGCCTCGCGCCCGGCGCCCGTCCGGCCGCCGGACAGTCGTTGTATGAAACCCGCGCCGTCTGGCTCGCGACCATCCTTCAAGACGGCGGATGGCCGGACACCCGCCAGTCGGCCGCCGAGCAGCAGGCCGCCCTCGAGGCGCTGCTCGACCGGGCCGCCGGCCTGGGGATGAACACCCTGTACTTCCAGGTCATCGCCCGCGGCGACGCCCTCTACCCGAGCACACGGCTGCCCTGGACCCCGCTACCCCGTGGCGCCGGCCGCGACCCCGGGTACGACCCCCTCGCCGCCGCCATCGACGCCGCACACCGCCGAGGGATGGAAATCCACGCCTGGATCAACATCTTCCGCGTCGGCGACGCCTCCACAACGGCCACGTTTCGGGGGGTGCAAAACCCGATGCACGTTGTCCACGCCCAGCCAGACTGGGTGAAGCGCGTCGGCGGCGAACTCTGGCTCGACCCCTCATCCGCCCCGGCCCGCGCCTGGATGCTGGGCAATGTGATGGAGGTGGTGGACGGATACGATGTAGACGGCGTGCACTTCGACTTTATCCGTTACCCCGAAAACGGGCTGCCGAACGATGCCGCCCGCTTCCGGCATGAGCCGCGCGGTTTCCGGTCGATCGACGACTGGCGGCGCAACAACGTTACGCTTTTTGTCGAGGCCGCCCATGCGGCCGTGACGGCGGCAAGGCCGTGGGTGAAGATCGGCGCCGCGCCGCTGGGCAACTACCAGCCCAATCCGGCCTGGCCGGGGCTGTGGGCCGTGAGCCAGGTGTTTCAGGAGAGCCGCGTATGGGCGGAAAATGGGTGGGTGGATTATCTCGCCCCCCAACTCTACTACGGCACGGGCACGGCGCCCGAAGTCGAACGTGGCCCATCATCCCCCGATTTTGCCGTATTGATCGACGAGTGGGTGCGGATGTCCGCCGGCCGGCCGGTCATCGCCGGCATGGCGCCTTATAAAGTGGCCGAAGGCCGCTTCCCGGCCGCCGACCTGTCCCGCCAGATCGAGGTGGCCCGCGCCGCCTACGGCCACGGCCAGGCCGCGTTCCGGTTCGACCATATGCTGGAGCATGCCGGCATCTACCGTGCCGCATACGTTGTCCCCGCGTTGCCGGCGCCGATGGCGCACCGCTTCGAGGCCGCGCCACCGTCGACGCCGCGGGGGTTTCGGGTCGAGGCGTCTCAAAACGGGGCCGTCGCCCTGGCGTGGGCCCGCGCCGAAGGGTCGGCCGAAGACCCGCTCCGCGGCTACGCCCTGTTCCGGCGCGAGGGCGCCGTGCCGGACCCGACCTCCGGCCGGGACCTTGTCGCCGTCCTCCCCGCCACCGCCACCACGTACTCCGATGCCAATGCCGACGCCATGCCGGCCGGCCGGCCCGTCTACTATCTGCTCGCCGCCCTGAGCCGGCTCGGGATGGCGTCTGCCCCCACAGAGGCGGTATCAACGGGGCCGATTACGACCACCGAGCGGCCGACGGGTGGCCCGCGCTGGGCGCTGATCGAAAGCATCTTCCCCAACCCCTCTCAGGAGACGGCCGAAGTGCGCTACGCCGTCGGCAGCCCGGGGCCCGTCACCCTGTCGGTCGTCGACGCCCTCGGGCGGGTGAGGTACCGACATACGGGGCTGGCGTCCCGGGCCGGCATCGACCAGCACATGCTGGATACCACGCGGCTTGCGGCCGGCGTGTACCAGGTGGTGTTGGAAGCCGGGGGGAGGACGGCGAGGCGGGCGTTCGTGGTGGTAGACTAATGCCCCGAAGGACGATACAATTTCCACGTGTTTCTCAATAAGCAATTTCTTATGTTCCGTCTCACGAAAAGGGCGCTCATCCTTCGTTCGTTCAAGACCCTCTCCCGATGCGTTTTATGGCGCCGGCCTCGATGACGCCGGACCGCTTTCGTTTAGTTTCAACCTCGGCCCACGACGCGCCTTTTCGACCTCAATCCTGCCCTTGCCCGTCCTGCGCCGTCCATCCGGTGCAGCCTGGCGCACTACCATTTTGCGCTCCCCACTCGCATGCAGTCCCCTATCGAGGTAGGCGACACGCTGGACGTTCAGGGTGAGGCCTACACCGTGTTGCGTGTGGTGCCACTCTCCGAAATTTCCCGACTATCACCGGATCGGGATCGATGGGGTACGCATGTCCTCTTACTCGCCCGCAAAAGCGACGGCCGGCGCTGTGTAGCCAACCGCTTCGAATCGGGCGCCCTCTCCACACCCGAAGACTGGCTGGAGGATTATCTGTAGGTTTAACGTTCGAGGTTCGAGGTTTAATGGAATCCAACTTTGCACTGTGCACCTTAAAACGTTCCGCCCCGCGGTAGCCAGATCGTAAACGTCGTCCCCTGCCCAACGGCCGTGTCCAGCGTGAGGGTGCCGCCGTGTCCCTGCGTGATGATATCGTAACTGAGCGAGAGGCCAAGCCCGGTGCCTTCGCCCGTGGGTTTGGTCGTGAAAAAAGGCTCAAAAATGCGGTGGCGCAGCGACTCCGGGATGCCGCCCCCGTTGTCGGCAATCGATACACTCACGCCGTCCTCCCCGTTGCGTGTTTCGATGCGCACCCTTGGCGGTCCCACAAAACCGGGCTCCTTCGACCGCTCATGGACGGCGTAGAAGGCGTTATTGAGCAAATTGATGAGCACCCGTCCGATGTCCTGGGGCACGGCGACCACCCGGCCGGCTTCGGCGTCGAACTGGCGGACGATATCGACGGTCATGTCCGGCTGTTCCGCCCGAATACCGTGATAGGCGAGCGTGGTGTTCTCATCGACAAACGCGTTTACATCGATCGGTTGCCGCTCGCCCTGAGCCCCGCGCGAATGCAGCAACATCCCACGCACGATGCCGTCCGCACGCCGGCCATGGTCGGCGATTTTGCCCGCGTTCATCCGCAGATCGGCCATCAACTCCAGCGCCTGTTTCTGATCCTCTGGAGGCATCGCCGCGGCGTGTCGAGTCACGACCTCTTCTAACTCATCTACGATCTCGACCGAAAGAACAGCGAAGTTATTGACGAAGTTGAGTGGGTTTTTGATTTCATGCGCGATGCCGGCCGTCAGCTGACCCAGCGAGGCGAGTTTCTCTTTGATGAGGAGTTGTTGCTGGGCGATCGCCAGGGAAGCCGTCATCTGGTTAAACGATCGGGCCAGGCCGCCGATTTCGTCGTCGGAATCAACGTCGAGTTGCACATCCAGCCGGCCCCGCGCGATCTCCTGCGCCGCTTCCTCTAGCTTTCGAATCGGATGCGTCACGAAACGGATGAGGATGGCGGAAAGCATCAACGATAACACGATCGTCACGATCAGCGCCAGGATGATGATGCGCCGGGAGTGTACGGAGTTCGTCTGCGCCCGCAGCGCTGCGTACGCCGAGCGTTGTTTGTTCACATCGATCAGCGCTTCGAGCGACTGGCTGACCGAGACATACGTGTCTCCTGCGCCGGCGAGCACCTCGACATAAAGATCCGTCGACTCCTCGGTGCCAAACAACAACTCCATAAACGACGCCTGATAATCGTCCCAGTATTCGTCGAACGATTCGTACAGGCTATCCCGCTGCGCATCGAAGGGCTCGAGCCGCGGCGTCACCGACGCCAGACGGTCGTACGTGTCGCGGTTGGCCGTGATCGAGTCGATCAGTGTGGCCATACTCGCCGACAGCGCCTCGCGATCCTCCTGGCGCCGCGTGATCGCGAACTGGAGTTGATAACTCCTCAATGTCGACACGTCCAGGTTGATCGAAGACAGTGCGATCATGCTGGGAATCGATAGGGAGTTGATCTCGTCGATCTCCTTACCCAGCCGATCCATCTGCACGATCGCGAATAGACTCACGATGGCCAGGATGAGCAGCATCGCCCCCATCCCGAGCCGCTGTTTGACCCCGAGCCGAAAATCGCGAAATCGTTTCATCTCCAGGGCTTATTCCGTCATCGGGATGGAATCGATCAGCACCTTGATCTCCGGGTGCCCGTTGGTCAACTCGCGACTGACAAAACCGATGGCGCCGGCGGTCTGGCTGATCACGTCGATCAGTTCTTCCTGGGATTCGATGGAGTGCGGCAACTCCCCCTCGCCCGTCAGCTTCCGTTTGAGCCAGACGGACCGCATCCGGGAGGACGTTTTGCCGAGGTACGCATAAAACGAATCCCGCACGGCGCCCTTTTCCGCCAGGTCCACCACGATCACCGGCGAGCCGTCCGCCCAGTGCTCGATGTCGCCCGAAAAGAGCCGTAACAGCTCGTTTTTACTGATCGAATCCGCCGGCACGGACGCATGCGCCACCACGACCACCTGCCCGAAGGCGGGGGTCGCAAGCAGCATAAGCGTTATCAGACTCAGCAAGCCCTTCATCCGTGGGAAAATCAAACCGATGGCTAAAAAAAGACCGAGGCGCCAAGCGCGAACACGGTTAATCGTTGGTCGGTACGGGCGGTCGTGGGGCCCGCAATGCCCTGCTCGTCGCTGAACGTCTCCGCACGCCGCAGATCGACATAGGCGATTTGCGCTTTAAACACCACGCGCTCGTTCGCCACATACCGCACGCCGGCGGTCGGGATGTCTAGCGTGACCCGCTGAACGACCGTGTTCGTGGGATCGAAGGCATCGTTTACGATGAGCGCGTCCTCGTCGGTGCGCCAGTAGCTGACGTAAAACTCGAGGCGTTCGCTCGCTACATAGCCGAGCGTGGCGTAGCCGAAAACGCGATGTAGATCCAACAGGTCGTTCGGCACCTGAAACAGCGCCGAGATACCCTCCGCCTCCAGATACAGCCGGCCCAGATACACCGACACATCCACCCCCACGCGCGTGCGCGGCACCATCGTCAGGGCCGCACGGTACTGTTCAATTTCGTCCTCCTTGATGCTTAGCATGTCGCCGACATCCCGAAAGTAGTTGACGCGGTCCGTGGCCACCGAAACGCCGGCCTTGATCTCCGAGATACGCGGGACCCATTCATTAAGCCGGACACCCAGGCGGCCGCCGACGAGGACGTTGGTCGTCGTATCCACCCCGGTTTGCCCCAGGTTTCGATCCGTGCGAATGTTCGGGCTGTTTCCGGCAAACAGCGCATAGTCAAACGCGTGCCGCCGGCCCAGCGCCAGCGTCCCATACGCTTGCAGAAAGCCCCGTTCCGGCACATATTCATCCAGCCGGATCACATCCTCGAGCGACGTTTCGTAGACGATCGGCCGGACGATGTACGGCAGTAACGGCGTGCGGGTCTTGATCTCGTTGAGATGATTAAAGACCGGCGTCTGCAGCCCCAATTTCAGCTTGAAGGCCGGGCTGTGGTCGTACCGGATCCACGCCTCCTTTAAGTTCGCCGCGCCCCAGGCCTCACTCGACGAGAAGTTGTTCAAAAACTCGAAGTTGATAAACGACCGAAACCGGTGCGAAATGTCCTTCTGGAAAAAAAGATTGAGCTGCTGCGCCGCAAACGAATTGTTATCAGGACCGTTCTGAAACACCTCGTGCTGGAACACATTCTGGAAATAACCGAAGACCTGAATAGGCTTTTCCTCATCCTGCGCGAAGCCGGCGCGCGCAGGCGACAACGCCAGCACCAGGGCGAATATCCAGCGATGGACAGGAGGCATGGGGACAGGGATCGAATTCGGGCGGGGCGATGCGACGTGAATATACGGCACGGAAGACACACGAAACCACCCTTCCCTTCCGGAATGAACCTTGCGCGCCAGGCCGCGTTTCTTCCGTTCACTACTGCGCCGAAAGTACATATCCTAATAAGCCAGCGCACAAACGCGTCGATTCGCCGGCCCCTTATTTTTTACTCGACTTCTTTTACTCGACTTCTTTTACTCGACGACCCACCTCACAGCCTACTTCCCCTACCCCCCGGTTCACGTAGGATAGGCTCCGATCTTCCCTTCACGAAATGCCCCAGGCACTGGTTCGTCTCATGCCCCCAGTACGTCATTTTTTTGTGTTTTACGTCGTCCCTCCCCTTCTTGCACTTACGCTGCTCATCGGATTGTCGGGGTTGTCCGCTCGGCCGGCGGAGGCCCAGGTCACGGTTTCGGGAGAGCTCAAGCGATGGCATCCCATCACGCTGCGCATGACCGGGCCCCAGGCCAGTGAAGCCGGTGCGATCAACCCGTTTTCGGATTATCGGGTAGATGTCACCTTCCGTCAGGGCGCGGTGACCTACATCGTACCGGGGTACTTCGCGGCGGATGGAAACGCCCGCGAGTCCTCCGCCACGGCCGGCGACGTCTGGCTCGCCCATTTCTCTCCGCCCACCACGGGTACCTGGAGCTACACGGTGTCCTTTGTCTCGGGGACGGATATAGCCGTGGCGGACGACGCGTCGGGTGGCCTACCTGTCGGCGCCAACGGGCTGGCCGGCCTGTTCGTCGTAGACGCGTCCGACAAAACGGCGCCGGACTTTCGGGGCCGCGGCATCCTACGCTACATCGATCAGCCCTACCTGCGCTTCGACGATGGGTCCTGGTACCTCAAGGCAGGTACCAATAGCCCCGAAAACCTGCTCGCGTACGCAGATATCGACGGCACCAGCAGCCTGTCGACCCCCAGCTTCGTCAAGTCGTATCCATCCCATGTCGCGGACTGGCGCGCCGGCGACCCCGTCTGGAAAGGCACCAAGGGCAAGGGCCTCATCGGCGCCATCAACTATCTGGCTTCGGAAGGAGTCAATAGCGCCTTTTTTGTCTTCGTCAACCTGGGCCTGCGCGACGCGGAAGACTTCGGCAACGAGGATGTCTGGCCCTGGATCGCGCCCGAAATCCATGACCGGTACGATGTCTCCAAACTGGCCCAGTGGGATGTGCTCTTCCGCCACATGCAGCAGAAAGGATTGCTGATCCACATCGCACTTCAGGAAGTCGACAACGATCTCTTGCTCGACAACGGCGAACTCGGGCGAAACCGGAAGCTCTATTACCGTGAAATGGTCGCCCGATTCGGGTACCATCCGGCTGTCATGTGGAATATCGGCGAGGAATTGCTTGAGGGGCGCAATACCGATGCGCAGCGCAAGGCGTACATCGATTACATCGATGCGCTCGACGCCTATGACCACCCCGTCATGGCGCACTCGTTCCCCGGCACCGTCAACTACGAATCCATCTACGGCCCCCTCCTGGGTCACCCGTCTTTTTCCGGCATCTCGTTTCAGATCCACGAAGGAGGCGCCTATTCCGGTGACCTGAAGGTATATAACAACACCAAACTCTGGTATACCAACGCGGACAACGCCGGCAAGCCGTGGGTTATCATGATGGACGAGTGCTGCGGCTGGAAAAAGGGCATTCGTCCATGGGGCGAGGACTATAACGTCGACAAAGTGCGCCAGGAGGTGCTCTGGGGCAACCTGATGGCCGGCGGCGCCGGCGTCGAGTGGTTCTTCGGCGACGACGCGCTCACCCGGTACGACTATAAGACCGAGGACTTCCGGCCCTACGAGGAGATATGGCGCCAGACGCGGTATGCGCTCGACTTTTTTCACACCTATCTCCCCTTCCCGGAAATGACGCCGCAGACCGGGTTGACCTCCGACGAAAACCACCTCGTATTCGCCAGACCGGGCGAAGTCTACGCCGTCTACCTCCGCCGCGCGAATGCTCAGGTGGCGCTCAATCTGGAAGGACAAACCGGCGTCTACTCCGTGAAGTGGTTCAACCCGCGCCTGGGCGGCGCGCCGTTTTTCGGAAGCGTCCGCGAAGTGAGCGGCGGAGGGGTTCGCGCCCTCGGGCCGGCGCCCACGATGACCAAAGACGACTGGGTCGCCCTGGTCCAGCACAAACCCGCCGGCGCCAGCGCTACCGCACGCTTCACGGCCTTCTCGACCGACGAGACGTCCTTCGCCTACTCATTCGACGCCTCCGGCGCCACCAGCACCGCCGGCTCCATCGCCAGCTACCAGTGGGATTTTGGCGATGGGGTGCAGGCGTACGGACAAACAAACCGCCACACCTACGCCCGCGCCGGCTACTACCACCCGAGCCTCTCCATCGTCACATCGAACGGCGTCGAGGACCGCATCGGACTCCCGATCGTCGTGCTGCCCGTCCCGGGTGGCGCCGTCACGGGGCTCAGGGCGGAGTATTTCAAGGGCACCTCGTTTACCGGCGTGCCGGAAGTGCGCATGGAGCCCCGGATTGCCTACAACTGGGGCGAAGGTGTCCCTATCGACAGGCTTTCGGCGGATAACTTCACCGTCCGGTGGACCGGCTATATCCAACCCGAACATACCGAGACCTACACGTTCACGGTCGGCGCGGACGATGGCGCACGCGTCTGGATCGATGGCGACCTCGTCGTTGATACCTGGGACGCCGGTGGCTATACCTATACCTCGGGCAGTAAAGCCCTCCAGGCCGACTATATGTATCCCTTGAAGGTGGAACTCCTGGAGACGACAGGCCGCACCGAGATCGCCCTGTACTGGGCCTCGCCCACCACCTCCTACCGGGTCGTCGATTCCAACCGACTCTTCTTCACCGACAACACAACCCTGCCCGTCTCATTGACGCGCTTCACCGCCCTCGCGGACAGCCAGACCATCCACCTCTCTTGGGAGACCGCCTCGGAAACGAATAACGCCGGCTTCGATGTCGAGCGCTCCATCGACGGCTTCACGTTTTCACCCATCGGACAGGTGGCCGGCAGCGGCACTACGCTCGAACCCCGCGCCTACCGCTTCGCCGACGGCGACGCCCCGAATGGCGCCGCCGTGCTGTGGTACCGGCTCCGGCAGATCGACTTCGACGGAACGTTTGCGTACTCGGAGGTCGTATCGGTCGATCGCCTCGCCCCGTCGGCCTATGCGCTCCATGAGAATTATCCCAACCCTTTTAATCCCACCACCCGGATCTCCTATGACCTGCCCGTCGCTGGCCCGGCACGCCTCGCGGTGTACGACCTGCTAGGCCGCGAAGTGCGACTCCTCGTCGATGCCGCCCTCCCGGCCGGCCGGCATGAGGTCACCTTCGACGCCGGCGACCTGCCGGGCGGGGTGTATATGTACCGGCTCGAAGCCGGCCGACACGCCCACACGCGCTCGCTGATCCTGGTGAAATGACGTCAGTGAATTGACCGTGTGAAACTACCCGGCGAACGAGTCGAAAGGACATAAACAAAAAAAGGGCAGAGACCCTACCCCTAGAGATCTCTGCCTGTGGATCTTTCCGGGAATAAAGACAGGCTCCCGGTTCCGATAGATCACAAGGCCAGTATACTACGGTCTTTATGCCGGCGCTATCCCGTGTTTACGTCATATTCCGGACATTTAACAGTCTATTCCGGCACATGCCCGCAGCACCGGCAACATACGAGGGTCAGGCCATCTATTCGGCCGGCTCTACGAGGGCGGACATCGATCCCCGGCTATGCGCGATCCGCCAGTCCGCCCCGTAGCCATGGATCTGGTCGCGCTTCAACTCCGCGCGTTCTTTCGTGGTCGTATCCACCACCACACGCCCCTGCCGATCGACATCGACCGCCATCCGATACGCAGTCTCCTGGCTGTGCCCGAACAGCTTCATCAGCATCTCGATCACATATTCGTACGAATGTTCGTTGTCGTCAAGCAGGATGACGTGGTAATTGGGTAGGAAGATCGTGAGCGTATCGTCCTCCATCACCTCTTCCGGAGCCGTGAGGGTATCGGGTTCCATGCGGTGTCCTTACGGAGTCCTTCGGGATAGATGGGATTTCAGATGCCACTGACGGCACCGGGTACCACCGTTCATCGCAATTGTTCTAAAAGAAAATTACAGCCGCGCAACTCGGCGCCGGAGAGCCGGCCGAGCACCTGAAACCCGTCCCCGACCCGTACCGCCCGATCCTGGGTGAGCAGAGCGCTCACGGAGTACATATTGGCGAGATCGACCACGGCCAGCGCGCCTTCAACACCGTCCGGTTGTTCCACGCGAGGGTTTCCGGGGTCGACCACCCGCATGCGCACCCAGGGTGGCGCAAAAAAGGACTCCTCGCCCCGCGTGTAACTCTGGCTCAGCAGCTCGCACATCCCATACTCACTCACCACCTGGCTCCGGGCGACGCCAAAGCCGGCCGCCAGGTGCTCGTGCAACGCCGGCCGGCCGATGGCGCGGCGATAGGTTTTCATCCCACCGGTCTCGATCACGCGGGCGCCCTCAGGCAACCGCGGCGCACCCTGCTCCACGAGATCGAGCAGTCCGAACGCTGCCCCGAACAGAATGAACGGCGTGCCGACGTGTGTGCTGTGCACGATCGCACGATGGAAAAGGGCGTCATCCTCCAGAAAAAACCCGCTCGCCGCATCGCCGAATCGCTCGATCAACCCTCGCACCATGTAGAGCAAGGAAGACGCTCCGCCTCGGGACGCATAATGCGGCAGATGCGCCACGAGCGTGAACGGCCCCTCGCCGAACGCGGCCCTGAAGTGTTCGACAAACGAGCGCTCGTAGACGGTCGTCTTGCAGACATAGTGCCGCCCGGGCGCCCCCTGGCCCGTCCCACTACTCTCAAACACGACCTCCGGCGCCGCACAACTGGCCAGCACCCCATGTTTAAACGCCTCGACCGGGAGCAACGGCGCCTCCCAGTCAGGAAACGACATGCAATAGCGGCCATAAATTGGATTACAGGCCTGCTGATGTGTCACGACCGTCTGGAGCATCGCCGCGAACCGTACATCCTCACCCGGCGCCAGGCGGTGGAAATCCGCTTCCACCGCGTCGATCGTCATAACTTGATGCGGCATCCGAACGGTTGTGTCTCGGCGGGATCAGGCGCGGAGCCGGCGCGCAGCGCGGCCAGTGCGTCCGACAGATAGTTTTTTTGCACCAGTGCCACATCGCCCGGGCTGTCGTCGATGGCGCCGGCGTAAACAAGCTGCTTGCCTCCATCGAAGATAAACACATGCGGAATACGCTGCGCACCCAACGCGCGCGCCAGGCCGCCGTCGGTATCCAGAAAGTAATGCTCAACGCCCATCTGACGGGCCATTTGCTGGCTTTCCTCGGCGTTTTCCCGTGGGAAGGCCACCGGGTCGTTCGCATTTACAAGCACGACGGCTAGCCCGTTTTGCACCGCCTGACGCATGGCCTGTTTCAGCCGCGCTTCATAACGCTGCGACCAGACGCACTGGTTGCCCCAGAAGACGAGCACCGTGCCGGATGCCCCGAACGCACTGCTTACCTCCGCCTGGGAGCCACTTACGGCATCCACGAGCGGCTGCCCCAGCACGGCCGAGGTGCTGCCGATCCCGAACGTACCCTGCCCCGCGGCAGACTGGCTATAGAGCAGCAGCAGTAGTAAGAGACGGGGGAGCATTTTATATGTATACCGTACATGCATGATCGTGTGCGATTTTTTGAGCATGAGAGGCTGATTTAACGTCGCCAGGGACGTAGGGGTCCACAAAAGATCCCTCCCTACCCTTCCATGCATAGATCGTGCCCATACAGGGTGAAAACGACACCCGCAACCGCTCCCGTCCCGCATTGAGACTCAGCTATAAAGCGTGTGCCCCCATGCGCCAAAAGCGCAGAGCACGCCCCAAAGCGGAGGCGTCGACCGCTCGCGTGGGCTTTCTGATCGCCCTCTCATCATCTGACACCCACCATGGTACGACGCGTGATCGGCCGGCCGGCGCCGGCGTCCAAAAAAGTAAACCGGGTAGAATTCACAGGTGATTTCGCTTTTCCCCTGTATTCCACATGATCTATGCACCCCTCGCATTGGCTACAAATCGCGATCACACTCTCCAGTCTTGGCGCCGGCTTCCTTCGCGCTGTTCTGGCACGACGTTTGACAAACGGATTGATGAATCTGCCCCCCGCCGCACATTCGCCCGACGCATTGCCCGTCGCGCCGCCCCACCTGGCTAAATCACCACGGGTGGGCTGGCACTATCTGACGCCTCCCCAATCACCTCAAGGAAAAAAACCATTCCTGTCGAACGTTCGCGTTCAGTCATCAATGAGGTTTATGACTACGTACGTCCTTTCTATGAAGCGGGCCGCCAGTTTCCTCTTTTGGTCGCTCGCGCTCTCCCTGTTCCTCGTTCCTGGCGTAGCTCGCGCGCAGAGCAACGCCTTCATTGAAGCCGATGGCCTGGTTGTCATCGAGGCCGAAACCATCGCGCTCGCCGGCGACTGGCGCTTCGAAAGCAGCGAAGCGGGATACGCCGGCAACGGCTATATCCGCTGGAATGGCGATAACTTTTTTAACGATCCCGGCAACGGGCTACTGGCTTACACCGTCCAGATTGCTACACCGGGGGAATACAACCTCCGCCTGCGGCTATCTCACCAGGGTTCGCCGGCCAGCGATCAGGAAAACGACTTCTGGACCCGGATGGGTGAATCGGGGGAGTGGATCAAAACCTTCCACCCTGGCACCCGGATGGACGAGGGCTTCACGTTTCATAGCTTCCTCGAGCCATCCTCGGGCGAATTTCTCAACCCCCGATACACGCTCTCGGCCGGCCAGCACACGTTTTACGTTTCCGCCCGCTCCAAGAACGTGCGCATCGACCGTATCCACTTGTACCTCGATAGCGTCACCGACCCGCTGAGCATCGCCCACCCGGAGTCCGCCAGGGGCGCCGCAGGCGGTGGCGGGAACGAGGATACGCCGGGCGAGATCGCCGTCACCGGCGAGCAGAAGAAATGGCACCCCATCACCTTCACCCTCGACGGCCCCCAGGCCAGTGAAGGAGGAACGCCGAACCCGTTTCTGGACTATCGGTTCGAAATGGTCTTCACGCAGGGCAGCCGCAGCTACCGCGTGCCTGGCTACTTCGCCGCCGACGGCAATGCCGCGGAAACGGGCGCGTCGGCCGGCAAACAGTGGCGCGCTCATTTCGTGCCTGACCAGACCGGTACCTGGACCTACACGGTCTCCATGCGCTCCGGCACCGATGTGGCGATCGATACCGCCGTCTCGGCCGGCGCCGCCACGGCCTACGACGGCCTCTCCGGATCCTTCACGGTCTCCGACACGGATAAAGCGGGCGCGGACTTCCGGGGCAAAGGCAAACTCCGCTACGTTGGCGGCCATTACCTTCAGTTCGACAACGGCGAATACTTCATCAAAGGCGGCGCCGATAGCCCGGAGAATTTCCTCGCCTACGAGGAGTTCGACGCTACATTTAATGGCGGCGGGACCGACTTCACCAAGTCCTATAACGCCCACGTGGCGGACTGGCAGCTCGGCGACCCGACCTGGAAGGGCGGCAAAGGCAAGGGTATCGTCGGCGCCCTGAACTACCTCGCCTCCAAGGGGATGAACTCGGTCTACTTCCTCACGATGAACGTGGAGGGGGATGGCGAGGACGTCTGGCCGTGGCCGGCGCCCGGCGACCGCACCGCCTACGACGTGTCGAAGCTGGCGCAGTGGGAGATTGTCTTCAGCCACATGGACCGGCTCGGCATCATGCTGCACGTCCAGACCCAGGAAACGGAGAACGAACAGCTCCTGAACGGAGGCGACCTCGGTCGCATCCGGAAGCTCTACTACCGTGAGTTGGTCGCCCGCTTCGGTCATCACCACGCGATTACCTGGAATCTGGGCGAGGAAAACGGCAATACGATTGCTCAGCTTCGGGACTACGCGGATTACTTCAAGGCCATCGACCCGTACGAACATCCGGTGGTAGTGCACACCTATCCCGGGCAGTACGACGAAGTCTACGGTCCGCTCCTCAACCACGATACGTTCGACGGCCCTTCCCTCCAGATCAAGCGACCCGAGCTCGTCCATGCCGAGGTGGTGAAGTGGCGCGAGGAGTCGGCCTCGGGCCGCCCCTGGATCGTATCGCTCGATGAAACCGGTCCCTACAACCTGGGCGTCACCCCGGACGGATCCAACAATAATCACAGCGAGATCCGCAAGCAGGCCCTCTGGGGCACCCTTATGGCCGGCGGCGCCGGCGTCGAGTGGTACTTCGGGTACGACTTCGATAATCACGACCTCAACGCCGAGGACTTCCGCACCCGCGACGCGATGTGGAACTTCACCCGCTACGCCCTCGAATTCTTCCAGGCATACCTGCCCTTCCATGACATGAACCCCATGGATGCGCTCACCAGCCGCGGCGACGACTATGTGTTCGCCCGCCCGGGCGACGTCTACGCGATCTATCTACCCTCGGGCGGCACCGCAACGGCCAACCTTGCCGGCGGCGATTACAGCGTGCGCTGGTACAATCCCCGCACGGGCGGGGCGCTGCAAACGGGCACCGTGCAAACGGTTTCTGGCTCCAGCGCCGCGGCGATCGGCAACCCGCCATCGACGGCGGATTCGGACTGGGTGGCGCTCATCCGCAGCACGTCCGGTGTGATGACGCAGCCCGAACTACGCGTTTCGCCGGCCTCGCTCAGCTTCGGATCCGTGCAGCCCGGCGCGTCCAAAACGCTCCCGGTGACACTCCACAACGACGGCAATGCGAGCCTCTCGATTTCGAGCCTTACCCTGACGGGCGACAACCCCGAACCCTACACTATCCTCCAGAACCCCGCGCCGCTGACGCTCAACCCGGGCGCATCAGCCGTCGTCGATCTGGCGTTCGCCCCGACGACGGCCGGTAGCAAGGATGCCACACTTCGGGTGACCAGCAACGACCCCAACCGGGGTCAGTTGAACGTCACCCTCTCCGGCAGCGGCGTGGCGCCAAGTGACGGTGGTGATGGCGGCGGTGATGGAGGGGACGGCGGCGATGGAGGGGACGGCGGCGGTGATGGAGGGGACGGCGGTATCCGTGTCGTTGGATTCACCCTCGTCGTCGCGGCAACGGGCGAGGAGTTGATGGCGATTGAAGATGGCGACATCATCAACCTGGCCACACTGCCCACAACGGCGCTTAACGTTCGAGCGGACACCGAGCCGGCGCAAGTGGGGAGCGTCCAATTCTCACTGAACGACAACCTAAACTTCCGGCTCGAGAACACGCTCCCATATGCCATGGCCGGCGATATCGGCGAAACGTACAACGCCTGGACCCCCGATGTCGGCGAGCACGTACTCAAGGCGTCGCCTTTCTCTTCACGGAACGCGACAGGCGCCCTCGGCCAGCCGCTATCCATCACATTCACGGTCTCGCAGGATGGCCTCCCCCCTGGGGTCGCCGAGCTGAGTCAGAGCTTCCCGAATCCCTTCATTGAACGGACCAGCATCGGCTTCAACCTGCGCAGAACAGCTTACGTCACGCTCGACGTCTACAACGTCGTCGGACAGCACGTGCAGCGCCTGGTGGAACGCATCATGCCCGACGGCGCCCACCACGTCACGTTCGACGGCTCCACCCTCCCCAGCGGCCTCTATATCTATCGATTGGAGAGCGACGGAGATGTCTCTACGGGCAAGATGACGCTGGTACGATGATGGATTAGCGATTCGTGATTAGTGATTAGCGAGGGTAAACCCCAAATCGCTAATCGCTAATCGCTAATCGCTAATCGTTTATTCGCTATTCGTTTATTCGCTATTCGTCGAAGCCATATTTCTCGCCAGTACCTATTTTCGGCCCGGCGGCAGACACCACATCGCCGGCGCTGAACGCGCGAAAGGTGTCGCGATACCCATCCACACACGTCTTTTCGACGTGGTATGCCACCCGAAACCGCTGTCCACACAGGGGCACCATCTCGGGCATAAACGGCAGCCCATCGAGTGTGCCGTCGCCGTCTAGCGTGGCGATGATGTCGCTCGGGCGACGGACTTCCACGAGGTCGACGCGCCGCGGCGTGCTGCGGCCGGGCGTTCCTCGATCAGCCAGCGGGGAGGGGTATGCATCGGTGGGTAGTTCGCGGGGGTGCTCGATTACTTCAACAGCGTCATCCGGCCCGTTTGTACCTGAACGCCGGACTCGAGGTCCGCCCGGAGTCGGTAGATGTAGGTGCCGGAAGCCAGCGACGAGGCATCGATCGCGAGGAGGCGGGCGGCGCCGGCGTCGAACGGCCGCGCATCGAGGGCCATCACGCGGCGACCCAGGAGGTCGTATACGTCGAACCGCACGTCAGCCGCCTCGGGAAGATCGAAGACGATGTTCGTCGTGGGATTAAACGGATTCGGGTAGTTGCCGCGGAGCGCGAAGGTCTGGGGTAGGGATTCGGCGGCCGTCGTCTGCCGGCGAATGCGGAGGGCCTCCACCGCTTCCGACGTCAGCACGATCACCTCCCCTTCTACCGCGACATGGGAGGCGACGACCTCTCCGCGCACCAGCTCCTGAATCTCGAACAGCCCCACGCCGGCTACCGGCAGGGCGTCGATCTCTACCTGAATCGGGAAGGCGTCTGCTTGAATCCGGATGATGGCTTCGTCGCCCTCGGTGAGGCGACTGTCATCTTCGAAACGTGCGTCGAAGCGGAGCTGACTGGAGGCCGGCGGCATCGCGTAGCGGGGTTTGTACGAGGTCTCCTCCAGGCGGGCGCCGAAGTAGAGCGGCTGCCGGCGGCCCTCGCCGTCTTGCACGGTCAACACGCCAAACCCCTCGGGCACTTCTTGTACCGTGGGGCCGCGTTTGGCCGCTACCTCGATGTCTGCGCAGGCCAGCGTAACGCTACCCGGGCCCGTCGTCAACAACCAGTAGCCCCGATTGGGGGTAATCTGGCTGGCGAGCTGGTAGCCGCCGCCGTACGCGAACAGGGTGCCGGGGACGATGATCGTGCCAGGATCCTCGATCGCTTCCAGATCGATCACGCAGGACGGACCGCTGACGAGATTCCAGCCATCGAACATCGTGAGGGTCAGTTCAGGGATCTCCCCGCCCGACAGTGTGATAGCGCCCGCGCTGGGTACGTTGATCCAGTAACCCCGGCCGGCATCGAGAGTGGCGGTCTGGGCATAAGAAACCCCGTTCCACAGGAACGGCTGGCTGACGGGCGACAGACTGCCGAACAACGCTTCGTAGTCATTGTCGGGCACGTCGAGCGAGACGCCGATGAGGTTCCAGTCGGCAAGTAACGACACCTGGCCCTCGCCGACCAACTCAAGGATGAGTTTGTTCGACGTTCTGCCTTCGTAGCCGGCGTTGTTGACGACGGCAATGAAGTGGTTCAACCCGCCCACCAGACCATTGGGCGGCATGGTCTTTTTCAGACTGACCGGGACGACCTTCTGGCCGGCGCCGTCGAGCGTCACGTTATACTCGATGACGTTTATGGCCTGGTTCGCCTCAAACGGATCCAGGTCGTAGCCGCCGTCAGGCGAGTCCTCCGGGTTGAGCGCCGCATCCACCGCCAGCAGACGGACGGCCGCTCCCGGCGGGCCCACGATGCGAATCGCCTGATTGGCTTCGGTGAAGACGGCCCTCTCGCCCTCGACGCCGACGATCTGCAGAGCGACCGGCGCCGCCGGCGCGGCGCGGACATGCGCTTCCGCACCCCCAAGTCCACCCACGGTCACGCGGAAGAGATCGTTTACATGGTTCGAGCCACCGGTGAACTCGGCCGTGATGACCGAGCCAACGAGTTCGGTGCCCGAAACCGAACCGGACTCACCGACCGTACGCGCTTTTTTGATGCTGGTCGGGTCGATGTCGACGGAGAATTTGAAGGTCTCGCCCGGATCGAAGTCGGTGAATGCGAGCGTGATGACGAAGTACCCGCCATCCTTTGGGCTGGAAAATGGATCGATACACAGGCTGCCCGGAACGACAAAACCCGTCTCCACCGCACCGGTGTCCGGCGTGAGGCATTTGCCGCCCTGGTCGCCGGCGCCGCCGGAAGGATCAAACAGCATGTCCATCAGGAGGCTGTTCGTCAGGTTGATCGTCACGCGCTCGATCCGAAGGGTGCCATCGGACTGGTTGGCGATCACCATCTCATTCGGATTAAAGGTGCTGGCGCCCAGCCCGGACGTCGGCGTGATCTGAACGAGGGCGATCGGGGTGCCGCCGTCGACCTGGACCACGAAGGTGTCGTCGGTGAACTTTCCGGCCGTGTTCGTCGCGCGAACCGTGATCGTCGCCGTCCCGCGGAGGCCCGGCGTGTAGGCGAGCGTCAACGTATGGCCGTCGAGGGACGCATCGACGACTTCAGCATTGGTGTTGTTAAAAACCACAAACGCCATGTCCAGGCCGGCCGCTTCTTCAAACACGCTGTTCAGGTCGATGCTCTCGTCGGGGGCTGTATCCAGCACCATCCGGTCCTCGATCGCGTCGACGATGATCGGGGCGGCGCTGCCGACTACCCAGCGAAACGGCACAAACACCCCCCGCGTCGGGGAGCCGTCATCGACAACGATCACGCGCAACTCGAACAGCCCCTCGGCGGCCGGATCGATCACACCGGAGATCAGGCCGTTGGGCGAGATCACCAGCCCGGTCGGCAGCCCCTGGGCGCCGAATGTCAGATCCTCTCCATCGGGGTCCGATGCCTGTATCTGGAGCGATATGGCATCGCCGGGTTCACTCACCTGATCGCCCGGATGTGTGGCTACGGGCGCCTGGTTGTCCGACGACATATCCAGCAACTCGATCGCGCTGATCGCGGGGATGCCGACCTGGGCGATGAATTCGACGGCGATGTGATTGTCACCGTCCAGATCCACGGCGTCAAATGAGCGGGAGACGACGATCTTCTCCTGATTGCCGGTCTGCCCGAGGATGTCGAAGTTGTCGAGGCGCAGCTGCCCCTCGACCTGGACGTCAAACACGCGCGAGCCCACGCCGGCGCTGAACAGCTCGGTGAAATGCAGCACCACCCGGTAGTCGCGCTCGGCGACCACCGGCAGGCGCCAGATCATGTGCTGAGCCGGCACGGCGGGATCCCACCGCTGGGTGTTGAAGAGCAGTGCGTTCACCCCGGGGTCGACGGCCCCCTGGTACTCGATCTCATCGGCCCGATTCCGCCCGGCCGTCTGATCGCCGGCCAGGTCGGCATTGACATAGGGCGAGTTGATGCCTTTTTTGGCGAACTGGATGGGCGCCGGATTGAGGGCTTCCTGCTGGTCTTCCGCCCAATCGGGATATGTGCCGTCGGCCGCCTGCGTGAAGGCGCCGCCGGCATTGATGCGGTAGACGACGACCTGCGCGAACGCAGGGGAGGCGAGCGCCAAGAGCGTCGTCAAAAGTAGGAGCCGGCGGACGAATGATCCAACGGCGTGCGGTGAAAGGGAGTAGGTGCGCATGGGTGGATATCCTTGGAGTCGTCGGCGCGAGAACGGCAGGGCGCCGGAATGGGAACGACGAGTGGGCGACGTCTAAAAGAAGGTCGTCACGGCAAGCCGGCGTCGCGGCGGCCGTCCACAAAAAAGCGCGGCGGCCGCCGTTCCATGAACGGAGCCGCCGCGCCTCTTGAACCGTAGGGTAGTCTCGGAGGTGCGGGGTCCGCCGGACCCTGCACCTCCGCGTGCCGCGTTACTTCAACAACGTCATCCGGCCGGTCTGCACGACCGTCGACTGCGCCATGTCGGCTTTGATCTGGTAGATGTACAGGCCCGACGCCATGTCATGGGCATCGATCTGTACCTGCTGAGCCGCGCCGGGGCCAAAGGCCGCGGCCGGAATATCCAGCACCTGCCGCCCGAGCATGTCGAACACCTGCACCGTCACGGTGCCGCTCGCCGGCATGTCGAAGAGCAACGTCGTCGTCGGGTTAAACGGATTCGGGTAGTTGCCGCGGAGGGCGAACTGGCCCGGAAGCGTTTCAAACGATTCATCCGCCGTGGCCGTCGCGCGGAGGACGATGCGGAGCTTGTTCACGTTGGCATCCGTGATCGACAGCGTCCCGTCGGCCGTCAGCACGTGGCTAGCGGTGACCTGGCCGGCCACCTGCTCCTCCACGATGAGGCTACCCAGGAAATCCGCCGGCAACTGCGTCAGCGTGAGCTCCATCGGGAAGTTCGTGCTCTGCAACTGGATGACGGCCTCGGCGCCTTCGGCCAGGCGATGGTCCGAAGTAAACCGCACATCGAACGAGCCTCCCGGGGCTACCGGCGGCATCGCGAAGAAGTTGATGTCCTCGGCAGTTTCGAGCGAGTCGCCAAAGAACAGCTCCTGCGAAGCGCCCAGCATGTCCTGAACCGTGATTATCCCAAACGTCGTGACATCGGGCACCTGGCCGGCGCCGGCGGTCTTGCCGCTCGCGCCGCACGTAATGGTCACCGTGCCTTCGCCGTCGGCGAGCACCCAGTAGCCAAAGCCGGGCAGCAGCGTCGCGGCCGGTTCATAGGCGCTGCCGTACGCGAACAGTGTCCCTTCGACGAGGATGCCGGACGGGTCGTCCACCGCGCTGAAGGGCACGATACACCCCGGGCCGGAGATCAGCTGCCAGCCGGCGTCCATGGTAAACTCGACCGAGTTTACCGCCGCGCCTTCAAAGTCCTGCGTGCCTGCCGCACCGAGGTTCAACCAGTACCCGGCGCCGGCGCCAACCGTAGCGGACTGGGCGTAGTTGAGGCCGTTCCATAGGAAGGGCTGCGTGGTAACATCCACATTCCCGAAGACGGAGGCGTAGTTCGTGTTGGCCGGGGTTACCGGTACACCCACGAGGTTCCAGCCTTCGTTCATCGAACGGGAGAGGCCGCTGATCTCGAGGATCTCGATGCCCTGGATGATCGGGTCATGCGTGATATTCGAGAAGTCGATGTCGACATTGCCATCGCTCACGATCACAAACGAGCGCATGATGCCCAGGTCAACGCCGGTCGACGCGATCTGGAAATTATCCAGTTCCGCCGGCACTACACCTTCGATGGCGACATCGAACACACGGGGCCCATTGACGCCCTGCGGATCATCCGGCGCATTAAATAGCTGCTCGGCGAAGTAGAGGCGAACTTCGATTTCCTTGCCGGCCTCGATCGGGATATTCCACTGCATCGAGGGGCTGCTCGACGGATCCCAGCGACCGCGCTGGAACAGGGCCACCGGCGTGCCAGCCGGCACCGAGGCGTCGAGGGTGATCGTCTCGTCGCGGCCAAATGTCCAGTCACCGTTCGCCACCGCATTCACGTAGGGATGCGGCGTGCCCACACTCGAGGCGCCGTTGTCGTGTCCCTCGATGGCCGACTGGTCTTCCAGCCACGGGTAAGCACCATCCGGGATCTCCGGGCCGCCGGCGTTGACGCGGAAGAGAATCGTCGTACCCGTCCCTCCGGAGGTTGAATTGCCGGAAACGGGAACGACCAGCGGCGAATTGAGGCCGTCGTGTGTAAAGGTCAGACTCGCCGTTTTGGTGCCCTGGAGGTCGGGCGAGAACGTCACGTTGATTGAGGTAGAGCCGCCGGCCGGAACCGTAACGCCACTTGTCGCGGACAGGGAGAAATCCGCCGCGCTGGCGCCAGAGAGGGCAATGCTCGAAATCGAGATCGTTTCGTCCCCGGCATTTGCCAGCGTCACTTCAAACGGCGCCCCGCTCTGACCCGCGGCGACTGCTGGCACCACGATCGGATTCGGCGTCACGGCCAGGATGTTGGCGTCGCGCAACGATTCGGGCAAGGAGGCGTCACGCGATGTGGCAAAAGAGACCTTGAAGGGCGCTTCGAGCTTCCAGAAATGGATGCGGTCCACGCGCACGTTAAATGAGCGCGCCGCCATAAAGAACGTGTGCACGCCGGCCGTCAGGAAATACTCGGCGTTCCGAAACACTTCGACGCCGTTCTCCTTGAGCGCCCACTGGGTGTGCATGGTGAACCCATTGTTCATCTGGCTAAAGGGGTGCAACGCCTTGATCCATGTCCCGTTCGCATCCATGCGCGTCCACACATCGTTCTGCATATCGCCTGCCGGAGCGCCCAGATGCGACATCTGCATCACCATGCCGTACATGCCTGGGTTCTCGATGACAAAGTTGTATTCGATAATATCCACTCCCGGGTTAAAGAGCTGATCGGGGCCCGTGTACCGGAGATAGCCGGCGCCCGTATAGCCAGGCTCGGTCGTCAGAAACTTCCACAGTTGCGGACGAGGCACAGACTCCGTCTCCATCACTACAAGCCCCTCGTGCTCGAGGAACGGCGCGTCGGATACGACCTGGGCGTAGACGGAAGAGACGCTGAGCAAACCAAACAGCACTATGACAGATAACAATCTGCCCATTGAAGCACGTGTTTTCATAGATGTAGCCGGCACGAGGGTCGGCAATTGACAATCGGTTGGGGACGAAGCGGGATCGAGAGGCGAGCGGTGACTGGACCGCTCGTCTCTCGTAGATAGTAATCTTGAGAACAGACCTTCATCGAACCAAAGGTACCTCGATTCGATTCCGGGGGTGATAGTGGTCTGGACCGCTGGGGATCATCTTTCGGCGCATTGGAGGGTCTCTGGGATGGGGGGCCAGGGGGAGTTACTTCACCAGACTCATCCGGCCCACAGCAAACGCACTCGTCGCGTTCATGTCGGCCACGACGCGGTACAGATAGATACCGCTGGCCAACTCCGTGGCGTCGATCTGGATCTGGTGGCCGTCGCCTGGCCCGAAGGCCTGCGCCGGCACCTCCAGAAGACGACGCCCCATCACATCGTACACCTCGACGCGTACCTGCGCGGCCTCCGGCAGGTCGAAGACCACGGTCGTGGTGGGGTTAAACGGATTCGGGTAGTTGCCGGCGAGGCGGAACGCGCCGGGCAACGCGCCCTCGCCATCATCCACCGACACCGTGTTCGTGATGAACAACTCGGTGACAGCCTCATCCGTGACCAACACCGTTTCATCCTCGCCCAGTTCGGACGTAGCGACAGACTGGCCGCCTTTAAACTGCTGGACGTACAGCTTATTGTCGCCTTCGGCCAGCTTCACGACGCGAAGACTAACCGGGAACTCGGACGCCTGGAGCGTGATGCTGGCAAACTCGGAGTCGATCAACAGAGCATCGTTCGTGAAGCGGACATCAAACCCGCCTTCCGGCGCATGCGGTGGGAGCTGGTAGGGGCGCAGCTGCGTCGGCGAGTCGAGCGTGCCGCCGTAATACAGCGTCTGAGAGCCCGTGGCGCCGTCGGACAGCAGGATCGTGCCGAAGGACCCATCCGGAGCCGTCCGGCCGGTAGCCATCTTGCCGCTGCCGCCGTTGCAATCGATACCGATCGTGCCGGCGGCGCTGGCCTCCACCCAGTATCCCATGCCGGGCTGCAGGAGCGTCGTCGGCACATAACCGCCTGTATACGCGAACCAGGTGTCATCAATCAGGATGCCGGCCGGATCGTCGATATCGGCCACATCCACCCCGCAGACCGGGCCGGTCACCATATTCCAGCCATCGGCCAGGGTCAGCGTGAGCGACTCGACCGCCGTGCCTTCGAACGTGTGCAGGCCGCCCTGCGCCACGTTCAGCCAGTAGCCCTTGCCGGTCACCATCGAGGCCTCCTGGACATACGCGCCGTTCCAGGTGAAGGGCACCGTCGTCGGGGCCAGATCGCCAAAGATGGCGGTGTAGTTGGCGTTCGGCGGCGTCAGGGGAAGGCCGATGAGATTCCAGCCAGGGGTAAAGGCGCGGGCCACATTGGTGAGGTCGATCAGCTCGATCCCCTTCACCGCCGCCAATTCTTGACCGCCGTCTTTCACGAATTCGATGTCGATGGCCCCGTCGCTGGTCGTGACGAACGAGCGCAGGATACCCACGTTCGAACCGACCTCGGCAAAGACATTGATGTTATCGAACCCGGCCGGGATCGCGCCATCCACGCGGATATCGAAGATACGCGGCCCTTCGACCTCGTTATTGCCGGCGGTGAGGAAGATCTCCGCGAGGTAGATGCGGACTTCCACCTGCGTGCCGGCCTCGACCGGGAACGACCAGAGCATGTTCGGCGAAGCGGCCGCGTCCCACCGTTCCGTCTGGAACAGCGACAGCGGCGTGCTCGACGGCACCGACGCGTCGCGTACGACGCTGTTCAGCTTGCCAAAGGTGAAGTTACCGGCCGCCGCCGTATTGACGTACGGCGAAGGCGTGCCTACCTGTGCCTGGCCCAGCGCGTTTGCCGCCGAAACCGCCTGATCGCCCTGCCAGATCCGCAGATCGTCGAGCGAAGCAAGCGACGGTCCGCCGGCGTTCACGCGGTACAACACGTTACCGGGTTGGACGGCCTGACCCACACCCGATACCGTGATCTTCAGCGGGTCGTCGCTGCCGGTATGTACTAGATTCAGCTGCGCCGTTTTGGGGCCGGCGGACGCCGCCGTCATGGTCACCGCCACGGTGGTCGTACCACCTGCTGCGATCACGACCGGGTTGGTGAAGGACGAGCTGAATTCGCCCGCGTTCGAACCTGTAAAGGTGATGCCGGAGACCGTCACCGCCGCCCCACCGCCATTGCTGATGGTGAGCGTCCGCGCCAGCGTCGCTACGCCCACTTCCCCTACCGAGAAATTGATCGGATTCGGGGACGCGGAGACGGTGCTGGGCTCGCCAAAGGTCGACACCTCGATCGCCGAGATCTTGCCCTCGCGGGTAGACGACGTCAGGAAGATATCCAGCAACCCGTCGGTGACCGTGATGCCCTCGAAGGTCTTGATGAGGGCGGTGGTGGCGCCCACTTCCGCGTAGATATCCAGGTTTGTAAGCACAGCCTGACCCTCCTCGATGTCGATCGAGAACACCCGCTTGCCGGCGCCGCCGACGCCGCCACCCGGCGCGCCGAAGAAGATCTCGGCGAAGTGGATGGCCACATTATAGTCACCGTCGCCCGGCACGGGGATGCTGTAGCCGAAGCCCGTGGCGCCCTGATCGTACCGCTCGGAGGTGTAGAGGACGTCGTCGTTTGTGCCGGCAATCGCCAACCCGTTGTTGCTAAACGTGGCCCCGCCGGTGCTGTACAGGTCCGCACTCCACGACACCCCGTTGAGGTTCACGGCCGGCCCGCCGGCGTTGATCCGGTACAAGGTGACGGGCACGGCCGCCGGGTCGTAATCCAGCACGACGACATCCGACATCGGGCTTGTTTCATCGGTCGGGCTCGTAAACACGGCCGCGAGGTAGTTAATGCCGCCCTCAGGCTGGCTGTCGGTGATCGTCACCTCGAAATCCACCAACCCGAGCGTGCCGGTGTTGCCCGTCAATTCCTGGATGGCGATCGCGGAGTTGGCCTCGAACGGATCGATAGCGTAGCCGTCACCCGTGATGAACAGTGCCGATTCGACCACCAGTAGGCGTACGTCCGTATTGGCCGGCCCCGTGACACGGATTACATGCTCGAGGTCCGCCACTTTCGCCTGCAGCCCCGACTGCCCGACGATGCTGATCCCCGGCGTCGCAAGCGATCCGCCAGCGATGATGTTCTGTGACCCACTCAGGCTTTCCGGCGTGCGGAACAGCTCGGCCTGATAGCTCGACCCATCGTCGAACGTCACCGTGACTAGCGCGCCCGAAAGCTCGAGACCAGAAACACTGCCCGACTCTCCGGGGCCGGGCGCCGAAGTGCCCTTGATGCTGGTCGGGTCGACATCGATGGAGAACGTGAAGGTCTCCTCGGGCTCGAAGTCGGTAAATTCGATGGACAACGCGTCGAAACCGTCGTCTCCATCGACCGTGTTGTGGAAGCCAGACAACGTGTGTCCAGACAACCCCGTCGCCGCCTCGCCTTGGCTGGGTGTGAAGCCCTTGCCGGTCTGATCGCCGGCGGTGCCGTCCGGATCGAACACGGCATCCGGGAACAGGGTTGACTGCAAGTCGAACGCCACGCTCTCGATCTTCTGCCCGCTTTCGGAGGTATTGGTGATCTTGATGCTGCCGCCCGAATTCGTGCTCTCGTTGATGTCGTTGGGCGGCTCGATCTTGACCAGCGCAGAAGCGCCGGTGGCATCATACACGATCGTGATCTTATCCCACGTGGCCGGATATGTCGCGCCCGTGGCCGCCGAAGTGGCGATCACGCCGACGGCGAGCGCCGTTCCGGTACCCTGCAAGGTCGCGAGATTGGCGCCCGACAGCGCGACAGGGTTACCGACATAGACGACTTCGGCGCCGTCAATGCTATAGCCCGGGTGGGCCGTCCCATCGGCGGGGTTGATGAGGAAAAAGAGGTCGAGTTCGACGTCGGTTTCCAGCAGGTTATCCGCAATCGGGGCGTCGCCGTTGCCGCCGGTAGCATACATGGTGCGCACGGCCGTGCCGGCATTTTCGTTGACTACCTCGAGACCGCCATCCCCATCGTTGGCGCTCACGACCACCTTGAGGTAGTTGTCCTGGTCGCCGGCGCCAATGTAAAAGCCCTGTGACTGCTCGCCCTGAGGCGTGTTGCCAAAAAAGGGCGACTGCATCCGCACGCGGATCGTGAAGGGCAGCGTCTCGTCGTCCACATCGATGCCGAACTGGAAGCCGGAGAACTGATCGTTCTGCCCTCCCAGGGCGTCGCCCGAGGGGACGTCCGGCACGGTGAGCAGGCCCGCGGTGCCGCCGGCAATCAGCTGGTCGTCGAATTGGTCGAGATAGTCCGTATCGCCATTGGTCATCAAACCGGTAAATCCGATACCGAAGAACCCGATATCGCCATTAAACAGGTCGTAGTCCAGCGGCAACGTAGTCCCAATGCCGTTCAAGCCATCGTGGGCGAAGGCATCGACAACATCGTCGATCCCGTCGTTGTCGTCATCCGGGTCGAGACGGTCGGAGGTGAAGTCTCCGTCGAAGTCGGAGGGCTTGTCGCCGGCGTTGCACTCATTGGTGCCATTCGCGATTTCGTCGTTGTTTGAGTAGCCGTCGCCATCGTCGTCCTGGTTGCCCGGGCCGCCGACGCATTCCCCTTCGAAGGGCTCGAACACGGTGATGTTCTGCGCGCCAAACGTGACGGCCCAGATCGTCCCGGGGAACGGATCGTCGTCGCCCTGGGCGATTACGTCGAGCGGAGTGAGGCCGAAGTTCGAGAACAGCGTCTCGATGCCATTGGAGACCTGATCGCCGTTGGAATTAAGCCGGGCAACATAGATTTCACCGCCAAACGAGGCAGAAAGGATCGTGCCCTGCAGTTCGCCGCCGAACGTAGAGGCGGTGTACTCGGCCATCCCGTTGGTGGATGGGACGTAATCGACCAGTGAACCGTCGCCCTCGCCGGAGTTCCGGAAATCACACTCGGCCTCATACGCTTCGCTGGTCGGCACGGGTGGCCAGTCGGCCGGCAATGGGTTCGGACCCGTGGTGCTCGTGCGGAACACCCCGACCCCGTCGAAGAACGTGTAGAGGCCGGCACCCTCAGGGTTGCCGCGGACCGGCGTCGCGTGGCCGGCATAATACCGCTTGCCGGCGTCGACTTCTCGGATGTAGTGCAACCCGTTCAGGTTGTTGACTTTGTTGTCGTTGGGGCCGGGGCCGGTCGAGCCGGGCTCCGCAGGGTTGTAGGCGTTGGTGCACTGGCCGGCGCTGGCGCCCGGGTAGGTGCCCTCTCCGACCGGATGCCCGCCCCACCCGGCGTTGGCGCCGTTGTCGATCGAGTACATCCGCCCCTCGGCTCCCGGGGACTTCATGATCACAAGGTCGTACGGATTCCGGAAACCCGTGGCATGGAGCCGAACGGGGCCGTCAGCCACCACTTTCGCCTGGTTCAGGCCGTTGTTGCCGCCCCACGGATCGCCGACATCGATGCCGTCGTAGCCGGGAGTATTCGGGTTGTCGATGCCGTTGACGTTCGGCCGCGTCGGGTCGTCGAGGGTTGGGAGATCGTAGACATAAGCCGCGTTGCCGGAGCCCTGGACCGGCATGGCAGCCAGCATATCCAGGTCGATGGCCAAAATGGACGCCGAAAGTGCGTATTCGGTGATGCGGGCGAAGTTATTCGATGGCGATCCGGCATTCGTGAAGCCGCCCACACCCAGGTACAGGATGTTCGTTTCGTGATCGATCACGACGCCGTTTGTAGAATGGTTCTCCTCGGAACGCGGCAGGCCGCGCACAAGGTCGAGCCGTGTCCACGACGAGCCCGACTTCGTCAGGCGGTGCAGGATGCCGGAGTTGGTATCGAGACCCGAGTCGTTGACGCCGCCGCCGGCGTCGCCGGCGCCCTCGCGCGGGTCGCTCGACGTCGTGTAGATGATCGGGTTCTGCGCCGTGCCCGTCACGTAGATGCCGGTAATCTGCCGGTTGTTCGTGAGCTGGCTGGTCGACGTGTTCAGCTCCCCGTCGTCGTCGTGGTTCGGGGTGTTGTTCTTAATGAGCGTGATCGACTCGGTGTTCGTCACGGTAAAGTCTTGCGGCCCGTTGCGCACCACCGTATAGGCGACAATCAAGCCGTTTTTCTGCGCGACGTAGAGCCGGCCGTCCGGACCAAACTGGAGGGTGGTCGGCAGCACGAGGCTCTCGCCTTGCAGCCCGCTCGGATCAAAGGCCACGGCTTGCGCCCCCCCTTTTGATGCCGTGGCAGGGCGATAGATGAGTCGTTTCTTCCACGGGGCGGTACCTTCCGAAACCTCCGGTACGGGTACTTCGCTGACTTGTCCCACAACGGGGCGGGATAAAAACGCGCTCAGGGCGATAAAAAGATACCAGGCGGCACTACGAAAAAGCGGTGCTTTCATATGGAAAAACGAGCTAAAATCGACGTAACAGTAATGAAAAGGGGATTTATTCTGACCAGGGCGCATCCACTACCGACCACATACGAAGAGCGCATGCCGGCAGTTCACGAATAGCATGCCAATGTCCAGGATTGGGGAATTGCCGCCTCGTCAACGAACCTCGACCGGGATATCTCGGCGTGACGGAGCGTAGCCGATCCCTGTGCCTGGCAAGTCGTGGCATAAAAACAGGATTCCGGAAGCACGGATCTATCCTCTCCGGAAATGCCTCGCACGTCCACCTGGTGCAACGATACACCCTACCGCCGGCCCCCCCCTATGCTACCCCAGGAGTAACGACCGGCTCAGAGCGAGCTCAGCGCACTCTTCTTCAACCGCGCGACCAGCCAGCCATTCACGATGATGAGCGCGATCGCCGCCCCCAGCCACTGCACGATACAGGTCATTACGCTGTAGGGATCAAGGGGATTGTACCACGAGTCCGGCGCGTACTCCGTCGCCGAAAGATACAACCACCAGCCCAGCAACAACACAGCCTGAAGAGGGATCGTGTACCGCATTTGTAGATCCCACGACTTGCTCACGCTCCAATCCATCGGCGTCCCGTTGATTTCCTCTCGACGAAAATGGGCCACTCCGAAGCGTACGACGGCAAATGCGATCAGCGCCCCGGAGATCATGAGCGCCACCCCCCAGACAAAATCCTGGTTGCCAAAAAACGTCAGATTCACCGCCGAGGGGATGCCCAGCAAGAAGCCGACGACCGACACCGAGAGGACCGCCTGATTACGGGAAAGGCCTCCGTCCACCAGAATACGAACGGCGAGTTCGATCATGGAGATAAGCGAGCTGAAGGCGGCAAAACAGAGTCCTAGAAAAAACAGCGAGGCAAAGAGCGTCCCCAGGGGCATCTTGCTGAACAGCTGCGGCATCCAGATAAATGTCAGCCCGGTCGACGCCGGCCCGCTGTTCTGCATCACCGCAAGCACCTCGCTCTGCGACATGCTCGCCCCGAGGATCGCGAAGCAGGCGCCAAATATCGTGATCGCGGCCAGCAGGGAAACCGTGTTGTTGCCAATACCGGTGATAAAGGCGTTTTTAACGACCCCGTGACGGTGCTGCATGTAAGCCCCGTACGTAAGGATCAGCCCCCAGCCGGCGCCCGTATCCCACGCGTTCTGCGTCAGCGCATCCAGCCAGAGCCGAGGGTTTGCCAGGGTATCCCACTGTGGCGTGAACAGATACCGGATCCCGGCAGAAGCGCCATCGAGTGTCACGGCGCGGCCCAGGGCCACCAGCACGATGATCAACAGCGCTGGAATCAGCACTTTATTGGCGCGCTCGATGGAAGAAACGCCCTTCCAGACGATCAGCCCGCCCACCAGCATGGCCAGGCCGTGGTACAGAATAGGTGAATATCCACCCTGGAATTGATCCCAAACCCCCTGTGCTGCGCCCGTGGTAAAGGGCAGCGGCTCGGATACCGTCTGCACGAAATAGTAGATGCACCAGCCCGTCACGACCGAGTAATAAAACATGATGGCCGTTGCCACAAACCCGATAAAGGCGCCCATCCACGCAAACTTCTCACCAGCAACCAGCGAAAAGGTGCCGATCAACCCCATCCGCCCCTTTCTGCCCAGCGCATACTCGGCCATGATGAGGGGGATGCTCCAGATAAACAGAAACAGCAACCAGACCAGCAAAAAAGCGCCGGCGCCCTCCTCGCCCGCATTCTGCGCCGCGATCCTGGGAAACCGCCAGATATTGCCCGTCCCTACCGCAATCCCAAGTACGCTGAGGATGAGCCCTAGCCGGGAAGAAAATCGAAGCTCTGTATGATCGTTCATAACTCTGAATCCTGTGGCGCGACGGCCTCGACGCGTGGTGGAACACGTGCCCCGCCCCCCGGCTTATCGTCCAGGAGGGTGTCGTGTGTCGGCGTCAACATTAGGCCGAAAATGGGTTACCTGCAAGCCAGAACCCGCTTTTATTCGATCCCATGCCGACACCCCTGGGACCGTTTCACCCGCGGATCATCCCGGATCCAACCGCTGGGATGAGACCATGTCGCCGGCACGCGCCTGATCGGCCGAGACGGGTTTGAACAAGGGATAGTGCTCGAACCGGAGATAGGTCTCGATATGCCGATCGTACAGGGCGCTAAAAGGATTACCGCTCTGCCCGCCGGGGTAGACGCCGTATCCAACCGGGGGCCGAGCGGAGAAATCCACCACCATGCGCCAGCTGGCGCTGTGTGTCGTCACCCGGCTACCCGCCGGCGACAGCGTGGAGGCAAACCCGGGATATTCAAACGGCCCGCGCCACAGGGTCCGAAGCGCCTCGCTGCGTGTGAAGTGGCGAAACACGACCTGGTGGTGATCCCCCCATCGCCAGCGGGCCCGGTCCCAGCCGTAGCCGAGTTCGAGGCTGTCCACCGACGCCTCGATGGCCAGCCGTAGGACGTCTTCCCCCTGCTCCCGGAAGGCTGTGTCCTGCACGTCGAACCATTCCGACTCCGGATGCTCGACGAGCAGGTCGTACAGCACGGTTTCCTCGGGCTCGCCCACGCGATCGAAGAGCGGCTCGTCCCACGCCAGGCCGGCGAGACTTTTTAGAAAGATATCCAGCACCAGCGGCTCCGGTCGGTCGACGGACGCCTCGCCCCCCCACCTGTTGAGGAGCGCCCGAAGCTCCTGCGCCCGGGGCGAAAGCCCCGAAAGGGAATCCAGCAGGGGCGCAAACAGGTCGCGCTGCACCACATACACATCCGACTGGTACGCTTTGATGTCGTCGAGCGCATGGGATTCCTGGCCGCTCAGCAGGGCGTCGATGCGCAGCGAGCGGTAGCCGCTCTCCCAGGAGCGGCCAAGGAAATAGGGATAGGTCGAGTCTGCCGGCACCTGATTGGTCGACGCCAGATAACCCTGAGCCGGGTTGAACGAAAAGGGCAACTCGTCAAACGGGACGCGTCCGACCCAGGCGTGATCATCGCGGGCGCCGTCCCGCAGACCGGTCCCATCGCGGCTTGCCCGAATGGGGAGGTAGCCGGTAGAGCGGATCGCGATGTTACCGTCGACATCGGCATACAGGATGTTTTGCATCGGGGTATCCCAGTACCGCAGGGCATCCTGAAAGGTCTGGAAGTTGGTCGCCCGATTCATTTGCCACAACGCGCGCAGGGCGCGACTGGAGTCGTGCGCCACCCAGCGTATGGCCATAGGGATCTCCCGATCCATATCCACCGGCCCCCAGTGCGCAAAATACAGGCTATCGATCCGGGGCGGCTCATCCCGAACGGCGATCGTATCGACGACGATTTCGAATGGACGGTACGAGCCGTTATGGAGATAGGCGCCACGGCCGGCGTCGACTTGCAGGGCAAAGTGATCGATCTGGTCGGTTCCTGTGTTGGTGAAGGCCCAGCCCAGGCGGTCGTTAAACGCCTCGACGGGCAGGGGGGCACCAGGGATTGTCACGCCGTAGCTGTTCATGGACGGGGTGACGAGATGCACTTCGTACCAGATGGCCGGTAGCGAGAGCGACAGGTGCATGTCGCCGGCCAGTATCGGTGATCCGGTGGTCGAACGCAGCCCATCCACCGCCCAGTTGTTGGAGCCCTTGCCGGGCAGCCAGCCTTCCGCGAGCGATGAAATGCCGTCCGGCGGCGATCCGGCATCCGCCATGAAATAGCCCGACTCCGAGTAGATTGGCCGGCGGTTCGCGTCCAGCACGGTGCCGCCGGGCTCGGGCATGATGGGCACGCTGAGGGGTGGATACGCGGGAAAGAGCTCGGCCAGCGAGGAGTCGAGGGCGCCTTCCGCGGCCGGCGAGCGAAACGTGAGGTCGTACACCATGTACTGCAGGACGAGCAGCGACTGCAGCGGCGTGTGCGGCGCGGGTTTATACCCGAGCAGGCGAAATTCAAAGGGTAGCTCCGCTTCGTCCAGCCCGTCCAGGTAGGCGTTCACCCCCCGCGAGTAGGCGTCGAGGATATTCCACTCGATTCCGCCGGCCTTCACGATGCGGTCCAGGTTGCGGCGAGCACCCCATTCCATGCCCGTTTTCCGAAGCATCCGATCGGTGGCGACAAGCGAAGGACCCATGACCTCGGCCAGCCGGCCGGCCGCCACACGGGGCAGAAAATCCATCTGGAAGAGCCGATCTCGAGCCGTTGCAAACCCCAGCGCCGCCACGGCGTCGAGGTCGTTATCCGCGAAGATGTGGGGCACGCCGCGCGTGTCGCGTACGATGTCCACGGGGCCTTTGCTGCCGGGGATGACGGCGGAATCCAGCGTGCCGGCTGGCTCGGCCGAGCGGGCCGTGTGGTAGAGCCCCTCCCAGGGATCGAGCAATCGCCCCAACGCGGGAACGCCGCCGAGAGGCTCGAGGAGGATAAACAGAAGCGCGCCGGTGAGGGCCAGGTAGACCAGGAGCCGCAGGTAAGCCTTCATGTCACGCAGGGAGAAGCGGTGGAAACGCCTGCGTGTAGATACGATCAGGAACGATCGAATTCAACTCTTTTTGTGTAGCGATTGGGCGACGGCGCCGTCGGAAGCGCAGAGTCGGCGAACGGCGATCCGTCCGAGGTGAACGGGCCGGCAAGGTCGGCCGGCGCTTCGACACGCTCCTCCTCGGCGATGAGGAAGTCGACCACCCGCACCACCTCCTCCGTCACGTCGTCGGACAGGGAGGCGACGTACTCGGCCACCCGGTCGGCGATCGGCTTTAGTTCGGGTGCAGCCCCATCCACGGACTTTTTTTCCTCAGCGGAAGCGTTTATTTCACGGACGATGACGGTGACGTCTTCGCGCGCAGGCTGCCCGGGCCTATCGATCGGGCTGCGGCGCAGCACCAGATCAGGTCCATCGCCATCGCCTTGCTGACGGACGCTGTGCACGATAAACTCGTACGCTGGACGGGTATCTCCGGCTGATTTTCGCGGTCCCGTTCCTTCAACGCTGTCGATCATACACCTGGGGGTAATGTGCCGGCCACAACACGCGATGCCGGCGATGGCACAACAACTCGGCCGCTTCACCCCGCAGGGAGGGGCGACCGTCTACATTTCCTGGGTGGGGGAGATCAAATACTGTACCGTGCGCCGGGGATCCAACGGTCACGTGAATATGCGACATAGGATGCAAAAAAGCATCAGATTCGCTATCGTCAGTAGTCTCAATTTTCAAGCTCGTTACGTCCCCATGCACCTACCGCCGGAAGCGGCCCGATACGTTCCGTCACGCCATGCGCCTGATGTCGCCGCGCGCCTTCGCGGCGCGTTGACGTGTGGCTTTTTGCTCGCCCTGAGCTTCCCACCGTTCCCGTTTCCGGTGCTGGGGAGTTTCGCGCTCCTGCCGCTCCTGCGTCTCTGGTATTATCAGACGGACATGCGTCTGATGTACCTGGACAGTTTTTTTGCGTTGCTCGTCACGTTCCTCGTCGTCTTTTCGTGGCCACTCCTGCACCGGCTCCCGGACGCGGCGTGGGCGTCCCTCAGCGGCTTTTTTGTGTTGCCCATGCTCCTGGCGCTGCCCTTTGCGCTGGCCATTCCCATCCGCCGGCAATTCGGCATTCCGCTGGGCTGCGCGGCTCTGGTCTCGTTCTCTGTCGCCATCGAATGGGGCATCAGCCACGGTCCCTTCGCCATGCCCGGCCCCCTGCTGGGCAACACCCTGGCGGGCGCCCCATCGCTGAACCAGATCGCGGACCTCGCCGGCGTGCCGGGTCTCACGCTGTGGGTATGGCTATGTAATCTGTGTTTCTTTTTTGTAATCACGGGGGTGCACAAACGCCGCCGTATAGCCGCCGGGATCTCGGTCGTGATCCTCTTCATGGCGTCGTACGCCTACAGCGCCTTCCGCATTGACGACACCTTTGGCGCGGAAACCACCGTTACGCTGGGGCTAGTCCAGCCCGCGTCGGCGCCCGAGCAGTGGGCCTCGGAAGACAAGACGGCGCAGGTCGATGCCCTGGTGGCATTGTCGGACTCATTCCTGCACGCCGCGCCCGCGCCCAACCTGCTCATCTGGCCCGAGACAGCGATCACGGTGCTGCGCAACGCACCCCATACGGCCGAGCGGATGCGGTCGTGGGTGGATGGACACGGCATTCCCCTCCTCACCGGCGCCATCGCCGATGCGCCGGGTCGCCTGCCGGCCCTTAGCTTCGCCAACAGCGCTCTGCTCTACCGGCCCGCGCTGCCCACCCTGCGGTACGATAAAAACAAGCTCGTGCCGTTCGCCGAGCGGATACCCTTTGAGTCCGTGTTGCCCCATCTGGACTTCATGCGGGTCGAGGCCGGTGGCGTGGCCGGGTACCAGCCAGGCCGCGAACGCGTCCTCCTGCCGGTGGGCGCACGCCAGGTCGGTCCGTTGATCTGCTTTGAGAGCCTGTTTGGAGACTACACCCGCCGCTATGTCAAAATGGGGGCGGATGTCCTCGTGGTCGTGGCGCAAACCGGCTGGTGGGGCCGCTCCTTTGGTCCCTGGCAATTCCTGGCATTTACTCGTCTCCGTGCCATCGAAACACGCCGCGCCGTCGTGCTCGCCACCGTCGCCGGCCCGAGCGCCCTCATTCTGCCGTCGGGGCGTATCGAAGTCGCCACCGACTGGATGAAGCGCCGCGCGCTCACCGTGCATGCCCCCATCGCCACCGAACGCACCTTTTATGTGACCTATGGCGACTGGGTCAGCATTGTCGGAATGGCCGTCGCGCTGCTCCTCACCGGGTGGTTTTTCGTCAACCGATTCTCGGAGCGTTGGCTGCACACCTGACCTCGCCATCTACCCTTCTCCATGAAATTCACCTGCCCATTCGTCCTGGCGTCCACATCCCCCCGCCGAAGACAACTGCTCGAACAACTGGGATTGACGTTCAACCGGGCCGCGCCCGACGTCGACGAGTCGTTTCATTCCTCCCTGGCCCCGCCGGCCATTGTCGAGAGTCTGGCGGAGCGCAAGGCCACCGCCGTCGCGCATCAATTCCCCGATGCACTCGTTTTGGCGGCGGATACGATTGTTGTACTGGACGGGGAGATCCTCAACAAGCCGGCGACGCCAGACGAGGCCGTCGATATGCTCGGCCGGCTAAGCGGCCGTACCCACGTCGTCTACACCGGCATCGCCCTGGCGCATGCTCCCAGCGGCCGGCGCATCGAGGCGCACGAGGCCACCCGCGTCACCTTCGCTACGTTAAACGAGCGCGAAATAGCGGCATATGTTGCTACCGGGTCCCCGATGGACAAAGCCGGCGCGTACGGTATCCAGGACGACCGGGGCGCCCTGTTCGTGTCGGGCATCGAGGGCGACTACTACACGGTGGTCGGGCTGCCACTTCACCGGCTCTACACGGTGCTCAAAACGAACTTTTCCGACTTACTCATCGGCTAAAACCGCCCAGAATGCCATCCCCCGCTCTGAGCCGCGGCTCGATGTGCCGGAGCTGGACGCGCTGGTTGATGGAGCCGCGCGGCGAAAACGCGTCACCCGACGTTCATGATCGATTTTCGCGGGCAGCAACCATCCCTGCCTGTCGGCCGTTGAAGAACCGACCCAAATGACGATCATCCCAGCATACCCGATATGAAAACGATTACTGGCTCGTTCTTCGCCGGCCTCCTGCTTCTGGCCGGCTGCACGCAAGAAACACAAAACCGCTTTGGCCGGGCCGTTCAAAACTGGACGGGCACCGACGGCGTACTCGAAATCTACGCCGGCGATCAACTCGTGCGCCGCTTCATGGAAATTGATAAACTCACGACGGCCTCCGCCACGGATGGCGGAATTGACCGCCCTTACCGCTTCGGCTACGGCGTGATGGACGCCAACCTGAACGGCGTCGTGGATCCTGACGAAAAGAAGGTCTACTTCGAGATCAGCGACTACTCCACGCCGTACGTCTTCTACGAAAATCCGGACTGACCCGAAGCGTCTTCCGGGCGCTCAGTCGATGTCGTGCTCCAGGATCGAGCGCAGCATCTCCTTCGAACAGGTGTTGCCGCGATTCAACTCGTCGAGCATCAAGTCGATGATTGCCTGACGCGAGAGGTTGGAGTCCTCCATCATGATCTGCCAGAAGTACTTCAACCAGTCCTGGTTGTTGGCGCGGATGCTTTCGTCGAAGGCGGTGGTAATCTCCTGGTGGACACGGAGGATTTCGTCCTCGGATTGCTGCAACATACGATCCTGGTGGTAAGTAGGGGGGATGGCGCATCGGGCCCGGGGAGCGCGTGCGACAGGTGGCAAAGGGGGTATCGACCGGTGGCGGGCGAACTTTAATCGCCAATAGGGTCGACCGGTCTGAACCGCGCCGGCATCAACCAGTACAGCTCACCGGCGCCGGGCTGAATGGCCTCCCAGGTGGCGCACGCCAGGTCGATACGCGCGATTGTCGTCGTTGCAAATCGCACACCACCCCCACCGATGAGCAGCCCCACACATTCGCTGCACGCCGGCTCGTGGCCGACCAACATCACCCGCCCCACCCGCTTCGGCAGGGCACGCAGCACCTCCAGATACCGCTCACCGTCCGTCTCATACAGCGCCGAGGAATACGTGACCGGGACGCTCCAGCCGGCGGCATCCAGCATCAACCGCACGGTTTCGCGTGTGCGGCGGGCCGTCGAGCTGACGACCTTTTGTGGCGGCGCATCCGTTGCGGCCAGCCACGCCCCCATCCGTGTAGCCGCCTCCACCCCGCGCGGCGCGAGGGGACGGTCGTGATCTCGCTCGATCGGACCAGACCAATCCGACTTGGCGTGGCGAACCAGATAGATGGTTTTCATGACGGTCTATGGGTATCGTATCCGTTGATAGCCTACGTGATTATAGACGAGATCCTTCCCGCGATTTGTCGGTACAATGCCCCAAACTAACCGTAATTCTGTTATGACTCCATCGTTCCCGTTCGATCAACTCCCCGGCTCCAGCCGTCTGTGGATCTATGCGCTCGACCGCCCGCTGACGGACGCCGAATCCGCCACACTGTCCGACCGTGTCGATGCATTTATACGGAACTGGAATTCACACGGTCGGCCCGTGAACGCCGGCTACGAATTTCGCCACAATCAGTTTGTGCTGATCGCCGGGGTCATCCCGGGTGGAAACATCTCGGGCTGCGGTATCGATGCGTCAGTGCATGCTCTGGCTGTCTGCGGCGAGCAGCTTGGATTCGGAATCGCAAGCGGGCTGGAGATCTTCTTTCGCGGAGAATCCGGCGAAATCGAACGCTCGCCGCGCCAGGCCTTTCGGAAACTTGCACGCGCCGGCGCCATTACAGGCAGCACGATTGTGTTCGATACCAGCCTGACTACGCTCCAGGACGTGTTCGATGGTCGGTTCGAAGGGCCGGCGCAGGCCTCCTGGCACAGCGTCGTCTTTAAACTACCCGCGGAAGCCTCCTGACAGGTTGCCGCTGTGTTATTGATCATCACCCTGTGTCTATGTTAACCCTCTCGCTTACACGAATGTACGTTTACCGCACCCTTCTCGCGCTCGTCCTCCTCGCTGCCAGCGCCGGCCCGTCGTTTGCACAGTCCTATATCAGCCAGGAAGCGCTCGCCACTATCCTGAACAACCAGCACGGAGTTTTGGAAGAGGCGCCGGAAGTCTATTACAACTACTTCACGCTCTATAACAGCCGCGACAACAACGTCATGGCCCGGAATACCTTCTTCAAGGTGCTGGGCGATGGCGACCTCGATGTGGGCAAAGAGCGCAGCAAGCTGATCGAATTGCTTAACCGCAAGTTGGTCGCCAACCTGTCGATCGGCGATACCCTGATCGTCCCGACGGCCTACGACCTAGACTTCCGCGCGTATTCGCCCTTTCCGCTATTCTACCCCGGGGCGCAGGAATTCGATAAACTTTTTATCATCGAAAAGACCATCCAGGCCTTTGCCGCCTACGATCACGGCAAGCTCATGCGTTGGGGCATCGTGAATACAGGCTCGGAGGAGTCTCGGACACCCAATGGCCGGTATAACTTCAACTGGAAAAGCGAGTACCGCATCTCCTCCCTGAGCCCGCCCGGCGAGGACTGGGAGATGTACTGGGTGTTCAACTTCCACGAAGCACGCGGCATCCACATCCACCAGTACCCGATGCCGTCCGGTGGCCCCACCAGCCACGGATGTGTCCGGCTCGTGGATGCCGATGCGGAGTGGATGTATAACTGGGGAGAAGGCTGGCAGACCGGCAGGGGACCCGGCTTCAGTACCGGGCAGCGAAATGTCATCAAGCCAGGGACGACGGTGCTGGTCATCGGGGAGGATCCTCCCGTCCATCCCGAGCCGTTCGCCTATGAGAAACGGTTTCCGGTGCTCAAGCGCCTGATGCTGCCGGCGCATCCCTTCGATATTCCTCCGGGCACGAATCAGCAGGAGTACTTCGACCGCGTCCGCCTCGCCAGCCTGGATCAGTGAATGCGCAGGGGAATTCGATCCGCCCGAGCGCGCTTCTGATGCGGGTCCCAGGAGAAGTAGATCAGCACCGCCTTGCCGACGACATGGTCGTCCGGCACAAATCCCCACGTCCGGCTATCGAGTGAGCTGTCGCGGTTGTCTCCCATGACAAAGTAGTAGTCTTGCTCGACTACATACGTGGCGGCCGGGCGGCCATCGATCTCGAACTGGTTCTCCCCCAACCGATGCGCATCATGGCCTTCGTACCGAGTGATGATCGCCTCGTAGACAGCCCAGTTCTCATCGGACAATACGACGGTATCGCCGGCCGCGGGGATCGGCAGCGGGCCGTAATTGTCGGGCGAAAAGGTGTGGCCACTCGGGAACGTGCGGGCGGCATGACCTCCGGAACGCACGAGGGCTTTCACCTCTCCCACCTCAGGCCACTCGGCCACCTGGCGGGCGACATCGACCGTCGCCTCGAAGTCGACCGGATCGTCGCGGCGCTGCGGTAGGGTGATTTGGACGACGCCGGCCTCGGTGAGCCGTTCGATCTGCAACACTTCACCAGCCGCCGGAAAAGCGCGCCAGCGCTGCTTCATCGCGTCCGTCATGGGCAGCGCCGTCTGGCCGGCGTAGGGAATCTTGTCGATGATCGATAAGGTATCGCCAGGCAGCCCTATGACGCGCTTGATATAATGCGTCTTGCGATCGAGCGGGGCGGACTCCGTTGGGACGTTAAACACGATGACATCACCGCGCCGCACACCCGTAAAACCGGGGATGCGCAGATAGGGCAACTCTAGGCGCTCCAGAAACAATCGGGTAAAGGGGAGACCCAGCGTCACGGGTAACCGCGCGCCATAGTGCAGTTTGGAGACCAGGACGAAGTCGCCCACCTGAAGGGTGTTCTCCATCGACTCCGAGGGGATCCGAAAGGCCTCGAACAACAGGGCGCGGATGAGCAAGGCGGCAATGAGGGCGAGGGCGACGGCCCCAACCCACTCCCACAGGATGTTGCGTCGTTCGCGCCAGGTAGCCGTATGCGCCTCCTCGATGGGAGGGTTGGCATAGGCGCCGGCAAGCGGCGCGACGGAGGTTGGATCCTGCCTGTCCAAAGCGAGCGGTTGCGCGGTCAGTGGATAATCTTGAAGAACCGCCGGAAACGCGGCAGGAAGGCGTTGGCATCCCACGAGTAATAGACGAGCAGTGCCTTCCCTACCACGTGATCCATTGGCACGAAGCCCCAGAAACGGCTGTCTTCCGAGTTGTCGCGATTATCGCCCATCACGAAGTAGTAGTTCTGCGCGAACGTATACGTGGTTGCCGGCTGCCCGTCGATCACGAACGTTCCTTCCGGCGTCACCCGAACGGCGTGGTGTTCATAGCGGCGGATCACGGGTTCATAGACTGGCCAGCTTTCAGGTGTCAGCTCCACCGTCATCCCGGCGCCAGGAATGGTTAGCGCGCCGAACTGGTCCGGCGTATATCCGCGGCCCGGGGGATACATGACGCCGCTGTAGCCGGCGTTGAGGGGGGCCAGATAAGGCTCCACGCGGTCGATATAAGGCCACGTGCGAATCTGGTCGATAGCTTGCTCCGTCGCCACGACGCGGACGAGTTGCGGGTCGATCGTGGCGGAAACGGTATCCACGCCGATGGCGCTCAGGCGAGAGGCCGAAAGATGCACCCGAGGGTCGGTTTTGTAGACATTCCACAGCCGTTGCATCCCCTCGGCGAATGCCTGGGCTTCCCCATCAATATACACGATCTTATCCCGTACCTCGATCGACTCCCCCGGCAGGCCGATCACCCGCTTGATGTAGTGCGTTTTCCGGTCGATGGGTTTATCCTCGACGGGATAGTTAAATACGACGGCGTCGCCGCGTTTTACCTCCGTAAATCCCGGAAACCGAAAGTCGGGGAATTCGACGCCCGGCATGTAGATCTGCGTAAAGGGAACGCCGAGTGTGAGCGGCGTCCGGGTGCCGTAGTGGAGTTTGGATACAAAGAGGTAATCCCCCACCAGCAGGCTTTTCTCCATCGACGGGGTCGGGATCCGGAAGAGGTCGAAGATAAACGTCCGGACGATCAACATGACAATAACGGCAAACAGTAGGGCCTCGCCCCACTCCCGGAGTTTGCCTTTCTGGGCCGGCCTGCCCGAGCCCTCGGCGTCCCGGCCGGTTTCGGCGGCGCTCCGCCCTTTATCACGTGTTTTCTGCCGATCTCGGCGGCGCTTGTCTTGCGACATGGAGGAAGTCTTCAAACTACCAGCGATTGCGGTTCGACCTGGGAAAGCCGGCGGGTGCGTGGATCAACCGCCTACTCGTCGGACCGGGTGAGTGCTTGAGGCCGGGGACGTCCAAGCGCCAGGTTGGGCGGCTTTGTCCGCTCGAGAAAATAGCGTTCTCCATCGTACCCCGCATAATACCAGCTTGATTCAATGGGATTGTAATAATAATCGACGTACGGCGCCCTCCGATCCGAGCGCAGGAACTCCTCCATGAACGACTCGCGGATGCGTAATAGTATATCGCGGTAGCGGTAATCGGAGGATACGACGAGTCCGCGTTCGAGGGGGCCGTTGACATCCATCAGGAGCAGGGGGATCGAATCGTTGAGCACGAACCAGTACTCGAACTGGATATACCGATCGCGCGCGTCTCGGGTGTCGGGGGCGCTGAAAACTTCGGTGATGGTCTGGGTGGGTGGGCCGAAGTACCCTTCGAGCCGCGCACGGAGGTCGCGGGTCAGGGTGGTGTCGATCGGGAGCAGCGATTCGGTGCCGAGATACGCCCAGAGGGTGCCGGCGTGGTGTTTCTCAAACCACTTCCGTTCAACGCGACGGATGAGGCGCCACGCGTCGATGGCGAAGGGTTCGGCAGGCGAGGTTATGCGAGCGCTGCCGCTCATCGCCACGATCCACTGCAGGAGCGTGTCCGATCTTGATGGCACGTGGAGCGGTTCGGCCGGCGCGGCGCGCATGCCGCTCGCCTCCAGATGCGCTTCGGCCTGAACGGAGAAGCGCGCCATCCGGTACATCTCGGCAAGTTCCTGCCCTCGCGCGGGGCCGGCCAGGATGGCGAAGGTGACGAGAAGGAAAAACACACGCATGGTCCTGCTGAACGATCCGGATGGCGATGAGGGTAGGTACGATACGAACGAATCGCCCGGTGCGTTTCCGGCGTCAGTCCTCGATCGCCAGCACGGCGAGGAAGGCTTCCTGAGGCACATCCACGCGGCCCACCTGTTTCATGCGTTTCTTGCCCTCCTTCTGCTTTTCGAGCAGCTTGCGCTTCCGGGAAATGTCGCCGCCGTAACACTTTGCGGTCACGTCTTTGCGCATCGCCTTCACGGTTTCGCGGGCAATAATGCGCGAGCCGATGCCGGCCTGGATGGCGACCTCGAACATCTGGCGAGGAATCAGCTCACGCAGCTTTTTGGTCAGCTTGCGGCCAATCTCGTACGCCTTGTCGCGATGGACGATCGTGGAAAGGGTATCGACCGGATCGCCGTTGATCATAACGTCCAGCTTGACGAGTTCGCTCTGCCGGTAGTCGAGCACTTCATAATCAAACGAGGCATAGCCTCGCGTGATGCTCTTCAACTTGTCGTAAAAATCGAAGATGATCTCAGCCAGCGGCAATTCATAGTGGAGGTCGACCCGCTCCGTGTCCAGATACTGGGTATTGATATAGATGCCCCGACGATCCTGGCACAACTGCATCAGGCCCCCGATGTACTCAATCGGTGTGATGATCTGAGCCTTGACATAGGGCTCGCGAAGTTCGATGAATGTGCTCGGCGCCGGCAGGTCGCTCGGGTTGTCGATCACGAGAATCGACTTGTCGAGCATCTCCGCCTCGTATTTGACGTTCGGGACCGTCGTGATAATGTCCAGCCCGAACTCCCGGTCCAGCCGCTCCTGGATGATTTCCATGTGCAGCAGCCCGAGGAAGCCGACCCGGAAGCCAAATCCCAGCGCCGACGAGCTTTCGGGTTCGTAGGTGAGCGACGCGTCGTTGAGCTGGAGCTTCTCGAGAGAAGAACGGAGGTCTTCGAATTTTTCGGACTCCGTCGGGTACAACCCGCTGAACACCATCGGCTTCGACTCCATGAAGCCCTTGATGGGCACTTCGGCCGGGTTCCGGGCGGACGTGATCGTGTCGCCGACACGCGTATCGCGGACGTCCTTCACCGACCCGATCACATACCCCACCTCGCCGGCGCGCAGCTGCTCGGTCGGCTCCATGTTCAACCGCAGGATGCCGATCTCTTCCGCGTCGTACTCCTTGTAGTTGGACATGAACCGCATCCGCTCGCGCTTCGTCAGCGTGCCTTCGAACACGCGCACGTATACGACCGCGCCGCGGTACTGGTTGAACACGGAGTCGAAGATCAGCGCCCGCAGTTGTCCGTTGGGGTCACCCTTCGGGGGCGGCACTCGGCGGACGATGGCCTCGAGGACGGCGGCCACGCCCACGCCCGTCTTGGCGCTGATGGAGAGGATTTCCTCCGCCGGCTCGCCGATCAGCTGTTCGATGGTCTGGGCGATGAGTTCCGGGCGCGCGCTGGGGAGATCGACTTTGTTCATCACCGGGATGATCTCCAGGCCCGCCTCGAGCGCGAGGTACATGTTCGAAATCGTCTGCGCCTCGATGCCCTGCGCCGCGTCCACGACCAGGATGGCGCCTTCACACGCCTTCAGCGCACGCGAGACCTCGTAGGTGAAGTCCACGTGCCCGGGAGTGTCGATCAGATTGAGGATGTACTCGTGCCCATCGTCGGCCTGGTACTTCATCCGGATCGCGTGGCTCTTGATCGTGATGCCACGCTCCCGTTCGAGATCCATGCTGTCGAGTACCTGGTTCTGTAGCTCGCGCGAGCTCAGGGTACCCGTAAGTTCGAGCAGGCGATCGGCGAGGGTGCTTTTCCCGTGATCGATGTGCGCGATGATGCAAAAATTGCGGATCCTATCTTGATACCCGGTCATTCCAGAACATCTCAAAAAAACTGCTGCAGGCGGATGCTTCCCGACGCGAGCCGTCGGGCAGGAGCATCGAGAGGGTCAAACAATGTTCATTCCTGTGATGATCCCTCCGGGCGAGCGGCCTTCTCGGGGGCCGCGAGGTCCGCGCCCTCGGAGGCGCCTGCTTCGGTAACGTCGGCGTCTTCGACGTCCGACTTTTGCTGTTCACGCATCAGTTCCTCCTGGAAGGCGCCCTGAAAAAACAGGATGCCGACCACCCCAAGCACGATGGCCATGTCGGCTACGTTCCAGATGGGGAACAGCGCCGTATATTTGCCGCCAACCAGCGGCCACGCCTCGGGCAAGTACCCCCGCCAGAGGTTGACGTGGATGAAGTCCACCACCTTGCCGGCGAACAGCGGGGCGTCGTTGAACAACATCCCGTAAAACACCCGGTCGATGATGTTGCCGAGCGCACCGCCCAGAATGCACGCAATGCTGATGCGGTACGGCTTATACAGGTTTCGGACCCGATACAGATACACCACGATCAGCCCCGTCGCGGCCATGGAAAGAAACGTTACCATGCCTCGAGGACCGAACGTAATGCCGAATGCCATCCCCGGATTTTCCGTGAACGTAAACTTCAACCAGTCCCCCACCAGCGCGATGGACTCGCCCACATACATACTGCGGAGCACCATCTGCTTGGTGATCTGATCGATGACGATGATGCTAAACGTAATCCAGAAAATGTGCATAACGAGAGAACTACCCGCGCCGGCCGGCGGGCCCGGTCAAACGGGTTACTTACGCTGTTTCAGTTTGGCTTCGATGGAAATCTCGGTGTGAGGCACCGCCTCCAACCGCTCCTTTGAAATCGGGTTGCCGGTGATCTTGCAGATCCCGTAAGTTTTGTTTTTGATCCGCTCCAACGCTCGATCCAGATAACTTACGTATTTCTGCTGCCGGGCAATCATGAGGTACAACTTTTCGCGCTCCATGGCATCCGTGCCGGCGTCGGCCATGTGGAAGCTGTACGCGGTGTCGTTCTCGGATTGCTCCCGTGCATCTTGCAATGTCGCGCGCATGCGATCGACATCGTCCATCGCGGACGCACGGCGCTGCATCAGCAGGTCCTCGAAATGCCGGAGATCCTCATCGTTGAGCGCTGATTTTGCAACGATGGGCGTATCTATTTTTTCCATATCCTCCTGACGTTGTGCTGAAACCTGTTCGTTCGCACGTCCGGCGGTAGATCGCTTCATGGTCATAACATTACCATGCATGAACGGTTGTGATGGAATTCGAAGGGCTGACCGATCACTCAAACGTGAGCAGAGCCGTCAGCAGAGCAATCCACACGCGCTCGACGTGTCAGACGCTGGATATTGATCAGCAGGCCACGCGGAAGCGGCGCGCTGGAGCCGGGCGAAGAAACGTCGCGCAGTCACCTCACGATGAGGCCACATCAGGCCATTCGGTCTACTGCGAGGGTGAGTGTCTCCTCTCCTATGGAAAACGACTCCACAAGCACCCCAGCTGGATGAAGTGCCTCTTCCAACGATGCTGCCAGTGTCTCGTTCCGAATCCAGTGCGCCTGCCGGGCGATGGCTTGCGCCAGCCGGCTGGACGCGCTGTACTGAACCTGTATGCGATCCGTCACCTCAAAATCGGCCGCTTTTCGCATATTCTGGATACGGTTCACCGATTCGCGCGCCAGGCCTTCCACCAACAGGTCCTCGGAGATCGCAGTGTCCAGCGCTACGGTCACGCCGTCCTCCTGCTCCACCAACCACCCGTCGATGCCTTCGCTGACGATTTCGATATCCTCTCCTTCGAAAGGAATGGGGCGGCCGCTAATATCGAGAGAAATAGTACCTTCTTCAAGGAATCTTGAAATTTCTTCTTCGTTAAGACTTCGAATCCGTGCTGCGGCCTCCTTCATGTCGCCTCCAAGCCGCTTGCCCAATGCCTTAAAATTGGCCTTTGCCGCCCGTTTGACGACCCGGCTGGACCCGGAGACGTACTCGATCTGCTTGACGTTGACTTCATCCAGGATGATCGCGCGGACACGCTCGACCATCGCTTCAGCCGCCGCGGGCCCGGTGACGACCATGATCCGCGGCAGCGGCTGGCGGACGTTGATGCCGGCCGCGTTGCGCAGCGCGAGCACGATCGAGGAGATCGTCTGCGCCAGCGCCATCCGCTGCTCGAGCCCCTCATCCACCGCGGTCCGCTCTACCTCCGGCAGCAGCGCGAGGTGCACGGACGCCTGCGGGGACCGCCCGGTGGCGTCGTTCAGGGCGCGGTAGAGCCAGTCCCCGAAAAACGGCGCTATGGGGCTCATCAACCTCGCGACGGCCTCGAGGCACTCGTACACGGTCTGATACGCCGCCTGCTTGTCCGCTCCGTCGCCGCTTTCACCGGCCTTAGCGCTCCAGAAACGCCGGCGCGAGCGGCGCACGTACCAGTTGGACAACGCTTCGACGAACCCTTCGATCGCGCGCGCGGCACGGGTCGGGTTGTATTCGGCATAGGCGGCATCGACGGTCGCGATCGTCGTGTTGAGCCGGCTCATCACCCACCGATCCAGCTCGGTCCGCGCCGCCACGGGAATCCGCTCGCCGGCGTATGTGAACCCGTCGATATTGGCGTACGTCGCAAAAAACGCAAATACGTTCTGAAGCGTCCCGAAGAACCGCCGCTGCGCATCGCCCAGCCCCCGCTCGGAGAACTTGAGGTCCTCCCAGGGGGGCGAATTGCTCATCATATACCAGCGTACGGGGTCCGCACCGTGTTTCGCGAGTGCGGCAAACGGATCGACGGCGTTGCCCTTCGTCTTGGACATCTTCTCGCCCTTCTCGTCGAGCAAAAGTCCGTTCACGACGACGTTTTTAAACGCCTTTTCGTCCATCACGAGGGTCGCTATCGCGTGGAGCGTATAAAACCAACCCCGTGTCTGGTCGACCCCCTCGGCGATAAAATCCGCCGGGAAGTTCTGTTCGAACTGTTCCTTGTTTTCAAACGGGTAGTGCCACTGGGCGAAGGGCATGGCGCCGGAATCGAACCAGACGTCGATGAGGTCCGGCACGCGACGCATGGTGCCGCCGTCGGGCGCCGGCCAGGTGAATCGGTCCACAAACGGGCGATGCAGGTCCAGCGCATCGTCCGCCGGCAGCTGGTCGCCGCACTTCGCGCGTAGCTCGGCCACCGAGCCGATGACCTCGATATACGTCGAACCCGGGTAGTCGGACTGCCAGATCGGCAGCGGGGTGCCCCAGTAGCGCCGCCGGCTCAGGGCCCAGTCGACATTGTTCTTCAGCCACTCGCCAAACCGCCCCTCGCCGATCTGCCGCGGTTGCCAGTTAATCTGTTCGTTGAGCTCGATCATCCGCTCTTTCACGGCCGTCGTGCGGATGAACCAGCTCTCGACCGGGTAGCTCATCAGCGGCGTGCCCTTGCGCCAGTCGTGTGGGTAGTTGTGCAGGTAGCTGTCCTGCCGGAACAGTAACCCCTGCTCTTTCAGCTGGCGATTGATGACCTTGTCGGCGTCCTTGAACCACAACCCGGCCACCAGCACGGCGCGCTCGTCGAACACGCCATCCACCGTGACGGGGTTAAACATCGGAAGGCCCTGCTTGCGGCCCACCTCGAAGTCCTCGGCGCCAAACGCTGGCGCCATGTGCACGATGCCAGTGCCATCATCCGTGGACACAAAATCCGCCTCGACGACACGCCAGGCCCGATCGGCGCCTGCCTCTCCCATGAAATAGTCAAACAGCGGCTCATACCGCCGCCCCACCAGCTCGCGGCCGGTGCACGAGGACTCCTCGACATAGCTCTCCGGCAACACGGACGCGCGGGCGCGCGCCACGATCAGGCGCTCCTGGGGCTGGTCCGCCGCGGTCTGCCGGAACGTGACGTATTCGATTTTGGGCCCCACGGCCAGGCCGGCGTTGGAGATCAGCGTCCACGGGGTGGTCGTCCACGCCAGGAAGTAGGTATCCTCGGCCCCAATCTCTTTGAAGCGGACGTAGACGCTGGGGTCCTGCACCTCCTTGTAGCCGAGGCTCACTTCGTGGGACGACAGCACGGTGGTCGATCCCGGGCTATACCACTGGATCTTATACCCCTTGTACAGCAGCCCTTTTTCGTAGATCTGCTTGAGGAGCCACCAGACGGATTCGATGTACTCGTTCTTGAAGGTGACGTAGGGATGATCCAGATCCACCCAGTACCCCATCCGGGTGGTTAGCTCATCCCATTGTGCCTTGTATTTCAGCACACTCTCGCGGCAGGCGACATTGTACTTCTCGATGCCGTACGCCTCCACCTGGTGCCGGCCCTCGAGGCCGAGGGCTTTCTCGACTTCGATCTCGACCGGCAGCCCGTGGGTGTCCCAGCCGGCTTTCCGCTCGACCCGATAGCCCTTCATCGTCTTGTAGCGACAGAACGTGTCCTTAATGGTCCGGGCGAGCACGTGGTGAATGCCCGGCCGGCCGTTTGCCGTCGGAGGGCCCTCGTAGAAGGTGAAGGTCGGCGCATCGCGCCGCGCCGCGATGCTGCGCGCAAATAGCTGCTCCCGCTCCCAAAGCGCCAACATCTCCAGCTCCAGCGCAGGCTGATCGTACTGCTTTTCCTCTTTAAACATGGGCATCAACTACCGAAATGCAAGCGCCCTTTTTGAGCGCCTTTTTGAAAAGTCGGGGTGATACGTTGGGTTCAACGCATATGTTCGATGAAAGCGTTCGATCCAGAACCCGCTTCAGGCCTCCGGACGCCATCAAAAAAGTTCTTGCCTGGCCTTTCTGCGGGGGCCTTTAGCGAGACGACTGCTAGAACATCACCTCTACGCTCCACAGCCTCCTCTGGAGCCAGGAAACCCCTTTGTTTTCGTTCCTCTGTCTACGAAGCGAATTGCCTTCCATGCCGTTACGCGTCTATCGCCCGGCGCCAGTCGTACCGACCGCGCTCCTGTGTTTCCTTGTCCTCTTTATTGCCCTCCCGGCTGCGCGCGCGCAGGAATCGACGGGTGCGTGGTCTACGGTGAATACAACGAATTCCCCCACCGAGCGCCACGAAAACGCCTTTGCCGAGGTCAATGGCAAGCTGTATTTGATCGGGGGCCGCGGAGTCAAACGGGTCCAGATTTTTAATCCAGCGACGAATGTATGGACCGATGGCGCCAATCCGCCCTTCCAGATGCATCATTTCCAGGCCGTGGTTCGGGGTGATCTCATCTACATCGTGGGCGCCTACACGGGGACGTGCTGCGATAGCGAATATGGAGTGGATCATGTCTATTACTACAACACGGCGAATAATACCTGGAACGAAAGCCACGAAGTGCCGGCTAACCGCCGCCGCGGCTCGGCCGGCGCCGTACTCCACAACGACAAGATATATCTCGTCGGCGGCATCGAAGGCGGCCACGGCTCGCCGGCCTCCGGCTACACCTGGTTCGACGAATACGACCCGGTGACGGGCCAGTGGAAGGTCCTGCCCGACGCTCCGCGCAAACGGGACCATGCCCATGCGGTCGTTTATAACAACAAGCTGTATCTCACCGGCGGCCGCGACACCAGCAACCCGAAATTCACCTCGGCGAACATCGGGGAAGTCGACATCTACAACTTCGCGACGGGCACCTGGTCCACGCTTTCGACTTCCCACAACCTGCCCACGCTGCGCGGCGGCACGACCTCCGTGCTGTACAACGGGGAGATTCTGGTGATGGGTGGCGAATCGTCGAAACAGACGCTGGCGCACGACGAAACGGAGGCGTTCGATCCGGTGGCCCAAATCTGGCGCACGCTCGCGCCGCTGAACGTCGGCCGGCACGGCACCCAGGCGGTCGTCTTCGACAACGCCGTGTTTATCGCCGCCGGCTCGGCGCAACAGGGCGGCGCGCCGGAGTTGGACTCCATCGAGCGGTTTGACAACGCATCGACGAACACGACGACCGTGGAGCTGTCCCTTCGCTCGGGATGGAACCTCATGGGGCTCCCGCTCGACCCTGTCGATCGCTCATCTGACGCCGTATTCGCGGACGTGGCGCTGAGCGATGTCCCCATGACCTGGGGTGATGCGGAGGCCTACATCGGCCACCCCGAGTTGTCGGTCGGGACGGCCTATTGGGTCCACGTGGACGGCCCGGCTCAGACGCAAAACGTCTCCGGCCAACCGATCGACGCCATCCAGATCCCGCTGGAGTCCGGCTGGAATATGATCGCGGGCCCCACATGCGACGATGTCGTCCTGCGCGGCATCAGCACGGACCCGGTCGCCTCGATCGTCACCGAGACGTTGTATGGGTGGGACGATGTGTATACGCCGGCGTATACGACGACTTTCCCGCGCGGACGACTCGACCAGGGCGTCGGGTACTGGGTGTTCGCCAACAAGGATGCGTTGCTGACGCTCGATTGTGGAACGGGCAAGATGGCCGAAGAGGCGCCGGCCGTAGCTGAAGATCTCGACGCCTTCCACCATCTCGACATCACCGATGCCGGCGGCCGGAACGGCCGGCTCTTTTTCGGAGCCGTGCTGGCTACGCACGATGCGGCAGATTCGTATCGCCTCCCGCCCCGCCCCGACGCCAGGCATTTCGACGTCCGATTCAGCACCAACAGCCGCCTGGTCGAAACGCCGGAGGCTGTGGTCCGCATCCAGTCGAGCCAGCGCCCCTTCCAGGTACGCGTCGACGCTCCCGTTAGCACGAACGCCCGGTACCGGGTGGAGGCGCTGGTGGCGGGGCAGGCCGTCGGCACGTACGCGATGCAGGCCGGGGAAGGTATCCAGATCGACAATCCCTACGTCAGTTCCCTTCGCATCGCGCTGGCAGACGCCCCCGAGGCATTACACGAGTCGGCCCTGCCCGAAATGGCTCTTCGTGTCGCCGGCAGTTATCCGAATCCGTTCGCCGATCATACGACCCTGCGGTACGACCTCCACGCCGAGGCCCACGTCCGCATCGAAATTTTCGACGCCCTTGGCCGCCGGGTACACACGATCGAACGTCAGGATGCCGCCGGTGCCGGCCACGAGGCCACGATCGAGAGCGCCAGCTGGCCGGCCGGCCTGTACCTCTACCGGATCGAAGCCGCCTCCGCCGATGGCGTCGCGACCCGGACGGGCCGACTGCTCCTATCCCGCTGACCCGGGACATCAGCCTCAATCGATCCCCAGTTCGAAGCGGCCGCGCAGTTCCTGCACGTACAACCCCACCTCGTTGCGCAGTTCGAATACGCGTTCGTAAAGGACGTTGTACGCCGGCGTGGCCATGTATGGGGCGGATCGCAGTCCGGGCAACAGCTCGAGCGCCGCATTGGCACACTGGAGGGCGCGTTTGGTGCAGGCGATGTATCCGCCGATGTGATCGCGATCCATCCCCAGTCCGTGCCCACGTGCAATATTAGCCGGGATCTGGAGCGTATTGGCGCAGAAATGTACGAATGTAGAGTCCTTCTGATCACCCGGAATACCATCGGACCAGGCCAACACCCGGTTGGCGAGTTTGTATGCGTGCTGATAAACGGGCAGTGCCAGGAGGTCGTCTAATGTCGGCGCGTCGTCGTCCTCATCCCCCTCCTCGAACGAGATGGGATGGCCCGAGCTACGATTCACCCGCTCGTCGTCGTTGCGTAGAAACGCCTCCCACGCATGTTCGTCCCAGATGTCGTCTTCAGGCATCGTCTCACCTCGGGTCGAATAATAGCCCGCCGGCGCTGTGTCTGAATCGTGTCAGAGACGCGCCAGCACCTGTCGGACCAGCCCTCCCAGCGCCGGCTCGGCGCGGGCCGCGGCAGCGAGGATCTCCGGGATCGTTATCGGCTCCAGGGCATCGGGCATACAGAGATCGGTTATCACGGATATTGCAAGAGTCCGCATGCCCATATGGCGGGCTACGATCACCTCGGGCACCGTGCTCATCCCCACGGCATCCGCACCGATGGTGCGCAAAAAGCGGTACTCGGCGCGTGTCTCCAGGTTGGGGCCTACGACCGCCACATACACACCCTGGTGGAGGCGGATCCCCATTTCTAGCGAAGCATCCTCCGCGAACAAGCACAGTGTCCGGTCGTAGGGATCGCTCATGTCCGGAAAACGAGGGCCCCAGGCATCCAGGTTAGGGCCGGTGAGCGGGTTGACGCCCTGGAGGTTGATGTGATCCGTGATCAGCATCAAGTCTCCCCGTTCCATGGTAGCATCCAAGCCGCCAGCGGCATTTGAAATCAGCAGCACCTCGACCCCCAGCGCACCGGCCACCCGTACCGGGAACGTCACTTCCCAGGGGGAATAGCCTTCGTACAGGTGGAAGCGCCCCTGAAAGACCATGACGGGGACCCCTTCGAGCCGGCCGAGGTGGAGCATGCCGGCGTGGCTCTCAACCGTCGACAGAGGGAAATAAGGGATTTCCACGTACGGCAGCGTCCGCACGATATCCATGTCGCGAACGAGACCGCCGAGCCCGGAGCCAAGAATCAGGGCAGCGCGCGGCTGCACCTCGCTGGCGGCGCGGATCGCCGAGGCAGCCGCTTGAACGTGCTCCAGGTAACGGTCTAGATCGTACGAGATACGGTTCTCCGCATGCATGGACACCCGAAACGGTTCAGTCCAGGTCGTTGAGAATTCGCCGGATTTTTTCGATTTCTTCCGGAGTAGCGGTCAAGTCGTCGTGGTCGTCGTGACCACCAAAGAGCGGTCGTTCAAAGGTATCTGGGATGGAATCTCCCTGGGGGCCGTGTGTCGAGATGATCGGCGTGCGCACCCAGCTCCCCCCCTCGCGCGGCGAGGGTGGCGGGGGTGGCGGGGGCGCCTGCTCGTCGAACGGCGAGGGCGCGGTTCGGTAGTCGGGCGCGGCCGTAAAGGGCGGCGTGGCGTAGGGAGGCTCGTCGTACTGGAACGGATCCGCCGGCTCGTCCTCCACATGCATCCAGGGCTCCTCCTCTTCGGGTTCGGCCGAGGTAAAGAGGGTTTCGGATTCTACGTGGTGCGCGGCCGTGGTGACCGTAGCCTTGATAAAATCGAGTTCATCCGAGCTGAGTCCGCCCAGTTCCTCGGGCACGTCGTTGCTAGCCTGGTGATGATCGACCACCGTCATCCGCGGCGAGGGCGGAGGCGGGGGGGCGATGTGTTCGACGGGCGGCGGCGTCCGCTCGACGTGCGGCGGGGCCGGACGTTCCACGGGCGGAGGCGTGCGGTCCACCACCGGGGCCGGGCGCGCTGGCGGAGGGGTCCGCTCGACCACGGGCGGAGCGGCCTGCTGGGCCGGTCGACCGTCGCCGGGGGAATGGGAATAGGGCGGCTCGTCCTCGTGTACGTCGTCCCGCGAATCGTACTCCTCCATCGATCTCATCGTCGGGCGCTCGAGCTTTCTTTTATCGGGCGCGGCGAGGCGGATGAACCCGATCGGGTCCTGGCCCTCGAAGCGGGCAAGAATTTCCAGTTCGGACATCAAGAATGCCCGCAGCCGGGCCATGATTTCGTCCCGCCGGCCGGCGATCTTGGAGACATCCGTCTTCAGCCGCTTATGCTCGTTAAACGCCTTGCCTCGGATTTCTTCCGCCTCGGCGCGGGCTTCTTTCAGGATGATCTGCGCTTCGCGCTGGGCGTTCTCGATCGTCCGGTGCGAGTTGTCGCGGGCGGTTTCGAGGGCCTCCTGCAGGGCCTCCTCGATCTTCCGGTAATGGATGAGCTTGGAGTCCATATCCCGGATGTTCTGTTCGAGCCGGCGGTTTTCATCCAACAGGCTCCCCCACTGATCGGCCACCATATCGAGAAAACCCTGAACCTCCTGAGGATCGATGCCTCGGAATGTCCGGGTGAACTCCTGTTTCTTAATGTCGAGCGGGGTTAATTTCATGTAGATGCCCAATTTTTCGGATGCCAGGGGAAAAGCGTGGTACGAAATCGCTACCCGGGTCAGCCTGAAGATACAACATTGTACGATTCAACGAAAAACAACGAATTCAGGTCCCCGATCAGGACCGGGGTCCGAAAAGAGCGCTTCCGATCCGGACATGCGTGGCTCCTTCTTCGATCGCCACCTCGAAGTCCCCGCTCATGCCCATCGACAACGCATTCATGCCGGCGAGATGGGAATAGTCGCTCCGAGCGCGATCGAACACCTCTCGCAACCTACGAAACTCCGGCCGAACGGATTCAGGATCGTCGGTCGGCGAGGCCAGCGTCATAAATCCGAGTACATCCAACGTCTGCAACCGCCTGAGGCCCTCGAGCAGTCCGGCCAGGGCGTCCGGGTCGGCGCCGAACTTGGAGGCCTCTCCCGAGACGTTGACCTGTACGAAACAGGGCATCCGGCGGCCGGCGGCCTGCGCCCGCGCGTCCAACTCCTCGGCCAGCTCCAGACGGTCGACGCTGTGTACAAAATCCGCGCAGGCCACGACGTCTCGGACTTTATTGCGCTGGATGTGTCCAATCATGTGCCAGAACACCCCGTCCCCCCCTGTGGCCCCCTGTATTTCGCGGACTTTTTGCGTCAGTTCCTGGACGCGATTTTCGCCAAAATGCTGTACACCGGCGGCCATCGCCTCTAGAACGACCGCGATCGGGTACGTCTTAGTAACCGCCACCAGCGTCACCGACGACCGCTCGCGCCCCGCACGTTCACAGGCGCGGACAATGTGCTGTTCGATCTCCTGCAAACGTGTAGTCAGGTGGCCGGGTACGCGTTCCATAACGGCGTTAAACGTTTTTACGTTGAACGTTAAAATACTACAGCTACGTAGAACGTGCGATCAAACGAAAAAACGTTCAACGATTAACGTTCAACCCCTTTACCGTTCCGCCCTCAGCACCTCCAGCGGCGGCCGCGCGTAGATGCCGCGGCTATTAAGCAGGCCGATGACGAGGGTGAGACCGGTGATGAGGAGGCCGATTAGCACGATCGGGCCGAGTGAGGGTACAAAGGGGGTGTCGAACACGAATAGGGCGAGCGCCGCGCTGCTGGCCAGGGCGAGAAGCATCCCCGTCGCGGTCGCAAAAAAGCCCAGGAACAGGTACTCGATGAGCATGATCCGGATGAGTTGTCGGCGGGACGCCCCCAGCGTCTTGAGCAACACACTCTCTTCGATGCGCTGGAACCGGCTTACCGTGACCGCCGCCACGAGTACGATCATCCCCGTACACAGGCTGAAGAGCGCCATGAACCGCAGCACAAACGCGATCCGCTCGTAGATCGTGTCGAAGATATTCAGCACCAGCGTCAGATCGATCGACGAAACGTTCGGGTACCCGTTAAACAACGCGGCGGTGAGCGAACCCGCTTCGACGTCGCCGGCCGTCCGGGTCAGCATCACAAAAAATTGCGGCGCCGCCTCAAGCACGCCTTCGGGGAAGATGACAAAAAAGTTGGTCTGAAACCGTTGCCAGTCCACCGACCGCAGGCTGGACACATACGTCGTGATCGGCAGCCCCTGCACGTCCCACACGAGGGTGTCGCCGAGGCCCACGTTCAACTCTCTGGCCAGATCCTGCTCGACGCTGATCGGCACGATCTCCGCGTCGGCGGCAACCGTGCCGATAAAGGCGCCGGCCTCCAGGGTCTCCGCATCGTTCATGGCCCCGCGGTAGGACGACCGGTACTCCCGCCGCAGCGCCCAGCCCCCACCCTGCCGCGTCGTGTCGCGCCGCATGGCCTCGACATCGTCGCCCTTTACCCGCGCGAGCCGCATGGTTACGATGGGCACCTCTTCGATGATTTCCAACCCCTGCTGCAGGACGATTTCGCGCACGCCGCCGATCTGCACCTTTTGAATGTCGAACAAGACGGTATTCGGCCGGCCCTCGCCGCCGGCGACCTGGATCTGCGCCATCAAGGTCTGCTGAGCCAGGTAGAGTGTCATGATGAGGAACGTGCCGAGTCCCAGCGCCAGCATCAACATCAGCGTCTGGTTGTTCGGCCGGTACAGATTTGAGAGGCCCTGGCGCCAGGGATACGACCAGCTCGCCGGCATCAGGCGCGGCGCGAAATGGATGATCCCCTTCGCTACCAGCGCCAGCATCCCGAAGACGATGGTGACGGCGGCGGCATACCCGAGGCCCACTTCCCACTCCGGCGCCTGGATGATCGACAGACCTGCCACGACCAGCGCGATAATGACATAAATGCCCCGGCGCAGCCAGACGCTGCCGGCCGAAGGCGTCGCCTCGTAGGACCGCCGCAGCGTCAACAGGGGCGACACCTCACGCACCGCCAGCAGGGGCAGCAGAGAGAACAACACCGCCACCCCGAGCCCGACGCCAAACCCGAGGGCGATGGCCGGCCAGGACAGGGTTACGGCAACCGCCACGGGCAGCACCTCCGCCAGCAACGTGGGCACCAGGTACTGGATGCCGACCCCGATCGTGCAACCGATGGCGGCGGCCAGTGCGCCCATGACGCCGGCCTGGACAAGGAAGATCAGGAATGTCGGCGTCGATCGGGCGCCGAGGCACCGCAGCACGGCCACGGTTTCGATCCGCTGGGTGATGTAGACGTGCACCGTGCTGGCGACTCCAACGCCGCCCAGCAGAAGCGCCACCAGACCGACGAGGCCGAGAAATCGGTAGAGGTTGCTGAGGCCTTCGTTCCAATCGTCCTTCACTTCGGCCACGGTATCTATTCCCACCCGCTCCTCGTCGAGATGGGGGCGAATCGACTCGACCGTCTGCTCCACATCCCGCCCGTCTTCGAACAGGAAATACACCTCGTAGTCGGCCCGGCTACCGCGCTGGAGCAGCAGCGTGTCCAGGCCGGCGGAGGAGATGAAGATACGCGGACTAAACAGCGCAAACGCGGCGGACTCGCGGGGGGTCTTGATGATTTCGCCGGCGATCGGATAGGACACATTTCCCACCTGCACAGTATCTCCCACACGTACCCCGAACTGCTCGAGCAGCGCCCCATCCAGCAACGCCGCGCCGTCGCGGTGATACGCGACCGCCGCCTCGGGTGGGTCCGTCTCGATGGCGCCGTAAAACGGATACCCCTCATCGATCGCGCGAACCGTGGCGAGCCGCGCCCCCTGAACACGAGGGAAAAACGCCATCGAGGCAAACGAGATGCGTCGCGCTTGCCGGCCCCCGAGGGAATCGATCAACGCCTCGGTGGCCTCGCTGAAGGGTCCGCCCCGCTCGAGGCTCATATCCGCCCCGAACAACGCCGACGCCTCGTTGTCTACCGCCCGCTCCAGGTTATCGCCAAACGAGCGAATGGCCACCAAGGCCGCCACCCCCAACACCATGGACGACACAAACAACAACAACCGCCGGCGGCTGCCGCGGCTGTCTCGTAAGGCCATCGTGAAGACCCATTTAAGCATTGAAAAGTGGAAAGTGAAAAGTGAAAAGTTGAAAACTACCTGAACCTATCGCCAAATCCCCATCCTTGATCGCTATTCGCTATTGGCTAATCGCCTCCTCTTTCTTCGTATCCGAAACCACGGCGCCGCCGCGGAGGCGGATGATGCGTTCGGTGCGGCTGGCGAGGTCGATGTCGTGGGTGACGAGCACGAGCGTGGTGCCGGCGCGGGCGTTGAGGTCGAATAAGAGCCCCTCGATGACGGCGCCGGTATCGGAGTCCAGGTTGCCCGTGGGTTCATCGGCGAAGAGGATGCGCGGCTGGTTGATGAAGGCGCGCGCGATGCCGACACGTTGCTGCTCGCCGCCGGAAAGCTGTTTCGGGTAGTGGTGCATGCGATCGGCGAGGCCGACCTGCGCCAGAAGATCTCGCGCGCGGCCCGCGGCCTGTCGGTCCCCCCGCAATTCCGCCGGCACCATCACATTTTCAAGCGCCGACAGCGTGGGGATGAGCTGAAACGACTGGAAGATGAACCCGACCTGTTCGTTGCGTACCGCGGCCCGTTCGTCTTCCGTGAGCCGGCCTATTTCGACGCCGCAGAGCCGGATCGTCCCCGTGGAAGGAGCGTCCAGGCCGGCGCACAGGCCGAGTAGGGTGGTTTTGCCACTCCCTGAAGGCCCGACGATGGCGCACGTGTCGCCTTCGTTGAGCGTGACGGAAATCTCTTTGAGGACCGTCAGCGGCCTCCCGCCGCTCTGGTAGGTCTTCGCGATGTCGATCAGTTCGAGGACAGGTGTCCCTTGCATAATACTCCTGGCTGAAACATGGTCCGTCAGACTGGGGTAAGGAAAGCGCCAGCACACCATGAGATCCCTGCCCATGAAAAAAAGTCGCGTTTTTCGGTTCTTCCTCCCCCTTCTCCTGCTCATTGCCGCATGTGGCGGCCGGGAGGAGGCCGCGCCGGCGCCGGCCGAGATCGCCACGCCGCCGGCAGGCCTGGCGCGACAGACCATCCTCGTCCTCGGCAACAGCATCGCCGCCGGCCTGGGCGTCGAACCGGAGGAGTCCTTCCCCGGGCGTTTGCAGCAGTTCATCGACTCCACCGGGCTCGCTTTCGAGGTCGTGAACGCGGGTGTGTCGGGCGAAACCACGGCCGGCGGGCTGGGCCGAATCGACTGGCTCTTGCGGCAACGCGTCGATGTGCTCATCATTGAACTCGGGGGCAACGACGGGCTGCGCGGCACCGTCCCGGAGGCGACCAAGGCGAACCTCGTGGCGATCATCGAGCGCACCCGCGACCGGTACCCGGAGGCGGACATCCTGCTCGCCGGCATGCAGATGCCGCCCAACCTCGGCCAGCTGTATACAGAACGCTTCCGGGAGATCTTCCCCGAGATCGCCGCCGAACATGACACCCACCTCGTCCCATTCCTGCTGGACCGCGTCGGTGGCGTGGCCAGCCTCAACCAGCCGGACGGCATCCATCCTACTCCCGAGGGGCATCACATCGTGGCCGAGACCGTCTGGCGCTATCTCGAACCGGTGCTGCGTGCGCGGATGTTATAGCAGGACTGGATTCCGCGACCGTTTCTTGCTACCTTGCCGGCGTCGCGCCCTCTTATCATCCGCTCCAATACGACCGGCTGGCCACGCCGGCGGCGAAATTGCTCGCCATTTACGCGCGGCAGGCTCCCTGTACGGAACGTCTTGGTAGTCAGCCATGTTGACGGTCGGAATCGATCACTTCTTCAGCCCGGTGCTTTCAGGCACAGCGCACTCATGAATATGCCAGGCGGCTGCCGCCTTTTTGCCGTCTTTGCACCGTCCCAGGTATCCATGGAGGATTGCTCGCGCGCCCAACTGTTATGAGCTCGAATCAGGACCCGTCATACGACAAGCGCCTTGAGCAGCTCGAACGGACCGTGGCCCATCTCGAGTACACGATTTCGCGGCTCCAGGAGCGGCTGACGAGCAGTAACGCCCCTGTTCCACCGCGCCGACCGGCGCACCACGAAGGTTCGGATCCGCGGCCCGGCACCAGCCGGCTATTGGCCGACGTCAAGCCCGCGCCGGCCTCGGAAACACCCGTCCCGGCTGAACGACCAGGTCGTGTGCGGCCCATGTATGCGCTCAACGCCGATCGGTGGATGAACCGGGTCGGGCTGGCTTTTGTCCTCTTCGGCATCGTGTTCGGCATCAAATATTTTCTCGACCAGGCCTGGTTCACCCCGCTCCTGCGCGTCCTCTCCGGCCTTTCGGCGGGCGCCTTGTTGACACTCGCCGGCTTCCACTGGCACCGGAAGCGCACCCGTCTCGCCCAGGTCCTACTCTGCGCCGGGGTGGCCATGCTCTACCTGACGGCATTCGCCGCCTATCAGCTGTATTTTATCGTCCCGTACCCGGTCGCCTATTTCGGCATGTTCGCCGTATCGGTCGGCGCCTTCCTGCTGTCCATCAAGCGGGACGACCCTGTGGTGTCGATCCTGGCCGTCTTCGGCGGCCTGGTCACGCCTTTCATCATGCACTCGCAGGGCGACAACCTGTTCGGCATCATCAGTTATACGTCGCTCATCCTCACGGGCGCGGCGGTCATTTACTGGTTCACCGGGTGGCGTAGCCTGTTGTTTCTGTCGGCGATCGGGGGCTGGATCGTCATTATCCTCTGCTACCTGAACGTCGGCCTCTACTTCGAATCGGTCGCGGCCGACCGCTGGTTGCTGCTATTTGGCGTGTTGCTGGGCTGGGTGTTGTTCTGGGCGATGCCGGTCGTCCGCGGCATCCTCCGAGCGCGGTATCCCGAGCGATACGCCGCGCCTCCGCCGGTGCGCGCCGTCGGCTACTTCTTCAACCATCCCGCCCTCCCCCTCTCCGTCGCGACGCCGCTGCTGACCTTTGTGTTCAGCATGCTGATCTGGGACCTGTCTGATAACCTGTGGGGCTGGATCGCGCTCGAAGCGGCAGCCATCTACGGCTTCCTCTATCTGTATATCCGCGGACGGGACCTCAACCACCTGGCGCAGATGCAGGGCTTCGCGGCGTCGGTGCTGCTGGTGATGGGTCTGTTTCTCCTCTTCAAGGAATACGCCCTGCTGGTGGCTCTCGCGTCGGCGGCGGCTGTGATGCGTCATGTGGCACGCCTCATGAAGGACCGGATCATGTCCTTCAACTCGCATGCGCTTTTCCTGGTAGTGATCTCCTGGCTGACCATGCGGCTGTTGAATGTGGATGTGGCCGGCACGCCCGTTATGAACCTGCCAGCCCTCTGCGAGCTGGCCGTGATCGTCCTCTGCGCTAGCATGGCGCCCATCCTGCGCCGATCCTGGATGTACCTCATCTACCTCTTCTGCGCCCACTTCCTGTTTCTGGGATGGGTCTATCGCGAGGTGGGCTCGATGTACGGGGGCGAGGCCCTGGTGACGGCGATCTGGACCGGCTACGGCATCATCCTGTTTGCATTTTCGTACTGGAACAGCGCCCTGCTGCTTCGCCGCGTCGGAATCGGGACACTCGGGCTCACCCTCTCCAAATTTTTTCTGTTCGATCTGGATACCGTCGACCCGCTGGTCCGCGTCATCCTCTTCCTCGGCTTCGGGATCTCGTTCCTGGGCCTGAGCTCCCTCCTGCCCCGGCTCATCGCCCGCAACGTGCGCATTTCACAGGCGCCGGCGGCCGACGCTACTGAAACTGAAGGCAAAAGGTAAAGGAGAAAAGGCAAAAGTGACTGGTATTTTTTAACGGATCATTGCCAGTTTTTCCTTTTACATTTTCCCCTTTACCTTTCCCGTCAATCCACCGCCTTCACCTCGTTGGTCAACTTCACGATTGAATCCTTCGCGTCGCCGAAGAGCAACTGCGCGTTGTCGTAGAAAAACAGCTCGTTTTCCACGCCGGAGTAGCCGGGGCGCATGCTCCGCTTGAGGATGACGACGTTGCGGGACTTGTCGACGTTCAGGATAGGCATGCCGTAGATCGGACTGGCCTTGTCGTGGCGCGCGGCGGGGTTTACGACGTCGTTCGCGCCGATGACCAGCGTTACATCCGTATTGTCGAACTCGCCGTTGATATCATCCATCTCGAACAACTTGTCGTACGGCACATTGGCCTCGGCGAGGAGCACGTTCATATGGCCCGGCATGCGGCCGGCCACGGGATGGATCGCGTATTTCACGGTGACGCCCTTGGACTGCAACACGTCCGCAAGCTCGCGCACCTGATGCTGTGCTTGCGCCACGGCCATGCCGTATCCCGGGACGATGATCACGTTCTGGGCATAGCTGAGCATGATCGCGACGTCCTCGGGCGTTGTGGATCGCACGGATTTGCCTTCGAAGTTGGACTTCGACTCGCCGGCGTCCGCCGTGTTGTCGCCGCCAAAACCGCCCAGCAAAACGTTGATCAGCGAGCGGTTCATCGCGTCGCACATGATCTTGGTGAGGATCAACCCCGAAGCGCCCACCAGCGCACCGCTTACGATGAGCGCCGTATTGTCCAGCACAAACCCCGTGGCGGATGCCGCGAGACCCGAGTACGAGTTCAGTAGTGCGATGACCACCGGCATGTCCGCCCCGCCGATCGGGATCACGAGAAGAATACCCAGCAGGAGCGAAGCCACGACGACGCCGGCCGCCGCCCACAGCAGCCAATCGGAATGCGCCGGAAACGCGCCGGCCTCGTACGCCGCGAGCACATGCCCCGCGATCACCACGGCGGCCAGCAGGAGCGTCAACACGCGCATCCCGGGGAAGGAGATGGGATTGCCGCTCACCTTCCCGCTCAACTTGCCCACGGCGACGAAGCTGCCTGAAAACGTCACAGTGCCGATGAGGATACTCAAGAAGATGGTGATGCCGATCGCGGCACTAAACGGGGCCTCCGGCGCGGCCACCGAAGCCGGCTCGGCCGCCCAGACGATGTAGCGCATGAGTTCGGCGCCGGCGACCAACGTCGACCCGATCCCTCCGAGCCCGTTCAGCGCGCCCACCATCTCGGGCATGGACGTCATCTCTACCCGCCGCGCCATCACCAAACCGATGCCCGCGCCGATCACAAGGCCAAGCAGCATCTCGACGGGCGTCAAAATATCCGCCACGAACAACGTCGCCAGCACCGCGATCAGCATCGCGATCGACGACAACCTGTTCCCCTGCCGCGCCGTCGATGGCGACTGGAGACGCTTCATGCCGACAATAAAGAGCGAGGCGGCAAGCAAGTAAGCAAGATCGATCAGGGTAGCGATCATGGCGAAACGGAGAATGCGGTGGGAACGGAAAGGGTTTAACGTTTAGAAACTGTTGAGATTTATGGTTGGCTCCTATCCGAGTGTATGCTTTGTGTCCAATTGTCGCATTTCCCTGGGGTCGTCATCCCCGCGAAAGCGGGGATCCATGCAAATCTGTCTGAATGGCTTGGATCCCCAATCAAGTTGGGGATGACGAGTAGAGAGCATTCGCAAAATCTCAACAGTTTCTTAAGGTTCGAAGTTCAAGGTTGGGCCAGCAAGATACCTTGAACCTTAAACCCCACACCTTAAGCCTTCTTCTTGAACATCTGCAGCATCCGATCCGTCACCAGGAAGCCGCCGACGACGTTGATCGTCGCGACGATGACGGCCGCGAAACCCAGCCATTTCGCGGCGGAGCCACCGACCATGCCGGCCGCCACCAGGGCGCCGACGATCGTGATGCCGCTGATGGCGTTGGTGCCGGACATGAGGGGCGTGTGCAGCGTCTGCGGGACTTTGCTTATCACCTCGAACCCGATGAAGGAGGCCAGCACGAAGATGATCAGATTCTCTAACATGGTTTTAACGGTTCAACGCGTGACAGAAAGGGTGATCAAGCAGCGAGCAGGCTCTTCACCCGCTCGTTGACGACTTCGCCGGCGTGGGTGACGCAGGCGCCTTTGATGATGTCGTCTCCAAAATCCAGCTGAAATGCCCCGTCCTTGTAGAAATCCAGGATCATGGCCATCAGCACGCGGGCGTACATCTGGCTGGCGTGCACGGGCATTTCGGCGGGCAGGTTGGTGGGGCCCATGATGGTGACGCCGTGTTTGACGATTGTCTGACCGGGTTCGGTGAAGGCGCAGTTCCCACCGTTCGCGGCGGCGAGATCAACCACGATGGATCCCGGACTCATCGCCTTCACGGCCTCCTCGGTGATGAGCAGCGGCGCGCGCCGGCCGGGGATGAGGGCCGTCGACACCACGACATCCGATGAGCCGATGTGCGGCACGAGCAACTCGGTCTGCCGGTGCGCCTTTTCCTCGGCGAGGGCCTTCGCGTACCCGCCGGCGTCCTGCGAGCCGGCCGTCTCCAGTTCGAGCTGGACGAACGTTGCTCCGAGGCTCTCGATCTCTTCGCGCACCGCGTCGCGCACGTCGTACCCCCACACCTTCGCGCCCAGTCGGCGGGCCGTAGCAATGGCCTGCAGGCCGGCGACGCCGGCGCCGAGGACGAGAACGTTGGCGGGTTTGACCGTGCCGGCGGCGGTGGTCAGCAGCGGGAAGAACTTGGGCAGCGCCTCGGCGGCTTTCAACACAGCCTTGTAGCCGGCAATCGAACTCATGGCCGAGAGCGCATCCATCTTCTGGGCCCGCGAAATACGGGGCACCAGCTCGGTGCTGAAGGCTGTGACTTTCTGCGCGGCGAGGCTGCGGGTGACCTGCGGAGCATCGAGCGGGCTCAGAAATCCAATGTAGATCGCCCCTTCGCGAAGCATCCCGACCTCGGCATCGGAGGGCGGGGCGACCTTCAGTACGAGGTCCGCCCCGAACGCATCGACCCGGGTGCCGATTCGGGCGCCGGCCGCCGTAAACGCCGCATCACCGTGGTACGAACCGGCCCCGGCGCCGGCCTCGACGATGATCTCCATGCCCTTTTTCACCAACCGCCCGACAACCTCGGGCACCAGGGCCACGCGCCGCTCATCTGTTGCAGTCTCCGCGGGAACGCCAATCGTAAATGCCATAACTCCAGTGGGGTTCAGTACATAGACTCGAACGCCCGAAGAATACAGCGGCCGGAGTCAAAAAATGTAAGGAGATTCCTTAAAGATGGTTTAAGGTTCGGGGTTTAAGGTTTAAGGGACTCTTTTGACCTTGAACCTGAAGTTGGTTTAAGGTTCAGGGTTGAAGGCTCGAGGGAAGGTTCCGTCTCACCGCATTAAACCTCGAACCTTAACCCTTTAACCCATTCTTCCCCTCTCAAACCGGTCCATGAACGCCACCAGCGCATCCACCGAGGCTACGGGGCAGGCGTTGTAGATCGAGGCGCGCATGCCGCCGACGGAGCGATGACCCTTCAAGCCGAGCAGCCCTTCTTTTTCGGCGCTTTTGACGAACTCGTCCTCCAGCGCTTCATCGCGCAGGCGGAAACAGACGTTCATCTCGGAGCGGTCGGCCTGGTCCGCCGTGCCACGGTAGAAGTCGGTGGCGTCGATGCGGGCGTAGAGTTTACCGGCTTTTTCGGCGTTTCGCTTGTGGATGCCCGGAATACCTCCGAGGCCTTCGAGCCAGCGGAGGACTTTCTCGACCATATAGATCGCAAACACCGGCGGCGTATTGTAGAGGTCGGCCGCGTGGGTGCCGTAGTCGAGCATGACGGGCAGGTTCGGGTTGCGCTTCTGGAGGAAGGCGTCCTTCACGAGAACGACCGTGACGCCGGCCGGCCCGATGTTTTTCTGGGCGCCGGCATAGATGAGGCCGTAGCGATCGAGCGTCAGCGGCCGGCTCAGGAAGTCGCTGGAGGCATCACACACGAGCGGGACCCCAACATTCGGCTCCTCATGAAACTGGGTGCCGAAGATGGTATTGTTCGACGTGTAGTGGAGATACGCCGCCTTCGGATCGAGCTGCCAGGTCGACCGCGCCGGGATGTACGCGAAATTGCGGTCCTTGCTGCTCGCGACCTGTTTCGATGCGCCGACCAGCGCGCCCTGTTTGTACGCGTTCGAGGCCCAGGTACCGGTCACCAGGTAATCGGCGCTTCCGCCCGCCGGCAGGAAGTTCAGCGGTACCTGGTAAAACTGCATCGACGCCCCGCCCTGCAGGAAGAGAATGTGCCAGTCTTCCCCCAACCCCAGCAGCCGGCGCAGACTCGCCCGCGCCGAGGCCTCAATCGCCGCGTACTCCTTCGCGCGGTGGCTGATTTCCATGATCGACGAGCCAATGCCTTTGTACTCGGGCAGTTCGTCGCGGACTTCGAGCAGGACCGACTCGGGCAGCGTGCCGGGGCCAGCGGAGAAATTATGGAGGCGATGTGACATGGGGAGGAAAAAGGTAAAAGTGAAAAGGTAAAAGTAAAAAGTGAAGTGTGGTAGGGAGACTTGTCCTGAGGGACGCTGGCGAAGGCGACAGACTCGAAGGATTTCAGGTTAGCGGATACAAGAGCTACAGAGAAACCTGTAACCAGTAACCTGCCAACCTGTAATAGCGCCCGGCTAGCCGGGCGCTATAAGGCGATCACGTTTACCGCCAGGATATCCGGCAGCTGGCGGATGGTTTCCAGGGGCGGCTCGCTGGGGGAGCCGACGAAGCGGATGCGGGCGCAGGCGGCTTTCGCGCCGGAAAAGATCAGGTTCTCCATCTCCTGCACGTTCCAGCCGGCTTTGCGGACGACATCCAGCACATTGGCCAGCACACCCACTTTGTCGAGGTGGCGGACGGTGAGCAGGTGGGTTGCCGGCGACCGATCGGCCAGGTTCACGCAATTGGGGACGTCCCCATCGGCCGCATAGGCCTCGATGATACGGACGGCCTCCTCGGCGATGGCGTCCTGCGCCTGCTCGGTCGATGCACCGATGTGGTGGGCCAGATAGAGCCCCGGGTGGTTGGCGAGAGGGTGCGAGAAGGCGCCGTCCTTGCCGGCCGGTTCGCCCTCGAACACATCCAGCGCCGCACGGATGCCGTGATGGTCCATGGCCCAGGCAAGGGCCTCTTCATCCACCACCGCGCTTCGGGTCGTGTTGATAAAAAAGGCACCCGGCTTCATGGTCTCAAAAAAGACCCGGTTGGCGAGGTGCCGCGTATCCGCCGTCGCCGCCACGTGAAGGCTGACGACATCGGCCAGCGCCGCCACATCCAGCGGGCTCATGCACCGCGTCACCCCGTAGGCCTCGGCTGCCTCCTCCGTGAGCGAACGGCTCCAGGCGACGACGTGCATCCCCATCGCCACGGCGATGGCAGCCACACGCTGACCGATATTCCCCATCCCGATCAGCCCCAGCGTCCGCCCCTTTAACCCGCGTGCTTCGCCATAACGGCCTTTATTCCAGGTGCCGGCGCGGGCATCGGCGACGTTGTCCGGCAGCCGGCGATCCAGCGCCAGCATGAGTCCGATGGCCAGTTCAGCCACCGCGTCCGCGTTTTTACCCGGGCAGTTGGCGACAAAGATGCCCCGTTCCGAGGCCGCGTTGACGTCGATCGTGTCAAACCCTGCGCCGGCGCGCACGATGAGTTCGAGATGCGGATTGGCCTCCATCGCCGCCGCCGACACCTTCGTCGAGCGGACGACCAGCACCGTCGGCTGCTTCGCGCCGATTGCCGCGATCAGCGCATCGCCCTTGAGAGAGGCCGCGATGTGGACCGTATGGCCGGCCCGTTCAAGCCGCTCCGTACAGGATGCCGGGAGCGTATCGGCGAGCATGATAGTCATATGATTCCAGCATGTAGGGACACGATACATCGTGTCCGGATACAGGCATTGCGCTACATCATTTAAAACGAATGCACCAGCAGCCCGCTCCGCAGCTTGGGCTCGAACCAGGTCGACTTGGGCGGCATAAGCAGGCCGGCGTCCGACACCGCGAGCAGCTCGGCGACGCTCGTCGGGTACATCGAAAACGCCAGCGCGGCCTTACCCGTATCCACCAACCGCTCCAGCTCCGCCGCGCCGCGGATGCCGCCGACGAAGTACATGTTCGGGTCCGTGCGCGGATCGCCAATGCCCAGGATCGGCTCCAGGATGTGCTCGGCGAGCCGGGCGACATCCAGCGTATCGGCCACAGTAGCGCGCGTGCTTACCGGCAGCGTCGCCTCGTGCCACGAGCTGGCCAGGTAAACGCAGATATCACCCGGGTGCCGGGGGGTATTTCCGCGCGCCGGGCGCAGCGGCATGGCCGCGGCGAGTTTTTCGAGGAACGCCGGCGGCGTCATGCCGAGGCGGTAGACGATGCGATTATACGGCAGGATGGCCATCTCCCCCATTGGAAAGAGGACCGCCGGGAAATAATAGTGTTCATCGGTCGTAGCGCCGCCCGAGGCCTCCACCTCGGCCGCGGCAAGGCTGGCGGCCTTGCATCGGTGGTGGCCATCGGCCACGTAGAGGTTGGGGATGTGTGCGAAGGCCTCGACCATCGCGTCGGTATCACTCACGCGCCAGATGGTATGGCGGATGCCGTCCGGCGCTGTGAAGTCGTACAGCGGCGTGCCGGCCATGGCGCGCTGGATGCCGGCGGCCACCGCGGGCGAGTCCCGGAAGGTGAGCATCACCGGTTCGGCGTGGGCGCGTTGCGCGAGGATGTGGCGGGTGCGGTCGGCTTCTTTGTCTGGCCGCGTTTTTTCGTGTTTGAGGATCGTGTCGTCGTCGTAGTCGGCCACCGAGACACAGCCATAGACCCCCGTTTGCGAGCGGCCGTTCATGATGAGCCGGTAGACATACAGCGACGGCTCCGCTTCCTGGATGGCCGCGTCGCTGGCGGAGTAGGCAGCGAGATTGGCGGCGCCCAGGGTATACACCGCGTCATCGTGTTCATCGGTCCCGACCGGGAGGTCTATTTCCGGGCGGATGATATGGAGGAAGCTATGCGGGTTGCCGTCGGCGAGGGCGCGGGCTTCTTCCGTGTTGATGACGTCGTACGGCACCGAGGCGACCCGTTCGGCGAGGTCGGGGCGGGGGCGGAGGGCACGAAAGGGATGGAGGATGGCCATAGGCGGATCGGGGGTGATTTTCGTGCGCGACACACCTATGTAGGGATCACGATACCTCGTGTCCCCATTGTCGAAAGGCATCGCGTCACGTTAAGTCGTTTTTCGAGAAGGAAAGTACGACTCGGGCGCCGGCCGGAAGCGTCTTAATCAAAAAGCCACCCGAACCAGACCTTAAATTCACGGCACTTATCCTTGCCCTCGGCGTGTTAAAGCCTTATACTGAGCATCTAACATCGCGGGGTGGAGCAGCTGGTAGCTCACCGGGCTCATAACCCGGAGGCCGCAGGTTCGAATCCTGCCCCCGCTACGAAAGAGAACGCCGCAGGTCCTGAAAAGGGTCTGCGGCGTTTGGTTTTGGAGTAGATGTGAGGCCTAGCGATTCTCAGCCCGGTCCCGAGTCTGCTTCATCAGGTGGAAGTTTGTGCTTTTTCATCACCTGCGACGGCAACAGACCATACCGCTTCTGGAAGAGACGCCCAAAATGCCTCGGATCACGGAATCCCGCCTTGTACGCCACCTCGGACACATTGCCGGCCTGCTGTTCTAGCAGCTGCCGAGCGCGTTCCAAGCGCCGCTCCAGGATATAGCCGTGCGCTGTGCTGTCTGTCAGTTCATTGATCCGCCGCTGCAACTGCCGGCGGCCAAGACCCACCTCCTCGGACAGGCGCTCGACACCAAAGTTTTCATTCGAAAGCTGGGCTTCTACGATAGCGTCCACGCGCTGCAAGAACGCCGCGTCGGCCGATGTCACCGTGATCTGCGTCGGCTTCAGCACGACCTCCTGCCGGTATTTGCCGCGTAGCAGCCGGCGCCCGTAGATGAGGTTCTCCGTCCGCGCCAGCAGCTCCCGCGCACTGAACGGTTTGTACAGGTAGTCGTCCGCGCCGGCGGCGAGCCCTTCGATCTTGTCCTCTTCCGCCGCCTTCGCCGTCAGCAGCACCACCGGGATGTCCTGCGTCCGGCGGTCCTTCCGCAGCGCCGCGCAGAGCCCATACCCGTCCAGCCTGGGCATCATCACATCGCTGATCACGAGGTCCGGCAGCGCGGACAGGGCCAGCGCCAGGCCGGCCTCGCCGTCTTCGGCTTCGAGGATGCGGTAGGCCAGCAAGTGGCTCTTCAGGTAGGCGCGGACGTCGGCGTTGTCCTCGACGAGGAGGATGGTGGGGATGGGCTGTGCCGATGAGGCGTGCGCCGGTGTTTCTTGAATCGAATGCGCAGTGGACGCTGACGGATCTGCATGGCCTTGTACGTCACCCTGATCCACCCCGCCTACAGGGTCCAACCCGTCCACCCTGTCCAATTGCGGCCCCGCCGCCTCCTCGGCGATCACCTCCTCGTCCTTCAGGTGGGCGCGGCCCAGGGGCAACGTCAGCGTGAAGGTGCTGCCGAAGCCTACCTGGCTCTCGGCCGCGAGCGCGCCGTGGTGCAGCGCCGCCAGCTCCTTCGCGAGCGCCAGTCCGATGCCGCTGCCCTCATGCCGGCGCGTCGGCGAGGCGTCCGCCTGGTGGAAGCGGTTGAAGATGTGAGGCAGCTCCGAGGCCGGGATGCCCTCGCCGGTGTCGCGGACGGTGATCCGGACGTTCCCCGCCACGGCCTCCACCGCCACGCGAATCTTGCCGCCGGCGGCGGTGAACTTGAAGGCGTTCGAGAGCAGGTTGTAGACGATCTTCTCGAGCTTGTCGCGGTCGAAGTACACCTCGATGGCCTCGGGGCCGGCCTCGAGCAGGAGCGACTTGCCCTCCCGTTCGGCACGGGAGGCGAAGGAGAGGGTGAGGGCGCGGAGGAAAGCGACGAGGTCGCCGGCGCGGGCCTCCAGGCGGAGTCCGCCGGCTTCGAGCCGGGCGAGGTCCAGCAGCTGGTTGATGAGGCGGTGGAGCCGGTCGGCCGCGCGGTGCATGGGGCCGAGCTGGTGAAGTAGGCGGGGGTTGATCTCCCCGTACGCGCCGGCGAGGGCATCGCGGATGGGGCCGAGGAGGAGCGTGAGCGGGGTGCGGAACTCGTGGGAGAGGTTGACGAAGAAGCGGGACTTGGTGCGGTCGAGGTCTTCGACGAGGCGGGCGTGTTCGTCGGCAGCCTGCGCGATCAGCTCGGTCTCACGGAAGCGGGCCGCCTCGCGCTCCCGAGCGATGAGGCGGGCGCGTTGGAAACGGTCGATGCCCAGAACGAGGCCAGCGACAAGTAAGATGTAAAGCCAGTAGGCGATCGGGTGCCGCCACCAGGATGGTCGTTTATCTATCATGAGCGACCGTGATTCGCTCCAAACCCCGTCCTCGCTAGCCGCCCGAACTTCAAACACATAACGATCCGGCGGCAACCGCGTGTACCGCGCTCGATTTTCGCGACCCGCGTCCACCCACGTGTCATCGTACCCTTCCAGCCGATATTGATACCGAACGAGATCGGGGGCGGAAGATCCAAGGGCAGCGAAATACAGGCTGATATCGTTCTCCGCTGCCCTGAGCGTCAAGGTACGCGCGAGGGTAATCGACGTATCCTGCCCGTTTCCATTCGCGACCATGGCTTCGACTCCATCCACCTCGATTCCCGTCAAAACGGGAGGCAACAGCGTCGGGGGAGAGGTAAACTCCCCGGGGTCGAAGCTATACCAGGAGCCTTCGCTGTAAAAAAAGAGCCGGCCCGATGAATGGTTGAAGCCCGAGCGTTCTGTGAACGAGGAGTATACCGCCGGCAATCCATCGCGACGCGTAAAATGCCAGAAAACGCCCTCCTCCGGATCGAAGCGCGTCAGGCCCTCTCCGGTAGCCAGCCAGAGAAACCCAAAATCGTCCTCTGTGATTTCGTACACGCCTCGCCCGGGCAGCGTATTTGCGCGTTTATAAGCGATCGGCCGCATCGTCTGTCGATCAATGAGCTGCAATCCGTGCTCCTGCGTCGCGACCCACAGGCGCTGCTTTGAATCCTCCAGTACATCCGTGGCCCACTGCACTTCGGGGAGATCGATGTTTTCAAATCGACCGCTTTGGCGATCGAGACGCGATAGGCCTCCGATGGTGCTAAACCAGAGCGCGTCCGGCTCCGAAGGCGCCTCGTAGATGCTGAAAATGCCGTTGTGCACGATGCCACTGCCCGACGCAGCGGAATCGGGCATATGGTGGATAAACCGGCCGGCTACCGGGTCATACCGATCTGCGCCACCCCCGTAAAACCCGACCCACAGGTCTCCAGCCCGGTCCCGGTAAATACTCCGGATCATCCCGAAACTGATGCCGGCTTCATCTGCCGGCCGATGTTCGAAGTGCGTCAGATGACCGAGGGCTCTGTCATATCGAAAAAGACCGGCATTGCTCCCGATCCATAAGCTGCTATCCGGATCAACCCAGAAAACATCAAAAACACCGACCCGGGCGAGGAATGGGTCTTCTATCAGCTCGGGCAAAGCGTCTGGCCCGGGCGGGATTCGGATAAAACCCGACGGGCGACCAATCAATATGGCGCCATCGAGATCTTCAACGATCGCCTCGTTAGCATGGGTGAAAAGCCGGCCGGTATCAGGCAACTCCTCATACACCGTAAAGGGGTAGGCCGGCGGGATGATTCGACTGAGTCCACTGGTCGACGCCACCCAGATGCCCCCCTAACGTCCGTGTTCTGGAACGGGCGAGCGCCGGGGTAACGATATTGCGAGAAATTGTCCATGGTACGCCCTGGCTATTTTCTCTTTCGTCGCTCGAAGTCCCGTTCGATGGCGTTTACGAGTTGGGTC
>Ga0163150_10000503_pt1 | contig 73295 bp, 49 predicted proteins | sample OliLakLV19P2IB_FD_148628 | JGI IMG/M metagenome (GOLD analysis project Ga0163150, IMG submission 148628) | Freshwater microbial mat bacterial communities from Lake Vanda, McMurdo Dry Valleys, Antarctica - Oligotrophic Lake LV.19.P2.IB | ecosystem: Environmental > Aquatic > Freshwater > Lake >... | reverse complement strand
GGTTGTTTTTCTTCAACTTTGGACATCGGAGTGATGCCTCAAAAATCCAATGCGAAACGGGTGTCCGTTGAAACTTCGGTTTTCTATTCGTAACGCTAAATAGTCAATTTTGCCCCACAGATTCTGCGGAAGAGCCAAATGCTATTGGTCATAGCGTGCCTACGAAAGTAAAGTCTTAAACTTTTCAAGATTTCTTGGTCGCCCCTGCGATGCGATCGAAAGTTTCGTTAGCTGTGTGATTGGCGTGATGTGTTGGATAATTCCAATCGTATATAGGGCGTCAGAATGTGCAAAGCAGGAACCTGATTCGTCGCATTCGGCATGAAACCGCTGGGCTTGGTTCGTTGTTATGCGAGGAGCCATTGTTCGAGGCTCTCGAACAATAACGAAGATTTGCGGCGATTTTCCGCAACCATCTGTGGCTTGTTGCGACAACCGAATTGAAGCGGGATTTTTATCGATCGATGTAGATCAGCATTCCTAACGGTTAGGCCGCTCAATACTGTCTATTCATCGATATCAGTTCATAGTTACGAACTGAATTCGATCAAGAACGTCAATTATGACGGGGAAGAATCGGAGCCAATGTCAGTCGTACTCGAATCGCCCCATTGGGCTGCAAACGCGCGCCTCCAAAGCGCTGCCAACAATAATCCGTCGATGCCGGCGTCGCTGGTCGCGAGGTTCTGGGCGCGCTGGATTTGCCGCTGCGAGGCTGGAAGCCGCCGGTGAGCACTGATTGGGGTGGGCAACTTGCCAAGACCATTGCGCCACTGGCTCAGTTGAAAGTCGTCGCAGCACAGCGGGCGCTCAGCGATATTCGGGCGATGCTGTCATTCGGCAAGTTCGACTTCGTGACCGTCGACGGCGTGACATTAACGGCGCGGAAGACGCACTTCAAACTTGTTTCGCCGGGCGGAACGAAGCTCGCGAACGAGGAGTTCATTACGCTCGCCACGATCGACCCGCTGATCAACAATTATCGCGGCATCCATCGGACGCTGGGGAACCCGAAGATGTTTCGGCACACTATCTATACCGGTGGGGATACCACGGATGGTCTCAGTACGGCTGCCGAGTGTCCGCTCGGCGGGCCGATCGCGTTCGGACCTCCTTTTTCGAATTTCACATTCGATCCGTTCAACATCAGCCACAATATCGCGAAGACAGGGCGCAATTCGCTCGCCGCGATGGTGATCCATGAAGCGACACATGCCATCGACGGTCGGTCGGGCTTCACGGAATCCGAAAATTTGACAACGCATATTTCGGAAACGGAGCCTCCATACGAAACTCAGGCAGCGCGATTTGCCCGACACAACCCGAGCGCCTACGCGACGTTTGCCGCTCATATCCATGACAAGGCTGACCGGCCTCGAACTCAGCGGTTTGGACTTGGAGGCGCATTGAACCCCAATGGCGGTCGGCCTCTTTAAACTCGATACGGTTCATCTTTCATCGGGACAAGGGAGACGACGCTCAATTCTAAATTCGCCGAGCTGGAATCGATGAATGCAGTTGCGTTTTCCCCGGCGGAGCGGATAGGTTGGGAAAATCGATAAAATTTGTTGTCGAATGCAGCTTGCGTCGACATCTTAGTGCGACATTCTCGTCGTTCACGAAAATTTTAGGTAGACTATTCCGTTTTTGATACACTAAATAGTCATCGTTAATCTTCGTGCTATCTGGCTTCAGAATCGTACATGAATCAAAAATCTGCCCGCGAAAATAGTCTGGTGTCGGTGACCAACGGGAGCGAATTCCTGCTGATCCCCTACGCCGAACTCGATCAGGTACAGGCGGAAGGTTACTACCGACCATCGGAACGCGGGCTCACGATCGTTTCCGATGGCAAGCAACTACTCGAAGTCCCGATCGCTAAAGTCGAAGCAACAGAACACCCTGACTTTAGCGATGTCCTCGCCCGCGAACGATCGGTTACCGCACAGCCTGACGATAGGCTTGCTCCGCGCAAGCCCGAGGCCGCGTCGACCAAGGTGCAGCGAAGCCAAGCTCCTGCGGACCGAGAACCGGCCTCGGACACTCTCAAAACTAAAGCTGGTTCATCGAAACCAGTTTCTTCCGCGACGATCCTCGAGTCCAAAGCAACTTCATCAGTCGTTGCATTAAAATTCGTTGCATCGAATGCTGTTGCAATCGATCGGCCAGAGCAAGAATGGAAGTACCGGTTTTCGATCAACGAATACATTGAAAGATCCGTACAAGAAGCCGAGTTGGCTCGACTGGAGCGGGAACGGAAAATCGACGAGCTTACCGGCTGGAATCAATTTGTATTCATCGTCAAGCTCTGGTTTCAGGATCAACGTGCCCATTTTTGGAGGAAGATCAGAACGGGCGGCATCAGCGCAGCCATCCATCTCGCGATGCTATTGATCCTGGCAAGTTTCTTTATTGTGAATCGGCCGCCAAACGTATTTTCGATTGTTGCTTCTATCAACGACAGCGCAGACCTCGTCGAAGAAGCTACACTCGAACTCCAACCGACCGAAATAACCGAGCCTTCGGAAAGCAGTGCCGCCGAAGCAGCACCTGCCGAAGAGAGCGCAACGGAGATACTCCAACCTACGACGACGCCAAACTTTATGGCAGCGGTCAGCCGCCCGTCGATCCAGACTCCGGCCGTAAGCGGTAAGGGGATCGACGGAACGGCTAAGACGATGGGAAAGCCGACCGTTTTTGGAAGCAATTTATCGGGTACGAACTTTGTCTTCGTAATCGACAATTCAAACAGCATGACCGGTGGTCGTTTCGAAACGGCTTTATTGCAATTGATATTGACGGTCAATCAGCTCACCCCCAAACAACGATTCTACGTCATCTTTTATAGCGACACTGCCTATGGAATGCTGCATCCGAATACTGTACGAACCCTTGCGCCAGCCACTCCGCAAAATAAAAATACACTAGGGCGATGGCTCAATACCGTACCGTTATGTCTCAAAACCAATGGCAAGGAAGCAATTGAGAAAGCGATTATGCTGAACCCAGATGTGATTTACGTCCTAGGCGATGGGGCGTTCACCGACAAAGCGGCTGAGTATTTTTCTAGAAAGCCGCATCCGACGATTGTGATTCATACTCGAGGTATGGAAGTTAAAAAAACGGATGCGGACGGATTCAAGAAATTAGCTGAGTCGCATCGCGGGACGTACAAAGACGTCGGGGTAATGCCAGAAGGCGCGGCGATGGCAAAAGAGTTTCCGAGGCCGCGCAATAACACGCGGGGAACGATTTGGGGCATCACACTGCCGCTCGAGAAGAAAAAGTGAACGAAAATTCTTCGTTGGCTGATTCGTCGAAACTCGAAGGGTATTGCCCGGTCTGTTTGTTAGCGCATCGATATGACGCGCAGAGCACGTCCGAAGTTCGATGCGATTGTGGAGCGGCGTTGTTTGTTACCGCCAAAGGTAGATTGGCCACTAAAGTCGGGCCACAGGACGTCGCGGTTTCCTCGTCCTCGACAGCCGTCGATTCCGCTGCCAAGGTCTCGATTTTGGCTGAGAGCGTTCTCGATATCAAAACAGATAAGGCCGCAAAGAGTCGTGCCGAACCATCGAAATCGAGCGACGAGCCGAAGCGAAAGAGATCTTTGCTTACACCGATAGGTGGCGGTTTTGTAGCGATGCTATTGTTGTTTTCGATGGTCCTGTTTTTCCGACGCAATATGCCAAACCACGCCTCGCCGATCGAACCGACGAGCATAACGGAATCGGCAACGGTCGAAGTAAAGGAAATCGCTAGCGCAGTGATCCCGGCGGGAACGTTTGCTCGTTTGGCCGCCTTGGCACCCGATCCCGCCGCCTCGGACACGCGTGCGATGGATCTCCAAAACGATGCCGACGCTCAAGAAGTTATAAAAAGCAAAAGCTCGACGAACACATCCGCAACCAAGCCTTCCGCAAAGCAATCGCAAACCATCGCGCCAGCATTGTCACTTCCAGCAGCAACGAAGGCTCGTCCTCAAATTCCGTATCTCTCGGTCGATGTGCGCGAGCAGGTATTTGGGAATATACACGATCAGGTTTACGAGAGCTATGAAGCGTTGATGGCCGTAGACAAAAGCGATCTCGATACCGAATCATATCGCCTTCAAATGGCCGAAACGCTTGCCTTGACGAAAAAAGCTTATGCGTTGGCTTTGCGATCGGGGAACGCCGAACAACGCGATGAACTCCTTTGCTTGCTTACCTTCCTATCGTTCAAGGGTGGGCATTTAATGGAAGCCGCGGTTTATGGTGAAGCGGTAATACGGCTCGGAGAAGCGTCCAAAGATTCGACGCATGACTCAGCGTTGATGGCCCTAGCTGCCGCTCAAGAGGCGTCGTCGATTCACTGGGGGAATCCCTCCGCCGTAGGTGAACTCCATCAGATGCGAACCATTGCAGAGTTGATCGAAACGAAGTGGCCCGACGATTCTCAACGCGATACGATTTGGATCAGCCTCGCCCAGCGATTTGCCGCGTTTGGACAGCTCGATGAATCGGTCGAGGCATTCAAGAAGATAAAACCAAAGTCGGCTGACTTTGCCGATGCACAGCTTGGCATCGGTTCCGCATATTGGCTTGTTTCACTCGACGATACGAGTGCCGGAAAGCCGAAATCGCGAGAAAACCTTTCGCGGCTAAAGTTGGCATCCAAGCATTTCGAAGCCGGTGTCGTTGCGAAAGAAGAAAGAGAGTCGAAGCCTGACCTTCCGTTGCTTACCGCCAAACTGACGCTTGCTAAGCTTGCCAAACGACTCGATGATCCTAAGGCGATCAAACACTGGCTCACCGGCGGCAAATTTCCTTTGATCGAATCCCTTGCGACCTCAGCGCGTCATCAACCCAAGCAGATCGTTGTAACCGTCGACTTTGCCAAGATCGCTTTCGACGTTTTCTACCAGTCGATGATTGATGACAACGATGCTGCGGGGGCGGCGCAAGCCCTCGATTTTCTCGACAAGGTCGTTGGCCGGACCGAAGCGGGTGAAGTCAAGTCGATGGTGCTTTCGTCTCTCAAGCAACAATTCCGCCAATTGCTCGATCAGCATTCGGCGAACGAAGAAGAGATTAAGATTCTCGATAATTTGCATGCCATGGTAACCACACAGCAATCGTCGATGCATTTCAACGAAATGCTATGGATCGCCAAATCGTGGGCTGACATCGCAAAAATTTCCTCCAGCGACTCGCTCGCCGCAACGTGCTACCAACAGGCCGCCAAAACCTGCACGATTGCGATGGAGCTGAAATCATTCCCCGAGGCTTCGCGATTAGCGACAAAACGCCAGCAAGCAGAGTGGCTACGGCTGGCAGGAAAAAAAGAAGGCTCATTGGCGATCCTCGTTGAACGACTGAAGCTCGAACCCAATGTGATCGACCTGCAGATGCTTGCCTCGCAAAATCTCGAAGACATTGCCATCGCAAACGATTCGGTAAGTGAACTGCAAAATGCGTTGAATGGCCCCGCTGAAAAAGACGAATCGTCGCCGATTTGGGGTTGGGCAAAACTAACGGCGACCTTGCATAATCTACGGCATAGTGACCGAGGCAATGAAATACATGCTCGTCTCCTGCTTCAATCCCATTTTCACATGGCACGTTGTCGGTGGATGTTGGCCAACGTAACGACGGACGACGCGGAGCGTACGACACTTGTTAACAAAATTCGAATTCAAACGACGAGCTTGGGACTGTTCACTGATCAAACCGATGCTAACTTACAGTCGTGGCAAGATGCGTTCTCCCGATTGAAAATCGCCGGCAGTTCTAGCGAAGTTCTTTAGTATCGTACGAAAGGTGAATGAGGCAGTGTCGTATTCCATTGACAAGCATTTCCAGCAATTGCGATCCTGGCTGGATATGGAATCGGAAGCCGAGCGAGCTCGAATGCAGGAGCGTCGTAAGAATCGATCTCAAGCCAATGCCGAGGCTCGCGGCGAAACGCTTGTCGACCTGGTCGTCGCAGACGAGCGAACGGGATTGGGCGGTCGATCGTTGATCACGTTTGTCAAACGCAACCGAACGCTCTCGTTGCCATGGCATCGTTTCCGGGTTGGATCACCGGTGATCGCATCGGATGAGCTGAACGAACGCGATTGTGGTTACGGTATCGTCTGCCGCCGATCGGCCGGCTCGCTCGAAGTCGCATTCGATGAACAGCCCGAAGGAGAGCGATTCCGATTGGATCTTTCGACTGACGAGATTACTCGAAACCGTCAGTTGGCTGCGCTTAAGGCAATCGAAAATTCACGCGGCAGAGTTGCTCAATTACGAGACGTTTTGCTCGGTGCACGTGAATTGCAATCGGATAATGCGGTCGCGATCGACATCGATCCGAAGTTTAACGCTTCTCAACAACAAGCGATTCAATTTGCTCTCTCGGCTCGCGATGTGGCGATCATTCATGGACCGCCTGGTACTGGCAAGACGACGACGGTGGTCGAGTTCATTCGTCAGGCAATTGCGAGAGGGCAGAAGGTATTGGCTTGTGCTCCCAGCAATACTGGCGTTGATAATTTATTAGAGAAGCTAGTCGGCAATCGGGTACGTGTGGTGCGCGTCGGCCATCCTGCGCGCGTTCAGGAACAACTGCAAAGCTATACGCTGGATGCACTGGTCGAAGCTGATCCTGGTATGAAGATCGTTGCCGACATGCATCGCGAGGCCGCGAAGATCGTTCGAAAAGCTGGTAAGTTCACGCGTGCCAAACCATTGCCGGGGATGCGAGGCGATATGCGGCAAGAAGCTCGTCGGCTGCGCGAAGACGCGAAACTTTACGAGCGGCAAATCATCGCCAATGTGCTTGATCGAGCAGATGTGATCTGCGCGACGACTAATTTTGATCCGGAGATTCTAGGCGATCGGCAGTTTGATACAGTCGTCATCGACGAGGCTTGCCAAAGCACCGAAGCTGGATGCTGGCCAGCCATCTTGAAGGCCGAGCGAATGGTGCTCGCAGGTGATCATTGCCAGCTACCGCCCACGATTCTTTCGGCCGAAGCCGCCAAGCAAGGTTGTGCAGTCAGCTTGATGGAGCGCCTGGTCGAGCTATATGGCGCGGCAATCATGCGGCAATTGACGGTGCAGTATCGAATGCACGAACAGATCATGAACTACTCGTCAAACTGTTTCTACCAAGGGAGCTTGATCGCGGACGAATCCGTTCGGACGCATCTGCTGAGCGATTTAGTCGCTCAGCCGCATTCCACCATCGTTCAGTCGCCAGCAACCTTTATCGACACGGCCGGAGCGGGCTGGGAAGAGCAAATCGAACCGGATGGCGAGAGTCGATTGAACCCGCAAGAAGGGGCATGGATCTTGCGACAAGTAGAAGAACTTTGCAACATTGGAATCCGTCCGAAGGACATTGCGGTCATCGCCCCCTACGCAGCTCAAGTGCGCTGGCTTCGTCAACGATGTGCATTCCAAGCCGTCGAGATCGATACTGTCGATGGCTTTCAAGGCCGGGAGAAAGAAGCGATCTTGATTACACTCGTTCGATCGAATCCGAACGGCGAAATCGGCTTTCTCGGCGATACGCGGAGGATGAACGTCGCTTTGACGCGGGCAAGAAGAAAGCTGATCGTCATAGGCGACAGTGCGACGCTGGCCGGTCATGAGTTCTATGCCAAGATGATCGCTTACTTTGAAAGTATCGGCGGCTATCAGTCGATCTGGGAGTCGAGCTACCTGGAGTAGTATTTCGTGCCATGTTTGACGATACGTGAGCAGCACGCAACTAGCCTGGATTACTCATCAGCCGGAGTGCGTTAGCACCGGTTCGCTCGAATCGCTGGGAAACCGGACGCTAGCGGGTACCGGCTGATTCGTAGCGTTGGTGTACAGGCTTTAGCCGCAACGATGCAAATCGCCGGATCGAGGCGGAAGAGTCGCCTAAAGGCTATACACCAGCGCACGCCACTCTCGAACAATTGTCATGTCTGCAGGCAGAGGTTGCGTCACAGTGGGTTCCGAGGCAGAGCCTGGGAACCAAATGGTGGTTAGCGCCGAGAAGTGACGATTTTTTTGAGATTTTGCGCCCGGAATGTTAAACTGATGGCACTATATCTTCGCTTTTCACGGTCACGCTTTTCGGTAAATGTTGTCGCATGAAATTGTCGATAAATTCGGATCTTGATGTCACACCCAGGCAGCCCGATTTGGGCCTGCTCGCTGAAGATAACGAGTTGCTCGGCATCTTTATCGCAACGAAAAGTCGTGCGGCGGCCGAGCAGCTTATTGAACGACATGGGCCAATGGTTGCGGGAGTTATCCGCCGTATGATCTGCGATTCCAAAGACGCTGAGGATGCATACCAAGCTACGTTTCTCATCTTTCTGCAATCAGCGAAAAAAATTCGGAACCAAACATCGTTGGCTGCATGGCTGTACGGAGTTGCCTATCGAACTGCATACCGCGTGCGACGGCGTTCACAACGATTGCGTGCCGCTTCGCTAAGCGACGCGACGTGCGAACCGACTCAGATCAACAATCCGCTTGAAAAAATTGCTCGCGAAATGGAACTGGAGCTTCTCGATCGCGAATTGAATGCATTGCATCCACCACTGCGAGAAGCTTTAATCGAACATTATGTACTTGGATTCAGTGCGCCTCAAATCGCGGACCGATTGGATATCAGTTTATCAGCCGTCGAAGGTCGTCTGCGTCGAGGTCGTTCCTCACTTCGTCAGCGACTTGCTCGCCGAGGTATTAGCTTTACCGTTTCCTTGGCCGCGGCGGCCGTCTATCAATCGAATTGTGTTGCGGCGGTGGCTCAAACTTGGCAGCAAGGTTTCTTGCAATCGGATCTTTTCTCACATGCCGTCTCGGCAAACTCACCATCGATACCCCTAAATCTACAGCAACTCGTTCAAGGAGAAATCGCTATGAAATCGTTGTCGTTCAAAGTGGCTACACTGACTGCGATGGCGGCAAGCCTAATCGTGTCCGTCAGCGGTCTCCCCTATCTACTTATAGGCGACGGGAATAAACCCAGTCAATCGTTGATCGTCTCTTCAGCGTTCGGCGAACAATTGGCGACCGCTGAAGCAACCTTGCTCCTTGCTGACGCTCCACCGGCAGCAAGCACTCCGACGGATGCGAACAAATTTGCAAGCGACCCATTTAGCGATCCGTTTAATGACAGCCCAATCTCTGGGAAGACTAGACTGAATTCAAAAAATGCGACGTCACAAGTTGTCGATCCGAAACTCGCTTTGGCGCAGTCGACGACCACGTTTACCATGCCGACTGGACCGGCTCCCAATTGGATGACCGATGGTGGAACGCTTGCACAAGAAGAAGCGCAGCTTCGGGAGCGAGTCCGATCTGCGATTCGCAAAAAAGTCAAACCAGATTTCAATAACACGCCGCTGAGAAGCGTGCTTGAAACCTTTGCTTTAGAACTTAATTTGGCAATACTCATCGATACGGTGGCGCTCGAGCTTGACGGCACGGCTTCTCCTGAAGATCCGGTCACGCTTCAAGGTGTACCGGAAATGTCGCTGCAGCGAGCTCTACATCTCATTCTCGATCCCAAGGAATTGACAATCCTCGTCGAGCCAGACTACGTAATGGTTACGACTAAGAGCAGCGGTTCAGGGAATACTCTTCGATATTACGATCTTGCACACTTTCTTCCAAACATTGAAAAGGTGCCTGAAATCATTCGTCTCATTGAAACAATGATTCAGGCTGACTGGGTTACCACTGGCGGCGAGTGCGTCATCCAATGCTTTGGATCGGTACTTGTCGTAAGTTGCCCAGAGTACGCGCATCGCGACATCGAGGGATTGCTGTACGAGCTATCAAAAATGGACCCCGCAAACCTAAAAGCAGTAAGCAATAACGGCATAGGGTTCGGCGGCCAACAAAGCGGTGGCATGGGAGGAGGAGGAATGGGTGGCATGGGCAGTGGTAGCATGAAAGGTCCGCAAGGCGGCGGAATGTTTTGAGGTGCGAAGTTAAGGATTTTGTGCCGTTTGAAAAGTAGTGAGTAGATGTGTCGAGTTTTCTCCGGCAGTGCGGTGGGGGAACATAGGCAGGATGCCATTTTTTACACCACAAGTCATTTTGATGTTGAGTTGATCCGAATAACTCTTCGGCCCAACGGGCCATCTGTTTACCTAGCCCAGGCCAGCGGCCTGGGAACTAGATACAATATCGATACTTAGGGCCAAGGGCCCGGCGGTTTGTGTCGATAGTTGGAGATTGTTATGCCCCAATCACTTGCTCAAGTTTGGCTCCACCTAGTCTTCTCGACCAAAAATCGGCGTCCGTTCATTCGAGTGGAGACATTTCGAGACGAAATGTTCCGCATGTTGTCCCATCACGTCAAGGAATCGAACTGTGTCAGTGTATCTGTCGGTGGTCACGTCGACCATGTTCACATTCTTGTTGGTCTATCAAGAACGATAGCGATTGCAAAACTCGTCGAGAATATCAAGACGGAAACATCCAAGTGGGCAAAAAATACCCAAGGCGGCACGCCTACGTTCTCATGGCAAACGGGTTACGGAGTCTTTTCAGTCAGCCATTCCAATCTTGCTGTCGTTGACGCTTACATCCGGGGCCAAGCCAAACATCACGAACGGATAACATTCCAAGATGAGTTTCGAGTTATTTGCAAAAGACATGAAATTGCAATCGACGAGCGATATGTTTGGGACTGAAGGCAACAAACGGTCGGGCCTTTGGCCCTAATCGGTTTTTAGGCCGTGATTTCCTGGGCCGTTGGCCCAGGCTAGGCAAATAAATGGCCCTTTGGGCCGGAAAATCTCGCCATTGCAACTCTCATATAGTTGTGGGCTAGAGGCCAAATTACGTCGTAGTAGGATTGTTCAACCTGCCCGTTGATTGCAACTCTCATATAGTTGTGGGGCATAAAAAGGCTAGAAGACTATGCCACGCTAGGAACACAGCAGGATGTTTATGCCACAAGGTTGAAAATTTTTTGATAGGGCGTGAACTCTTGCGGCTCGTCTGCGTCTAGATCGCTCGTAGGATATTTTTGTATCAATCGAAAGCGGGAGGTTTAGTGTTCGACGGAATTTGGCAGTACTTACAAACTCAGCTTCAGCATAACCAGCTTTTTAGCGGCGATTGTCCCTTTAGAATTTCCTGCTCACGGCGATTCGTTTGCGAGGTAAGTCGATTTCGAGAACCTTTACTTTGACCACGTTGCCGACGGCTACAACTTCGTTCGGGTCTTTAACAAAGGTGTTTGAAAGTTGCGAAATGTGAATCAATGCGTCGTGATGGACGCCAAGATCGACGAAAGCACCGAAGTGCGTGACGTTCGTAATCACGCCTTCGAGTACCATTCCGGCCTTGAGATCTTCTATCGTTTTGACGTCGTCGGAAAACTGGGCGGCTCGGAATTCCTTGCGGGGATCGCGGCCTGGCTTGGCAAGTTCTTCAAGGATATCGACGACCGTCAGCAAGCCAAATTGCTCTTCGACAAATTCTTCGGGTTTCAGCTTTTGGGAAAGCGCGGCGTTCCCGACAAGCGATTCCGTACGGACGTTCAGCTTTTTTGCCATACGTTCGACTAGCGGATAGCACTCGGGATGCACGGCCGAGTTGTCGAGTGGCTGTTCGCCATTGCGAATGCGGAGAAAGCCGGCTGCTTGCTCAAACGCTTTCGCGCCTAGCTTGGGTACTTTCGTCAACTGCTGTCGTTTGTCGAATCGGCCGTTTTCATTGCGGTAGCTGACGATATTTTCGGCAAGTTTTGGTCCGATGCCGGATACGTAGGACAAGAGCGATGCGCTGGCCATGTTCAAATCGACACCGACGCTACTGACGCACGATTCTACTTCACGCTCTAAGGATTTTCTCAGTTGACTCTGATTGACGTCGTGTTGATATTGCCCCACACCGATCGACTTAGGATCTGTTTTAACAAGTTCGGCTAATGGATCTTGCAAGCGATGAGCAATACTGATGGCTCCGCGAACTGTTACGTCGAGATTCGGATACTCGCTAGCAGCTAGTTCACTTGCCGAGTAGATCGACGCTCCGGCTTCACTCACCATTACTTTTGTGACGTTCAGATTGTTGTTGCGAATCAAGTCCGAAACAAAGGCATCGGTTTCTCGCGAAGCTGTTCCGTTCCCAATTGCGATCAGTTCGACATCGTACTTCGCAATGAGCTCGAGCATCGTCTTGCCAGCCGACTGAACATCGCTGGTCGGAGGCGTCGGATAGATCGTCGTGTGGGCAAGATATTTTCCAGTACCATCGACGACGGCTAATTTGCATCCGGTACGAAAGCCTGGATCGACACCAAGCGTCACTTTCGGTCCGGCTGGTGGAGCTAGCAAAAGTTCACGCAAATTTTTTCCGAAGACAGCAATGGCTTCTTCGTCTGCGCGTTCCTTCAACCTTTGAAACACCGTCGACTCGGTTGCCGGTAGCAGAAGTCGCTCGAAGCAATCCTTGACGGTTTGAAGCAAGTCGCGATGAAACTCAAATTGCGGGTTATCGACAAAATAGGTTTGCATTTGACCGACAACGCGATCGCTTTCGAGTTCCAGGCCGATTCGCAGAACCCCTTCGTCCTCGCCGCGTTTCATCGCTAAGAAGCGATGGGATGGAATACGAGCCACCGATTCTTGATGGTCGACGTACATCTCGAACTTGTCGGCTTCTTCTTTTTTGCCACGCTTTACTTGAGAAACGATCCGGCCGTTCTTGAAAGATTGATCCGTCAACCAAACGCGAGTTTCAACGTCTTCAGACCATTGCTCGGCGACGATATCTAAGGCTCCTTGAAGGGCTGCATCTTCGTCGGGAACTTCGGCATCCGGCTTGACGTAGTTTTTCAGCAATTCGCTTTTCGAGGACTTCAACGTTACCTGTTTGAGCAGAATATCGGCGAGCCCTTGAAGGCCGCGTTCGCGTGCGATGGTAGCGCGTGTACGTCGTTTGGGTTTATAGGGTAGATAGATTGCTTCGAGCGTCGGCATGTCGCCGCAATCCAAGATTTGCTGGCGAAGTGCGTCGGTAAGCAACCCTTGTTCCTCGATCGATTTGAGAACCGTCGTTTTGCGAGCGAAGAGTTCTCTGGCCTTTCCGATCGAGTCTTCGATCGTCCGCAAGGCTATTTCGTCGAGCCCGCGGGTCGCCTCTTTCCGATAGCGAGCGATGAAAGGTATCGTGTTGCCGGCGTCGAGCAATAGAATTGCCGATTCCACTTGGCGAGGGTCGACTGCCAGAGCTTTGGCGATCTCAAAGATCGTTCTCGTCAAGTCGCCTTCAGTCGTCGATTTAATGGCCATATTGCTTCTGTTTGTCACGCCGCGCATTGGTCGCGAATGACCTATAGTCGACACTAGGAAAGTATTAGTTCTTCGAATGACTCGATGCGTGGACCGCTGTAGGATTCGGGCAAGGCGACGTTGGCTGGCCGAACGACGGCGATGGCGTGCATGCCAGCGGCTGTCGCTGCTTCGAGCTCGCCAGCAACATCGCTGAGGAAAAGAATCTGGTCGGGCGCGAAGCCAAATTCGACCGCGATTCGCGCGTAGCTGGCACTATCTCGTTTGGGGCCAATGGTCGTATCGTAGTGACGATTGAAGTAGGGTCGCAAGTCGCCTTGAGGCGTATGGCCGAAGAAAAGCTTTTGTGCCACGATACTTCCGGACGAGTAGATCCCGATCGCTTTGGATTGACGAGACCAACGTTCGAGCGACGGCCATACGTCTTCAAAGAGATGCGACCGTAGCTCGCCGCTTTCGAAGCCCGATTGCCATATTAAGCCTTGCAACGCTTTGAGGCCCGTCGATTTGCTATCGGAGTCCATGAGCGATAGCGTATGCTCGGCCAAAAAGGAATGGCTAGGTTGTGCATTCGATTCGTTGCTTGATTTATCACTCGATGCAGTCGCAACCGACCAAGCTTGAGTGTTTGCGTAGCCGGCATCGATCGCGAGTTGTTCGATGGCTTCTTGAACATTGGGACGCTGTCGGTTTGATTTCAAAAACTCAAGAACATGTTGTCGGGCGAACGGAAACATCACGTCGTAAACAAACGCAATGCTCGAGGTCGTCCCTTCGATGTCCAGCAAGATGGCTTGGACGGTCAGGGGATTCATAGATCGATCACGGATTGGACGCGAGTTTGACCGTTGACGTACTGCGGGCCAAAGCAAACGGGGGCATAGTCTTCGTGGATACCAGATTCGACATAGTGTGGAGTCCAGCCGCTTATATCCTGAAACAATCGAATGCAGCGGATGTGGCGATCATCGCAGAGATTAAACCAGTGTTTCATTCCGTTGGGAACGCTGATCAGATCACCGCTTTCGACGGTCACAGCGCAGACAGGTCCGCCCTCGGGGTGTAAATGAAAGACGCCGCGCCCGGAAACGGTGAATCGGACTTCGTCTTCGCTATGCGTATGCTCCTTGTTGAATTTCTGGAGCATTGTATCCAAGCCAGTCGTGTCGGCGTTTACGTTGATCACGTCGGCCGTAACAAAGTTGCCTTGTTCCTTGAGTCGCTCAATCTCGGGAGCGTAGGTTTCCAGGATCATTTCGTTGGTGGGGTTTTCGGGCAATCGACCAGCGACCTCCCATTGCTCATACCAGACGCCAAAGGGCGCAAGGAAACTGCGAATCTCGCTCGGGTCGTCAAGTGTGCGGTCTTGATCAGGAATCGATACGCTGGCCATTTTTTTCTTCCTGTTACAACTAAAATCAATGCGACTATGGTAACGCAATCGTTCGACCGACGCACTCCAATAGGAACTCGATCACTTCGACGTGTCTGGAAGCTTCGGAAAGATTGCTTCCCCAAGTGTACATTCCATGCCGTCGGATGAGATAGCCCCAACAGGGTCGGTCTGGGTTCTCTTTCCACATTTGTTCGACTTGTTCGCGGAGCTTGGGGATGTCCTGCGTATTCTCGAAAATCGGGAGCCAGACACGACTCTCATGCGACTTAATTCCTTCAAGACCCTTGAGCATCTCGAAACCTTCGAGGGTGATCCCGCCCAGTTGTGCAAAATGATCGGAAAGAATCGTGCCCCAGACGCTATGGGTATGCAGCACAGCACCGGCCCCGCGTCGTTCGGCGATCGAGCAATGCAGCAGCGTCTCGGCGCTCGAAGCGGGCTGTTCCGCCGGCGTGCGTTGGCCGATATTGTCGACGATCACAAAGTCGTTTGGTCCCAAATGCCCTTTGTCCTTACCGCTGGCGGTAATCAAGAGCCGCAGTGGCTGGCGATCGACGACGACGCTGTAGTTGCTGCTGGTGCCAAGCGACCAACCTCGTGTCCAAAAATGGTGACCTACTTCTTGAAGGCCTTGAATAGGTTCATGAAACGGTTCCAGCAATCCGGCAGGCGAATTCAAAATAAAATCCTTTACTTGAGTGGCTCGACGACATCGATATTCTCTACCGATTCGATTTTAGCGTTTTTCTCGTTCTCTTCCGCCCAATATTGGTCGGCACCGGAGCGTTCGTATTGTTTCCATGCGAAGACGATCGCGAGGGCGGCGAAGCAAAGAAAAGTAACGGCAACGCCGATTCGAAAAAACGGGTTGGTAATCGGTTCAATGGATGGTTCGTTCACAATTCGTATCCTCAATTTGGTAAGAGGCGGAGCCTCCAAAACAGTGCGTTGCTAGGCAGGAGCCTGGTAACGAATCAAACGCTATTCTATCTCGGATCGAAAATCATTTTAGTCTCTGGCATCGCGATGCGTAATTCTTTCGCTTGCGATGGCTGCAGGCAACCGGCTACCAAAAGCACTTCAAGTCCCTCCAACAACTCTAATTCTAACAAGGCGCCTTCTTCCAGGAACGCGTTTTGAAGATCTAGGACTTGAAGTTGCCGCGTCTTTGCCATTTGAGATATCGTTTCCTTTTCAATCGTGCGATTGCGTGCGATCAGACATCGAACGCCGACAAGCTCATGTGGCACTATCTTTGCAATCGATTTCGCTCCTTCGGACCCTTCGGAGATATTGAGGATCTCACGGCGAACGATTGGACGAACGATAAATACTCCGTCGACGTCCGACCACGAAAACGCTCCCCCTTTTTTTCGACCTATCGAGAATTGGCTTAGAAGAAACATCCCGCCAAAGCCTAACAACATTACTCCCATACCAATTTCATGGGTGATCATCCCGACTTTTTCTAGCCAATCGTCGTTCGACGATCGCAGCACGGCTCCGACAATAGCGATGCACGTTCCGAAAAGGCAAAGTGCAATGAGAGCTTTGGTTTCGGTGCGCACTGTTTAGGCTTCGATAGCAAGTTTGCGCAAGACGGTCGGAAGGATTCCTCCGTTGCGATAGTAATCGATTTCAACCGGCGTATCGATCCGCACGACTGCCGAAAAGGATTTCTTGGTTCCATCAGGTGCTACGGCGTTGACTTCGATCGTACTTCGCGGCTTAAGATTATCGTCGAGAGAATCAAAGCTGAAGGTTTCATCGCCGGTTAGGCCGAGCGATTGAGCCGACTGGCCTTGAAAAAATTGTAGCGGCAGAACACCCATACCGACAAGATTGCTTCGGTGAATGCGTTCGTACGAGACCGCAATGACAGCTCGAACTCCAAGTAGGAGCGTTCCCTTAGCCGCCCAGTCGCGGCTGCTACCGGTTCCATATTCGGCACCGGCCAAGATAACCAGCGGCGTTTTATCGGATTTATATCGGATGGCAGCGTCGTAGATCGACATCGTTTCACCGGTTGGAAGGTAGCGGGTTACACCACCTTCAATACCTGGCGTCATCATGTTGCGGATGCGGATATTGGCAAAGGTTCCACGGACCATCACACGATCGTTGCCGCGTCGGGCACCATAGCTATTGAAATCGCGGGCCGAGACACCTTGCTCCTGCAAGTACCGACCAGCCGGTCCATCTTTGGCAATCGAACCGGCCGGTGAAATATGATCGGTCGTCACCGAATCACCGAGTACCGCTAGTACACGTGCAGCTCGGATCGGTGCAATCGGTCGAACTTCTTTGGTGAGTCCTTCGAGAAACGGTGGCCGTTGAATGTAGGTGCTCTTTCCATTCCACTGGTAAAGTTCGCCCGGCGTGATCGGAATACTATTCCAAGCTTCGTTATCGGTGAATGCGCTCTTATATTGGTGAACGAACATTTCTGGTTGAACAGCCATATCGATGGCTTGCTGGACTTCGGCGTGCGTTGGCCAAATCTCGCGGAAGTAAACCGGTTTGCCTTTGGTGTCCGTTCCGATCGGGTCTTTCTCGAAATCGATATCGACGGTGCCGGCAATTGCATACGCGACACACAAGGCGGGGCTCGCGAGATAGTTTGCTCGCGTCAGTGGATTGACTCGTCCTTCAAAGTTTCGATTGCCGCTGAGCACCGCCGCCGCAACCAAGTTGCCAGTATTGATGGCAGCCGCTACTGACTCGGGTAACGGCCCAGAGTTTCCAATGCAAGTCGTACAACCATATCCAACAACGTGGAAACCGAGATCGGCTAATGAATCAAGGACGCCAGCTTTTTGTAGATAATCGGTGACAACTCGCGAGCCAGGCGCCAGCGAAGTTTTTACGTACGGCTTAACCTTTAAGCCTCGAGCGCTAGCTTTCTTGGCTAACAAACCTGCTCCCAGCATGACCGACGGATTGCTCGTGTTGGTACACGACGTAATCGCTGCAATGACAACGGCACCGTGGCTGATATCGACGGTGTCACCGTTATTGTGAACGGTCGCCGTACTGGTAAGTTGTTCGGATGTTAATCCAAAGCCTCGATCGGCGATTGGGGCCGATAGCGATTTACTGAACGATTGCTGCAACGATTTGAGCGGCACGCGATCTTGCGGGCGTTTCGGTCCAGCCAGCGAAGGCTCGATGGTCGATAGATCGAGTTTCATAGTCTTGGAGTAAACAATATTCGAAGGTTCATTGGTGCGGAATAAACCTTGTTCTTTCATGTAGCGTTCTACGAGACTAACCAACGATGCGCTGCGACCGGTTCGTCGCATGTAGTTGAGCGTTTCGTTGTCGACAGGAAAGAATCCCATTGTCGCTCCATATTCGGGAGCCATGTTGGCGATGGTTGCTCGATCGGCTAGCGGCATACCTAATATTCCGCTGCCGAAGAACTCGACAAATTTATTGACGACCCCTTCTTTGCGAAGAATCTCAGTCACGCGAAGGACCATATCGGTTGCCGTCGCGCCGGCTGGCAATTGACCGGTCAATTCGAATCCGACAACTTCGGGCATCAGCATGTAGAGCGGCTGTCCCAGCATGTTGGCTTCGGCTTCGATCCCTCCGACCCCCCAACCTAAAACACCGAGCCCATTAATCATCGTCGTGTGACTATCGGTGCCGACGAGTGAGTCAGGATAAGCGACTGGTCCGATTGCATCTTTTCCAGTGAAGACAACGTTGGCTAGGAACTCGAGGTTGACTTGATGGACAATACCGGTATTGGGAGGGACAACGCGGAAATTGTCGAGGGCTTGCTGTCCCCATCGCAGAAATTCGTAGCGTTCCTTGTTGCGTTCGAATTCAATTTCGACGTTTCGAGCCAAAGAATCGTTGCTTCCAAAGTAATCGACTTGGACCGAATGATCGATAACCAGATCGACTGGGATCAACGGATTGATCTTCTTGGGATCGCCGCCGAGAGTCCGCATTCCGTCGCGCATGGCGGCCAAGTCGACGACGCAGGGAACGCCGGTAAAATCCTGAAGGACGACCCGGGCAGGTTTGAACGGAATTTCAAGCTCGGCTGGCTTGGCCGCTTGCCATCGAGCGAGATTCGTCACATCGTCTTGCGTGACTTCGTATCCATCGCACGATCGCAGCACGGCTTCCAAGAGAATTCGAATGGAATACGGCAGTTTTGAAATCGCAGCGATTCCTTGATCTTCAAGGCGGCTTAAGCGATAGATCCCAAGATTGCCATCGGGCGTAGCAAGCGTATCGCGGGCACCGAACGGATTGGAAAGGCGATTGACTGTCGACATGGGGGGGGCTTTTGCGTGAAAAAACTGTGAAGCACCTTAAAACTTCTGAGGATTGTAACTCCTCTGGTTGCCGTTGTCAGGCGACGTTGCCCCAATGTTCAAATAGGTGGACTTGGGGGTTTATTCTAGATAATCCGAAAGCTCTGCGGATTACGGTCGTGTCGGTTCGATCAACTATTCTGTTCGAACAAAATATTCCTACAAAGTTCCGACTATGGATTTACGACAAAAAGGTGCTGGAATGCGAAAAGTATCGTTCACCTACGCGAAGCTAGCCATTGCAAGCCTCTGTTTAGTTAGCTTTCAGGCCCCTAATGTTTTGGCTGATTGCGGTTGCGAGCGCTGTGCACCGACTAGCTGCAGTTCATGCGATGCGTGCATGCCGACCTTGAAAATCAAAGGCCTTGGTAACGGATTGCTCGACTATCTCGACAAGGCGACGCCGTGTTTTGAAATCAATCTATTCCACTCGCGGTCGTCATGCTTAAGTTGCGATTCGAAGAGCTGCGATTCTCTTCCAGAGAATTCTCGGGGAACCTGCACCTGTTCGGCGTGCATGAATGGCAATTCCATGTTGGAGGAATCGACCATCGAGTTCGAATCTAGTCCAATGTCGTCGGCGAGACCGCTCTATTCGGGCTCTTCGGAATATTTTCAATCGGATGCGACCAATACGATTGAAGCACCTCTGGTTCCGGTTCCTACGCCTGATCCGATCGCGTCTCCGCCTTCAAGTCATCCTACGAAAGCTCCCGCCAAAGTCAAGCCTGGCAATCCTTTTTTGGATGAAGCGTTGTTTGTTCCTAAAAGCCTATCGCCTACGAGAGTGGAACTCAGTTCGAGCACTTCAACGAGAAAAAATCGAAGCGCTAGCGAAATTGCTTCTTCGAACAGCAACGTTCATGATCCGATCGCGACACCGAAAGAATCTCATGCTCTCATCGTTTCGGACCAGACACCTTCGATTGTCAAGCAAGAAGTCTTCGTGCGTAAGTCCGGATTAAGACCGTTTCCGAACAGCGTTAAATTGGCTCCACTAGCCGAATCATCTGCTGGTGCGGGCAACGCGAATTCGAATGCTCAGGTAATTACTGCTGGCGCAGTCCTAATGCGAGCGGAATCGCAGTTCGCTCGATAGTCTAACGCCACGCATATCTTGGCATAATTTCGATTCTTGGCAGCGTCGAGACGGACATCCCGCAGTCCGTCTCGATGTTGTTGAGTTCGTCGTCGGATGATGCAAGTCCAAAGCCACTGACTTTCGTAGCGAAACGGCGCGAGCCGTCCGGTGGAAGCGAAGAAAACATTTGGACATACACAGCCCGCTTGTGCCGCACCGCTACAAAATCGACCCAAATATCGCGAAAGTGAGCGGCATTCGGTTAACGCCGTCTCGATGTTCCTGGCTCTGTCGATTAGAATCTCGTTCGTGGCAGCTTCGAATCCGTTGTCACTAAGAATCCACCAAGAGCCGTCTTGATTAGCGAGAATATGACTTTTGCGTTTTCATCGTCGTTGCCCGAACAATGGAAGCATCGCCATTTGCTCGGTTTAGAAAACCTCTCGGCCGACGAAATCACGCTGATTCTCGATCTTGCCGAGCACCTGCATACGGCAACCGAAGGGGGGCGAGTCAAGCTGGATTTGCTCAAAGGGAGAACGGTTGCCAATCTCTTTTTCGAAAACAGCACACGAACTCGCAATAGCTTTTCATTAGCCGCAAAAAGATTGGGCGCGGATACCGTCGAGTTTTCCTCGTCAGGTTCGAGTGTTTCCAAAGGTGAAACCTTTATCGACACGGCCAAAACCATCGAGGCGATGGGAGTCGATGCCGTGGTCGTTCGGCACGCTACTCCGGGGACACCACACTTGTTGGCTCGGCATCTCGAAGCGGCGGTAATCAATGCGGGCGATGGTCCGCACGAACATCCGACGCAAGGGCTATTGGATCTTTGCACAATACGACAAAAGCGAGGCAGTCTCGAGGGCCTGACGGTCGCCTTGGTCGGTGATATTGCGCATAGTCGAACCGCTCGATCGAATATCTGGGGGCTTTTAAAACTAGGCGCTAAACCAATTGTTTGCGGACCGGCGACGTTGGTCTCGAAAACTTGGGAAAAATTTGGTGTCGAAGTCGCTTATAGCCTCGATGAAATTCTGCCGCGATGCGATGTTCTCAATCTGTTGCGGATTCAGTTTGAACGGCAAGCGATCCGACCATTTCCATCGGTTCACGAGTACGCCCTGCTTTATGCGATGACCAACGAACGCATGAAGCGAAGCAAGCCCGACATTCTGATTATGGCGCCGGGCCCGATAAATCGCGGCGTCGAATTGACGCCCGAGGTCGCCGACGGACCACATTCGGTGATCCTCAAGCAAGTGACAAACGGCATTTCGATTCGCATGGCGGTCCTGTGGTTGTTGCTTGGAAAGAAGGGCGTTCGATGAACAATTCTTGGTTAATCGAGAATGCGAGGTGGATTGATCCGTCCGTTGGCTTGGATCGTGTCGGTCGATTGCTAATCCAGGACGGTCGGTTTGCCGGATTGGATTGTCGAGATGGCGATCTTCCCAAGGGCATACAGCACATCGATGCACGCGGTCTGATTGGCGGACCAGGTTTTGTCGATCTCGGAACGATCTTCGGTGAACCAGGACGCGAAGAAGATGAGACGCTGACAACGGGCCTGCATTCGGCTTTGGCCGGTGGTTTTACTTCGATCGCCATGTCGTCAAGTACCGAACCACCGATCGATTCGGCAGCCAGTGTCCAGTTTGTGTTGCAAAAAGCGGCTCGAGCGTCGCTGGCAAAACTCTATCCATTAGGTTGTGTTAGCAAGGAACGAAAAGGTGAAGAGCTTGCTGAAATCGGATCGTTGGTTGAATCAGGCGTTGTAGCACTTAGCGATGCACCGCGCTCGATCGACAATACGGCACTGATGCGACGAGCGTTAGAGTATTGCTCGATGTTTGATCGACCGCTACTTGCTCATCCCGAAGTCATGTCGTTGTCGCGAGGCGGCGTGATGCATGAAGACATGACGCAACTTGTTTTAGGCTTGCCGCCGATGCCGGCGGAAGCCGAGGATTTGGCGACCGCTCGCGATCTACGCTTGGTCGAAGCGACGGGTGGGCGCTTGCACTTGCTGAGTATTTCAACCAGCGGGAGCGTCGATTTGTGCCGCGGAGCCCGCGGACGGCATCTTCCGTTCACCGCAGGAATCTATATTGCCAACGCGCACATGCTCGATGAACAATTAAAATCGTTCGATGCCAACTGCAAGATTAATCCTCCGATGCGATCGGCGTCGCATATCGCCGCATGTTTGGCTGGTTTAGCGGATGGAACGATCGATATTATTTCGAGCGGCCATCGACCTTGTTCGCTCGAAAAGAAAATGCAGGAACTCGATGCCGCCCCGTTCGGAATGGTCTCGTTGGAAACAACCCTCGGGCAAGTCGTGACTCATCTGATTCGACCGGGGGTTCTCGATTGGTCGGCAGCGTTTGCGAAGCTAAGTTTGAATCCAGCAAAATTGCTTGGCATCGACGCTGGATCTCTCGCGCCGGGTAAGCCGGCAGATCTGGTACTCATCGATCCCGATCAAAGCTGGACGGTCGACGCGCCGGCCATGAAAACGAAGGCTTACAATACGCCGCTTCAGGGAACCGAATTGCACGGAATGGTCATCGCCAGTTTTGTCGATGGAGAACGGCGCTACAAAAAGGGCGATTGAAAGCAATGTATTGCCGATTTTTCCGGTGAAATCGGGATGGATTTTCAAGTTCATGGCGGCGGAATCTAGATTCAAGGGCCATTGTCGATTAGGCTAAAAGTTATTCTTGTCATCGATTCCTGCTCTTACGCACACCACGAAAACTCTATGGCCAGCTACCTTTCATTAGAGGAATCCGCCAAACTCCTCGGGATTCCAGCGAACGAACTGATCGAAATGCGATCTCGCGGTGAAATTTTCGGATTTCGAGACGGTACAAGCTGGAAATTTAAAACCGATGAGATCGAACGCGTCCAGCGCGAATTGTCAGGCGATGTCCTGGATGATGCTGCCGGTGGATCGTCGATTTTGATTTCAGAGCGACAAGGTGGTTCCTCTAAAAGCGGTCTTGTCCTTGGCTCGGATGTAAAATCGAAATCCAGTAGTTCGAGCGACTTGGAATTAGATGCCGACTCGCCAGACTTCGAAAGCGACGTGGCGCTGGTTCCCGATCCGAGCAGCGGCAGTGGACTTCGCTTGGTCAATCGAAATGTACCGGTCCCAAGCGAAGGCGACGATGATGTTTTGAAGCTCGACGATGACGATAGCGAAATGGAGATAGATGTCAGCTCACTGTCGCTCGGACTTGGTAGCGATTTGGGACTAGGCAGCGATTTGCAACTTGCAAGCGAAGAGCCTACAAAAAGCGGTAAAAGTGGTGCGGCAAAATCGTCGGGTAACGATTCCGACGTGATGGGTGGCTCTGATGCCAAGCTTCAATCGACATCGAAGGGTGGCTCGCCCGATTTCTTAAGACGATCGGATAGCGATGGTGATATTTCGTTGGGCGATGAGATAAAACTTGCCATGGATGACAACGATGATCTGGTGCTGGGCAGCAATAGCGATATGGCCTTAAACGCTGATAGCGGTATTAACTTGATGGCGCCTTCGGATAGCGGATTGTCGCTCGAAGATGATCCGTTAGATCTTGCAGGCACGGGAATATCCGGACTCGATCTTGGCGGTGCGAGCGGTAGCGACGTTGGCTCGGGAAGCGGCAGCGATATTCCGGCGGGCGGATCAGGTGCTGGATTGAGCGGAATCGATTTTTCTGCGGCCGAAGATTTTCAGCTTTCACCGTCCGACGGAATCGAAGTTGAAGAAGATAGCGGTTCGCAAGTCATTGAAATCGAAGACTCGACTGACCTGGGCGACGGTTTTGGCAATCAAGGATTCGGGTTACCAGAGTCGGAGGGTGGCTTTACAGATGACGGATTAGGAGCCGGTGATTTATCGCCCAACTTGGGAGTTGCGGGAGCGGCTGTCATGCGAGGTTCACCCGAAGTGCCATTCGCATTTTGGCAAGTCTCGGTATTGCTGCTGATCCTTCTCATGCTTGGCTTATCCGGTCTCATGGTAACCGACATTGTCCGAAATATGTGGTCGTGGAACGGCGAGTCCGACGCGAGCATCACGAGCTGGTTCACGAAGATGATCATCAACGCTGCCGGCATGCAGACCTAAAGTCTTGCGTGTTGTACTCGCACTCGATCGAACATTCACCATCGTAAAGGGAACAAACGGCTTCGCCGAAAGCATTTTCTTAAGTTCTGATTGCACGTCCGTCCTCCAATACTACGTCATTCGAAATCATTTTATGAGGAACGATGTCTTTTCCTTAGCCATTTCCGCTTCCCATTCCGTCAATCGATTTTTCAAGTCAGTGAAGACGGTAGGGTTTTGGAAAGACACGTCGCGTCGTTCGCTGATGTCGGATGTCAAGTCGAAGAGCATCTCGACGTTTCCATCTTGCATGTACTTCCAGGAACCATGTCGAAGTGCTTTTTGTTGGCGGCCCGTTCGATCGATTCGCCAACAGAGCGTACGGCTCTGAACCGGTTTCGATTTTGCCACAATCGGAATGAGATCGATACCATCGAAGGGAGCTTCGGCGGCGACGGTTGCACCAGCGATCGAGGCAAACGATGCGCTCAAGTCCATCGTGATGCCGACTTGATGCGTTACTTCGCCCTTAGGGATTTTAGCCGGCCAGCGCATAATACAAGGCACGCGTATTCCGCCTTCCCAAAGCGTTGATTTGTGATGAAAGAGCGGTGAGTTATCCGAATAGCGTTCGCCACCATTGTCACTGCTGACGACAACCAAGGTGTTGTCGGCGATGCCGTGTTTTTCTAACTCGGCAAGCAACATTCCGACGCCTTCGTCGACCTTTTCAACCATCGATGCGTAAATAGCCCGATCGCCGTCATACATATTGGTTTTGGTAACACTCGGTTCTGGTCGCCCTGGCGGCTGATAGGGACAATGAACGGCTAGGTGAGGTACGTAAAGAAAGAATGGTTTATCTGCATTCTTGCGCACAAAGGCAGTGGCTCGCTGATTGATCAGATCGGTAAGGTAGCCGTCGACCTTGACCGGTTCTATGCCTTCGCGAAGAGCATACGTACCGTCGTAGTAAGCGTGATTGTAATAGTCGCAGTGACCAAGCAGTTCGCCAAAGTACTCGTCGAAACCATGCTTGGTCGGATTGAATTCATCTTTATAGCCAAGATGCCATTTGCCAAACGCACCCGTGGTGTAACCGGCAGCCTTGAGTATCTTCGGCAGCGTTGGAACACTGGTCGGCAAGCCCATTGCGTGGATGTCCGATTCTTTTACCCATTCGTCACCGCGACGCCAAAACGAATCCGCCGAAAAACCCATCGCCCATTCAAACCCTACTCGCTGCTGCCATCGCCCGGTGATAAATCCGCATCGAGTGGGTGAACAGACAGGAGCATTCGAATAAAAATCGGTGAATCGAACACCTTCTCGTGCCAATCGATCCATGTGCGGTGTTCGAATATCTTTGGCACCATACGCTCCTGTATCGGCATAACCGAAATCATCGATCAAAATAAAGACAATATTCGGTTTACTCGACGACGAGGTATTCGCCGAATGGAGCTGGCCGATTGCAACCGTGATCAACCAAATCAACGACGCTACGAATCGAATCATGATTTTCCAATGCAAATTAAGAAGTTGAATGCGACCGAATTAGGTTCGTCCGAATTTCTTTTTGCCAAGTCGTGTAAAAAGAAAATCGGTCAAAGAATGATTGAGTGTGGAATTTTCGAGCGACGCGAGACTCTCGGCATACCATCGCGACATCGCTGCATCACTGGACGCAACCGGCATCGAAGGGATCGATGGAAATCGGCTTTGTCGTGAGCCGTAGGCGCTAGCCTCGGGCGTTCGCAAGGAACTAAGGATACCAGAAAGGCTCACGGCAAGTGTCGTTGGCACAATTCTCAAACTAGCCATCTGCGGAGGAGGAGAGGCACCTTCTTCTGCCGAGCCAGCAATCGGGATGATAATGTTGTCGAGCCGGATGGTACTTGAAACTCGAGCCTGAACGAATGAAAGGTCGGTCGTGCCGACGCGTCGACTTTTATCGATATCGCGAGCGTCGGTTATCGGTACCAACTCGCTGGACACCCCCGTTTGAACGGTTGAAAGTTCAGGGGTGCCTACGCGATACGGAGCAAGACCATTCAATTCCCCAGCAGCGTTTCCGATATAAAAGACGAGCGGAGCCCCCAAGCCAGTATTCGCGTTCGATTTCAAAATGACTTGGAGCCAAGTATCTTGAATCGTACTATTGAGCCATTCGATACGCACTCGCGATGGGCTGCCGGGCGTAACATCGATGATCGAGGGAGTTGGAGCATTGGCCCAGGTGCTCGGATTGACGATGCCGGAAACAAGTCCCGTCGGCCGACGGAAAATAAAATCGCTGGTGGACAAAGTGGTCGCTGCCAAATTATTAACGTCGAAGACGAGTCCATTGATACCGCGAGAATAGTTTGTCACGTTAGCGAAGGTCGTTGCCTGAGCAACATTGCTCGATTGCAGCAATTGCTTGCTGGAATTGTCAATCGCCGCTGCCACACCGCCTACCGTTTCGAAATTCGACTCGTTGTAAAAAATATACGATTGTTGAATCGTGGCCAGCGGATTGACGACGGCATACGTTTCGTCGATTATCGGTTCGGTGTTGGGCAAAGCATTTCCGGCGATGTCGGTAATTGTTGGTGAAGCTGCAAAGTTGATTCCAACGCTTGCATTGAGCGATGCAAGATTCCCGCCGGAAATCGTAAGGTTGTAGCTGCTTTGCGTCATTTGTGTCACACTGATCGAAGCGGTGGTACCGGTTACGATGAAGTCATTGGCATCGACACCGAGCACACCTTCGCTGAAGTTCGCAGAAAAAACCAGCATGTCGGCATTGGTTACCTGAGTCAGCGGCAATTTGCGTTTGAACGAAACCGTACTCGGAGCGATCGTGTCGGCATTGATCGCATCGCTAGCGTTCGGTAATAGCCACGCTCCGCGACCCAGGGTCCCGGCGACCAGGACATCGTCGATTCGGCTATAGTCGAGATCAAATATCGCCGCGTGCGGAAGGTTTGCTCCTAGTTGGACCCATACACCCGGAGAGGATGTCATCATGGCAAAGACTCCGTGGTTCGTCCCAACCACGATCGCGTCGGAAATTGCCGAAGGGACATACTTGATCGACCAGAAAACGTTGCCGAGAACAGGCAAGTTTCCTGTTATATTCGACCATGTTGCGCCTATATCGCTGGTGGCGAAAACTTTATTGGAATCGACGATAAAAGCGGATGCCCAATCATCGGGATCGATAGTCAAGTCTCGAATGGTCGATGCGCCAGCAGGCTGAGCACTGGTGAGTGCGGTCGGGCCTGTTCCCGAAGTTCGGACTGAAACGCTATTGAAACTGCCTACCCACAAGACATTGGCATTGTCGATTCCATTCTGCTTGCCGCCATAAGCGATCGCATTTTGATCGACGAATATAGCACCTGCACCGGGAGAAACTTCGAATATCGATTCTCCTTGATCGAACGATTCGTAGGCCGAGTTATTTCCTTGGAGTATCAATCGAGTCGGATTGATGGCGTTCAGTTCGACCGGTGTACGAAATGCTGGAACGAACGCCGAGCCAGAGACTAACGCTAGAGCGGGAAAGGAAGCGGCAATAAGTCCGCCCGAAGCGTTCCAAACAGTGCGTGCAAAGTTTCCGAGGTTTTGGGAACTGCTGTATCGAATCGACTGACCGTTGGATGCAAGCGTAATATTATTGACTGCGACATCCCCACCATCGCCACCTTGCAGGAATTGAAACGTTTGGGAACCCGCCGAAGGTTGATAATGCGTGCCGTTGTCTTGGGTACCGATGAAGAGTGTATCGGACAGGTTATCGTAAGCGACGTCGTGTATCTCGAAAACGCCGATGTTCCCCACCAAGCTAAACCAATCGCCAGTATTGTTACGAGGGTTCGTGCGTTTGTAGATTCCGCCGTCGTCGGTTTCGATTAAATTGCCATTGGCATCGAAGACCATTTCGCGTGAATCGGCATGCGGTGCGCTGCCGCTTGCAGTCCCGCCAGGCAGATCAAAGCCGACAATATTGTGCGTGATATGATCCCATTGCGGCGATGGGGCTACCGTTGGATTCCTCGGGATCGTAGCATTGCCGCGGAAAATCGCAGCGTTGAATGCCACGTCGCCAATCGCGTTTGGCTGTTCCTGTCGATCACCACCGATGTAGACAATATTGTGGTCCGTTGGATCGACGACGATCGAAAAATGAATTCGCCCTTGCGCACCTGTTTCGTCGATATCTTTGGATATCGGATTGGGGGTAACCACCGGAGTCCAGACGCCGCCGGAAACGTAGGCTCCATTCCCAACGCTTCCGTTGAGACTGAATTGAGTCGCGTTGATAACAGTAACAGTAAAAATTCCGTTCGTCGCGGTATTTCCTACGACACCGTTGACGGCAACAAATTGACCGGATGCTAGCCCATGTGTAGTCGATGAAGTGATCATGATTGGCGTAGCGTTGGTGGCGTCCGTAATCGCTACACCATTACCGATCGGAAGGACTGGCACGTCCATCCGCGTCCACGTCGGAGCGGCAGTTGAAGCGTTGTCGCTATAAAAGATTCCACGCGGCTGACCGCTTAATAGAACCGCGACGTACAAGCGTCCGGTCGTCGGATGGATCGCCATTTCGATATTGTTGTTCCTCGGATCGGTGATCAACGCGTTCATTTCGGCATTGAATACCGGGCTCGAAACAGCCGTCCACGTCAAACCAAAATCGTTGGAACGATAGATCGCTTCATCTTCGACAGCCGCATACAGCCGATTGCCTATTGGATCGCTCAAGTCTTCCACGAGATCAAAAACATTATCGTTCACGACGATCCCACCGCTGTTGATCCCGACGAACGTTGCGCCGGCATTGGTACTCCGGAAGATCCCACCGGTATTCGCCGACGAGCTGACGACGATCGTATTGCCGCGCGCCGCGATGCCCGAGATATTTTCACCGCCAACAGTCTGAAGCCCGACACTTCCTGGATTCACCCAAGTCGTGCCGCCATCGGTCGTTCGATAAACCGAACCGCGAGTCCCACCCAAACCACCGAAACTGCTGTACTGGGCTGTGCCGGCCACGAGCGTATTTCTGGTTGCGTCGGTTCTGTCGAATGCTAATGCACCGATGGATAGCGAATCGAGTTGATCGGTCTGAGGTACCCAATTTGGATTGACCGATGTTGCGTTGGTGGTCTTCCATATTCCACCATTAACTCCACCTACAAAGAGCACATCTGGGTTTGTAGGGTGAGCGAGTACCGTATGGATAGCGCCATTGATCTGGTTGTTCGGCTGGACGTTCGTGATCTGACCGTTGACCGTTGGCGAAGGCCCTTGATCCAACCACTTTCCTAAGACCGTAAACTGAATCCGATAGTCTTCGACTTCACCATTGCTAGCAGCACCGCCAGGCGACAAGGGCGTAGTTCCGCTATGGAGTCGAATTCTTGCGTAGGAATTCCCAGGTTGTATCGATGGCGGAATGATAAAGCTAATCGCGGTGTTTCCGGAGATTACTTGAGAAAAAACCCTTTCTCCTGAATCGTTCCAATCGCCATCACGATTGAAATCGACCCATGCGTCTAGATAGGGGTTGGCCAAACTGGCTGTATTCGTGAGCGTAACATTGAAGGCGCCGATACTGCCGATCGAGAACGGGCCATCAAAGTTGACTCCATCTTCATCGTCGCTTACCGACGGAGAAAGGTCGTCACCTGTCGCCAATAAATTGGGAAGCCCATCAGACTCGATATCGGCTAACGCACCGAGATGAAAGCCTGCGACGAGCGTGTGATGCGCGCCACCGTCAGCTAGAAAAGTAGGATAGCTCGACGCAAATCCTGATTGGGCTGCAATGGGTGCGTCGCCAAAATCGTCGGTCGGTGGCGGAGGTGCGCTATTGAGAAGAATTGTATCGATCCGCCATCCGATCTCGTTGGCGAATTCATCCGACCCAAATCGCCAGCGAAGCACCACATTCTGGTTATAGGCGGCATACGGCAAATCGATGACGGTCGTTACGTATCCATTGGAATTACCATTCCAAGCTTGTCGGTTCGCCAAGGGGTTGTTCGAATTGTTGAGCAGTCCGTTATAACGACCGGAAATAAAAACTCCGCCCGCAGTTTCGATATCCGCAAACGAGCCGCCATTCACGGAGATTTCTAAAACGCCGCCATCCCACGAAAATTCGGTATCGTAGTTATTTTGGAAACTGAGACGTCCGTTGGCTTGCGTCAGTACGAAACTGGGTGCCATCAAAATACTGTCGCTCTCCGAACCTGGATTGGCGACGAAGGCGTGATTGGGAGCCGAATCGCTATTTCCGCCGCTTACGGTGATCCAGTTGTTCGTGTTGGTTGTCGACTGAGTCCAACCGACAGGAAGACTTGGCGCAACAACGCTATCGAACGATTCGAACGTTGCCATCATTCGTCGATCTTCCAATGGCTCGAACGATAATCGTCTTATGCGGTTTACAATTTGCCCTGTGCTTTGAGCGCTTACCATCGATTTCCGGGATCGCGCCCGACTGCTGGATTTGCGGACCGACATCGTACTTCACTTCTCTGAAACGAGGATTTCTAAAAAGCCGCGAAAACTTAGGCATTCAGGCTATCTTAATCACCTTGGGCCTGCAATGAAATTCGCGCCAATCGCTCGAAATTTGTGTCATTCGGAATGAACTAGGCTAGACTAGTTTGGACAGCGATTAGCACCGTGAGCAGAACGGTGCTAGCCGCCGGGCGACGTCGAGCTACTGATTTCCAATCGAGGTAATAAATGAAGCGATTTCTGTTTTGCGTTCTAGGGGCTATCGCATTTTTATTCGGCTCCGTTGCTTGGAGCGCGGAAGTTACCGATACCAAGCCGGTCGAAGGGTTGCACGAGCACGTCCCCTCCGTCTTTGTATTGACGCATGCCAAGATCACACTTGAACCTGGGAGAACATTGGACGACGCTTCGATGGTGATTCGCGATGGTGCCATCGTCGCGGTCGGACCGAATATCGAGCCCCCCAACGACGCCAAAGTATACGACCTGACGGGCAAGTCGATTTACCCAGGTCTCATTGATGCATTTGCCGAAACCAACGCTTCGCTTCCAGAGGGTGGTGCAAAGCACTGGAACTCGTTGATCACTCCGCAACTCGATCTCGCGAGTCAATATCGCATCGATTCCTCGGCACAAGAAAAACTTAGGCGTCAAGGCGTCGTAGCGCGACTAGTCGCTCCAAGCAACGGCATCTTGAAGGGGCAGAGTCTCTTGATCGGAACCGCAAGCGAACCAAGCCGACTTGCAATTTTAAAATCGAATGTTGCGCAGCAATTGCGGCTGAGTGTGCCGAGAGGTCGCGGTCGCGATTCGTATCCAAACTCGCCGATGGGGGGCGTTGCGCTAGCAAGGCAAACGTTTCTCGATGCCCAGTGGTACCAACAGGCTTGGAAAACCTATCACGCCAATCGAGGACTACCGCGACCGGAACGCAATGATGCATTGGCAGCATTGGGAGCATCTCTTGATTCTGAGCAGCGATTTATTATCGATAGCTCCAACGAAATCTTTTTGCTGCGTGCCGATGCTTTCGCCCGCGAGTTTTCGTTGAGGGCAATTATCCGTGGTTCCGGCCAAGAATACCAACGACTCGACGCTGTTCAAGCTTCAGGCCGTTCGCTGATCATTCCGGTGAATTTCCCGAAACCTCCCAAGGTTGATTCTCCGGAACTAGCAAGAGCCGTCGAAGTCCGAGAATTAATGCATTGGGATCTTGCGCCCGAGAACCCAGCTCGACTCGACGCTGCCGGCATTCAGTTCGCCTTCGCAGCACATGGACTCGATGATATTGGCGAATTCCTGGCACACGTTCGTATCGCCGTAAAACGTGGGCTTTCCAAGGATAGTGCGCTGCGATCGATGACCGTCAATCCTGCCGAAATGTTCGGCGCAGCCGATCGCTTGGGAAGTCTCGGCGTCGGTAGACCAGCAAGTCTTATAGTTACCGACGGCGATCTGTTTGAAAAGTCAACGCGAATTCTCGAAACTTGGGTCGATGGTCGCCGCTATGAAATCGCCAAGCCGCAACCGGCTGATTTGAGAGGTGAATGGAAGTTTGCCGTCAAGAGAAGCGACAAGTCGACCCTGGATCTGAAAGTGAAAGTGAACGGTAAACCCGACAAACTCAGCGGGATCGTCTTCACGGATTCAGAATCGGGGAAACCAATCGAGATCAAGTTCGATTCGCTTTTGCTCCGCGATCGAATGCTCACGGGTCGATTCACAGGAAAGGCCTTCGATCGACCAGGAATGATTCAATTTTCTGCGGTACTTGAACCTTCCTCTGACGATGAAATCGAATTAGAGGGTTCGATCGTTTGGCCAGACGGCGTTACCGATCGACTTGACGCGACTCGAGTAGCCAAACTTGACTCGATGGGAAAAGCAGAAGTAGCCGAAGGGACTGACAAACCAGAATCCGACGATGCGAAGCCGAAGGCAGCCGCTGAAAGCACTTTTGTAACCGCGGTCAATTATCCGCTGGGTGCCTATGGCCGTACGAGTCCTCCAGTCCAGCCAAAGCATGTGGTGATTAAGAACGCGACGATTTGGACCAGCGGTAAACTTGGGGTTCTCAACGATGCTTCGATCTTGATCACTCATGGCAAGATCAGCTCGATTGGCGCATCGATCGAAATTCCTTCCGACGCCTTGGTGATCGATGCAGAAGGCAAACATCTTTCGCCTGGCATTATCGATTGCCATTCGCACATGGCAACCGATGGCGGCGTTAACGAAGGAACGCAAGCGATCACGGCCGAAGTTCGAATATCCGATTTTATCGACTGCGATGACATCGATATCTATCGGCAGCTTGCCGGCGGCGTCACGACGGTGAATGTGCTCCACGGTTCTGCGAATCCGATCGGCGGGCAAAACCAGGTGCTTCAATTGAAATGGGGAGAACTATTCGATGCCATGCGTTTCTCGAAGGCTCCAGCCGGCGTCAAATTCGCGTTAGGAGAGAACGCCAAACGCAGCAACACTTCCGATGGGCCTTCCGATCGCTATCCGCAGTCGAGAATGGGAGTCGACCAGATCATTCGAGATGCGTTCCATTCAGCCAAGGAATACCAGCAACAATGGGATCGATGGACAAGACTTCATGAAGGACTTCCGCCAAGACGCGATTTAGAATTGGAAGCCTTGGCCCAGGTTTTACGTGGCGAGCGCTGGGTGCATTGCCACAGCTATCGACAAGATGAAATCTTAGCCCTGCTTCGAACCTGTGAAGAATTTGGGATTAAGATCGCAACTTTCCAACATATCCTCGAAGGCTACAAAGTTGCCGATGCGATGGCTCGTCATGGAGCCATGGGCTCGGCCTTCTCGGATTGGTGGGCTTACAAAATGGAAGCCTATGACGCGATTCCTTACAACGGCGTCATCATGCATCGTTCTGGCGTCGTCGTATCATTCAACTCGGACGATCAAGAATTGGCGCGACATCTCAACCATGAAGCGGCCAAGGCCGTCCGGTATGGCAAGCTTGAAGCAGAGGAAGCCTTAAAATTTGTGACGCTCAATCCAGCCCGACAGCTTCGCATCGACGAGTATGTTGGTTCGCTAGAAGTTGGTAAACAAGCAGACATCGTTCTTTGGAGCGGACCGCCGCTGTCGCTGCTCTCGCGATGTGAGCAGACCTGGATCGACGGCCGAAAGTATTTCGATATCCAAGAAGATCTTGAGACTCGCGAATCAGCACATCGCACGCGAACCCAACTTGTACAGAAAGTTTTGACGTCGGGGCAAACACCGAAAAAAGCATCTGAAAGCGAGAAACCTGAGGAAGAGCTTTGGCCTCGCGTCGATATCTATTGCCGATCAAGGAGTGGAGAATGAATATGTCGTTTTGGAAACCTTGGTCGTTGTTCGCTCCGCGAACAAAACTTGAATCTCATAAAATGCACGTTCGTTCAAGAGCTACACGCCACTTTCGCGGAGCGAAAGGCGACCAAAGTGCTGCGTACAGCGCACTGGCCGTCTTGCTGATCGCAATGATCCCGATGGTTGCGTTTGCCAACGATGAAATCCCGGGGGCTCCTCAGAGCAAACCGATCGTACTAGTCGGTGGAACCGTGCATACCGTAAGCGGCGATACGATAGCCGATGGGATGGTTCTCTTTGAAAAAGGGCGTATTACGGGAGTCGGCAAAGGACTTGCGCTCCCGGCGAATGTCCAAAAAATAGAGGTTCAGGGCAAGCATGTTTACCCGTCTTTTCTCGACGCCCATACGCAACTGGGCTTGGTCGAAATTAGTTCCATCCGAGCGACGATCGATTCTCGTGAAGTTGGCTCGTTCAATCCGAACGTGGAAAGCGCGGTCGCTCTCAATCCCGACAGCGAACTTCTTCCTGTCGCGAGGGCCAATGGAATTCTCCTCGCACTCGCAACACCGACGGGTGGCATGATCTCCGGACGTTCGTCCTTAATCCAACTCGATGGATGGACGTTCGAGGAACTGGTTGTTCGCAAAGACATCGGGATGCATATGCGCTGGCCATCCGAGCGTTCATTGTCCAGTGACGATAGCGGTGAAAAATCAAGTTCGACTCCCGAAACGTCCAAACAATCGCTTCACCGATTCTTCGAACAAGCTCGTGCCTATCAACAAGCTCGTGCGGCAGAACCCGAGAAGCACGCCATCGATTTGCGATTCGATGCGATGTTACCTGTTCTAGATAAGAAGCTTCCTGTTATTGTTGAAGCGGATGAACTTCGTCAGATACAAGCTGCTGTAGGATTCGCGTTAGAGCAGCAAATCCGGATTATCATCTATGGAGGTTACGATGCTGCCGATTGCGCGCCGTTGTTGATCGCTCATCAGATTCCAGTAATCATCGGCGGTACGTATCGTTTGCCGATGCGAGAATCCGACGCCTACGATGCATCCTACACGTTGCCTGATCGTTTGCGACGATTGGGAGTCGAATATTGCATTGCCAGCGTCGGAAAATTTGCCGGTACGGGTGTTCGGAATCTGCCGTATCACGTCGCGAATGCTGCGGCGTTCGGCTTGCCGGTGGAGGATGCACTCAAGTCGATTACGTTGTATCCGGCTCAGATCTTGGGCGTTGCCGATCGAGTCGGCTCGTTGGATACGGGCAAAGATGCGACGCTGTTCGTATGCACTGGCGATCCATTGGATGTCGATAGTTCGATCGAAATAGCTTTCGTTCAAGGTCGGCGAATCGAGCTGAACGATCGACACAAACGACTGTGGCAAAAATACGAACAGAAATATCAAGCAACGGGTGGGGCGAAGCGCCGTTAAGCTTTTGTAGCCTAACTCGTCAACGGCTTGTTGATTTAATTGTTTAACAGTCAGCCGTTGGCGTACTTCGAAGGCCAAGAGTACGCCTTCGGCTGACTGTTAAACGCAATCCTTTAGTTGCCGTCCCATTTTCGGCAGATCATCGTCGCATTGTGACCGCCGAAACCAAAGCTGTTGTTCATCGCAAAATGAACTTCGCGTTCCTTTGGTTGGAGCGGTGTATAGTCGAGATCACACTCAGGATCGGGCGTTTCCAAGTTGATGGTCGGTGGAATGACGTTGCGATAGCAACTGAGAATCGAAAGGATCATTTCGATACTTCCGCTTGCACCGAGCGCATGGCCCAGGTGCCCCTTGGTACTGGAGATTGCAACCTTTCGAGCAGCGTCACCAAAGACAGCCTTGACGGCAATCGTCTCGGCTTTGTCGCCCAAGGGAGTGCTGGTTCCATGTGCGTTGATATAGTCGATATCGGATGCGTTGAGCGACGCATCGTGAAGTGCATTGGACATAGCTCGACCTGCGCCACGTCCTTCAGCGTCTGGCGCGGTAATGTGACCGGCATCGCATGATCCGCCGTAGCCGACAATCTCGGCATAGATTCGCGCACCGCGTCGTTTCGCATGTTCGAGTTCTTCAAAGACCAAAACGCCACACCCTTCGCTGAGAACAAAGCCATCGCGATCGGCATCAAAGGGGCGCGAGGCTTTCTCGGGAGCGTCGTTGCGAGTCGAAAGGGCTTTCATGTTGGAGAAGCCGGCGACTCCCATCGACGTGATCGCAGCTTCAGTTCCGCCGGTCAACATCACATCGGCTTCGTCGTAACGAATGGCTTTGAGCGCATCACCCATCGCATTGTTCGAGCTAGCACAGGCCGTCGCGACTGCGAAATTCGGTCCGCGCAATCCGTAAGCAATTCCTACATTGCCACCGGCTGCATTCAGCATCATCTTGGGAATGGTGAACGGGCTGACGCGGTCAGGGCCTTTGCTGAAGAGTCGGAACATTTGTTCTTCGATCTCGTTGAGCCCACCGATACCCGAACCAAGGATGGCACCGCAACGATAACTATCTTCGAGCGAGAAATCGATTCCCGAGTCGCGTACTGCGTACTTGGCGGCATGCATCGCAAAAAGAACAAAACGATCGAGTCGTTTGATCTCTTTCAGGTCGACGCTTTCGCTCGGATCAAAGTCCGCGCAGTCGCCACCGAACTTCACTTTTTGGTGAGTCGTATCAACCACGGTAAGCGGGTGGATTCCGCTGCGACCGGCCAAAATCGACTCCCAGAGAAGCTCGATTTGATTGGCCAGAGGCGTGACGCAGCCAATACCCGTCACGACAACACGGCGTCTCATACTATCTAGCCGCCTTGGTGCTTTTCGATGTAATCAATAGCTTCGCCGACACGCTGAATCTTATCAGCCGCATCTTCCGGAATGCTGATATCGAACTCTTCTTCGAGCTCCATAACCAATTCGACGGTATCGAGCGAGTCAGCTCCAAGATCGTTCACAAAATGTGTCTCTCGTTTAATCTTGTCTTTTTCGACTCCGAGTTGTTCGGCCACGATATCGACGACGCGTTCTTCAACAGTTGCCATAGCAGGGATGACCCCTTTCCAAAAAACCAACAAAAAGTAATTCGATTCAGTCTATCGATACCAAGGTAAGCTATGCGAGCCGACCTATTCTCGATCCAACGGCGTTTTTCGCCGATTCAACGTTATAAGTCCATGTGAAAGCGTTGCAAAGATAGAGGATTTTAGCAAACTCGGTCAAGGCTTGAAGATGACAGAACGAGGGAATTCGTAACTTAACCTGTCATCCCACCATCGACGGTCAGCACTTGACCGGTCACGTAACTGGCAGCGGGACTTGCCAAAAATAGCACACAAGCCGCAACATCGTTCGGTGTTCCAAGCCTGGCAGCCGGGATTTTCGTCTTTACTTCTTTCATTATTTCGTCGCCCAGAATCTTCGTCATTTCGCTTTCGATAAATCCAGGTGCCACGGCATTTACCGTTACTTTCCGCTTTGCAAGTTCCTTGGACAGAGATTTTGTCAGTCCGATCATCCCGGCTTTGGTCGCCGAATAGTTGGTTTGACCAGCGTTTCCGATGATTCCAGAGACGCTCGACATGTTGATAATGCGACCGTAACGCTTTCGCATCATCAGTCGACTTGCAGCTCGACAAAACAAGAAACAGCTTGTTAAATTGGCGGAAATGATCTCATCCCACTGGTCATCTCGCATCACCGGAAGCAAAGTATCGCGAGTGATTCCAGCATTATTGACAAGAATATCAAGCTTTTCGTAGGTCTCCTCGACCTGTGCAAACAATTGTTCGACCGCCGCACGATCGGTTACGTCGCAAGCCATTGCGACCGCCTGACCGCCTGCCGCCGTTATCTTTTCAACGGTTGCCGCAAGTTTTTCCGCATTTCGAGCAACGCAAAGGACTTTTGCACCGTTGCTTCCCAAGCAGATCGCGATCGCCTCGCCAAGGCCTTGCGACGCTCCGGTGACAAGCGCGATTTGTCCGTCGAGCTTTGCGGTCAATCCGATTTCGGACGTTGTCATCATTCCATTCTTTCTGAATTCGGGGCTAGTCGCCTACGATTTCGCAAATAATTTTTCGATCGATACGCTTCAGCGTGCCCGCCAATACTCGACCTGGCCCAACTTCGTAAAAACGCTCGACGCCAAGCGCGATAAGGTTGCGAAGGGTTGCCTCCCAAAGGACCGGCGTCACTACTTGCTTTGCCAAAAGCTCTTGAAACTCGTTCGGTTCGAAATGTGGAGCAGCATCGACATTGGAATAGAGAGCAACGCTCGCCTTTTTCATCGGTACATTTGCCAAAGCGCTCCGAAGTCGTTCCACGGCGGGATTCATGATCGGCGTATGAAAAGCCCCAGCGACCGAAAGCGGCACCACTTTCAGGGCACCTTTTTCCGTTGCGACGCCTTGAGCCGCTGCCACCGACGCTGCGTGCCCGGAAATCGCTGTGTTGCCCGGGCAAAGCAAATTGGCGACCAGCAAGACTTCATCCTTTTGCCGAGCGATATCGCAGACCGACTGAACGTCCTCGACGCTCATACCGAGCACACTCGCCATACCACTCGGCTGCGCTTCGGACGCTGCTTGCATGGCGGCTCCTCGCTCTTGAACCAGTCGAACACCATCTTCAAAACTCAAGACGCCCGCAGCGGCCAGAGCACTGTATTCGCCAAGACTTAGGCCAGCAACGGCCAATACGGAGCCCATCAAATCCGGCTGCTGATCGAGAAGACTTGCAAGAGACGCGACAGAATGAACAAAAAGGGCGGGCTGGCAATGATCCGTCGCGTTGAGGCGATCGTCGGGACCGTTCTGGCAAAGCTCGAACAGGTCATAGCCAAGAACGGCTGAAGCGCGATCGAAATACGACCTGGCAGCCGGAAAACGAGCCAGCAATCCAGCTCCCATTCCGAGCTGCTGAGCCCCTTGACCTGGGAATAGGAGAGCAGTTTTTGACACGGGCAATACTATTCAACCGCAGTTTCAACAACGACCCGGCCCATATAAAAACCACACTTGGGGCATACGGTGTGCGTTGGAACGCTAGCGCTGCAATGCGGGCAATTGGTGATTTGTTTAGGTTTTTTATGGTGATGGGCACGACGCTTACCGGATCGGGAATTGGAGTGACGTCGTTTTGGAACTGCCATGGTATTATCTCAAACTCAAATATCTCGGCTCAAGGCCGCAAAACTAACATTTCGAAGGAGGCAAAAAGTTAAGGGGAAAACGCCAAACTGTCAAGTCTTTCTTTTCGATTCCCGCCTACATCTGCTCTGAAATCGCTCAATTCTCAAATTTAGCGATGCAAACTCCCGAAGCCTGGCCTTGAGGCGAATAGGCCAGGTGTACAAAGGCTTTTCCGGGATCGACAGGTTGCGTTGATAGCTTGATCGGGCATCTCGAATCGGGCTGGGTATAGTTAAGCGTTGGGAAAAGCTCGCCATTAAGCATCGCAAGGCAGCTCGAAACAACTTCCACCGCCGCGCTCCCGGCTCCCAAGCTTCCGAAATAGCTTTTGGCCGCAACGATGGGAGGCGAAAAATCATCGCCGAGCACGTCGCGAACTCCAAGCGATTCAGATATATCCATCGCGACGTCGCCGCGACCTGCCACATGCAGATGCCAGTCGGTGGCTAGCACACTTCGAGCTTTGGAAATGATTCCTCCCAAAACGTTCTTGGTCGCCATTCGAATATGATCGCGACCTGGGGCTGCCCCAACCGCCGACGATCCCGTCGCGATGATTTCACCCAAGATCTTGGCGCCTCGTTTTTGAGCAAATTCTAGCGATTCGAGCACGAATGCAGCCGATCCTTCTCCGAGTACAATTCCATCGCGTCCTGAATCGAAAGGACGACACATCTCACCGGGATTTGCACGATCCTTCGCGATTTGCTCCTGGTTCGTGACATGCAGAAACCGCAGTGGCTCGATTCGGCTTCCGGTTGCCCCGACAACCATGGCGTCGGCCGCTCCGCGACGAATGGCCGCCGTCGCTTCGCCAATCGTCAATGAATTGCTAGCTTCACGCATGGTCAACGAATTGCTTGGACCGCGAAGGTCGTTGAAAATCGCCACATGACTAGCCGGCATATTCGGCAAGTATTTGAGCAGCCAAAGCGGATTTACCTTAGGCATTCCTAGGATTGGCCACTGTTCATGATGGAACACTCGATTCGAATCGTGACATGCTTCGATTCCATCGGCGAACTCTTCGGGGCGTGTCAGAATGTAATCGCAACCGTAAGTAATGCCCGTTCTTTCAGGATCTCGCTGATCGACTCCGAGCCCAGCATGACTCAATGCCAACTGGCACGATGCGACTCCCAACTCGATCTCGCGGCACATCACTTTTTGATTCTTTTTGATCGCTCGCTGAAGGTTCTTTTCGAGCGGGCCAAATTCTTCAATCGCTCCGGAAAAACACTTGGCCTGTCCCCCATTTCGGACCGGAAGAGTATTCGTCGGTAAATCGGAAAACTCCGAAATTCCAGTCTGACCCTGCTTGAATGCCTGCCATAGCGAATCCAAGTCGCGTCCAAGTGGACAGACCACTCCGAGTCCGGTGATGACGACGCGAGTTGGAGATAATGGCATAAAGACTTGAATAATGGCTGATTAGACGGAGGAAACGGCTACTGAATTGTATTAGAGTGATTATGACTGCGAAGCGGGTTAGGAAAAGGACTTAAAAGAGATAAAAGACGAAAAGGACAGAAGGGACGAAAAGGACGAAAAGGACGAAAGGCTGATCGAATCCTTAGCTCCTTTTCGTCCCTTCCAATTTCAACTCCAGCGACTGCCTACCACAAACACCAACCAGGCCGCAAAATAGGCTAAACCTGTCATATAGACAAAGGTAAAAATCGGCCATCGCCAAGTTTGCGTTTCGTGGCGAATTGTCATTAGAGTTGCAGCGCATTGGGCGCAGAGCGCGAAAAATACCATCAACGATATGGCCGTCACCGTGTTAAACACTGGGCGACCATCGGGCCATCGAGAAGCTTGAAGTTGCGACTTGAGTGTACCGCTCTCTTCGTTGACATCGCCCCCCAAAGAATAGATGGTCCCCAGCGTGGCAATGATAACTTCACGGGCAGGAAACGAGGCGATAACTCCGACTCCGATTTTCCAATCCCAACCAACGGCATGAAACGCCGGTTCAAGCACCTTGCCAAATTGCCCAAGATAACTCACTTCAATCAATTCACCCTTGGTCTCATTGAGCTTGCCTTGCAGCACATCGATAGCCGATTCATTTTCAGCGTTGGAAACACCGTCGCTCTCGGTCGCCTGCTCTTTAGCCGCCAAATCAAGCGTCATCGCAATTTCATTTTTGTGATCGCCTGGAAAATAGCCGGCGGCCCAAACCAAGATCGACGTACAAAGGATAAGCGTTCCGGCCCGAGCGATGAATGATCGTACTTGCTCCCATACACGATGCACAACGACTCGCCACGACGGCCAACTGTACTCGGGCAGTTCGAGAACAAAGGGTGTCACTTGGCCGGGAAAAACAAAACACTTGAGAAGCCATGCGATCGGAATCGCAACAACGGCACCTAGCGCGTACATCGAAAGAAACAATAAACCATGCAGCGTGACCCAGCCTCCTAAGTACGCCGTTCCAGGGATGAACGTCGTAATCATCAACGTGTAAACCGGAAGCCGCGCTGAACAGCTCATCAACGGCGCAACCAAGATCGTAACCATTCGATCTCGGCGGTTCTCAATAGTGCGCGTAGCCATAATTCCAGGAACCGCGCAGCCGAACGAAGTCATCAGTGGAAGGAAGGCCTTTCCGTTCAATCCAAGCCGAGTCATCCATTTGTCCATGAGCAATGCGACGCGAGCCATGTAACCACAGTCTTCCAAGACCGCAATCAATACGAAAAAGATTGCGATCTGGGGAATAAAGACCAAAACGCCACCGACGCCAGCAATGACGCCATCGTTCACAAGGCTTCGAAATGCTCCCGGCGGTATGAGACTTTCAACGATCGAGGCCATCCAAGACAAACCATTTTCGATGAGGCTCGATGCGGAATAGTCCCCCATGTCGATAAAGACTAGCTGGAAGACGACGAACATAAGGCAGGCGAAAATGGTCATCCCCCACCATCGGTGCGTTAAGACGCGGTCGATCCGATCGCTCGACGTCACTCGATGATTCTGATCGCGAAGGATCACGCCTTCTGCGATGCTTTGAACCCATGCATAGCGAACGCGAGTCTCAATTGCAGGCACTCGACAATCGTTTTCGGCAAGCCGTTTTCGAGCTGCCTGAAGCTTCGATCGCAAGTCGCCCATTCCCGGCGTCGACGCCCAGCGTTTCTCTCCAAGTCCGCCGCTATCGAGCAGCAAACGTTCAACTGCGTACGTTCGAATCGAGCGACCGCGACTCTGTATCCAATCGGATAGCTCGCGAACTTCGTTCTTAAAAACTTCGGGAAAGAGCACGGCTGGCTTGGAAACAGTCGCGTTGGCGAGGCATGAGCGAATTGCTTCCTTGAGTTCGGAAGTCCCGACTCGTTTGTTCGCCGACGTCGTCACAACCGGCACACCAAGCTTCGCTGATAATGCGGCGACATCGATCGACACGCCGCTCGTCGCGACGCGATCCCACATATTCAGAACCACCATCACAGGGCGTTCTAGCTCGTTGACTTGACTGTAAAGATAAAGGTTGCGTTCGACGTGAGTCGCATCCAGAACGACAACGATACAGTCGATTGGCGAAAGCTCTTTGCTTTCGCCCAGCAGGACATCGACCGAGACCATTTCATCGGCCGATCGTGCCGAAAGACTATAGGTGCCCGGCAGATCGATGACCGTTACTTCGCCTTGACCGTCATCGTACTTGCCAACTTTCTTTTCGACGGTGACCCCTGGAAAGTTCCCGACCCTCGCGTTCATTCCACACAAGGCATTGAAGAGCGAGCTCTTACCGGTATTCGGATTTCCGATTAAGGCAATCGTGATATCGCGATGCGTCATCTTTTCTCGAATCGCTACGCGCGGTAGCCGTCGAGCAACTTGACCCAAACCTGCACGCAATCATTAAAGCGAAAGCTGACGCGACGACCATCGACAGAAATAATGTGAGGTGCATCGCGCCGCAACATCTGGATGGTCGCTCCGGTTCGAATCCCCATTTCCTCGACACGGTGACGGCACGACTCATCGCCATCCAGTTCGACAACTCTAGCCGACTGATTCAATTTAAGGTCTGAAAGCGGAATGAGTCCCACTGCTGGCGATTTCAGTAACATAGGTTAACTATATTGATCGGATAGACGACATAATGAAATTGAGACTTTGTTTCAACAGTGGCATTCTACCGTAGTTTGCTGGTATTAGGGAAGAGTGAAATTTGAAAAAGTCTCCTAGATGTAATGGAAATGTCGAACGACGAGGTAGGAAAGCAGCCGAATAAGACGGATACGTCGACTCCCACGAGGCCCCAAACTGCGGGGCTGGTAAGATACGAAGATTGAGCTGAACTTTTGCGATCAGCGAAGTTTTGCCGCTTGGATATCGCGAAAGCTTGCGAAATATTGCGAAATGCTGCTACCTGAAAATCGAAATCGAGATCAAACTGTACGGCCAGTCTCGCTGTTCATTCCTGGGACCCAACCAGTGCGCAACGCTAAACCAACATTTTATTCGCGATGGGGAATTTTAATCCTCGGGATTACCCTGCTCTTTGTCCCGTTTGCTTTTTACGGCGCGGGCAAAGCGGTACAGAGCAATGTGAACAAGGTTGAAGATTGGCTGCCTAAGTCGTTTGCCGAAACTGCCGAGCTCGAGTGGTTTCGATCTAATTTTCCAACCGATCAATTTGTAATCCTGAGCTGGGACGGTTGTCGACTTGGAACAGATCCTAGTCTTCCCAGTGCCGAGCCCGATGATCCGCGCATTGCCAAGCTCGCATCGATCTTGATGCCGCCCGAGGAAGCATCGGACGACGATATGGATGTCCGCGATGCTCGGAAGTACGTCAAGTCGGTAATGACAGGTCGTCAAATGCTTGACCAGCTCACCGCTTCCCCTTCCAACATTCCGTACGATATAGCCACCCATCGCCTAACCGGTTCGCTGATCGGTCCCGACAAGCGGCAAACATGCGTGGTAGTCAGCCTGACTCCAGACGCATCCAACAGCCTCAAATTGGTCCTCGGACTTGGACACGCAAGACTCTTGCGACCGAATGTTCCGGCCGGTGTGATTCGGCGTGCGATCGCCGAGTGTGGAATTGACGCCGACGCTTTTCACATGGGAGGTCCTCCGGTCGATAATGTCGCAATTGACGAAGAAGGTGAACGAACACTCGTGCGTCTCGCTGGAGCTGCTGGGGCGCTTGGAATCTTCTTGGCTTATTGGTCATTGCGCAGCGTTATCCTTACGGTCGTCGTTTTCTTTTGTGCGCTCGTAAGTGCGGCGGCGTCGCTCGCGGTCATTTGGGCAACTGGGCAAACGGTTGATGCGATCGTGCTCTCGATGCCGTCGCTCGTTTACGTCCTTGCAATCTCAGGGGCGGTACATTTTATTAACTACTACCGAGACGCGGTTCGGGAAGACGGTTTGCATGGCGCGATCGAGCGAGCTGTCGTACATGCCTTCAAGCCGGCATTGCTTTGCAGCATCACGACCGCGATTGGATTGGTCTCGCTCTATGCAAGCGACCTAGTTCCGATTCGAAAGTTTGGCGTCTACTCGGCTTCCGGCGTGATGATCATGCTTGGAGTCCTGTTCTTGTTCCTGCCGACAATTATGCATCTTCTCAATTATGGTCGCCGATGGGTGATCGATAATCCAGAAGATAAACCGGTAAACAAAGAGGAATCGGAAACGGCCGGCGAACGATTTTGGGGTCGATTCGGAGCCTTTGTCGTTCGCAATCACTGGGCCGTCGGTTCGGCATGTTTGGCCGTAACTATTTTCATCAGTTTTGGTCTAACGCGAACTCGGACGAGCATCGACCTGCTCGAGCTTTTCGATTCCAGAGCTCGGATTCTTCAGGATTACCGATGGCTTGAAACGCATCTCGGTCGACTTGTTCCGTTAGAAATTGTCGTGCGATTCAATCGCGATAGCCAAGCCAACGGCCCTCGAACGGCAGAAACCGATAACGAAGAACTATCGCGATTGACGTTTCTTGAGCGGATGGAGACTACCGCGCTCATTCAAGAAACGATTGAAAAGGAATTTGGCGAGAACGAAAAGGGAAAAGGAATTGTCGGACGCAGTCTTTCAGCCGCCAACTTTCTCCCGACCCTCCCTTCGACGGCTGGCGATAGTGTTAGCTTTATCCAGCGCATGGCTTTCAATGAACGGCTCAATTCATCGAGAGATTCGCTGATCGCAAGCGGTTACTTAAAGACCGATGCCCGTGACGATAGCGAACTCTGGCGGATTTCGCTGCGAGTGGCAGCCTTCGAAGGTGTGGATTACGGGCAGTTCGTCCATGAGCTGCGGAACAAGGTCGAGCCACTGATGGCGGCGCATGAATATCGTGTTCAAGTTCTCAGGCAGCTATCCGAATGGCGACCTGAACAGCGCTATAGTGGCGCAAAAGTCTACCTTTGGGATCGCCCCTTCGCCAACCCCGAACTTGGTGATAAAAATCCGGCGGAAGTCTTAGCGATCGAAGCCAAGCACCAAGCGTCGGTAACGGCGTTAGAATCGCTGCTGGTAAAAGCGCGAGTAAAAGTTATTCGGGGCGAGCGCAATCCGGCCTCGATTCCGGTTGTTAGTTTGCAGCAGCTCAATCAGTTGGACGGTGTAATACTATCGGGGAATTTTTCGGAAACCGACAGCACTACCATTCAATGGGCCGTTTCGCATGTGATCGACCTTGAGTCGCATCCTTCGAATAAGCCGACGACGATGTCTGCCTTAGATTCGGAAAATAATGCGTGGCTATCGGCAGTCTATACCGGCGTGGTTCCAATCGTTTATAAGGCTCAAAGAGAGCTACTGAAGAGTTTGATCGAAAGTACGCTTTGGTCGTTCTTGACGATCACGCCGTTGATGATGCTGGTGACAAGAAGCATTCGTGCAGGGGCGCTTGCGATGCTTCCAAACGTAATTCCTGTTCTCTGTATCTTTGGAGCGATGGGCTGGCTCGATATTGCGATCGATATCGGCTCGATGATGTCGGCGAGTATCGCGTTGGGCGTGGCTGTCGACGACACAATTCACTTCCTTTCGTGGTTCCGAGAGGACCTGCTCAAGCTACGCAATCGCCATCAAGCCATTATCGCGGCATACAAACGCTGTGCGGTGCCAACCTTGCAGGCTGCATTGATTTCAGGGATCGGTTTGTCGGTCTTTGCTTTTAGCACGTTCACGCCGACGCAGCGATTCGGATGGCTGATGCTGACGATCTTAATCGCAGGCGTTGTGTCAGAGTTAATCATGCTACCTGCTCTCATCGCCAGCCCGTTTGGCAAAGCCTTTGAGCCACGCAGTGCGCGTCATCATGGATTTTCCCGATGGTGGCTCATCGCTCGCTACGAACTGAGAAAGCGAACCTTGCCAAGTGATTCCGCTTCATCCGAGCGGCGTGCTGCCTGAGGAGCATTGGCAGAAGTTCGATCGCCCTCACCATAAAAACATTCCTTCGACCGCCAACAAAAAAAATCTCGCCGTATTTCTCGGCGAGATTTTTTTTCGACATTTCAGAAACCGCTTCTTCAGACAAGAAGCGATCGAAGCGATAACTAGTTGGCTTCGGTGTCTGCGGATTCGCCACCCTTAAGGTCTTGCTCTGAGAGTGGTCCTGGCGCGACTGGGGCATCCATATTCCCGCTTCCACTACAGCCAACAATTCCCAAACCTAAGAAGCCCAAAAACACGATGACCCATAGCTTTTTCATTTCGAAACCCTTGTGATTCAAGTACATGTGATTCAAGTACACAGCAAAAACGGAAATTTGCGACGCTTGAATGATTACCAAGCATCCGCCGGAGAATCCATTACACTAACAAACGACTAGGTTTGTCAAGCAGTCTATATGCTGCCCGGCTCAAAAATTGAGGTTTCTTTTCTAGTCTTAGTCGTTTCGAGCCATATCTGTCCTTTCTTTCAATCCCGACTAAACTGGTCACGGAAACCGCAAAGTCCATTTCGACGGTTTCCACGACTTATCACTCGCCCACTCAATTGCAAGGATCAACGCACCGTGAATCAAGCGAAACCGTATTGGGTAGGCTTTGACCTCGGCGGCACCAAAATGCTCTGTGTCGTGCTCGATGACCAATTTAAGGTCGTCGCCCGGAACCGAAAGAAAACGAAAGGAATTGAAGGGGCAGCCGCTGGTTTATCGCGAATTTCTGAGCTGATCGAAGAAACGCTTTCCGAAATTGGAGTCTCGCATTCACAGTTGGCTGGCATCGGCGTCGGTTGCCCTGGACCGATCGATTGGGCCAAGGGAATCGTCAGCATGGCTGTTAATCTGGGTTGGCAAAACGTTGAGATAGGAAGTTTTCTTTCGGAACGATTCGATTGCCCGGTTGAAGTGCTCAACGATGTCGATGCTGGAGTCTACGGCGAATATCGATTTGGTGCAGCTATCGGTGCCTACTCTACTGTCGGGATTTTTCCGGGAACAGGAATTGGCGGCGGTTGTGTCTACGATGGGAAGATACTTCGCGGAAGACGATTAACCGTTATGGAAATCGGGCACATGAAAATCAGCTCCTCCTATCGGAGCAGCGGCGTAGCCATGACCGGAACTCTCGAATCCGAAGCGAGTCGACTCAACATTGCATCCGAATGCGCGAAGTTGGCCTATCGCGGTGAAGCTCCATCGCTTTACGAATATGCGGGTACTGACATTTCGAAGATTCGAAGCAAGGCCTTGGCGACGTCGATCAAAAATGGCGATAAGGCCGTCGAATGGGTCGTGCGACAAGCTGCTCAACAAATTGGATACGCCGTCGCTAATATGGTCCACTTGATCGGCCCCGATATCGTCGTTTTAGGCGGCGGGCTTGTCGAAGCGATCCCTGAAATCTACCTCGAGGAAGTCAATCAAGTCGCTCGCAAAAATGTCCTCGAATGCTATTCGGATACTTTTGAAATCCGAACAGCCAAACTTGGTGACGACGCTGGGGCCATGGGTGCGGCCGCGTTCGTCGCATCGTTGGTCGAACCGAATGCAAGCTGATGTACCAACGACGCAAATTTTCTTGTGCGTTCAATTGACACGAAGATCAACGAAGCAGGGCGCGCAACCCTACGCCGCTTATTTTTTCTTCGGGTTGCGAAACAGGTAATCTAAAATACCGGGCCATATCGCACTCAGGCCCGCTAACCACCGAGCTTTGGCGGGAAGAATCAACTCTTTTTTTTTCTGCTCAATTGCGGCGACGATTTTTTCGGCAAGCAATTGTGGCGCGATCGCTTTGAGATTCGTCCCGCCAGCCGGTTTTTTAAGCGATTCCGGCAACTGTCGTTCTTCGACCAGTTCGTCGTAGCGACCGATGGTCGAGCTATCGCGTTGAACCGGTCCTGGGCACACCAATAGGACGTGAATTCCCTTATCGACAAGTTCGGTTCGCAGTTGACGACTCATCGCAACCACCGCGTGCTTTACCATCGAATAGCCTCCCATCCCCGGCTTGGCTACGATTCCGGCCAGCGAAGCGATATGCACTAGGCTTCCGTGGCCTCGCGCCAACGCATCTTCGGTTACTTTGCTGAAATTGAACGATGAAAAGAGGTTGATTCGGAAAAGTTCCTCCAAGTCCGTTTGAGTCAACTGCGTCACGAAACCTCGATCCGATTTTCCTGCTGCAGCGATCGCGACATCCAGCCGTGCCTTACTAAGCCATTGCATCCATTCCGAGGTTCGGATCGCTTGCTCATCGGACAAGTCGACACAAAATGCCAAAATCGTTCCGGTCCCTAACTTTCTAAGTTTGTCTGCCGCCAATGCTGCTCTCGCATGGTCGCGGCCTATTATGGCGACATTTGCCCCCCGTTGCGTGAATTGTTGCGCCAGCACCAACCCAAGACCCGATGTGCCTCCTCCGATACAGACCCATCGATCTTTCCATGTCGAGTCTATTGCCATCGATTGTCCTGTATCTTCTCCTAAGTGCTTTAGGTAAAACGTCTTCTTTGAGACCATCTTACCCTTTTGTCGTCACCTATTGGTTTGCCGTTCCCCATTCAGTCTAGTCTAGTCGAGAATCACTATGACCATCGTGCCGTCTCCGGTTGACCGCAATCGCCTAACAGAAGCTCGTACCAAAATAATTGCGACCGTCGGCCCAGCTTGTGACAGCGAAGCGACGTTGGCCGAACTCGTCAATCATGGCGTCGATATTTTTCGGATCAATGCAGCTCACGGCAAGCAACCGGACTTCGCGAATACGCTCGAAAAGATAAAAAGAGTTCGAATATCAACCGGATTTCCCGTCGGTGTGCTGCTCGATTTGGCTGGCCCTAAAATCCGACTTGGCGCATTGGCCGACGGGCCTCTCGAAGTTCACAAAGGAGACGAGGTCTTCTTCATTCGCGGCGAAACGACGACCGAAAAAAATCAACTTGTCAGTATTTACCCAAAATTGCTTGATGAGCTCGATGTGGGTGAAAAAATCTTGCTGGCCGATGGCTCGATTTGTCTCGAAGCGATCGAAAAAGCCAAGGACAAAGTAAAGTGCCGAGTCCTTATCGGCGGAACGATCCGATCGAAACAAGGCATCAATTTACCTGGAACGAATCTGAGTGTTTCGGCACTTCGTCCAGAAGATATCGAAAATGCGCTCTGGGCGGCCAAAAACGAAATCGATTTTATAAGCGTCTCGTTCGTGCGCACTGCGCAAGACGTCCTGTCGCTGAAGAACCTCTTGGTTTCTATGGATTGTCCGGCGTTGGTCGTGGCGAAAATCGAAAAACGCGAAGCTCTCGAAAACCTCGAAGCGATTGTCGATGCGACGGACGCAGTGATGGTGGCTCGCGGTGACTTGGGCGTCGAGATCGATGTCGCGGATACACCCGTCGCACAAAAACGGATCATTCAAGTTTGCCGCGACAAAGTCAAACCTGTTATTGTGGCCACGCAAATGCTCGAAAGCATGCATCACAACCGGCGTCCCACGCGAGCCGAAGCGAGCGACGTTGCAAATGCCATTCTCGATGGTGCCGATGCTTGCATGCTGAGCGGTGAAACGGCGATCGGTGAATATCCTATCGATGCCGTCGACACGATGAATCGGATTATGCTGTCTACTGAACGAATGCTTAAGGACATCGTTATGCCTGCGAGGGTGAAAGTGGTCGATCGCGTTCACCCGATCACTTCGGCGGTTACGCATAGCGCTGCGCAAATCGCCGAATCGATCGATGCGAAACTCGTCGTCATCGCAACGCACACCGGCGGGACCGCTTGGGTCAAAGCCAAACAACGCAACTACATTCCGACGCTCGGGGTCAGCGATTCGCCGGCCATCCTTCGACGCATGTGCCTGTTCTGGGGAATCATGCCGCTAGGGGTCGAAACACTAGGAACTCCCCAAGCGTTATTCGATGAAGTGAGTCGCTGGGGGTGTGCAACCGGTATTTTGGCACCCGGCGATCGCGTCGTATACGTTACCGGTACCGGACTGCTCAACAATGCTCACAATCTAGTCGTTGTACATCAAGTCCCACCGACACCTTAAGATTAAAAATAGCACCGGTTAATCGCTCTGCAATTCCGGAAAAACAACAGCCACAACGCGAAATCTCGATCGAGAATCGTCCCGATTCTATTGACCCTTTACGCGTTAGCATCAACAATTGCGGTTTCGATTCTACGTTGACCTGCCTAGTCTTTGGAACCAGTATGAGTATTCTTTCTTCGACGAACACATCCGCTTCGCAGAGCTCGACGGCCAGCAAGGATGTCCCTGATCGAGCCGGCCGCTTCGGCGATTTCGGTGGCCGTTACGTTCCCGAAACGTTAACACGCGCTCTCGACGAATTGATCGTCGAATACGCTAAAGCCCAAAGCGACCCTGATTTTCACGCCGAGCTCGATGAATTGCTCCATCGATTCGTCGGTCGTCCGTCGCCGCTTTATCATGCGAAACGGCTAAGTACAAAACTTGGCGGCGGCCAAATTTGGCTCAAGCGAGAAGATTTGAACCATACCGGTGCTCACAAAATCAATAACACGCTCGGTCAAGCTCTGCTGACGATACGGATGGGGAAGAAACGTGTCATCGCGGAAACGGGTGCCGGTCAACATGGAGTCGCAAGTGCCACGGCCTGCGCACATTTTGGACTTCCGTGCGTTGTCTACATGGGGGCAGAAGATGTTCGCCGCCAAAAGCCAAACGTCTTTAGCATGCGACTGATGGGTGCCGAAGTACGACCTGTCGAGTCCGGTTCCAGAACACTTCGCGACGCTGTCAATGAAGCCATGCGAGATTGGATGAGCTCTGTCGAGTCGACTCATTACATTATCGGATCGGTAATTGGTCCGCATCCCTTCCCGATGATCGTCCGCGATTTTCAAAGTGTGATTGGCCGTGAATGCCGCGAGCAATGTTTGACGTCGATCGGACGGTTGCCAGATAAGATCGTCGCATGTGTCGGCGGTGGCAGCAACGCAGCGGGAATGTTTTTTCCGTTCATCGAAGACCAGCAAGTTGAATTAATCGGCGTCGAAGCGGGTGGACGCGGGAACTTGCCTGGCGATCATGCATCGCCGTTGTCGTACGGCTCGCCAGGTGTTCTTCACGGAAGCTATAGCTACGTGATGCAAGACGAAGATGGCCAGACTTCGGATGTTCATAGTATGTCGGCTGGCCTCGACTATCCAGGTGTCGGTCCCGAGCATAGCTACTGGAAAGATACCAACCGAGTTCGCTACACGGCGTGCCGCGACGACGAAGCATTGGCCGCTTTTGATTTCCTGGCCCGCTCCGAAGGTATCCTGTCGGCTTTAGAAACTTGTCACGCCATTGCCGAGGCCGTTGAGATTGCCAAGTCGATGGCCAAAGATCAGCATCTCGTGATCTGCTTGAGCGGTCGCGGCGACAAGGATGCAGCCGAAATCGCGAGACTGCGCGGCGAGGCCTGGTAGTCCCTCTTATTTAGAATCAGCATTTATACTTTATGTCAGCCATCGACGACCTCTTTGTTCAACTTCGCCGCGACGGCAAAAAGGCTTTTCTGCCATTCATCACCGCTGGAGATCCCGATCTTGCGTTTACCGCCAAGTTGCTAACGCGACTCGATCAACTCGGATGCAATATGGCGGAAGTCGGAATCCCATATAGCGATCCGATTGCCGACGGCCCGGTTATCCAAGCGTCGTACACTCGAGCACTCAACAAAAAAATCAAGCTTCACGATATTTTTCGCAAAATAGGTACGGTCTCCCCTAAGCTAAAGATGCCTCTGGTCACCATGGTCAGCTACGCGGTTATCCATCGAGTCGGCCTGTCGACGTTTGTTGACCAAGCGAAAGCCGCTGGATTTGCCGGAGCGATTGTCCCCGACTTATTAGTCGAGGAATGCAGTGAATTGTCGACAATCTGCCGCGAAAAGGATTTTAGTTTGATCCAACTCGTGACGCCGACCACGCCCCCCGAACGCGCTTTGAAAATCGCCGAGCGCTCGACCGGCTTCCTCTACTTTGTTTCTGTCACTGGAATCACTGGCGAGCGAACGGAGTTGCCGGAGGGATTGGTGGAACGTGTCGATTGGCTACGTCAGCGGACGCCACTTCCGATCTGTATCGGTTTCGGAGTCAGTCGACCTGACCATGTACGTTTGCTCGCACCAGTCGCCGATGGACTCATCGTCGGTTCGGCCATTGTGCGACATATGGCGGCGTCTTCCAACGGCCAATTCGAATCCGAATCGGCATTGTCCAATATCGAACAGCTCGTAAAAGAACTGATGTCCGCCTTGTACGTCTCGTAGTTCAATTGCCCTCGCTTGAACAATTCCACTTCCCAACCATTTCAACGAACACGAAAGTTACCGATGACTGCATTCCATTCGAAAAAATTCTGTTTCGTCGTTGTACTGCTTGTCGCTGGAATATTTGGCTGTACTCCAACCGTCCCGCCTGCCGATCCAGCGGTTCGCAGTGCGGTCGGTAACCTTGAAGATCCAGATGCTGTTGAAGCAATCTTCGATGTCCCCGCTATTCGATTGCAACAAAAGAACGATCGCGTAACCAGCGTCGACTATCGACAGTGCGGTGAAGGTTGGGCCAAGAGTTTGGCTTTTATCGCCAATCTCCCTTATGTCGAGACGTTGATCTTGTCGGGTCCGGAAGCGACTGACGAATCGATTGCTCCGTTGGCCGACCATCCTGGTTTACGGATCATTAGCATCGAACAAACTTCGATCACCGATGCCGGAATCGAGATGCTTGCGAATCTTCCCAGCCTCGAAGATATCAACCTTGACCGTTCGAACATTACCGATGCCGCGATGAAAAGTCTCGCGAACACGAAAACGCTGAAACGAATTCGAGCCGCACGCACGAAGCTTTCCGATGCCGGACTGGCTTATCTGAAAGATGCAACCCAATTGGAATTGCTCGACCTCTCCGATTGCCCGCAAATTAGCGATGAAGGATTGGCTTACTTAAAGGGGCTGACTAAACTTCGCAATCTAAGCTTATGGGGCAAGAGCATCACCGATAAAGGACTGGTTCATCTATCCAATTTAAAAGAAATGGCCGCCATTAGCTTCCAGGACTGTGGAATAACCGACTCGGGTTTTGCACCGCTGGCGGGTATGACCAAATTAAAGGAACTTAACCTTTTTCGCACCGGTGTCAGCGATGGTGCTTTAAAGGAATTGGTCGGTGCCAAGAATCTTACCAAAGTCAATCTTCGCGATACACGGATCACCAGCAATGCGCTGATCGAGTATTTGCCGAACTATCCATCGATCGCCGTTTTGGATCTCAGCGAAACTCGTATCAATGATAGTGCGCTGCCAGCCATCGCTAAATTGGAAAAGCTCGTCGACCTCAACCTTTGGCAGACTCGAATCGCCGACGAAGGATTAGCTGCATTGACCGATACGAAACTCAAGCGACTCAACCTTGACGACACTAGCAATGTCGGCGACGCAGGAATGGAGCACGTCGCAAAGATTACTTCCCTAGAATGGCTTCATGTCGGCAAAACAAACATTACCGATGCTGGGCTCGCAAAGCTAGAATCACTCAAAAACCTTACCATACTCATCATCAACAACACCGCGGTCTCCAAAAAGGCCCTCGATGCAATCCAGGAAAAGCTTCCTCGACTCAAGTCGATTGAACGCTAGACGAACGTCAAAAGCGTATCCAAGCACAAAAGTTACCTTAGTGGATACGCGCAGCACGTCGTAAAAGCGGCTGCGGCAACGAGCGAGCGCTCGGTAGCAAAAAGTAGACAGTTAGTGTTTTGAATCCTCACTTCCGCAAAAAATTTAGATAGCTACTCCCGTTTCGGCGCGTTTTTGTTCAAAATAGATCGATCGGGAAAGATAAGCGGATTTCGGACGAAGAGTTCGCAAAAATGCTGGACTTTCGATGACTCGATAGCGTAGGATGAACGTGCTTGAGCAAGGGTGTCAAGATGTCGGATCTATTGTCTCGTTCGTATGTGCAGGCTGGACTAAGCGTTCTGGGTTTACTGGTCGTTTCCTCGATTGCGTATTTTGTGCTGTCAAGGTTGCGCGATTTATCCTCCAACGACCATACACTGTCGGCTGACCTCGCCAAGAATTTCGAAGAAATGCGACGTGAGGGTGACATAGACGACAAGGAATTCCGAAACATACAATCGTTGCTCAAGAAGGAAACAAAGTCTTCCTCGTGATCGCGATCCGGTCGGCCTTCTAACCGGTGAGCGAAAGAAGTCGACTTTGATTCGAAAAACCATCGCATAGCGTTGGCAATCGAGACTTCAGGTTACAACGATTGGGTTGAAGAAATCGTCCGGACGACGGTTTCGAAGACCACCAATGCAAAAAGTGTATTTTCGGCTCGAAAACCGCGGACACGGAAGGCCCGGTTCAAACGTGAGTCTACTTTCCAACGGACGGGAGGTAGCTTGCGAATGACCCATCGAGCATCCGTTCAGCGTGTTCTCATTCATCATTTACCGTCGTCGACAAAGCGATGCGTACCGCAAGGGCGCGACGCCGGTTGTGATTAGAGTAGTTTTAGGAGTCGTTATGCCGCAAGGTAAGGATGTTGTTTCGGGTCGTCGTGGTGGTGCCAGCACGACCAAGAAGAACGCATTTTGTTCGTTCTGTCGCAAGAGCTATCGCGATGTCGGCCCATTGGTCGAAGGTCCGGGCGATGTCTACATTTGCGGTGAATGTATCGAGCTGTGTCAATCGATACTCGATCAAGAGACCAAGCGTCGAGGGCCGACCAAAAAGCTCTTCAACGAGATCCCGTCACCCAGGGATATCGTGAATCATCTCGATCAGTACGTGATAAGCCAAACAGCGACTAAACGCACTTTGGCTGTCGCCGTACACAATCACTACAAACGCTTGACCTCCGATTGGCAAGGTTCGGAAGTCGAAATCGAAAAATCCAATATCCTGCTCTGCGGTCCTACCGGCAGCGGGAAAACGCTCTTGGCTCGCACGCTTGCCAAGATGCTCAATGTTCCATTCGCCATCGGCGATGCGACGACGCTTACCGAAGCTGGTTATGTTGGTGAAGACGTCGAAAACCTCCTTTTGAAACTACTTCATGCCGCCGATTTCGATTTGGAGTCGGCTCAGCGAGGTATCCTTTACATCGACGAAATCGATAAGATCGGCAAGACAAGCCAGAACGTCTCGATCACTCGCGACGTTTCGGGAGAAGGCGTCCAACAAGCTCTCCTCAAGATGCTTGAAGGAACCGTTGCCAACGTCCCACCGCAAGGTGGCCGCAAGCATCCCGAGCAACAGTTTATACAGATGGACACGACCAACATCCTGTTCATTTGCGGCGGTACCTTCGTCGGCGTCGAAGAAATCATCCGAAAGCGTTTAGGCAAAAAGACGCTCGGATTCGGTCAAGCCGGAAGCCATAAGGAGGAAGCCGACACCGCATCGGTGCTCGCACAAGTTACCTCAGACGACATACATGAATTCGGACTCATTCCCGAACTCATCGGTCGTTTGCCAGTCGTAACGTCGCTTGCGCCACTCGACGAAGCCGGACTGATCAAAGTCCTCAGCGAGCCGCGGAACGCCTTGCTTAAGCAATACCAGGCACTGTTTGGGATGGAGAACTGCGAACTCCACTTTACCGAAACCGCCATGAAAGCGATCGCCAAGAAAGCGGCCGTGAAATGCGTCGGAGCCCGTGGACTGCGAGGTATCGTTGAAGAAGCGATGCTCGATATTATGTTCGAGCTACCCGACCAAGAAGAAGGCACGGTCTATACCATCGATGCCGATTCCGTCGATGGATCTCTGCAACATCGCAAGTCCGCCCCAAAACGCAAAGAAAGCGCCTAAGAGGCTAGTAGTCCCGCCTTCAGGCAACCGTCCGTAGTTCTGCCTTCAGGCGGCTGACCAGCCAGCAAACTTAACGAACTATCTAGACCCATAGAACTCAACACCAAAACCCGAAGACGAAAGTCTTCGGGTTTTTTGTTGATCAATTTTCTCGCGATCATCCCCTAAAAATGCTACCATGACCAAGTAGCCCAAGTGCAAAGTCACGATACGGAAACACGACGTCCAATCCCTATGCTTCCAATGCAAATTGTGAATCGAAATCGGAACTGAATTCAAACACGCGTCAAATTCTTATCAAAACAGCGTTGTTCGTAGTTTTCGCGGTTGCGGTTCTAGTCGGAGTATTCCTCTATTGGTTAGCGTTCGACTCGCTAAATCCATTTTCGTAGCACCCTGTGCGCGCGTGCTTTGCATCAAATCAATCACGACGCTCTTACGGTTCCAAGACTCGCACGCGTCAAACGACCTCTCCTCCGATTTGAAACCGCCGGCTTGAGATTCCATCCCGTCGAAGTGCGGCATGATCTTCCTGGACAGATAGGCATCCACGACATCCTGAACACTGTCATCAATATCAAGTAACGGAAGTTTATCGAAGACTGTTAAAGCATCGGATTTATTCGGATAATCACCGTGATTGAGTTCGACAATAGTTGCCAGGCTTGTCACAATCTGGTCGGTTCCCGTTATAGCGGCGTCATACCAACGTCGCGTCCATTCGCGACGAGCCACCATATCGGTTCGGTTCGAACCTCGTAGTAAAAACTGGCAATAGAAGTCTCAACGTAGATTCGGGCCATCGTCGTTTAAAGTCCTCTGAAGGCGGAGGTATTCTGGAGGCCACTGTGAGTATTGCAGAATCCCCGACGCATTTGTCTCGACGCCGTTTCAGCTAGATCACATCATTGCCGTAAAGCACGTCGCATTAGTCAATAAATTCTTGTTTGGGTTCGGGCAGGAAGAGACCGGCGATCAAGGCGACTACTGCGATCGTTGTCGCGACGTAACCGGCGGCTTGGGCAACGTGCATTGGTAAAACGACGCCTGAATCTGATAGCAATGGGGCCACTAGATTGGTCGTTACGAGTGCCATGCTCGTTCCGACCATGCGACCGCCTACATTGGTCGCAAAACTGCCACCTGTTCCTCGAAGGTGCATCGGGAAGACCTTGGGAAGATACTCGCCGAAGTAACTAAACTGTCCGACGGTCAACAAACCGCACAAGGCGTAGGCCCAGAGGAATGTCGATCCGCCCATGCCAAAGAAAACGAAATAGGTCAACGGTATCATCACTAGCAACGGAATTTGGAAAATCTTCAAAAGCACGACACGCTTAATACCCCAGATAATCAGTACCGCCAAAAGTATTCGCCCTATCAAGCCACCCATCTCTTGATGCAACTGAACGGTATCGGCATACTCTTTGATCTCATCATTGTGCGGTTTTTGTTTTGCAAAATTGGTTTTGATGAGTCCCATGACTTCGGCTCGGCTTGGGTCGTCTTCAGCTAACTCATTTAGCTTGGTGTAGAGCGTCTTCGCTTCGACTTGCAACGGCTTCAACTCGATCGCTTGAGTCTTCACGTCAGGTAAACCCGGTGTTACTCGAGCGACGGTTACTTGCAGTGCACCGAAAGCGACTCCGTAAGCACAGGCCGAAAGAATTGCCGTCACGATCGTGACGCGCCGCAATTCTGGAGAAAACAAAGCAGCAAAGCTCGGTCGTTTCAATGTACCGGCAGCTCTACGCTCTTTCCAAACTTGACTCTCTGGAACGAATGGCAAGAGGATCGCGATCGGGATGGCTGGCAAGATTCCGGTCATCAACAAGTAACGCCAAGAATTGGGTAAGGCGGAACCTAAACCGTGCGGCAATCCAAAACTAGGCAGCTTATCGATGTTCGCGCTGATCGCAATGCTACAGGCAGTCACCAGCACGCCACCTAACGACGCAAACATCTGAGTGATGCCCAACCATTTTTCTCTTTCGCGTCGATTGGGAAAAACTTCTGCCAGCCAAGTAATGGCAGCGACAAATTCAATACAGACGCCGATGAACGTCGTGCTACGAAAAAAAACGAACGTTGCTAAGTTCGGTGAGTAGGCTGCGCAAAACGGAGATAGCGAATAGACGAAAATGCTGGCCGCCATAATCGTTTTGCGCCCGAAGCGGTCGACGAGCCAACCTCCCCATAAACCGAAAACGCCGCCGCACAAGGCCGAAATCCACAAAAGTCTTCCGACCCATATCGTAACGAGCGGATGATTGAGTGGGACTTGCAAGAGTTCCGCGATCGCCGGTGCGGCGACCAACGGTGTCATTAGCAATTCATAGGTGTCGAACAAAAAGCCGATGCTGGCGATGATGATGATGAGCCAAGTAACGACCGAGAAGTTTTTCGAACTTTGCATAGTAAATGGCTGATGGCAGGCGGGACGTTGGAGGGGAGTACGAGCAATGCACGTGCTTCGGAAACGACTATCTTACACAGTCGACATAGTATTTGCGCACACCGTCGACTTCTTGTTCGACTAGGCCGTGGATATCGGTATCAAAGCCTGGGAATTTCTTGTTAAATTCGCGAGCAAAGCGAAGGTATTCGACGATTGTTTTGTTAAAACGCTCGCCGGGAATCAGCAGCGGAATTCCTGGCGGATAGGGAGTCAACAAAACCGCCGTCGCTCGCCCTTCAAGCTGATCGATCTCGACGCGATCGACTTCATCGTGTGCCATCATAGCAAAGGCGTCGGACGGTTTCATGGCCGGTTGCATCGGCGAGAGGTACATTTCGGTCGTCACTCGAGCGACGTCGTTGGCTTTGTAGGTGTCGTGCAATTGCTGAGAGAGATCGCGCAGACCAATGCCTTCGTACATCGGATACTGTTGAGAAAACTCGGGCAAGATTTTCCACATCGGCTGGTTCTTGTCGTAGTCGTCTTTGAACTGCTGGAGCGAACTGAGCAGCGTGTTCCAGCGTCCCTTGGTAATTCCGATCGTGAACATGATGAAGAACGAGTAGAGACCGGTCTTTTCGACGATGACGCCATGTTCGACGAGATAGCGAGTCACAATCGAAGCCGGAATGCCGGTCTCCGCGAACTTGCCCGATACATCCAGCCCTGGCGTAACGACCGTGGCCTTGATTGGATCGAGCATATTAAAGTTGGGAGCGAGATTCCCGAATCCATGCCAGTTTTCATCGGCTCGCAAAATCCAATCGTCGCGTTCGCCGATCCCTTCGATGGCCAACGCATCGGGCCCCCATACTTTGAACCACCAATCGTCGCCGTATTCGGCGTCGACTTTTCGCATGGCTCGCCGAAAATCGATCGCTTCCATGATCGACTCTTCAACCAAGGCCGTACCGCCGGGCGGTTCCATCATCGCCGCCGCCACATCGCACGAGGCGATAATAGCGTACTGAGGCGATGTCGAGGTATGCATGAGGTAAGCTTCGTTGAAGGTGTGCCGATCGAGCTTTTTATTGAGTGGCTCTCGAACGAGAATTTGCGAGGCCTGCGAGATTCCGGCGAGCAGTTTGTGGGTCGAATGCGTCGCGAAAATCATCGATTCTTTTGGTTGCTCACGATTGCGACCGATGGCATGCATGTCTTTATAGAAATGATGGAAGGCCGCGTGTGGCAACCAAGCTTCGTCAAAATGAAGCGTTCCGATCTTGCCATCCAACATCTGCTTGAGTTCTTCGACGTTATAAACGATCCCATCGTAGGTGCTCTGAGTAATCGTCAGGATGCGAGGACTACGTTCGGGATGTTTGGCTTGTGCTGCTTTGGCGAACGGATTGGCATCGATCTTCTTCTGGATGTTTTCCATCCGGAATTCGTCTCGGGATATCGGGCCGATAATCCCTAAATTATTTCGAGTCGGCGTGAGAAAAACCGGGACTGCACCGGTCATGATAATGGCATGCAAAACCGATTTGTGGCAGTTGCGATCGACGACGACGATATCTTCGCTAGCGACCGTCGAATGCCAGACGATCTTGTTGGAAGTCGATGTCCCATTCGTAACAAAAAAGCAGTGGTCGGCTCCGAAGATTCTCGCCGCGTTGCGTTCCGAGGCGGCGACCGGACCGGTATGATCGAGCAACTGGCCGAGCTCTTCGACGGCGTTGCAGACGTCGGCCCGAAGCATGTTCTCGCCGAAGAACTGATGGAACATTTGTCCAACCGGACTTTTAAGAAACGCCACGCCGCCGGAGTGACCTGGGCAATGCCAGGAATAGGAACCGTCTGATGCGTAATGAACCATCGCCCGAAAAAACGGTGGAGCTAGGCCATCGGTATAAGCTTTGGCTTCTCGAAGGATGTGTCGTGCGACGAATTCGGGCGTGTCCTCGAACATGTGAATGAAACCGTGCAGCTCCCGCAATATATCGTTGGGGATATGCTGTGACGTTCGAGTCTCACCGTAAAGGAAAATCGGAATATCGGCATTCTTGAAGCGGATTTCACTAATGAACGATCTCAAGTTAGCCAAGGCGGATGCCATCGGCACTTCGGTCGCAAACTCGTCGTCGTCGATCGACAGAATGAATCCGGACGCACGACTCTGCTGCTGAGCGAACTGAGAAAGGTCGCCGTAGTTGGTAAACCCCACGACCTCCTTTCCTTCGCGCTCCATCGCTTCGGCCAGCGCTCGAATGCCAAGGCCAGATGCATTCCCAGAAAGAAAGTCTTCGTCGATGATGACGATCGGGAACTTGAATTTCATGGATGGCTTTCGAAATGGGCGATAAAAACAGCCGCGTCACGGCAATTGCGATGAAGTCGAAAGCTTAATCGTGACCGAAGGAACGATAATCGCAAAGGGGGGAAAGCCTGAATCGCAAACCGCTCTCGAAGGTGAATTCGAGAGCGGCCGGAATTTGAAGGGAAATCGAGCTTTCTGGCGTCCAGGTTGCAATTAAGCCGCGTTGGGCAAGAAAGTTTCCAGTTTCGAAGAGCGGGTAGGACTCTGAAGCTTGGCAACCGCCTTAGCTTCGATCTGCCGGACTCGCTCGCGAGTCACTTTGAAGATGCGCCCGACTTCTTCTAAGGTGTACGAGTAACCATCGGTCAATCCGTAGCGGAGCCGAATGATTTCTCGCTCGCGAAACGTCAATGTCTTCAGCAGCATTTCGATACGGTCCCGCAAAAGACCGTTGCAGGCGTTGCGGATCGGATTGTCATTGCTCGAATCTTCAAGGAACTCGCCGAACGCGTTGTCTTCGCCTTCGCCGACTGGACGATCCAAGGAAATCGGATGACGGCCAATATCCATGACGCGTCGGACTTCGTCGACCGGCAATTCGACTTGCAGCGCGATTTCGTCCATGCTCGGTTCACGCTTGAGTTGTTGCGTCAATGTCTTCTGAACATTGCGAAGGCGACTTAACACATCGATCATGTGAACCGGAATGCGAATCGTTCGAGCTTGATCGGCGATCGCTCGTGTAATGGCTTGTCGAATCCACCACGTCGCGTACGTGGAAAACTTGAAGCCTCGTCGATATTCGTACTTGTCGACCGCTCGCATCAAACCTGTGTTTCCTTCTTGGATAAGATCCAAGAAGCTAAGGCCACGGTTCCGATATTTCTTGGCGATCGAAACCACCAAACGCAAATTCCCGCTCGACAACTGTCGCTTGACCGCTTCGAACTCTCGATAAGCTTTCGTAAAGTCCTGGCATCGTCGACGGAGTGAAGCCGGGCTTTCTTGAAGTGTCAAAATCAAGTGACGATATTCGCTGAGCATTCGACGGAGTTCCATTGGACTGCCATTGCTCGCTTGAAGCTGATCGATTCTATGTCGCAGCCAGTCGATGCGATGCGATTTTTCGGAGAGCAATTTCATCAGCGGAACGACTTTGCGAGAACGCAACGAAAGTTCTTCGACAAGCGTCAAGCATTTCTTGCGGCGACGTTGGTAGTGTTGCATCGCAACCTTTTTGTCACCTTCGGTAATGCTCTTGCTCACGATATGGCGAAAGTCGGAACGATTCTCTTTGATCAACGCATCGAGTGTCTTAAGATTGTAAGGCATGCGTGCTGAAACTTGTTCTTTCGTCAATCGCTCGGTCAGCGAAACTTTAATAGTTCGATCGAATGGGAGGTCCCCTTGATGAACTTTGCGAAGGATTTCAACGGTGTGCCGAAGTGCGAAATCATTGCCGAGGACTGCTCGACGCCATTGCTTGCGAGCAATCTCGATTTTTTTGGCTAAGGATATTTCTTGATCGCGACTGAGCAGCGGGATCTCGCACATCTGGCTGAGATACAATCGAATCGGATCGTTGGTTATTTTGGGGCTGTCACTGCTGCTGGACACTGTCAAGGCCGCAGCTTCCGCGACAACCTCTTCTACTTCGTCGTCCATCATGGCGATGCCCGTCGGGCCGTCGGGGCGATACAACTTGAGGCCTGGGGCCGGCGAATCGACTAATCCAACTCCAAGCTTTTCAAGGGTAACCACCAGGGCATCCAGATTAATCGCATCATTGGCTTCGTCTGGCAGAAACTCATTGACTTGGTCGTACGTCAAAAATCCTTGTTGACGAGCGATTGAAATGAGATGGGTCAATTCGAAACGTTGATTTTCCACAGCAAACTCCTTTTGGTGTGTTATCGAAATCGCGTTCCAAGCGGGTTGGACTCAGATTGCCTGAGACCCTTGGCATGCGTTTTCGACCGGTCGTAAAATAATAAACTATTCTTCCTTTTGCCTCTTTACGAGAGGCTCTATCCTTTCGGGGGTAGCAATCCTTGGCGAGAGCGAGCTTGTGTGATGACTTGTTGTAGTAAGTCTAATTCTTGGTTCGCTTCTAAGCCTTTCGATTCCAATTCCCTTAACAGATGCTGATCCTGCACTAACTGTTCTTGCCGGGCCAAGCGTTCGCATAAAGTATGCAATCGCTGATCCGCATCCAACTTGATGAAGTCCGTCTTCTGTGTCGCCTCCTGTTCAAGTGATACCAGTACATTTTTTAATGAGACATTTTCGGTCGCCGACATGACCGATCCGAAATCGAGCGCATAGCCTTCGAACTCGAGATCGATATAAGTTTGCCAAAGCATTCGCGAGGTTTCGCTTGTCAACGCTGACATGGGGAATCGTTCCAATGCGAATGGAATGAGCTCGGGATGTAAGACCAAGATTTCGAAAAGCTCGCGATCGACAGCCGCCAATTCGTTGAATCGAAAGACCATCGCGACTTCTTCAACCGTCTGGCCTGTTGTGGTTTGTGACGGCAAAGCATTGCTTTGCTGGAACGTACCGACGGCAGCATGCGATTGCTCGAGCCGCTCCGACGATTCGTTGCGAGGTCGAAGTCGCTTGGCAACTTCGCTGCGCAGTGTTTCCAATCGCTGTCGCAGGCTTGGCGTTTCTACTCCGAACTGACGCGACAGTCGCATGAGAATTTGTTCTTGACGCAAACGAGCGGATTCATCGCTCAATAGTTTCGAGCGCGGTGCTTTGGCCAAAAGATCGAGCATCTGTTCGAGTGCGGTGTGCGAACGATGAGTATCGACCAATGGATCGAAACCTTTGCAGACCAACATTAATTTATGTTCGAGAGCGTCGACGGTATTCGCTAATACCGTTTGCATCGCTTCGCTACCGCGTTCCAGTAAGAAATCACATGGGTCCAGCTCGTCGGGCAACGTTGCAATTCGCAAGTCGAGCTGGGCGGCGATGAACAATTCGAGAATTTCATTGGTTCGACGCTGACCAGCCTCGTCACCATCGAGCAACAGAACCACCGAATCGCAATAACGACGCAGCAATTGAATATGATTTTCTCCGAGGGCAGTCCCGCAAACGGCAACGGCGTTGGTGACACCGAATTGATTGGCCATGATCACGTCGGTATACCCTTCCATGACCACTGCTGTTCGAGTTTTATGGATCGTCTCTTTCGCAACGTCGAGTCCATACAACTGTTGATTCTTATGATAGAGTCGCGTTTCATTGCAATTCACGTACTTGGCTTGGTCCGTCGACGCACCTGGCAAGACGCGACCGCCGATCGAGATCGGACGACCTTGCGGATCGCGAATCGGAAACAAAACGCGGCCGCGAAACCGATCGTAGCGCGACCCTTTTTCTGACTTGGCGAGCAAACCAATCGCCTCCAAGACGTCGGCTTTAAGTCCTTTGGCGGCGCCAAGATCACCTAACCAATTCCATTCGTTGGGGGCAAAGCCAATTTGATAGCGTTCGATGCTGCTCGAAGTAATGCCGCGTTCGAGCAGATAGGCTCGAGCCGCTTCGGCTTGTGGATCGTTTTTCAAGAAGAGGTGGTATTGCTGGCAAGCCCATGCCATCGCTTCAAAGAGGGCCTTTTTGTAGTCCGAGCCGATACCGCTTCGTTTGCCCATGCTCGAAGGCGTCAGTGTAATTCCAGATCGTTCAGCGAGCATTTGGAGAGCTTCTGGAAAAGAAATCCGTTCCTTTTCCATTAAGAAGCTGTACACGTCGCCACCTTTGTCACACACCCAGCACTTCCATGTCTGACGGTCTGGCTTGACAATGAAACTTGGACGGCGATCTTCGTGGAATGGGCAAAGCCCGACGAAACTCGCCCCCTGACGACGTAACTGTACGTAACTGCCAATCAGATCGATAATATCGACAGCAGTTCGAATTCGACCTTTGACGTCGTTGTCAATCGAGAAGGACACGGCATCTCCTGAAAGCGAGCTTGAACTTTTTTCCTGGCGTGGCTAATAGCGTTAAAACGCTATGATACCATTTTTAGGTTTGGTCGCAGCTCACTGTGTCACTTCGGTTTGGGTCCGTCCAATCAGTCTTGTGTCCCTCTCTGCGGGAAAGGCTTCCAAGACCGCCGTGTCATCCTTAACACGGGCAAAGAGTATGCGACATCGTCGGGGTTCGTGTCAACATCGATTCTCTAAATAATTTCGACGCGACAAAAAGTCTAGTTTAGTTGGGCATTCCAGCGCTTCGGATCATCGACCCGCTTCGTCGAATTTTTATATCGATCAAAGTTTTCTGTCGATCAAAGTCTCGCCTCTCTAAAACTCTCAACAAGGGGCCATCATGTTCGAGAACCAGCTTCCGTCGGATTTAGCCATTGGAATCTACACAATTTCGAACACGCTTTGGGAACAAGTATCACGTGCCAACGGCACAACGGTAATAAAGACCAGGGTAAGGTGATGTGAGCGAAGCGAACATCGCCGCAACCCTGGGTTACGTTGCGAGCTAAACGTTAGCCACAACGTGGCGGCGCTAATCAATCGATGTCGCGAACCGCTAGTGACGTCCCGTTAGGACTTTGGGTTCATAGGGGCCGCTTACCCAGGGCAGCGCTGGCTTAAAGCCAGCGGAAATGAATAACGTTACAAAATGGAACAAAAACGACTCGATTTTCCACCAGCGAAATTTCATGAAACAGCTATTTGTCACATAGCCTAGGCCATGCATCGCTTTTTGCACATCAATCATGTTCGTTTGTCAGCAACCTTTTTTCACAACGGCCTATTTTGCTCTTATTGGCCGCTCACCGGCCCCGTTTGCCAAAACGGGCCGTTAACAAGCAAGCTTTGCTTGATTTGACCGCTAACCAGCTTTAAGATGACAATCCGTCGACTTATGTGTCGATAATAATGCTTAAGAATACGTTCGGCAGAGAAGAGTGGTGCTTGCAAGTTGCAAACTCGGCCCGATGCTCTGTCTTGTAAATCGGAAAGGCGATTGTGGAATGAATGCGACTGTTGACAAAACGTGTGAAGACTGTGGCCACACGCTCCTCATATGGATCCGCGTACAATAGATCCAGCCGGTTGAAACGCTGAGTTGCTTTCTTGGAAACCATTCATTGGGTATACTGAAATCTTCCGATACCAAAAGACCGCAACGGTTTCCCTTCCAAAATCCTGCCTACGATTCGCTGGTCGATTCCCGTCCGACCTGAATCGCATTGAAAATGCATTATATTTTAGACTTCTACCACACGATGAAAATGTTCGCCGCGTTCGTTTTGTTGGCTACGCATGCTTGCTTGGCTATCGGATCGCAAGATGAAACAATCGTCGCCAATTGGGAGTTCGGTTCTGAAGAAGCGACTGCTTTGAAACCATATGGCGGAGTTCATCGCGATCAGCCTGGTCCTCGCCCGCCCGAGTTTCCCGATTTCGAGCTGCTCAATACGGCCGTGCTTTTCGATGGTCAAGGCTCTCATTACTCGTTCGAAGATCCAGGCCAGAAAAGTCGCTTTGATTTTACCAATGGCGATGCGATAACGCTGGAAGCTTGGGTTAGGGTTGACGATCTCAAGAAAAACGAAAACTTATATGTCATCGGCAAAGGACGCACGGGAGCGGCGAAGTTTAAACCTGACAATCAAAATTGGGCTTTGCGAGTTCGCGAAGTCAATGGGCAAGCTCGAACGAGTTTTCTGTTTGCGACCCCGATCGACCAAAAGGAAACGGCGAAGGATGCGCATTGGCATCGCTGGACCACTTCGAAAGGCTTTGTGCATGATACGGGATGGCATCACATTGCCGTCGCCTATCAGTTTGGCGAACCCGACTCGATTCATGCTTGGATCGACGGCCAGCGCGTCTCGGGTGCGTGGGATATGGGAGGGGCAACGCGAGAAGCTCCGGTGGTCGACAACGACGAAATCTGGATTGCATCGTCGCAAGGTGGCAATGCGGGCAATAGCTTTCGAGGATTGCTCGACTCGATTGCTATACATCGCAAAGTTCTTGACGATGCGACGATCAAAGGGCGATTCCGACGCGATGGATCGGCGGCGAAGAAAATAGAGATGGCCAAGGCGAAGATGCCTGATCTTGGCAAGCTTCCAGACGACAGTGTGCTTTGCATCGTCCATGAAGCGATGCCGGCCCACGAGCGATGGCTGAAAGAAGACGAAGCGTGGCCGCCGGAAAGCGATCGATGGACGAACGATGCGTTCCTCCTTTCCCGACTCCCGCTGCGTTTGGACGACTGGGGGATTCGCGACGCGTGGAACGCGCCTGTTCTATTGCGAATGGCGGCTGACATTCCGATCGAAAATGGTCCGCGTCAGTTTTTACTTCGCGCCCGAGGCTTGAGTCGACTTTGGGTCGATGGCCAATTGGTTGCGAGCACGAAGCCGATCCTAGGTTCTCCTAGCGGTGAAGAACCGGTAAAACCCGTCGCCGAACCACCTCGGCCAGGTCTCAGCGTTCATGGCTTTGGGCAACAAGAAGTACTCGGTGATGCCATCATCAACGGCGACGGAAAATGCCGAGTCGTTCTCGAAACGATTGTTGGCGGAAAAAAATTCCGCCCTGCCCCTGGCGAAATATGTTTGGCAGTCTCGACAATCGACGGGCAGTCGTTTGTCCTATTGGATCCGTTCGGACCTCGGACAGAAGCAAAGCTTTTGACGCGGGCGAATATTGATATCGCGATGCAGTCGATCGAAACTTCGATGGCGAACAGAGACGACCATCGACGACGTACAGCGGCGGAAAGCCAAGATCGTTTTTGGAGCCAGCGTCATGCCTTAGCAAGTCAGTTGGCAAGCGCGAGTCATGACGCATCTCGATCGATCGACGCGTTTATCGCAAGCAAGATCGAGCGCGCGCTAGAAGAGTCGGTTTCGTCCAATCCTGACGAAGCTCAGCATTTTCGCGAGTCAGTCCTTCCGATCCTCAGCGACCATTGTTTTCGCTGTCATGGCGAAAAGGAGAACGGCGGCTTGAAGTTGAACTCGCGGGACGCTTTCTTAAAAGGTGGCGATTCAGAATCGGCTGCCTTTGTTCCGGGTGACGTCGATGCAAGCGAGGCGATTTCTCGCATCCGAAGCGATGATGAAGACGTGCGAATGCCTCCAACGGGTGAGCCGTTAAGTCGCGAACAAATCAAAACGCTGGAAGCTTGGGTTCGCAAGGGCGCGAATTGGACAAGTCCTCAAATTGCGGCCGAGGACGTCGCGCTTCATCCGGTGATTGACGACGCCGCGTTTATTCGACGAATCTCGCTCGATACGATTGGGATCCCGCCAACGGAATCTGAAGTCCGCGAATTTCTGTCGGATCGCTCGCCCGATAAGCGACGAGCTGCCATTGATAGACTGCTCGATGACGATCGCTATGCGGATCATTGGATGAGCTATTGGCAAGACATTCTTGCTGAGAACCCAACGTTGCTAAACGCATCGCTCAATAGTACGGGGCCGTTCCGCTGGTTCTTGTGGGACTCGCTTCGCGATAACAAACCGATCGATCGCTGGGTCACCGAATTAATCATGATGCGAGGCGGAGTGCATGAAGGAGGCAGTGCGGGTTTCGCCTTGGCTGGCGATAACGATGCGCCCTTGGCATCCAAAGGACAAATCTTAGCCAGCGCTTTCTTGGCTGTCGAATTGCAATGCGCGCGTTGTCACGATTCGCCTTATCATTCGACCAAACAAAAGGATCTCTTTTCGCTAGCCGCAATGCTCGGTCGCAAAGCGATGACGGTTCCGAAAACAAGTATGGTGCCAGCCGCTTTCTTTGAAAAGCAATCGCGAGAATCGTTGATCAAAGCAACGTTGAAACCCGACGAGTCGGTCTTAGCCGAATGGCCATTCGCTGAGGTGACAGGAACGGCCAATGATGAAAGCGTCGAGGCACTTGTCGAGAAGCCGAACGACTCGCGCGAAAGATTGGCCGCTCTGATCACTGGGCCGCAGAATAAGCGTTTCGCTAACGTTCTCGCCAATCGAATCTGGCGAAGGTTAATGGGTGCTGGAATCGTCGAGCCCCCTCAGGATTGGGAGGGTAGGCTTCCAAGTCATCCTGAATTGCTCGATTGGATGGCTGAGGAGTTGGTGATTCATCGCTATGACGTTAAACACCTGTTGCGATTGATTTGCAGTTCAGAAGCCTACCAACGTCCGGCTGACGGTTACAATCTCAGCGCCGATCCTGAGATGCGATTCTTCAACGCGCCCGATCGACGGCGGATGACGGCAGAACAGGTTGTCGATTCACTTTATGCTTGTTCAGGAACGTCGATCGAAGTCGAGGAAATGACGTTTGATCCCGACGGTCGACGTGCGACTAGCAATCGATTGTCGTTAGGGCATGTCAAGCGTGCGTGGATGTTTGCGACCCTGAACAACGAACGCGATCGACCGAGTTTGACGCTGCCGCGCGCCCAGGCTATCGACGATGTTCTTCGAGCGTTCGGTTGGTCTGGGGCGAGACAGATGCCAAGAACCGATCGTGAGACTTCCACAAACGTATTGCAACCAGGTGTGCTGGCCAACAGCACGCTTTCTGTTTGGCTGACTTCAGCGTCGGAACACAGTACACTTGCTCAGCTTGCTGTAGACGCAGAGTCGCCAGAAGTGTTAACCGAAACGCTTTTCTTGCGATACCTAGGACGATTTCCGAATGCATCGGAACGCAAAACGTTTGTGGCAGCTTTGGCGACAGGATTCGACAATCGGCTCGTAGCATCTGAAAAGACAACACCTAGCCCATCCTTGCCGGTATTACCGAGAGTTACTTGGTCAAATCATTTGACGCCCGAAGCGACCATAATTCAGAACGAATTAGAACGACGAGCCAGGAATGGCAGCCCCTCCGATCCTCGTATCGAAACTCAATGGCGAGAGATTTACGAAGACGTCACGTGGAGTTTAGTCAATCATCGAGAATTTGTCTGGCTTCCATAATTAGATTGCAAATTTCAACCCTCAACCCTCAACCCTCAACTCCCCATGCAACGACGCGATGCAATACAACTAGCCGCCGGACTCATGGCTGCTGGACAAATTTCGATAACGCAATGGTTGCCTGCCGACGAGCCGACGTCCATTCTGCAAGGCAAGGCAGAACATGTCATTTCGATTTGGCTCGGCGGTGGGATGGGGCAGATCGATTCGTTTGATCCAAAGCGTCGAGGTGACCCAGCAAAAAAAGTAGCCGGCTCGTATTACGAAAGCATCAAGACGGCGGTAAGCGGAGTCGAAGTTTGCGAGCATCTCAAGAATTTGGCACCGTTGATGGATCGCGTCACGGCGGTTCGCACGGTAAATCACGGCGTGATCGATGAACATGCGGCGGCGACGAATTTTATGCATACGGGCCGTCCGATCAGCGGGACGGTAATTTATCCTTCGATCGGTTCGATCGTTTCGCACGAACTGGGTGCAGTAGAGGACGGTGTGCCGCCGTATGTCGTCATCGGCTATCCCAACGTCACGCGTGGTCCTGGTTTCTTAGGTGCCAAGGCAAGCTACCTTTATTTGACCGATACCAGCCAGGGGCCAGCCGGTCTGACTCGCCCAGAACGCGTTACGGAGAAGCGGCAGGTTCGTCGCGAGTCGTTTCTTGGAGCCCTCCATTCGAGCGCACCGGAAACCGATGACCCTCGACTTCTCGACTACGATGACACGATTGCGCAGAGTCTTAAGCTGAGCGGGCCAGCCTTTACACGCAGCTTTCAACTCGACGAAGAAGCGTCGGACCTCAGAAGCAACTACGGCGGCGAATTTGGACAGCGTTGTTTATTAGCTCGGAGGCTTGTAGAACGCGGAGTTCGGTTCATTGAAGTTTCGCATAACCTCAATTTTCTTAATGGATCGGGTTGGGATGTTCATAACGGTGGGATCAAGAATCAACATGAACTGCTCAAGGAACTCGATACGGCCGTGGCGGCGCTGATAATTGATCTAGAAAAGCGACACTTGCTCGATAAAACCTTGATAGTGATCAGTACGGAATTCGGCCGTCCACCCGAATTTGACAGCGGCGGCGGACGCGGGCATCAAGGCAGTGCATTTACGTGTGTACTTGCCGGCGGTGGACTTAAGCACAGCGGGGCATACGGTCAAACAGACGAAATATGCAAACGTATCCAATCGAGCCCAGTGAGCGTTGCGGATTTCTTTGCGACGATGTGCGCTGCCGTGAAAGTCGACTATTCGAAATACCTCTATGACGGCGATCGCCCCGTTCCGATAACCGATAACGGCCAGCCAATTGCCGATTTGTTTGCCTAATGAGGCGTCATCTTCTTTAGCGACTAAAACGTGCGTTGCTACTTCGAAAGAATTGCGACTGAATAATATGCGAAACCTATCTCGATATTTGGGTGTTCTGGGCTTTTGGATCGTGCCGATCATCGGCTTTAGCAACGACTATTTTTTGACGATCAGTGGTGGGTATGACCCCAGCGGCAATCAAGCATCGCTTGAAGCAAATGTTCAGTTCTTTCAACGGGTCATTCGGGAACGCCATCCTGCACCCTCGAAACATTTGATTTATTTCGCCGACGGTTTTGATACTGCCCACGACCTTCAGACGCTTGCACCCAAACGAAAATCCGAGTCGCCAGCGATGGAATTGCTGAATAGCGTTTTCGATCTCGATCGAGATCGTTTTGATTATAGAAACCATCAAGTGCCCGACATACGCGGTGCTTTGAACCCTCCGGATATTCGAAATGGCTTGGAAGAGATTTCCGAGCAGCTTACGGACGGCGATCGGTTGATCATCTATGTGACGGCGCATGGGAGTGCTGCGAAAGGAAACGATCCGTTTAATACTTCAATAACATGTTGGAAAAAACGTCCGCTTAGTATGAAGAGTTTTTCAGAGTGGCTCGAACAAGTCCCGGATGGGGTCCCGGTCGTCATGATCATGGCCCAATGTTACTGCGGTGGATTTGCGAATACGGTCTTCGTAGAAGGGAACCCTGAGAAAGGTTTTACGTCCGGATTGCGAGTCGGATTCTTTGCTCAGCGACACGACTTACCGGCGGCTGGCTGTCGACCGGACGTCGAAAACGATGAAGAATACAGCAGCTATTTCTGGGGCGCCTTTCTTGGCCGTTCTCGAACCGGAAAGCCTGCGAGCAAAGTCGACATCAATGCGGATGGGCGAGTCTCGTTTGCCGAAGCGCATGCCTACGCTGTTATTGCGAGCCAAACGATCGATATCCCGCTGACCACAAGCGATATTTTTTTACGGCAGTATAGCCGAATTGCCGGCTACGATGATGAAGACAATCACGAAGTAAATGAAGACGCGTCGGTTCCAGACCAAGCCAAGCGATTGCTCTATTTCACGGGAACGGTTGAGGAGATCGCTGCCCGTGGAAATGCTGCGCAGCGTTTTATTGTTCTCGAATTGGCAAAACAGCTTGAAATTCCACGGACAACCGATATCACCAAAGTGACATTGATGAGTGAAGCTCAGCATGAACAATTTCGTCAGATACGCCGATTCGGACGTCGAGGTCGCGGTTCGCGACGTCGTGATCTTCTTGGTGAAATCGTTGCAAAGTGGCCAGAATTGGAATCGCCCGATAATTGGTCGACGGTCGAAGTGTTGAAATCCAATCAGAGCGAAGCGTTTCTCGAACAGGTCCGGCAGCTCGATAACTACGAACCGTTTCAGCAAAGTTTGGCTGATCGAAATCAAGCGACCAAGGATCGGACCAACGCAGAACTCAAGGAAGTACAATTTCGCCGACTCATTCATTCGCTGGAAACAATCCTCTATGCTCAAAACTTAAACTGGGTCGCCGACCCCAAAACGATTGACAAGTACCGTGCCATCTTGGCGATCGAATCGACGTCATTGGATCGATGAATTATTTAGATTTTTGACGCGTCTCGGAGAACGTCATCATTGGTTCCGAAGCTCGGCCTGGAAACGAGCGATTCTTCAATTTTTCGGCTCTTCCGCAGAATCTGTGGGGCAAAATTAACTATTTATTGTTACGAATAG
>Ga0163150_10000501_pt1 | contig 73413 bp, 60 predicted proteins | sample OliLakLV19P2IB_FD_148628 | JGI IMG/M metagenome (GOLD analysis project Ga0163150, IMG submission 148628) | Freshwater microbial mat bacterial communities from Lake Vanda, McMurdo Dry Valleys, Antarctica - Oligotrophic Lake LV.19.P2.IB | ecosystem: Environmental > Aquatic > Freshwater > Lake >... | reverse complement strand
GCCGAAGAGGGAGGTAATTTCCGTGCGGGTCGTTTTGTGCGGGGCGGGATCTGGTTGTTTAAGCATCAACCCCTATGCCCACAGCCCCGTCCGCAAGGCGACCCTTTTTTCCACTTCGGAGTTCGGGCTAAACCATCTCCGGGAAAGGCGCGGCTTCGGTCGCGCCTTTCTTTTTTCTCCACCGCTACTCGTAGCTCACGCCGAGAATCTCCAGTTGCTCCTCGCCACCCGGCAGTTTCAATCGCACGGATTGCCCGACGCGCGCGTGGAGCAGCGCCTTGGCGATGGGCGACAGCCAACTCACCCAGTTCTGATCCAGATCGGTCTCATCCACGCCCACGATCCGATAGCTCATCGTCTCCCCGCTGCGCTCGCGCACCCGCACCGTCGCGCCGAAGCGCACCACGTCGTCGGTGATGGCTGGCGGACCGGTGATGACCGCCGTTTGCAACGTGCGCTGAATCTGCAACGCACGCGCCGCCAGCGTCTGTTGCCGGCGCTTCGACGTTTCATCGCTCGCATTGGTCGCCGCGCGCAGAGCCGATTCCTCCGCCGTGAGTTGCTCCAGTTCCTGCCGCAACTGCAACGCTCCGCCCGGTGTGAGCAAGTTTTTCACGCCCGGCGGCAGCGCCGTCGCCGGACGTACCAACGGCGTTTCCGGCGCATCATCCGATTCGCGGGTGAAGGCTTTGCTCATGCGCCAGCATAGGAGCAGCGGACAGCCATGTCCGCTGTTCCTTTTTTCGTTCAACCCTGACTGCGGACATGGCTGTCCGCGACTCCTATCCGGTCAGTCGGTTGTATTCATCCCGAAACCGTGCGCTGCCGAATGGCCACTCCGGCGGAGTCTTCACCAGCCCGGCCTTCACAGGATTGTTCTCAATGTAGTGAACTACCTTGCGGTAATGCGCTTCGTCGCGGATGTAGCGGTCCCAATACTTGTCCTGCCACAACTTGCCACGCCGTCCGATGACACGATTGATGTGCCGCGCGCTGTAGCCCTTCCAACCCTTGAGAAGTTCCACCATCGGCGTCTGCCAAACTTCCACCAGCAGGTGTACGTGATTCGGCATGACCACCCATGCGAGCAACCGATACTGCTGGCCGTCGCCATGCAACCAGTTTTCCTCCACGATGGAAGCCGCGCGCGGGTCTCGCAACTCGCAATTGCCCAGGCCGCGATCCACGTAGTCCTCGATCTTTGCGAAGCGTTGGAGCTTGTTCTTGATGGCCAGCAGCGATTCCCACTCGTGGCGCTGGGCGACCGGCATGGAGTCGGCCAGGCGGTAGTTGATCATCTGCCGCGTGCCCGGCATGTCGAAGTGCGGCAGATAACCACGCGAGTGCCAGCCACGGAAACCGAGCTTGGCTGCATCCTCATCCGGCGGGGCGTGCCACTGCTGCTTCTCGCGAATCAACTCGTGGACACTCCGCTTCATTGCCTCACAGGAGCGCGGACCGCCGAGTCCGCGTGTTGACGGTTCCGGATGGTGCGAATTTGTCTTTCGTTTCCGTCATCATGCGTGTGCGTTTTGTTGCCTGTCGTTGTTATGAACACGCGGACTCGGCGGTCCGCGCTCCGATCACTCCGTCAAAAACGTCGCGTCGTTGCTTTCCAGTTTCAGGCGCTGGGTGAGGTCGGAGGGATTCAGCTTGATGAAGAACGTGTGCGGGCCGGCGGGCAGGTCCATCGTGATCGCGCTGTTGCCGCCGGCGGGCTGGCCGTCAATCCACACCTTCGGGCTGGCGGGGCCGGAGAGTTGCAGGCGCACGGGGCCGGCCTTGCTCGTCACGAAACGGCTCGCGGCCCAGACCACGGTGTCTTTGCCGTCGAGTTCGTTGAGGATATCCGTGCGCGTGACTTCGCCGGAGACCATCGCGAAGACCGGCGTCCAGTCCTTGCCGCGCAAGTCGGACTTTAACAAGTCGTCGGCGTTGGCCGTGCCGACCTTGGCGTTCAAGCGCCAGACGCGCGCCACGTTTTGTTTGGTCGCGTCGTAGGGGCCGGGTTTGCCGAGTTCTTTCAGGAAGGCGTAGAGGTCGAGGCGTTCCTGCGGCGTGATGTAATCAATCAATCCGGCGGGCATCAATGAGCCGCCCATCTTGCGCGTGGCGATGGTGCGCTTGGGCACGGAAACTTCCTTCGCCGTCACGTCGCGGAGGATGACCTGCTCGTTGTCTTCGCGAATCAAATTGCCGCTCACATCCTCGCCGTCCTTGGTCGTGATCTGCACCGAGTTGTAGCCTTCCTTCACGCGCTTGTTCGGCAGCAACACGGACTCGACGATGTAATCCACCACCGGCGTGGACGCGCCGAGGCTGGTCATGTCGGGGCCGACCTTGCCGCCCGCGCCGCCGATGGAATGGCAGAGCACGCAGCCGAGTTGTGGCTGGCGATAAATCTTCTCGCCGTTCACCGCGTTGCCCTTGGTGACTTCGTAGGCGATGGCGTGAATCTCGTCCTGCGTCAGCGCGCCGTTCGGATCGCTGATGCTGCCCGCCTTGTTCAAGGCCATGATGAGATTTGGATCGTTGCGTCCGCCTTCGCGCGCGGCGCGCAAGCCGGCTTTCGCCGCAGCCTCGGGCAACGAGTTGGTCGCCAACGCCTTCGTGATGGCCGCCGACGCACCCTTGCTGGCGATCAACGCGCGCCAAAGCGCGAGCGCGTCGTCCTCTTTCTCCGTGGTGGAAACGACTTCGAGGATTTGCGGCATGGAGCCGTTCAAGTCCGTGGCGGCGAGCGCGGCGGCGGCGGAGCGTTGGATGCCTGCGTCCTTGTCCTTCGCGAGCGAACGCAGCGCGGTGATGGACGCGCGCCCGCCGAGATCGCGCAACCCTTCGATGCTGGCCTGACGCAACGCGACGGGCGTGGCGGCATCGCCCGCGAGCTTGCCAAGCGTGGGCGCGACGCTGGCGAGTTTCCAAGTGCCGGCCAGTTTCGCAGCGGCGGACTGTGTTCCGGTAGGGACGCGTTGCTGCGCGTCCCCATTATTGGGGCCGGGCGGCAGCCCGGCCCTACCATCAACGAGATTCGCCAGCGCGTTCAAATCGCCGCCGGGCTTGGCGTTCCTCAATCGAGCGGCCTCGCCAAGTTGATTCAACGCGCTCACCGTCGCGGCTTCGCTGAAGCCGCCGCTCAACGCCTGGTCGAACAACTGGCGCAACTGCGCGGGGCCGCCGGCCTGGCCGATGAGTTCAATCATTCCGCCGGAGCCGTTGCGCGGGAGCGGCTTGGTCCCGATGACTTTGGCCATCAACGTCGTGGCGAGTTTTGGCTCGATGGCTTTGAGGGCGTACTGCAGTTGTTTCTCGCGCCCTTCGATCTTCCACGCGCCGGATTCGACGGCGGCGGCCCACGGCTCGGCGAGGTCGTTGATGGTCAGCCAGAGCGCGTATTCGAGGAAGCCTTCGACTTGTCCCTTGTCGAGCACGCTCAACGCGAGTTCTGCCGAGCGCGCCGTCGGAATGCGCGCCAGCGCCCGCAACGCTTCGATGCGCACGCGTGGGTGGTCGTCGGTGATGCGCTTCGCGAGCAAGTCGAGGGCGGTCGTAGAATCAATGTGCGCCTTCGCCAGCGTTGGAATTCCCGGCGTTGCTCCAGACCATGTCGCGAGAACGCGAACGGCAGCAGCACGAATCCGAGCGTCTGAGGCTTTGAGCAAGCAACCCAAGAGTTCTCGGGCCTGTGAAATCGGTGCATCCAATGCCTGATACATCCAAAGAGCTTTCACACCCTCGCTCTCCAACTCCTTTGGAACGTCCATTCCGTTATTGTCGGAGGCGCCCTGCTTAACCAGTAAGTCGTTGAACCAAACACGCACGTAATCGGCTGGCTCGTCTTTCGCCATTGTTCGTGCTTTCTCTAAGAACGATTGGCGCGCTTGGATGTGATTGAAACCGTTTGGAGACTTGAGTTCAGTGAGCAAAGCGTAAGGTGGTTTTGAAACGAGTTCAGGCTTCTTCACATCCTTCCCGCCCTTGTAACTCACTCGCCAAATCCGCCCGTGCTCGCGGTCGCGGCGCGGGTCGCGGAAATCCACTTCGCCGTGCTGGATGATCGGATTGCTCCAGTCCGCAATGTAGAGCGCGCCGTCGGGACCAAGCTTCACGTCAATGGGCCGGAACGTGACGTTGGTGCTGCGCAGGAATTCGTGCTGCTTGGTCGTGTAACCCGCGCCTTGCTCCAGAATCTCGAAGCGCACGATGCGGTTCGCGCGGAAGTCGAGCGTCACGGCGTTGCCCTGCCACTCTTTCGGGAAGCGCTCGCTCTTGATCAGTTCCAGCCCGCAGAACTTCGGATACGAACCGGGACTCACGCTGCCGATGATGCGCCGCGCGCCCGCGTAAGTGAGGAACGTCGCCTGCGGAAAGTTCCAGTTGAGTCCCGCGCCGCCCGCGCCGTCGGTTTGAAATTCCTGGCCGAAGTCGTCCCACACATGGCCCCAGCCGTTGACGAGGCCCTTCATCGTTACGCCGAGTTCCATCGTGTCCGGGCGCAGCGCGAGCGTGCCGCCGCTGTTCAGCCGCACCACGCCGTGCGGCGTCTCGATGTGGCTGTGGATGTAAATGGATTGGTTCATGTAGAGCTGGCCGTCCGGTCCCCAGCGCAACGTGTGCAGGATGTGATGCGTATCCTCGGTGCCGAATCCGCTCAACACCACGCGCCGCTGATCCGCGATGCCATCGCCGTCGGTGTCCTTGAAGTGCAGCAGTTCGGTGCTCTGGCCGACGTAGCAGCCGCCGTCGCCCGGCTCGATGCCGGTGGGAATCAACAGGCCGTCGGCGAACACCGTGACCTTGTCCGCTTTGCCGTCGCCGTTGGTGTCTTCGAGGACAAGGATTTTGTCGTCCTGCGCCTGGCCCGGTTCAATCTGCGGATAGAGGGATGAACTGGCGATGAAGAGCCGCCCGCGCGCATCCCAATTCATGGCGATGGGCTTGGCGAGCAGCGGGTTCTCGGCCCAGAGCGTGACTTCGAGATTGGGGTCGGCGAGTTGGAAGGTGGGGTGGGGTTGATCCTTGCGAGGCGTGGCTGGTTTTTCGGGCAGGGGGTTTTGTTTCGGTTTCAGATTTGAAATTGCCGATTTCAGATTCTGCTGTGCCGGCTCACGGCGCAGCTTCGCGATCTTCACTTCCTCCGCTTCAATGAGCGGATCGAATTTCGGAATCTCCTGCGCGTTCTTGCCCTGCTCGTGTTTGCGGAAAAGAAAAAGGTAAGTGCTGTTCTCTGGACGCCAACGATTGAAGAAGAGTTGGTTTTTCGCGATGATGGTTTGGCGGAGAGATTCGTGTGACGTGATGTATTGCCAAGAGTTCGGTTTGCCCGGTTCCTTAGCTCCCCATCCGAGCGCAGGCGCGAGTTGGCTGCCCATTACCATGTACCCATAGCTGCTGAGATGAATTCCATTTTCCGTAATGGACGCGAACGTAAAATCACTTTCCTTCTCGAACTGTTCGTCCTTGAGCACCTCGAATAAGTTCACGAAGTGAATCCCCCGCTTCTCCGCCACGCCCTGAATCGTCTTCGTGTAGCTGGCGAGCATTTCGTTGTGACGCGCCGGATCAGGCAGCGGCGGCGGAAGCTTCTCGTGCCGAATCGGGCTGAGCAGGATGAAGCGCGTCTCCTTGTTCAGCGCCAGGATGCCGTCGATGAGCTTGTGGTAGTCCGCCGTGAACTTCGCCAGACCTTTCTCGCCGTCGAAGGAACTCGCCATGCCGTAGCCGAGCACCACCACCGTGGGCTGCACCTGTTTGACCTGCTCCATGAGCTGGCGGAACATTTCGCCCTCGCCCTTCGCCCAGTCGAAGCTCACGCGCGAGATGCCCACCGGCGTGTCCGCGCTCCAGCCCAGATTGCGGAACGTGACGTTCCGCTCCGGGAACCGCAGCGTCATCATCAGCTCAAGGTAGCCATAATCCTTCTCCCGCTCCATGAGCGTATCGCCGAGGAAGACCACGCGGTCCCCCTCGCGCAGTTCAAAGGGCTTCGTCGGCGCAGCGGCAAAGGCCAGCAGCGGACACAGCGTCGCCAGAAACAAAATGATGCGGTTCATAGTCGTGAGAATTTCAGACGCTGGCGGCGGGCGCAAACATTCACTGCGCGGTGACTTTGAATAAAGTCAAATTGGGGAGAACGCCGGCGATTGTTCCTACTCGTCAGATGGGCCGCGCAGGATTTCGGCGAACAACTCGTAAACGACAGAGCGCTTCTCGGCAAAAACACATCGGGCGACTCGGTGACGACTCTCTGCGTAGAAACGAACGATGAGTCGGTACGGGCCTACGCGCAGGCGTGCGTAACCAGCCAGGTCCGCCTCCAATTGCTTGATGTTCCCCTTCTCCTGCTCCAAACGATGGAGGGCGTCGCGAACCCGCTTTCTGGGTGCCGGTGCCAAGGCGCGAATGAAATCCGCGACTTGCGGATCGAGTTCGATCCTAATCTTCATCGAGGACCGAGAGTGGGAGATATTTTCCCTTGCCGGATTGGTCCCGGCGAATCGCCCGCATTGCCTCGGGGTTCGCGATGATTTCCATTGTCTCGAGCAGTGCTTCCATTCGTTCTCGAGGAACGAGAAAGGCGACCGTTTCGTCATTTTTCTGAAGAGAAACCGTTTGCTTGGTGCGCACCAATTTCGGCAACCGTGCTTGGGCTTCCGCAATGTCGAACGTCGTTTTCACGGTGCTGTTCTACCACGCAGCGGCAGCCGAAGCAAAGGACTCACGCGCGCAATCCTCACCCGGTGTGTCCGCGCTCCAGCCCAGGTTGTCCCGCGCTTGCGGGATGACGTTCCGCTCCGGGAACCGCAGCGTCATCATCAACTCGAGGTAGCCATAATCCTTCTCCCGCTCCATGAGCGTATCACCGAGAAGCACCACGCGGTCGCCCGCGCGCAACTCGAAAGGCTTCGTGGGTGCAGCGGCAGAGAGCGCAAGCGGGGCGAGCAGCGGACACAGCGTCGCGAGAAAAAGGATGATGCGGTTCATAGTTGTGAGGATTTCAGACGAACAGGGCGGAGGCAATCATTCAGCGATCTTCGGAAATTGCCATTGCCTAATGACCCGCGTACAAGTTCAGGCATGGCTGCTGAATTGTCGTATCGCTATCTGACCCGCGTGCCGGGCATCCGCTCCGGGCACACCATCATCGCCGGCACGCGCCTCGGCGTGCATGACGTGGTCGGTCTCATCGTCAACGGTGCGGGCGTGGACGACGTGGTGCGCAGCTTTCCCGAAGTGACCCGCGCGCAAGTGTACGAGTGCCTCGCCTATTACGAAGACCACCGCGAAGGAATCGACTGGCTGGTCGCGGATCAGATGGCCGCCGCGCCGGAGTGAACTTTCTCCTCGATCACGACGTGCCGATTGAACTCGCGCGCCTGTTGAAGCGCGAAGGGCATTCCGTCCACCGGCTGATTGATGTCCTGCCCGTCACCGCCCTCGACCCGGAAGTATCCGCCCACGCCAAGAGGAACGGACTCGTGAGCGTGACTTGCAACCGGAAGGATTTTGTTCCGCTGGCCGAAGCCGAACCGCAACCGGGGTTGATTGTCCGCATCCGCCGCAAGGCCCGGTAATCCGAGTGCGCGCATTTGCTGGAGCTGTTGCGGAGGGCCGGCGAGTCCGGCATCAACGGGAACGTCAATTTTGGTAGTGTATCAGTTTGAAGCTTTCATTCAGGGGGTAAAGGTGGACACCGGCTGAAATCTAAAGGGCCAATTGGCCCACTTGGAAGGCATGTGAACGCAGCCTGTATTCTTTCCAGCAGTTTCCCGCGAATTAAAATCCGCATGTCACTGACGGCTTCCTTCAGGATTGCTTCCATGACCTTGATTTCTTCCGGTGGAACGACCCTGTATGAACCTGCCCTGCTCAAAGTGGATACCCGAATGTCCCCGCCGACGTGTGGCGAATAGTCAATCGCACTCAATATGGCGTAAATGGTGAATGCTATCGCTTCATCACGGAACGGCTCGGGCGAGCTATCGATCAGGGCTTGCTTAAGCACGAAGCGGCTAACATCCCAACCAACCCCAACGGCGTCGTAGCTTTTCTTGCTGACCGTGACGCCATCGAATGAGTCCACTTTAAGCATCACAGGGCCATCCTTGAACAGAAAGCCAACCATAAAGACGCACGCGAGACTGGGATGTTTTTCACGCGGCTCAATGATGCGCTCGAAAAACTCTATTGCCACCGACTCGCTTCCCACCACGGTTTCGGATGCTTCCTTTCTTATCTTTCTGAGAAGGGTTTCCGCACCAGATACGGAACCCGACTCACCAAGGATCGCCTTGGCGTTCTTGAAGGCGATCTCATGGATCTTGTTTGTGTCCATATCCTTCGAGTTCTCGTATGTGGTTTGGCTATCCGCGCCGAACACGATGGAGTCCCTTGCAACGATTCCGACAATGAGCGTCATAAATGGTGGCCGTTTGGTTGGTCGCCATTCAGGACTCCATGCCCCACGTTTCGCAAGGAACTTCGCGCGCTCTACTAGTTTCCGTCTTGCCTCGTAAATCATTGTTGATGATGGTTTTGTTCTCTGTCGAAATAGATTTTCCACATTGACCTGCCCCGGCCTGAATCCTCAGTCTGCCGCCAATGAAGACACTGATTACCGTTCTCGCGCTCGCCGCACTCCTGTTCACCGGCTGCAAAAGTGGATGGATTTCTGCCAAAAAGATGAACCAAGTGCGGATCGGCATGACCCGCGAAGAAACGGCGAAGGTTCTCGGGCAACCCCACAGCACGGAGAACGACGGGAGGACTGAAACGCTGTGGTATCGGGAAGATGAGGGTGGCTGGATTCACCAGCCCTACTACGTGAAGTTTGAAGGCGGCAAGGTTATCTCCTACGGGCGCGGAGAAACACCCATTGGCCGGGGCGGCAATGCCGCGCCCGTGATCATCACGCGATGAGTCGGGCACGCAGGCGGCTACTCCATGAGGTTCACGATCTCCCTGATGCTCCAGACGTGATCGCTGATGCCCGCTTCCATCGCAGGCGTGACGCGCAGCGTTTGGTGAATGCGGGCGAAGTTGTAGTGCATGAAGTAGAGGGCAACCTGATGCTCGTGGTTCTCCAGTTTCTTGCTGAAGGCGTTGGTCAACCGGGTGAAGCGGCGCATGTGCATTCGCATGGAAAGGTTCTGCCGCTCGGCAAATGAGGTGGAGATGTGTTTCTTGTCCGGGACGCCGGTGATGACCGTCTTGCGTGCGCCCATGCACTGCGCGGGCGAGTAACGAACTTGCGCCCCTTCCGGGACGTTGCCGTAAATCTTGATGAGCATCCCGTAATCCACGCACGCGCCGAAAGCATCCTCCACCGCTTGCAAATACGCCTTGTGGCCGTCGCTTGTGAGTTGCACGCGGTGCGAAAGCCGCTCCTTCAAATCGTGGATGAAGTGGTAGGCCGCGCTGCCGTCGCGTGTGCCAATAAACCAGCAAGGAACGAGCTTGGTGTCGGCGTCGATGGCGGTCCAAGTCCAGCAATCCCCCCAGCCGTTTGCCTTCTTCTCCTTGGACGTGTTCTTTTCCTTGGCCCCGATAAACGACCAGACTTCATCAACCTGAATGCGTTTGCAGGTCAGGTTGCGAAGCGTCTTGTCCTGATACTGAGTGCAGGCTAGTCCCGCATCGCAGAGCAGTTTCACGACGGTATTGATCGCCACGTCGGTAAGCCTGGACGTGGCGCGCAGGCTGTTGCCTTCGACAAGACAGTTGAGGATTCGGCAGCGTTGTTCGGTGGATAATCGGTTCATACAAAGCGGGGGAATAGGTTGGCGGGCGGGTGTTCGGTCGGATTGGCCTCCGGCATGACCAACAGCAGGAATGTTTGTTGCTGGATTTTCTGAAGGCCAATCGCCAGCCTTCGGCACACCGGCTGGCTGGACTACCGATTATGAAACTCGAAAACGTCAAACACTTGGAAACCCTTCACGACACAGAGGCTACAAACGAACATCTTAAGAAGGGTTGGAGCCTGCTTCAGACTTATTGCGACTCTCACGGCGCGCACTTCGTCGTTGGCTGGACCGGAGAGGCTGAACCAGTTTATCCAGAAAAAAGAGGGTCATGGACGGACGACTTGAAGCCTACTTTCCCTGAAGATCAGGGAGCGCATTAACCGCATCGAGCACACTGCAAAATGCCCCACCAGATCCATCCGCAGTCCACGATGACATGCTTTCGTGAAATTCAATCACGCCAAGCAGACGGTTGTCGCGTCGTAAACTTCGTATCGCTGTGGTTCTTCAATGAGTTTGAAGCGGTGCGTGAGTTTTGCGCCCGAAGGCAGTTGTGGATTCATGGATGTGTTTGGAAATGAAAAAGCCGCCCGGTTTGGGCGGCTTTAGGGGACGGTGGTTTTGGGCGTTGACGGCGTTTAGCTCAGTCCGCAGCGTGCGGCGGCAAACTCAAAACCACTATGAACGAAAAAGAAATTAAGGAGATCAAGACCATTCTCGAAGACCAGCGCGCGCTTACAGCCTTGATGTTCAGTCAATTTAGCACGCTCAATGCTTGCGTGATGGCATTCATGGCTTCTCATCCAGATGGGAAGAAGCTTCTTGGGCTTTGCAAAGTTTACGCCGACGCGAATCAGGAAACAACCCGTGACCTAGCACTCGCTCTAGGGTTATCAACGACTGTTCAAAGTTTCTTTGATGGAACTCTACCAGACCTTCCATCAGACGCCGCTCCTGAGGCGTGATTTCAGGATGAGGTTTGGTTTTCACCGACTGGCCCGTGCTTGTGGTGGGTTTACCTTCACCAGCTTCCCGCCCGTGACCGTCTCGACGACGGCCAGCGCACGCTGACTCCGATCTGGCTTGGCTGCTCTTTTCTTTGGCATGGCGGAACCATGCCCGGAAAAGCCCGCGACCGCGAGGCGGAATCCGGGATTCGGATTTCAAACTGATACACTACCTCAATTTTGCCTGACTACCTCGCCTCCGTGTATCTGGCGAGTCTCGCGGCTGCCGGATTGTGACGCGTCGGATCAGGCAGCGGCGGCGGCAGCTTCTCGTGCCGAATCGGGCTGAGCAGGATGAAGCGCGTCTGCGGGTTCAGCGCGAGGATGCCGTCGATGAGCTTGTGGTAGTCCGCCGTGAACTTCGCCCGGTCCGCCGCGCCGTCGAACGAACTCGCCATGCCGTAGCCGGGCACCACCACCGTGGGCGGCACCTGTTTGATCTGGCTCGAAAGGCCGCCTCGTACTCCGCCGGCCTCGAGTGGTGTTTCTGTAACGCGGTTTCGTGGTTTCCCCGGCCCGGTTCAGAAAAATTCTCGGCCCGCTCACGTTGACGGCGCGGCTAACGATGCTAACTTCGACGACATGAGCGCCAGCAAAACGAAATCAGACCTGTTCAGCCCCATCACCGTTCAGGCTTCCGAAAGCGTCCACCTCCTTTCCCCGACCTCCTTCCGCATCCGCAAAAACGGCCTCGAGTTCAAGACCTCGACCGAAGTGGCGTTGTGGACGGAGATGACCGTGGATTTGCAACTGCCCGGCACCAAGTCCTTCACCTGCGGCGGTGTGGTCGTGGCCTCGCGCGGCAACCGCCACGCGGGCTACGATGTCTCGCTGGTCTTCACCAGCATCTCCGATCAGGCCCAGCAGCGGCTCAATGATTTTTCTTCTATCGCCGCCATCTCGCTGCGTGCTTAGACTCGCCGCATGGAAGTGTTTACGCGGATCCTGAAGGCGGCCGTTGACGCGCACGCCTCGGACATTCACATCAAAGTTGGCGGTCCGATCATCCTGCGCATCAGCCGCCAGTTGATCGCCATCGAGGCCCCTACGCCGACGGTGGAATGGATGGACAAGGTCATCACGCATCTGGTGCCTCACCACATAAAGGCGCAATTCGATGTGAAGCGGGAGGCGGACTTCTCCTACCTCGTCCCCGGCATCGGACGGTTCCGCACCAATGTATTTCAGCAACGCGGCGAAATGGCCATTGCCATGCGCTACGTGAAGTCGCAAGTGCCGGATTTCGAGCATCTGGGTCTGCCGCCCATTTTGCGGGAATTGTCCGAGTCGCCGCGCGGCATCGTCCTGCTGGCCGGCACCACTGGCTCCGGCAAGTCCACCTCGCTCGCGGCGATGATCGAGCACATCAACGGCAACTATCGCAAACACATCGTCACCCTCGAAGACCCCATCGAGTATGTTTTCGAGGACAACCAGTCCGTCATTGAGCAGCGGGAAGTCGGCCTGGATACGGAAAGCTTTTACACCGGGCTGCGCTCTGCGCTGCGCCAGGATCCGGACGTCGTGATGATCGGTGAAATGCGAGACGCGATTACTTTCGCCTCGGCCATGAACTCCGCCGACACGGGCCAGATGGTCCTCTCGACGGTTCACACCACCAACGCGTCGCAGTCCATCACGCGCATCCTCGACTACTTCAAGGCCGACGAGCGCGAGCAGGTGCGCCGCCAGCTTTCCGTCACCCTCAAGGCTGTTATCTGCCAGCGCATGGTGCCCACGCTGGATGGCAAGGTGACGCCCGCGTGCGAGATCATGCTCAACACGCCTATCGTCCGCAAACTCATCGAGGAAAACCGGCTCGACAAACTGTCCGTGGCGGTGGAGACGGGCGTCGATGACGGGATGCAGGACTTCAACAAGGCGGTGCTGGATCTCTTCAACGCGGGCCGCATCTCCAAGGAAGAAGCCATGCTCAAGGCCACCAACCCCGCCGCGCTGGAGATGAACCTCAAAGGCATCTTCCTCACCCAGGGCAGCCGAATTCTGGGCTGATCTCCGGCGGTCTCAGCGGGAGAAAAGTTGGAGTTCCTCACGCAGGCGTTCCACCGGCAGTCCCACTACGTTCGAGAGCGAGCCTTCGAACTTCGCGACGATTTCATCGCCGTGTTCCTGGATGGCGTATGCACCCGCCTTGTCGAGCGGGTTGATCCGCGCGAGATACGCCGCGATTTCCTCCGCGCGCAACGGCTTGAACTTCACGCGCGTGGTCACAGAAAAAAGTTTCTGCCGGTGATGGCGCAAATGGATGAGGCATACGCCCGTGATGACCAGATGCTCGCGGCCTTCCAAATCAGCGAGCATCGCGTGAGCATTGGCGAGGTCGCGAGGCTTGCCGAAGATGCGGCGGCCCAGCACGACTTCCGTATCCGCGCCGATGACGAGCGCGTCGGGAAATTTCTTCGCGATGACGCGGGCCTTGCGATAGGCGTTCAGCAGTCCGGCCTCCGCGGGTGAGAGGTGTTCGGGCTGAAATTCCTCGGCGTGACCGGGAAGCACCTGAAACTCCGCGACGATCTCGCGCAGCAGTTCCGCGCGGCGCGGCGAGGCAGAGGCGAGAATGACGGGCGGGAGTTTCATTCAGGGTGCCGCCAGCGTCCCGCTGGCCGGTCCGCCCACAAAATGCTGGCGGCATGTTGCGAGCGCAGCGCGGAATTTCTCCAACTGGTCAACGAAAGCATTTTCGCCCAACACCGGTTGCGCGCCGGTTGTAGGGATTGTTTCCCCGAGATCAATCCACGACTTGCACCCGCCGTATTCCGCGCGCATCGGCATTTCGACGGGCTGCGGCAGGCGGAAGACGCGCACGGCCATCGCGTAGATGCTCTTGGTCTTCCCCCAGTCGAAACGCTCGCGCACCACTTCCTCGCGCCAGACGTGCTGACCTTCGAGCCGTTGCGCGTCCTCTAGCGAGTCGAGAAATTTCCAGTCCACCACCTCGGCAAAGTATTCCAGCCGCAACGCATCGGCGGACAGGCCGGGCGCAATTACATCGTAGCGTCGTTGCGCTGTGGGCAGCACCGACTCGCGCTGCTGATGAAACAGCGTGGGAAAAAGCAGGAACCGTTCGTGCTCGATTTGAAATCCGCCGTGGCTCTCGCTGATGCCGCCCTTGCGCAGAATGATGATTTGCTCGCCGCCGCCCAGCGCGTCCACGATTACGGCCCATTCTTTGAAGGCGATTTGCACAAGGGCAGGGTAGGGAACGGCAGGCGGAATGGCAACGGAAGGGGAAGGGGAAAAAGTAATCAGTGAGTCAGTCATCAGTAACTCAGTCACCGGCCGCGATCGGCGCGCTGTCTTGCTGATAACTGACTTGCTGATTACTTTTCTCGCGCCGTGACGCGGGCTTGCCTCGCTTCGCGTCGCCCGCGTAGGCTCCGCGCCAATCACCTATGCACAAAGCCATTCGCTTCAAACTGTTTCTGATGATGGTCCTCCAGTTTTTCATCTGGGGCGCGTGGCTCCCGTTGATTTTCGGCTACCTGCCCAGTCTCGGTTTCACACCGGGCCAGCAGGCCTGGATTCTCAATGCCTTCCCCATCGCCGCCATCGTCGGCATGTTTTTCAGCAACCAGTTTGCGGACAGAAATTTTGCGGCGGAAAAGTTTCTCGCCTTCAGTCATGTAGTCGGCGGACTGGCCATCTTGGGCTGCGGCTTTACGAAAGAGTTCTGGCCGTTCTTCGGCCTGATGTTCATCCACTGCCTCCTCTACGTGCCGACGATTTCGATCACCAACTCCATTGCCTTCGCGGCGATGAAGGACGCGCAGCAGGAGTTCGGCATCATTCGCATGGGAGGAACCATCGGCTGGATTCTCGCAGCGTGGCCGTTCACGTTCATCTTTGTGGATTGGGCGGCGGTGAAGGCCGTCAACCCGGCGGGCTTCGTGGACTGGATCAGCGCGGCGCTCTCGCATCCGCTCACGGGTGACGTGGCGAAAGCGGCCACGCGCTGGACCTTCGTGGTCGCGGGCATTGCGTCGCTCGTCCTCGCGGCGTTCAGCCTCACGCTGCCGCACACGCCGGCGAAAAAATCTTCCGGTGGCGCGGGCCAAAGCCTGGCCTGGCTCGAAGCGGCCAAGCTGCTGAAACATCCGTTCGTGCTCGTGCTCTGGATCGTGACGTTCGTGGATTCGTTCGTCCACAACGCCTACTTCAACTGGACCGGCTCCTTCCTCGGCGCGAGCACGGCGGCCGGCGGCGTGGGCATCGCGAGCAACTGGATCATGCCGGTGATGAGCATCGGCCAGATCGCGGAAATCCTCACCATGTTCGTGCTCGGCGCCACGCTCAAGAAGTTCGGCTGGCGCACCACGATGATCGTCGGAATTCTCGGCCACGCCGGGCGCTTCGCGGTCTATGCGTTTCTCCCGCAGCACAAGGAACTGATCATCCTCGTGCAGATTCTCCACGGCATCTGCTACGCGTTCTTCTTCGCCACGGTTTATATTTTCGTGGACGAACATTTTCCCAAGGACGTGCGCTCCAGCGCGCAGGGTTTGTTCAACGTGATGATTCTCGGCGCGGGCGCGCTGGTGGCGAACACCCTCTGCCCGTTCCTGATTCAAACGACCTTCACGCAGAACGGCGTCACGGATTTCAGGGGGCTGTTCCTCGTGCCGCTGGCCTGCTCCACGGTGGCGGCGGTGGCGCTCGCGCTGTTTTTCCACCCGCCCAAGCGCAAGGAAAGTGCTGCGAGTGGAATGGCAACGGCTCCGCATTGAGTGGCCGCTCCGTGGGTGCAAGGTGTGCCGGGAGAATTGCCAAGCGTCCGCCGCCCGCCTAGACTCGCCCCATGAACCGTTTGCTGTGTCTGCTTGCCTGCGTTGTCTTCGCGTGCGCCGTCGCGCGCGCGCAAGGGCCGGACGAGCAGTACGTGCGCATCTACCAGTCGATTCAGGAGGCCGACCGCCTGAACGACATGGGCGATCAACGCAGCGCGGCGGTGAAATATGTCGAGGCGCAGCAGGGCCTCACCCGCTTCCGCACTCTCTATCCCGGCTGGAATGATCGCGTGATCAATTACCGCCTCAATTACGTCGCCACCAAGCTCGCGCCCATCACCGCCGCGCTCGCTGCCAAGAGTCAGCCCGTGCCCGCCGCGACGAATACCGTGCCTGCGCCCGGGGAAATTGTCGCGCGGCCCATGACCAATCCGCCCACCACCGCGTTGCCGATGTCGGCGGAGTTTGATCAAGTGCGCGAGTTGCAGGCGGAGAACGAGCGGCTCAAACAGGACAACAAAACCCTGGGCTTAAAATTGAAGGAAGCTCTTTCCGCGCAGCCTGCGATGGTCGATCCGCGCGAACTGGCGAAGGCAGAGGAACGCATCCGCTCGCTGCTCAAGGAGAACGAATTGATCAAGGCCCAGGTCGCGGCGCAGAAGACCACGCCGACCACGCCCGCCACGCCGCCCGCCGATCTCACGGCCAGGTTGAACGAGCAGAACGACACCATCCTTGCGCTGCGCACCGAGAACGACGTGTTGAAAAAACAGACCGCTGAGTGGCGAGACAAACACGCCGCGCTCTCCACCGCCGCTGACACCGCGCGAGCGCAATACGCCAGACAGGCCGCCGAGAGCGACGCCGCGATGCGGAAACTCGCGGGCGACTCGCTCGGTTTCCAGAAGCAGCTCGAACTCTGGAAGCAGGTCGCGCAGCAGAATCAGCGGCAGAGCGCGCTCGCGCCCATTCCGGCCATGCCGCTCGACGCGCAACGCGAACTGCTCACGCTTCGCGCGCGGGTGCAAACGTTGGAATCCAAACCCGCGCCCTACACTTCAGAGGAACTCGCGCTGTTCAACCGTCCGCCTGCGGCACTGGTCGCCACCGTGGTCGCGCCGTTGTCCGCAGTTCCTTTCAATGGCGTGCCTCCGATTGAGCCGGCCCGGCCGAAAGTGTCGCGCGGAGTGCCGCCAGGAACTGAAAAACTTTTGCGCGCCGCCGGGCGGGCCTATGCCTCGGCGCAATTTGCCGAGGCGGAGAAAAATTATCTCGAAGCCTTACAACAGGACAAAGATAACGTGACCTTGCTCGGGAACCTCGCCTCGGTGCAGGTGGATCTGGAGCATTACGGCGACGCGGAAAAATATGTGACGCGCGCACTGGCGCTCGACCCGGACGATTACTTCAGCCTCTACGTGCTGGGCCGCATCCGCTACCGCGAGAACAAGATGGATGACGCGCTTGATGCCCTGAGCCGATCCGCGCTTTTGAATCCCGATTACGCGGATGTGCAAAATTATCTCGGCATCGTGCTGAGCGAGAAGGGCCAGCGCGGCCCCGCGGAGGCGGCGCTGCGGCGCGCGATTCAACTCCAGCCGAGCAACGCCGTGGCCCACAACAACCTCGCCGTGGTCTATGCCACGCAGACGCCGCCCGCGCGGGCGCTCTCGCGCTGGCATTACCAGAAGGCGCGCGACGGCGGGCATCCGCGCAACGCGCAACTGGAGAAGATGCTCGACCTCAAGCCGTAGCTCCCGTCGCCTATGCTGCGCCAGTCGCAACACGAGATTGTCATCGTCACACGCGGACGCGCCTTTCACGATTTCACCGGGGAAGTCTCCGCGCTGTTGTCCGCCACGAAAATCCAAACCGGCCAGGTGACGCTGCATCTCCAGCACACTTCGGCCTCGCTGCTGATTCAAGAGAACGCCGACCCCGACGTGCGCCGCGACTTTGAATCCTTTTTCCTGCGCCTCGTGCCTGACGGTGACAAGGTTTTCATCCACACGGCGGAAGGCGACGATGACATGTCCGCGCACATCCGCACCGCGCTCACGGCGGTGAACCTGACCATTCCCATCACGCGCGGCGAACTGGCGCTAGGAACCTGGCAGGGGATTTACCTTTGGGAGCACCGCACCCACGCCCACCGCCGCCGCGTGATCGTTCACTTCATCGGCGAGTAGGGCGGTGCGGCGTAACGCCGACATTCCTGTCGGCAGCTTGCGAGGCTTTCCAGCCTCTTGCCCCATTACACCATCCTGGCCTGAAAAAATTCCCCGCTCGCCTCACGCGGGGCGATTTGCTTGGCTCTCGCGCATGGAAAAAGTTCTGGCTTACCTCAAGCAACACGAGGCGGAGTTCATCGCGCAACTCGCCGACTACGTCCGCTTCCCCAGCGTCTCGGCGCAGAAGGAAAAGCACGGCGCGGACATGATGGCGTGCGGCGAATGGCTGCTCGCGCAATACCGCGCGCTCGGCCTGGAGGCGAAATTGCATCCCACCGCTGGGAATCCCATCCTGCTCGCGCGCACGCCGCGGCGGAAAGGGCGCAAGCATTTCGTGGTCTATGGCCATTACGACGTGCAGCCGCCGGAGCCGTTCGACCTTTGGAAGACGCCGCCGTTCGAGCCGCGCATTGAAGGGCGTTCGATGTTCGGGCGCGGCGCGAGCGATAACAAGGGACAGAACCTCGCGCATCTCAAGGCGGTCGAGGCGTATCTCAAGACCGGCACGGAACTGCCCGTCGATCTCACATTCCTCATCGAAGGCGAGGAGGAAGTGGGCAGCAAAAATCTGGCGAAGTTTCTGGAAGAACGTCGCGCGGAACTGAAGTGCGACGCCGTGGTGATTTCTGACACCGGAATGCCCGACAAGAAAACACCCGCGCTGACCTACGCGCTGCGCGGCATCACCGCGCTCGAAATAAAACTCACTGGCCCCAATCGCGATTTGCACTCGGGCATCTTCGGCGGTTCGGTGGAAAACCCCGCGATGGCGCTGGCCCGCCTGCTCGCGAAAGTTCACGACAAAAACGGCCGCGTGACCGTGCCGGGCTTTTACGACGACGTAGAAGCGCTCACCAAGTTCGAGCGCGCGCAGTTCAAGCGTCTGCCGTACAACGAGGCGCAATACCGCAAGCTCGTCGGTGTGCCGGAACTGTTCGGCGAAAAAGGTTTCTCGCACCACGAGCAGCGTTCCGCGCGGCCGACGTTTGAAATCAACGGCCTGACCAGCGGCTACCAAGGCGAGGGCAGCAAGACGATTGTCCCGTCGTGGGCCAGCGCGAAGATCACCATCCGCCTCGTGCCGGACCAGAACCCGCGCAAGATCCAGCAGGCCGTGCAGGCTTTCCTGCGCAAGCACTGTCCGCCCACGGTGAAAATCGAACTCAAGGGCGGCCACGGCGGCGTGCCTTACCTCGTGTCGCCGACCAGTCCGTTGGCCCAGGCGTCGTTGCGCGCACTGAAACTTGGCTTCGGCGCGGAACCCATCGCGATGCGCGAGGGCGGCTCCATTCCCATCGTCAGCGACTTCAAACGCATCCTCGGCGCGGACACGCTGCTGCTCGGCCTCGCGCTGCCGGATGACAACGCGCATTCGCCGAACGAAAAGTTCGACCTCGATTGCTTCGCCAACGGCATGAAGATGGCCGCGCACTTATGGCAGGAACTGGCGTGAGCCGGTGAGTGCCCCCGGCGTCCCGCCGGGTTTGGACTCCTGACGACGAGACGGCGCACCCCGGTAGCGAGGCGCACCCGCCGGGACGCCGGGGGCACGGGGCTGCGGCATGTTTTCCGGGCTTGGTCTGCGGCGCGATGTCCGGCAGCCTCCACCGAGTGAAGAATCCCAAATTCCACCCCGCGCTTTGTCTCCTCATCGCTTTGTTGACCGCCACGACTGGCCGCAGCGCGACCACAAACTTTTTCGAGGGCTTCGAGTCAGGGCTCGTCAACTGGGTTGTCGGCGACGGGAATCCCGCCGGCCCGCCCGCCTACTGGGGCGTGGTCAATGCGGCGTTCGGCGGTGAAGGCACGCACGGCGGAAGCGCCAAGGCTTATTGCGCCGCCGTCGGTCACGCAGGCAGCACCACCAGTCCGAATTACACCAACGACATGACCGCCTACCTGTCGCGCACCATCAGTCTGGCCGGCAACACCAACGCCACGTTGAGTTTCTGGTCGAAGATTCCCGGCCTCGAAGCGACCTACGATCACGCCCGCGTGTTCATCGGCAGCACGGAAGTGTGGTCCACCGATCAACCTCAGCTCGCCTGGACGCTGGTGACGATCAGCCTCGAAGCTTTCATCGGCGCGACGCAGACCCTCACGTTTCAGTTCACCAGCGACACCTCGGTCACGCGCGAAGGCTGGTATCTCGACGACCTCACCCTCACCGACGCGGCCACGCCCGCGCCGCCGCCCGCGAACGACAACTTCACCGCCGCGACCGTTCTTGCCGGCTCGCTGGGCAGCGCGGCCGGGAGCAATCGCGGCGCGACTTCCGAAGCCGGCGAACCGGATGCCGGCAACTCGATCTGGTTCCGCTGGACGCCGTTCACCAACGGCTTCGTCACCTTCCGCACCGGCGGCAGCGCCTACGACACGCTGCTCTGCGTCTATCGCGGCAGCACGCTGGCGAACCTCGTGCGCCTCGCGTGCGACGATAACAGCGACACGAATGGCGACACCAACGGCGGCAGCCTGGTCACCTTCAACGCCTCCGTCGGCTCGAACTATTTCTTCTCCGTGCGCGGCGTGAGCAGCGCGGCGGGTTTCACGTCGCTCAACTGGGTGCAGACGAACGGACTCGGCGCGGACCTGCTGCCCGACCTCTTCGTGTGGGCGAGTGAGCCGAACGCTTATCTCTATGGCTGGTATCTCGATCAGAACGAGGCGGCTCTGCCGGGCCGCACCTTGATGCGCGTCTCGACCGCCACGCCGAACACCGGCGCCGGCCCGCTGGAGTTGCACGGCAGTTCCACCGCGCCCGGCGTGTCGCAACGCATCTTCCGCGCGGACGGCAGTTCCTATGATCGCTTCGCGGGCAACTTCACGTTTCATCCCGGCCACGGGCATTTGCATTTCGACAACTGGATCAACCTGCACCTTCGCGCCGTGCTCACGAATGACGCCGTCGGTCCCATCGTCGCGTCCGGCGACAAGACGAGCTTCGCCATCATCGATCTTCACCATTACGATCCGGCGCTGCCCGATTCGCCCGGGTCGAGGCGGTACAGCGGCGGTCTGATTCAAGGTTTGTCCGTGGGCTGGGCCGACATTTACGGCGCGAGCTTGCGGGACCAGTGGATCGACGTGACCGACATGCCGAGCGGGCGCTATTGGCTGGAGGCGGTGGTCGATCCGGCGAACAGCATTCTCGAATCGAACGAGTCGAACAACGCGGCGCGGATTCTCATCACCTACCTCGCGCCGGGGCAGCCGAGCACACAGCCGCCGCCGAATGATCCTTTCACCAACGCCATCGCCTTCGTCGGCCCGACCGGCGGCGACACCGGCTTCAACGACCGCTCCACGCACGAGCCTGGCGAACCGCTGCACCTCGCGGACAACAGCAGCACACGCTCGGTCTGGTGGCGCTGGACCGCGCCGTCGAACATGACGGCGACCGTCAGCACCGACGGCAGCAGCTTCGACACGGTGCTGGCGGTGTACACCGGCGCGAATGTCGCGGGCCTGGCGCTCGTGGTGGCCGATGACGATGCGGGTCTCAACAACAACAGCCTGGTGAGCTTCTCCGCCGTGAGCAACACCACCTACCGCATCGCCGTTGATGGCTACAGCGGCGCGGCGGGCAGCATTCAGTTGAACCTGAATCCCGCCTTCAACAACGCCTTCAGCAAATGCCTCGTGCTCACCGGCCTCACCGGCCGCGCGAGCGGCAGCACGCGTGGCGCGACGCGCGAGGGCGGCGAACCGAACCATGCGGGCGTAGCCGGCGCCGGCTCGATCTGGTTCTGCTGGACCGCGCCGACGAGCGGGCCGTTCACCTTCGACACCGACGGCAGCAGTTTCGACACGCTGCTCGGCCTCTACACCGGCAACGCCGTGAACGCGCTCACGCTGATTGCTTCCGACCATGATTCCGGCAGCAACTTCGCCAGCCGCGTGAGCTTCAACGCCGTGGGCGGCACGCTCTACCGCATCGCCGTCGATGGACCGGCGGGCGCGACCGGCGTGGTGAAGCTCGCGTGGTCAGGCCCGGTGCCGCCGTCCGTGGTCACGCCGCCGGGCAGCACGAACGCCCCGGCGGGTGGCGTCGTGTGGTTTCGCGTCGTCGCCGCCGGGGCGCAGCCGCTCGCGTTTCAATGGCGGCACGCGGGCGCGAATCTGAGCGATGGCGATACTGTTTCCGGCGCGACCACGGACACGCTGCGGCTCGGCAAAGTTCAGTTCGCAAACGCGGGCGTGTACACCGTCGTCATCACGAATGCCTTCGGCTCCGTGACCAGTGCGCCGGGCGCGCTCATCGTCCTCGACAATCCGCGCGTCGTTTTCATCGACGCCGTGGGCGGGCCGAGCGGCGCATTCGTGCGCGTCCCCGTGCAGATGCAGAGCCTCGGCAATGAACATGCCGTCGGCTATTCGCTCATTTTTGATCCTGCCGTGCTCTCGCGTCCGCGCGCGACGAACCTGCCGGCGGGCGCGACGCTGGCCTTGGAGACGAACCAGCTCGCCAGCGGCACGCTCGGCGTTTCGCTCACGCTGCCGGGACTGGGCACCTTCGCGCCCGGCGATGCGGCGCTTGGGGAATTCATCTTCGACACCGCTTCTTCCACCGGCACGATCCATTCCTTTGCCGGGTTCGGCAACGCGCCGTGGCCGCGCCTCGTTTCGGACACCAACGGCGGTGCGCTGGCCGCGCTCTTCGCCGCCGGCACGATCGAACTCGATCCGTTGCGCATGGCCGGAACGGCGCGCAGCAACGGCGTCTATCGCTTTAGTTTCGCAGCGGGCGTGGGCAACCAGTTCGCGGTGGATGCGTCGGAGGATTTGATTCTGTGGACGCCGGTGCTGACGAACGTCGGCGCTGCCACGCCCTTCCAGTTCAGCGAAACCAACGCGCAGCCCCACCGCTTCTACCGGGTGCGATTGCTCCGATAACGTGCTGCCAGTTTGCAACTGGCAGAACCTCCTGCCGACGAAGGCGCTGGCAAGTTCTCTCGCCCGATAACGGGGGGGCGTTCTTCCGCCGGTTACAAACCGGCGGCACGCTTCACGGCACCGCCAGGCGGAAGAAGCGTGCGGTGTTCGTGGGCGGGGTGGTGATGCTGATGACGCGCGTCTGCGGCGCGGCGGCGATGTTCGTGAGCAACGACCACGACACGGCGTCGAGTGCGTCCTTGAACTGCACGGTGAACGTGCGGTTTGACGCGGCGATGAATTGAAACTCCACCGCGCCGCCCACCAGCCCCACGCTTTCCACGCGCAACCGACTCTGCGGGTCTTGCGGATTCGTGCCGGCCAGAAATTCCTGGTAGTTCGTGAACCCATCCGTGTCGTCGTCGTCGTTGGCGTCGGGCGTGTTGACCAGAGTACCGTTCGCCGTCTCCCAGGCGTCAGGCATTCCGTCGCCGTCCGTGTCCACGTCGGCGTTCTCGCGGCCCGGGGTCGCGGTCGCGGCGTGCCAGTTGATCGGGTCGTCGCCGTATTGATTTGCGAACTTCCGCTGAAGCGACGGGCCGCTGCCGTCGGCGGCGGGCGGCCACGGCAGACGGTCGTTGTAACGCACCGAGTCCACCACGATGGAGGGCGTGCCGTTCGTGTCCGGCGCGTCTGGGCGCGTGAGCGAGAGCCGCTCGCCGCTGTTCTGTAACGAGCCGAGCGACTCGTAGCTGAACACCGGCACGCCCGCCGGCACGGCGTGAGTCGCAATGAAGTTCGCGACGTTGCTCGCCACAATCAGCACTAGCCCGCCGGGCGGCACGGAGAAATTTGTCGCGGGGAATGCAAAGCCGAGGCCTTCGACCCGCCAGGTGTTCAACGGGAACAGCGCGTGGAACAGCGGCACGTTGGTCGTCGAAATATTTTTCAACTCCACGAACGCGTGGCCGGCCACGACGGGGTTGTAGTGAATCTCACTGATGACCAGCGGCCCGGTGCGCGGGCCGGAGTTTGTGGCGTTGAACGTCGGCGAAATTTGCGCGGGGAACTGCTCTTCGCCCACGCTGTTCACGTAGCGGCCAAAGGTCACGCCATTCGCCGCCGCGCCGAAATTAAACCCGTGCGACCAGCCCGTGAGGTTCGTGTTCGAGTCGCCGGAGAACAGATAAACCTGCTCGCCGGAGGAGCCGAGCGAGAAACTGCCGTTCGTCCCCGGCGTGGGATTGAACTGCGATTCATCGAAGCTCAGGTAGCCGTTCGCGCTGATGGTCGTGCCGTCGGCGATACGGAATTTCTTGGGCGACGTCGGATCGTCCGTGAGGAACCAGCCGCCGATGTCCACCGGCGCGGGCGTCGGGTTGAACAGCTCGATGCGATCCACAAACGGCACATCCGTGTGCGTGAGCGCCTCGTTAATCCGCACCGGCGCGAGGCCCGGCGCCGGATCGTCCGCACCCGGCGAGCCGCCGACAGCAGTGCTCGCGCGCCACTTCGCGCCGTCGTCCGGCGCTTGGGTGAGTCCGGGCTGCACCGGCACGAGCGAGAAGCCGAAGCCGTCCGGCGTCACGGGCCACGGCGCGATGTCATCATACGTCACCGAGAAAATGCCGCCGCCCAGCGCGTGTCGGAGCGCGATGTTTTCCCCGCCGTTGTTCAACGATCCGGTGTACTGGCCGAGATAGGTCACGCCCGGATATTTGAACTCGAACGTCGCCGCGTTGCGCACGAGCACGATGAACTCGCCGGGCGCGAGCGTGGTGCCGTTCGTGAAGGTGAAACCAATCCCGCTGAAGTTCAGACCCGACAGGTTCAACGTGTTCGTCCCCGCGTTCTTTAATTCGATGAACTCGAACTCATCGCCATCAATCGCGCCGAGCAGCGGCGGGTGGTACATCAGTTCCGTGAGCGCGAGCTTCGAGAAATCCTGCGGCGGATAAAACACCGCCTCGACCAGCGCGCTCCAGCTTGCGCCGTTCAACACGCGCGCGCGGACCACGGTCGGCGCGTTAATCGGCACGGGCAGCGCGAAGGCCTGCGCGCCCGCCGCGACGGCACCGCTGCCATACACGCGCGGGTCGCTGCCGTCGGTGGTGAAGTAGATCGTCCCGGCCGCGTTCGTGTGCGAGATGGTCAGCGCGAAGCCGTTGCTCACCGCGCCGCCGAACGGGCTGAACACCGGCGCGTTCAACGCCGGATACAGTGCCGCCGCGCGCAGCCGGGTGATGTTGTCCGCCGTCAGGTGCTGGAAGAAATTCGTCGCCAGCTTGTCGATCTCCGGCTGCCACCAGTCGTCGCGGGTGAAGGTGACGCCGGTCCCGGTCTGACCGGCGGGCACGCCGGTCTTGCGCGCGTCGCCCCAGCGCGCGGACTCGCCGACGATGGCGTCGCGAATGATGGCGGCGGGTTCGAGCAGCCGCGTCACGTTGTTGCTCGGCGTGAGCGCGCCGCCGTTGAAGAGATGCTTGTGAACGCGGTCGCCGAACTGGCGCACGAACTCAGGCCACGCCCGCAACTGCTGATAAATGCGCGCCGGGCTGTAAATTTCACCCGCGCCTCCACCGACGTTCGTGCGGTCGCGACGCACGAGGCGGTCGAGCGTCAGTTCCTGATCCCAGACCGTGACGATGAATTTCGTGCCGGCGACGCCGTTGGTCGCGCGGCGGTGCGCGACGAACCAGTTGTGGCGCGGCCAGTCTTCGGATTCGGCCACGATGTGCAGCAGCATGTAGTCAATGAGGTTGTCAATTTCGATGGCGTTGGTGATCGCCGCATAGGCGGACTCGTTGGCGACGCCCGCGTTGGCGAGCGCGAGCAGCGCGTTCCAGTCTGTGAGCGAGCCGTCCACGAGCACGGGCGGACCGTTGTTGTCTTCGCCCACCACCACGTCCCACGCGCCTTCGTCGCCGCCGAGATGCTCGCGGAAATACGACGCGCGATACTGCTCGGACGGTTCATAGAGTCCCCAGTAGAGGCCGTTGATGTAGAGCTGCACGTAGGCGGTGCGGCTGGAGATCCAGCCCATGTCGCGGAAGGAATCTTTCACCCACACGTCGCGCAGGTAGCAGGTGTTCTCGGGACGGTAGCGCAGGCCGCGAAACTGTTCGCCCGTCTCGCTGCTGGTGTAGAAGCCGGCGTCCGCGTAACGCCCGGCCCAGCCGTCCACGAAACCGCAGGAACGGAGAATGATGCCGTCGTGCTGATCCACGCCGCCGCCGAACCAGTCGTAGTCCAGTTTCGTCGGGCCCACCTCGCTCTTGAAGCGCACGCGGATGGAATGCTTGGGTGTGCGGACATTGTCCCGGCTGGCGTTGCCGTGCATTTCAATTTCCGCCGTCGTCGCGAACTCCGTTTTGCCGTCACCTCGAATCAATTCCAGCGCGGCCGCGCGTTCCCAGGCCGGGCCGGTGCTGGTCGAGTTCGGGTAAATGCCGGTCGTCTGGCTCCAAAGCCCGTTCTGATCGGAAACGATCATCAGGCTCGGAATGCTCCGCAGGTCGTTGCTGATCGTCGCGCCGTAGGTCGGATGATTCACGATGTTCGAGTCCATCGCGTAATCCGCCGGGTAGTTCGCCTGCCACGTGGTCGGGTAGTTGGGAATGTTGTTCGACTGGCGCAACACGTCGCGCAGGAAAATGTAGCTGTGCGTGTCGATGCCGCTGGGAATCCAGCCTGCGAGAAACGCCTGCGCGCGGATGAAACTGTTCCCCGTGATGCTGATGGGCGCGGTGTGGAGAAAGCCATTCGCAGGCGAAGGCGCGCTGCCATTCGTCGTGAAGTAAATGCTCGCGCCCGCCATGGCCGTGGTGATCGAGAGCGAGAAGGGTGCATCGTAGAAACCGCGGTCCACGCTGAACTTGGTGTCGGCCACGACGCCTACGGAGCCGGTGCTGTTGTTCACTCCGGGCGTGGGCGGAGCGAAGAAGCGGTTCGTCAGTACCGTGACCTGGCTGGCGATTAACTGCGGTTCAAGAAACAGATCGGGATCGCCCGCCGCAAGGTTCAGCGCGTGGATCGCCAGCGTGTTCGCACCCGCGACCAGCGCGCCCGGCGGCGGCACGAACGTGATGTCCTCGCTCGGGAGGCCCGAGTGCTCGGCGGTGGCGGCGGAGTTGAAGGCCGGCGCACCGGGCGCGTTGCGCGACGCGATGAGCTGCCCGTTCAAGTAAGCGAGGAAGCCGTCGTCGTAGCGTGCGCGCAGCGTGAGTTCGTTCACGGCATTTGGGTCCGCGACCGTGAACGGCACGCGCACGTAAGCCGTGGCGTTGTTGCTCAACATGAGCGTGCCCAGCGTGTTCGTGGCCGCGCCCTGCACCAGTTCCACGATCTGGAAGGCGTTCAGAAACACGCCGAGATCCGCGGTGCCCGCCGTGTTCGTGCTCGTGGTATCGCGCCGACCCGAGAGCAGCACGCGGCCGAGCGCGTCGCTCGTGGCGGTGAAGGTGAATTTGTAGTCGTTGTTCGAGGTGGGAAGAACCGCGCCGCTGAAGCGATGCTTGTCCTTGACCAGCACGCCGTTCGCAAACCAGTTCGCGCAACGCCCGCCCGGACTGCCGCTGTCAAACGACCACACCGAAATCTGGTGGGGCGCGTTGCTGGCCAGGCCCGAGACCGTCGCATCCAGCCCGCCCGTGCCGGTCGTCTCGCGCGAGAAGATGAAATCGCGGAGCAGCAACGAGTCGGTGAAGGAGCCGCTGTTCAGCGGCGTGAGCCGGTGGCGGTCGTCGTAGCCGAGCGGCGCGGTGTTCGACACGGTGACGGTGAACGCGCCGAACACGCGCGTCGTGGCCTGCGTCTGGATCGCGGTCACCGAGACGTTCGAGTTGAGGACGAAGGACTGGAAGCCCGCCGCTGTGAACGCCGGTTCGTTGGTCACACGTTCATTGAAGTCGACGGAGAGAAGGGTGTTGCCGGTGGACAATCCGGCGTTGAAGCCCAGCGGCGTGGTGTCGGCGATCCACGCGGCATCGTTGAAACTGTTGCTCGTCCACGCCGAGCCGAGCGCGCTGTTCGACGGCACGAGAAAGCGCGCCGTCGCGCCCGTGGCGAGTAGCGTGCTGGTGCTGGCCTGCCGCCCGGAACCGAACGAGACATTGCGATGTTGCGCCGGGTAATCGAACTCGCTGGCCACGACGCCGCTCGAGTCCACGAGCGCGAGGTAGCCGCCGCCGTTGTTGATCTGAAAGTTCGCGTGGAGCGGAGCGCCGTTCGTCGCGCGATCCTTGCCCGAGGCGAAGACGACGAGGTAGCCGCCCGGCGGCAGGGTCGTCGCGGGGAAAAACCATTTCGCAAGATTCGTGGGCGTGTCCGTGAGCCGCCAGCCCGCGAGGTTCACGGGCGAGGCCGAGGAGTTGAACAGTTCGATCCAGTCCGGCGTGTCGCCGTTCTCATCGCTCAGTCCACCGTCATTCTCGGCGAGAAATTCGCTGATGATGACGCCGGCGTGCGCGTGGATGGCGGTGCCGCCAAGCAGCAGGCACAGGCCGAGGACGGAAAAAATTCGCATAGCTCAGGTTGTTTGGGAACGAACGGACGCTACTGAATCTTGGCCTGCCCGACAACGGATCGTTACAAAGCGCACGAGGAGCGGCGGACAGCCATGTCCGCAGTTTCCCGCTCCGAAGAAGCAACCACAGCGGACATGGCCGCCCGCTGCTCCGACGATGTCGCGCTCGTCGTCACGGCGGGCGCTCCTCAGAAGGGACCCCAAAGCAAAACGGCGGACCGTTTGGTCCGCCGTCCGTTTGGTTGAGATTTGACTGGCTCCGGCCTGTTACGCCGTCACCGCTTCCGCCGCCGGGGCGGGGACGAATTCCGCGGGCGCCTGCCCGATGGACTCGATGCGGCAGCGGCGTTTGCCGCCTTCGGTGTCGAGTTCGGCTTCGTCGCCGACTTTCTTGTTGAGCAAGCCCTGCGCGACGGGGGTGAGGTAGCTGATGACGTTGCGCTCCGGCTCGGAATCCCACGCGCCGAGAATGACATATTGCTCGCTGACCTTGGAATTGAGGTCGGTCACGCGCACCTGCGTGCCGATGCTCACGACGTCGGTGCGGGGGTTCGTGAAGTCCGAGCCGCGCGCGCGGGCGATCTGATCCTCGTGTTCGGACTTCTGGCGCATGAGAATTTTCTGCATTTCCTTCGCGGCCTTGTATTCGTGGTTCTCGCGCAGGTCGCCGTAGCTGCGGGCGATGGCGATCTCCTTCGAGTTGGCCGGAATTTTCTTCTGCACGATCTCGGCGTATTCATCCTTGCGCCGTTCGAGGCTGCTCCACGAAACGACAAAGGTCACGTCCTGCCGCGTCTGCTCGCCGGTGATGAGCGATTGAATCGCCGGATAGCTCTTCACGATACGCGCGAGGAGGGAGCGTTTGTCCATATCGTCGAAGACGGGCGAGAGTTGCAGCGCGCGCGTGAGGTCTTTGATCACGTCGAGGTCGGCGGAGCCGATCAATTCCACGAGCAACGCCTGGTCGCTCAGGATGTAGTCGCGGAGGCGGTTGGACTTCTTCTCATTGAACTGGTCGCGCTCCATCGCGGTGAGCATGGCGCGAAAAACTTCCGGTCCGAGAATATCCGCGAAAGCGTCCGAGCGTTCCTTCGCGAGCCAGAGCAGCATCTCGCTGCCGCCAGAGTGCTGGTTGACGATCTTGGCGATGGATTCCTTGAGCAGGTCGGCCTTGCCGTTGTCGAGGAGCAGGCCGGCGATTTCACCGGCGAGTTTAGCCGAGGCGGTGTTGAGCGCACCGCGCACCACGTCGGACCAGAGCGGGTTGGAATCTTTGAAAGTTTCCAGCGCGCGGCGCTGTTTCGCGGCGGGCAGCGACTCCATGAACGAGGCGAAGCGCGGTTCCTGCGTCCAGATTTGCTTGGGCGTCAGTTCGCCGTCCATCGCGGGCAGGCCCGCCGCTTCGCGCAAGTCATCGCGCACGAACATCGCCTCCAGGGCCACGTTCGGCTGGTTGCGCATGTGGGTGACGATCCCGGCGTTGAGCACGCCGTTGATTTCCTGCACGGCGGCAACTTTGTCGGTGAGATCGGAAATCAGTTTCAATGCCTCGCAAGCCACGGCGGCGTGCGCCTTCAAACCCTTGGCCGCGTGGAAATCTTTCAGCAGGCGATCTTGGAGCGACACTTCATCCACCTGATACACAATCGGCTCGGTCTTCTTCGACGGCACCTGAAAGTGGCCGTCCTTCTTGAGTTCGCGTTTGGCGACTTCCCACCATTTCTTCCAGTCGGAGGCGATGACATCCGGCACGAGCACGTTCTGAATCTGATCCGTGGTCGCGCGGCCGCCGTAGCTTTTGAGCACCAGCTTGATGACGGCGAGATGATCGCGCGCGGCGAGTTCGCGGAGACCTTTGAGGTCGCTGGCCTTCTTGGCGAGAATGTGGTCGGGCGAAACCGCCTTCAATGATTCGGCGGCGAAGCCCAGGTCCATGTGGTGTCCGGGCTTGGTCTGAAAATCAATCAGGAAGCGGGCGAAGACCGTGTCCACCGTGGTAATGCGTCCGAAACCCCAGCTTTTGTGAACGCAGTAACCGGACAGGGCCAAGAGTGTGAGACTCTCGACGTGCTTGTTGCTGATTTTTCCGCCTGCGGCCAGTTTTTCAAATTCTTCTTTCATAAGATCAATTTTCTCGCTGTCACCGAATCGAAACAGATTATTAGAAGGTGAGTTTTGAAAAACCAAGGGAAATTGCCATGCGCCTGCTTCTCCAACGAGAAGCCGGGCGCGACTTTATCGAACACCTGCTCGAAGGCGCACTCGCGCAGACGCGCATGGCGGCGGAGGATCGTGGACTGCTCCAGGAACTGGTCTATGGCGTGGTGCGCCGGCAGGCCACACTCGACTGGATGATCGCGCGCAAGACCGACGGACGCGGGCAGAAACCGACGCTCCAGATTTTGCTGCGGCTCGCGCTCTACCAGATGTTCTGGCTCTCGCGCATTCCTGATTACGCGGCGGTGAATGAGACGGTGCAGCTCGCGCGGCGCGAAGGTTTCAGCACGCAGGCCGGTTTCGTGAACGCCGTCCTGCGGAACTGCCTGCGCGAACGCGAGACGCTGGAGGGCGCGCTCGCTGACCTGAAGCAAACCGATCCCGCGCTCGGCCACTCGCATCCGAAATGGCTCTGCGACCGCTGGACGCAGCGCCTCGGTCTCGACAGCACCAAGCGCCTGCTCGAATGGAACAACACCGCGCCACTCACCTTCGCGCGCGTCAACCTGTTGCGCGCCCACCCGGATCAACTCCGCGAACAATGGGCGCGCGAACGCGTGGACGCAAAGCTCGTCTCCCTCGACTGGGCGAAGGACGCGCTCGTCTTTGAACTCCAGTCCTTTCCCCCGCTTGCCACGCTGCCGAGTTTCACGAGTGGAATGTTTTACGTGCAAGACCCCAGCACGCTCCTCGCCGTCGCGGAACTTGATCCGCAACCCGGCGAAACCATCCTCGATCTCTGCGCCGCGCCCGGCGGCAAGACCGTCTTCATGGCCGAGCGCATGAAAAATCAAGGTCGCATCATCGCCCACGACACCTCCCCGGAGCGTTTGAGGTTGGTGGAAGAAAACTGCGCGCGCCTCGGCGTGACGTGCGTTGAACCCGTCCTGCACTCAACTCTCAACTCTCAACTCTCAACCACGTTTGACCGCATCCTCATCGACGCCCCGTGCAGCAATACTGGCGTGATGCGCCGCCGTGTGGACTTGCGCTGGTTGATTCGCGACAAGGAAATCGCCCGGCTGCGTGCGACGCAGTTGCAACTGCTCCGTGAAGCAGTGCCGCGCCTCAAGCCCGGCGGCGTGCTGGCCTACAGCACTTGCAGCCTGGAACCGGAGGAGAACAGCGAAATCATCCGCGAATTCCTGAGCGCCCATCCCACGATGCACTTGCAACGCGAGCGCGCACTGACCCCGTGGCAGGACGGCGTGGACGGCGCGTATGTCGCGCGAATGGCGAAGGGGAATTGATCAGAAGGCGCGCAGGGTTTTGCAGCCACGGATGGTGTTACCCCTAGCTGGGAAAGTCGTGTCCATGACCGAAGACGAACCGGGTGTGGAGAGTGAAACAGACTCCCACAAGATAGTGGCGGCGACCGCGCCCTGAGGCAGGCATGGCCAGGATGTTCGCTCCACCCGGGCCCTTCACAACTTCCCCGTATGCCGGATGTCGCGGCCTTCGTAGAGATAGACGACTTCCTCACCGATGTTCGTGGCGTGGTCGGCGATGCGTTCGAGACTCTTGGAAATGACCATCAGGTTGAGCGCGCGGGTGATGGTCGCGGGCTTCTCGATCATGAAGCTGGCCAGTTCGCGGTGCAGTTGCTTGTTCAGCAAATCCACTTCCTTGTCGCGCTTGATCACGGCGCGCGCCTGTTGCGGGTCGCGGTTCACGAAGGCGTTGATGGCGTGGTCGAGCATCTGGAGCGCGATCTGCGTCATCAGGGGAATGTCCACGTAGGGCTTGAGCTGCGGTTCGCCGTTCAACTCGATGGCGCGGCGCGAAATGGTCGTGGCCTCGTCGCAGACGCGCTCCAGATCGTGCGACGCCTTCATCGCGATGGTGATGAGGCGCAGATCGCTGGCCAGCGGCGCTTTGGAGAGAAGGTTCACGGCCACTTCATCCACTTTGATTTCGAGCTGATCGACGATGTCGTCGTCGGCAATGACGCGGCGGGCCAGCGCCTCGTCGCGTTCGACGAGTGATTGCACGGCGCGGGTGACGGCGTTGCGGGCATGGCCGGCCATGAGAAGAAGCAGTTCCTTCAACTCGGCGAGTTCCTGGTCGTGGTGAGTCATCATGGGAAAGTAATCAGTAGGTCAGTCATCAGTGAATCAGCCGAAGCGGCCGGTCACGTAGTCCTCGGTCTGCTTCTTGGTGGGGTTGGTGAAAACCTTGGCGGTCAGGTCGTACTCGATCAATTCGCCCAGGTAAAAGAAGGCCGTGTAGTCCGAGATGCGCGCGGCCTGTTGCATGTTGTGCGTGACGATGACGATGGTGAAGTCCTTCTTCAATTCCAGAATCAGCTCCTCGATCTTCGCCGTGGCAATCGGATCGAGCGCGGAAGCCGGCTCATCCATGAGAATGATTTCCGGGCGGATGGCGATGGTGCGGGCGATGCACAGGCGTTGTTGCTGGCCGCCGGAAAGTCCCATCGCGCTGGCGTGCAGGCGGTCCTTCACCTCGTCCCAGAGCGCGGCGCCGCGCAGGCTTTGCTCGACTACTTCATCAATCTTCGCCTTGTCGCGCGTGCCGTGGAGGCGCAGGCCGTAGGCGATGTTTTCGTGGATGGATTTCGGAAACGGATTCGAGCGCTGGAAGACCATGCCGACCCGTTTGCGCAACTCTATGACATCAACTTGCGGCGCGTAAATGTCGTGGCCGTGAATCTTGATGCCGCCCTCGATGCGCACACTGTCGATGAGGTCGTTCATCCGATTCAGGCAGCGGAGCAACGTCGATTTCCCACAACCCGACGGGCCAATGAATGCCGTCACAATTTTCTCGCGAATGGTGAACGAGATGTTCTTCAGCGCCTTGCTCGGGCCGTAAAAGAGCGAGAGGTCGGCGAGTTCAATCAGCGGCTCCGTGTGCGCGACGGGCGCGGCGCGATCCGGCGTGGCGGTGGTGAACTTGATGGACGGTGTGTCGATGGCAGGCATATCAGTGCATGGCACGCATCTTCCGGCGGATTTTCGCGCGGACGAGGATGGCCACAATGTTGAGCGAGAACGTGAGGAGCAGGAGCACGAGCACGGTCGCGTAAAGAATCGGGCGCGTGAGATCGATGTTCGGCGATTGCGTGGAGAGTGTGAAGACGTGGTAGCCGAGATCCATGAACTGATCGTGCAACGACTTCGGCAGCGTGGCCATGTAGTAGGCCGCGCCGGTGAAAAGAATCGGCGCGACTTCGCCCGCCGCGCGGCTTACGGCAAGAATGCCACCGGTGAGTATGCCCGGCATGGCTTGCGGCACCACCACCTTGACCACGGTTTGCAGCTTCGTTGCGCCGAGGGCGAGGCTCGCTTCGCGCAGGCCGGGCGCGATGGCTTTCAACGCTTCCTCTGTGGCGACAATGACCACGGGGAGTGTCATCACCGCCAGCGTGAGCGAAGCCCAGATGAGCGCAGGCTTGCCCCAGACGGCCTCGGGATTTTGCAGCAGCGCGTCCATGTTTTTTCCGACGAAGGCGATGAAGAAGCCGAGGCCGAACAAGCCGAACACGATGGACGGCACGCCCGCGAGATTGTTGATCGCGCCGCGAATGACGCGCACCACCAGTGAACCGGGCCGCGCATATTCCGTCAGGTAAATCGCCGTAATGACCCCGATGGGGATGACGAAAATGGTCATCAGAATCACGCGCGCGGCGGTGCCAAAGATCATCGGGAAGACGCCCGCCTTGTTCACGTCGAACATGTCCGTCTCGGTGCCGCGCGTGATGAAGCCCCAGGAAAATCCCGCCCAGCCATGCCACACGATGTTGCCGAGAATGATCGCCAGCAGCGCGAGGATGAGCAGAGTGGCAATGCCCGTCAGGCCGCTGAAGAAAAAGGAGCCGGCGTCGAGTTGGCGGCGGCGGAAGTGATGTTCAGCCTTGGTGATCATGTGAGTTTCGGAGGGCACAAGTAATCAGTAAGACAGTGAACAGTAATCAGTGAACAAGTGCTGAAATCATGGAGCGCAGCGAACAGGCCCACTGATTCACTGATAACTGTCTTACTGATTACTTTCCCCCTCACGCCTTCCCCTCCAGTTTGCGTTTCAAACGATGAATGACCAAATCCGCGACGAAGTTCGCCGCGAAGGCGACGATGAAGAGCAGCGCGCCGATCAGGAACAGCATCCGGTAGTGATGTCCGTCCACGACGGTCTCCGCCAATTCAGCGGCGATGGTGGCGGTCATGGTGCGCGTGGAGTCGAAGATGTCGCCGGACACGATGCTCGCGTTGCCGCTGGCCATGAGCACGATCATGGTCTCGCCGATGGCGCGTCCGAAGCCGAGCACGACGGCGGCGAAGACGCCGGGAATCGCGGCGGGCAGGACAATCTTCCAAGCGGCCTGCCATTTCGAGGACCCGAGCGCGAGCGCGGCTTGAGTGTAGCTGCGCGGCACGCTGGTGAGTGCGTCCTCGGCGATGGAGAAGACCACAGGAATGATCGCCAGTCCCAGCGCGATCCCGGCGACGAAAGCATTCAGGCGTGATTCGTAACCAAAGACATTTTGCAGAAACGTCGCCATGACGATGAGCGCGAAGAAGCCGAGCACCACGCTGGGAATGCCCGCGAGCATTTCAATCGCCGGCTTGAGCCATTCCTTGGTGAGCGGCGAGGCAAGTTGCGAAACGTAAATGGCCGCGCCGAGCGCGAGCGGGAAGCTGAACATCAACGCGACGAGCGTGGCCTTGAGCGAGCCGATGAATAGCGGCACGAGGTTGTATTTGTGAATGCCCGAGACGGGCTGCCAGATGTATTCGGGTTTCTCGTAGCCGGTCCACTGGTGCGGCTTGAGCAGGTAGCGCCATTCGGTGGTGTTTAATTCAGCGTCCTTGTCGTCGGGACGTTCCTTCGCCTCTTCCAGCTTCACTTCCATGAGGATGCGTTTGGTCTCGTCGTCGAAGCCCGCCCACTGACGCGCGGTCACGTCGAGATAGGTTTGCAATTCTTGCGGAGAATGTTTCGCCATGTCGGCGACGGGAATGGTCGTGAAGACTTTGCTGCTGTTCTCCTTGCCCACGACGATTGGCCACGCCTTGCTCGCGACGAAGAAAAAGATCAGGAAGATCATCACGATGGCCGAAAGCGAGGTGAGGAAGAATCCTTTCTCAACGAGCCATTCGAGCGGGCGCGCCTTGTGGCCGGTGCAGAGCTTGGCCCACTGGGCTTTCATCTCGGCGGAATGGTCAGGGCGGGAGTCCATGAAAAGCAGAAAGAGGAAATCAGAAAGCGGAAATTATCCCCGCAGATTCAGGGAGACCACAGATGAAGAACTGGGGCGCGGGCTTTTCCCATCCGGGGTCGATCTGAATCTGCGGGAGATTCAACGCGTGAGAATTTTCGTTCTGTTTCATCCGTTGGCCTGATTAAAGAATTTGTGGAGCGGAGGGTTTTGAAGTGGAGCGGGCAAGTCCATGCACCCTGGACTCACCCGCCCCCTGATTGATCGCGGAGGAACCGACGATCAAATTCCAAGCTTCGTCATCACTCGCGCAGGTGTTTGGGCAGCGGGAAGTAGCCGATGTCCTTCACGACCTTCTGGCCGTCCTCGCTGCGAATCCAGTTCAGGTAGGCCGCGACTTCGCCCTTGTCGATGGCCGGATTGATATAGATGTAGAGGTAACGCCAGATGGGATAGGTGCCCTTCACGACGGTTTCTTCGGTCGGCTCAATGGCCGGGCTTTTCTCGTCTTTCTTCACGAGCAGATGTTTCGCGCCCTGACCGTAGGCCGCGCCACCGTAGCCGATGGCGCCTTTGTCCTTGGCCACAGCCTGAAGGAGCGCGGCGGTGCCGGGCATGGTCTGCGCGCTGGCCGCGAAGTCCTTGCCCTTGAGCACATGCTCCTTGAAGAACTCGTAGGTGCCGGAACTGTTCTCGCGGCTATAGACCGTGATGGGTGCGTCCGTGCCGCCGAGTTCCTTCCAGTTGCGAATCTTGCCGGTGAAGATCAACTCGAGCTGTTCGAGCGTGATTTCCTTGATGGGATTCGTGTCGCTGACGAAAATACTGAGTCCGTCGAGCGCGACCTTGTATTCCGTGGGGCGTTTGCCGAAGGCCGCGACGCAGTTGGCAATTTCCGCCGCCTTCATCTTGCGCGAGGAATTGCACAGGTCGGTGGTCTTGTTTTGCAGCGCGGCAATGCCCACGCCGGAACCGCCGCCGGTGACTTGAATCTGCGTGGCGGGGTTCTTGCCCATGTACACTTCGGCCCACTTCTGCGCCAGAATGACGAGGGTGTCCGAGCCTTTGACGGTGACCTTGCCGGCTTGCGCCGGGGCGATGACGGCGAGCAGGGCCGCCGCGATGATAAGTGTTGTCTTCTTCATGTTGTCTCCTTGTGTTGTTTGAAATGGTGTCCGTTTAGAATTTCCAGATGGCATCGATCAGGATGCGATGCTGTCCGCTCTCCGTCTCGCGCCCAGCAACGATTCCAGGGTTCGTTGATTCGGTGTAGAACCACGTCGCCCCGATGGTAAATGCATCCGAAAGCGAGTAGACGGCCTTGGTCACGTGCCCTTGCACACCGGTGCCAGCGCGGTATCCGCGCGTGGTGCCGTCCCCGATGAACGCCACCTGGCGATACGCGCCGAAGTCAGAATCCACGAACTCCTCATACCACGCGTCCTCTTCCAGAACCTTGTAGCGGTAGGAGAGTTCCCAAGTTCCTTTTTTGCCGGATTTGCCGAAGAAGATGCCGCCCCAGTAGCCGTCGTTGTTTTCATCCGCGCCGGCGTTGTGCATGTATTCGCCGCCGATTTTGATCGGGAAAGTGCCGGGATAGAGCGGGAACTTGTCGAGCATGTAGGTAACCGAGGCGTCCACGATGACCGGGTGGAAGGCCTCAACCAGTTCCGTGGCCAGATGCCCGTTGGCCGCGGCGGCATAACGGGAATTGCCACCATTCGAGTTCGGCACGGCTCCGGTGGTAAGGTTCTGACCTTCGCTCAAGGTCAGGAACGCAATGCCCATCGTGCTGCTGATCTTCGGCGTCCACTTAGCGTCGTAGCGCAACTGGGCACCCAGCAGCAACGGATCATCACTGGCCTGCGCGCCTTGGTTGATTTCATCCAAGGAGAAAAAGGCGGCGTTTAGTTTCAGCGCGTGCTGGTCGTTGATCGCGTAGCCCGCCTGCAAGGCCACACCTTCCGGCGTGTAGTCGCCGTCAAACACCATGTCGGAGAAGACAAACGGATTATCCATCTTGCCGATGGTCGCGCTCAAAAGCCAGGGGCCGCTGCTGATGGGCGTCCATTTGCCGTAGGCCGTGTCGATGTAGATGAATTTTTTCGAGCCGTTGTTCTGGAAAGTGGTGTTGCCCGAGATCGGGTCGCCGCCCGTGCCGTCCGAATTTGGCTCGCTCGAAGTCAGGCGGAAGCCGGCCTCAAACCGGTCGAGCATCGTGGCCGTGGCTCCCACGCGCAGGCGGTAGCGGAGGCGGCTGCGATCCTTGTTTGGTTCCCCGGCGCCCGGCGCATCATTGTCGGTTTTGAGAAAGTCCCAGCGTCCGCGCACGTCGCCGTAGATGCGGAACTGGCTGACCCACTCCGGCATCCCGGTCTTGGCTTGAAACGCCTTGTTGAATCCGTCGTCCGCCTGCTCGCGGAGTTCCTGCGCCTCCTTCACCGTGAGCAGGCCTTTATCGACGAGCTTGTCGAGCAATGCGTCCGACGATTGCGCGTGCGCACTCGGCATCAGCAGGCCTGCGGTGAGAAGGGCAGCCCCCAGAGCGGCCCATGTGAATCTTTTTGATTTTTGCATAGTGGTTGTGCTGTTCGTGGAAAAACCTAGAGCCAAGCCGTGACGGACCAAGGGCGTGAAAGAAACGATTCGGCAAACGAAAAGTGGCGTGTGGCCATATTGTGTCAGCGACCTTGCGGTGAAGGATGACCTCAGTCGGAATGGAACTTACCCCAATGACCCCCGGCTTGATCCAAGTGGGCCTCGGGAAGTACGCACGCGGACGGAACCCAGCCGGGGACGCGCGACGCGTGCGCCGGCACCACGCGGGGCGCACCGCCGCGGCCGTTCACGCGGTCAAGATTTGTGCAGCTCTTCGCAACGGGCGGGGAGCGGTGCCGCCGCGAATCTGTCAGCGTAGAACGTCGTGAAACATCAATTGAGGCCACGTCTGTTCAGCCGTGACGATGAAGTCCGGGTCAAGCTCGAGGCCGGAACGCCGGCGCGCTGGCCCAGGGTGAACAAGTTCGTCGTGCCCATCGAAAAAATCCTGTCAAACATCTTGCTCATCGACCGGCGGGGGGCCGTGATCATGCAACGCCCGTTTCCGGCGCGGCACGTTCCGGCCCCGGGTGCGGAGGAAATGGTGGCATGCGCTCAGCGGTTGCAGGAACTGACGAAGGCGGGAGCGCAGATCGCCCTGGTGCAGATTTACTCGGCCACCCGGCCGACAGCAAATTTACCCTGTCGGACATTTGCCGTTGCGTACCCTCTCCCGCATCGGGCAGGCCGTGCGGAGCGGGACCGGATTGAAGACCGAAATTTTTTGAAAGACTGATTATGAACACGAATCCATCCAACCAGACGCTGGCCGACACCATCTCCGGACACCGGCTGTTCCGCGAACTGGAACCGCGCTATCTGGCGCTCCTGGCCGAGGTCGCCATGTTCAAGGAGTTTCCCGCCGGCGAGATCATCTTTCGCGAAGGCGATCCGGCGAACCGCTTTTATCTCATCCTCGATGGCGAGGTGGCGCTGGAAAGCGCCCCGCCGGATCGTCCGCCCGTCGTCCTGCAAACCATTGGCCGGGACGATGTCCTGGGCTGGTCCTGGCTGTTCCCGCCCTACTACTGGCACTTCGATGCGCGGGCGATCACGCCGACCAAGGCCATTTTCTTCTACGGCACCTGGCTGCGCGAAAGCTGCGAGCGCGACCGCGACTTCGGCTACGAAATGATGAAGCGCATGTCGGCCGTGATGATCGAACGCCTGCAAGCCACGCGAAAGAAACTGGCCGAAGCCGAGTCCCGCCCATGAGGCGCGCCGTCGGAGCTTATTCTTGCACGGTCTTCCCGTAATCGCGCCGGAGTTGTTCGATGAACGCGACCAGTTCCCACCGCTGTTCCCCGGTCGTGCCTTCGGCGAAACTCGGCATCGGCGTGCCGTCGATGCCGTTGATGAGCACTTTGTAAATGTCTTCAAGCTGGCGACCGCTCCGGATGTAGGAGAGTCGCAAGTCGCGCGCGGGCGTCGCGTTCCCCCAGGAGTCCACGAGATTCGTTACGCCCCCGAGGCCATCGCCGCGCGATCCGTGGCATGGGGCGCAAACATTCCCGTAGAGCGAGCGTCCCCTGACGACGCGGCGAGTGAATTCTTCGGGGCTATCAAACCAGGGGGGTCGTTTGGGAATCGTGACGGGTGGGGCGTAATTCTCTGGCTTCCGCCAGCGGGGCGAGAATGTTTTCACGTAGGCAATCACCGCTTGCACGTCGCGCTCCGGCAGCGCCGTGAACGCGGGCATGGCGGTGTCCGCGATGCCCTCGCGCACCGTGCGCACGAGGTCGTCGTTCGTCGGCAGCGAGCCGGAGGGCGTGGAACGGTATTTGAACACGCCCGCGCCGAAATCGCGCGGCAGCGGTATGACGGTCAGCCCCATTTCGCCTTTGCCATCGCCGCGCCGGCCGTGACAGAAAACGCAATTCTTCATGTAAACGAAATGCCCTTGCAGCATGTCGTGGATTTCGATGGGAGCCACGTTCGTGGCCGCGCCGGCCAGCGCGCCAGAGAGACCCATCCAAGTCACGGCCAGCGCACGTCGGGCGGTTCGGAGCATCCTCATGCTGACCGGAAGGAACGCGGTCACCTCGCCGCCCCGGGCTGCGGCCCGCGCGCCTTGGCCGGCGCCCTCCTCCAGTAGTCTGGCAACCCCCGCTTGGTCTCGGCGAGAATCTCCCGCGTGGCCTGGCGCGTCGCCGGACTGAGCGATGCGTAAGTCGCGCTTTGATCTTTGCCGGAGAGAATTTGCCAGAGCCGCGAATAAAGATGTTCCCGCATCGCCGCCGGCAGAGCTTCAAATGCGTCCGAGTAGATCAAGTAACTACATGGATGCTTGAACAGCCGCGTCTGCAACTCGAAGTCGCGCAGCGAGCGCCCCCGCTTGTCTTGCGGTCCTTGCGACGTGAATTCTTTCACGAATTCCGCGCCGCCCTGGATCCTGTCGGTCAGCGGAGCCTCTTCCGCGAAGAGCAGGTATTTCAGAAACGACTCCGCCGTGTTCGTGAGATAACGCAGGTGGCCGTATTGCTGGAGTTGCAGAGTCGCCTCGTAATTGAGCCGCGTGATGAAATTGTGCATGTGCATCTGATGCTCGAGCACCAGCAACGCCACAACGTCGCTCTGGTTGCGCAGGTGGCGCGTCACATCAAAAGCCGCGTCGAGGTTCGTCACATTGCCCGCATGATTCGGCTCCTTCGTCTGCCGCGCGAACGCCGCCGGGCCGACCAGATTCCCGCGATGCGTTTGCTGGCCATGCGTGCCCGTCACGTACCAGCCGCCCCAACGCTCCGCGAACGGCGTGCGGTGGTTCACCTGGGAGATGCCGCTGTTGAAATCGACGATGCCACTTACGTCCGTGGCGAAGGATCGCGCCAGATGGCCGGGCACGCCCATCGTTTTCGAGGTCGCATGACATTCGAGACATTGATTGTTGCGCGTGAACTTCGGTTTGTCCGCCTTCGTTTGATCCAGCGTGTAAAACACCCCGCCGAGTTTCGGGTCGGCCACCGACAGCTCAATCAGCGGCGCGCCCGGAATGAACCCGACGTAAACATCGTCGCTGAAAAAAATGGCGCGCGGGTTCGACGGTGAGATGTGCTCGCGCTGCAACGAGGTCTTCGAGAAGACGAGCATCTGCGACGATTTCGGAACCTTGAGTTCATCTAGCACGGCGAGCAGATAGCCGTACGCCTCATCGTGCTGAAGTGTGACTTCACCGGCGTCGATTCGTTTTTGCAACTTCGTCACGGTGCCCGTCACCGCAGCCCGGTTGTAGTTGATGGTGTCCTCCTCGAACGGCGTCATGTGCGTCGCGCCTTGGAAGTCATCGGCCAGAGCGCAGGGCGTCAGCGCCACGGCTGCGGCGCACCAGAGCAGGCCCAGGCGCACCCGGGTGAAAGAAGCGAGTAACTGAGTCACGGCGTGGATCATGGGCCGCGGAGACTAATCGGCTTCGCGGATCTTGCACAAGTTCAGGCGTAGGTTGCCAGGTGCCCGCAGCGGGACGCCTGCGCCTCCCAAATCACTTCCCCGTTAGTTGGGCGAACTCCTGGGCGTCGAAGGCCCGCATCGTCTCGGTGCGGACATTGCCCGCCGCGGTCAGCTCGGTGAGGCAGTGGAGCGCGGCTTCGGCGGTGTCCGCGCTGAGGATCAGCAGCCCATCGTAGGCGCCGAACATCCAGTATTGGGCCTCGACACGAACTCCGGCTTTTTCCGCGACCTTGTCGAAGTCGAGTGCGCGCGGGGTTGAATTCTTAATTTCACGGGCGCCTTTCTCCGTGAAGCGCAACAGGCTGATGTATCTTGGCATGGTGATTTTTTCCTTATTCCGTTTTGTTTTTTTGTTCTTTCTTCTTCGGGGTGAACGCTTGCTCAACAGCTCCGATGGCTTCGCTCGCGTCACGGTTCAACCCAACGATCTGCCGCACTATCGCGCCGTCGGCATCAAGAACGGTGATGACGTTCGAGTGCGCGAAGTCGCCGCGCAAATCCTTCTTGAACTTCACCCCGAGCAAGGCGCCCAGTTCCAGCACGTCGTCGGGTGCGGCGCGCAATAACGTCCAGTTCGCGGCCAACCCATGCGTCTTCCGATATTGCGCCAGCGTGGCCGGCGTGTCGCGGGTGGAGTCGAAGGAGACGAGGACGAAGCCGACATTGGTGCGCGTGTTCTCCGGCAGCGCGGCTTCGATGCGTCGCATGTCCTTCACCAGCACCGGGCAGGTGAACTGGCAACTGGCGAAGAACATCGTGACGACTTGCGGACGTCCGCGCAGCGAGGCGAGTTGCAACGCTGCGCCGGCGTCGTTCGTCCACGACGAGTCAAGTTGGTAGAGCGAACGGTCAGAAAGCGGCGTCGCCGCCGGCAGTTCCTTCGCGCAACAATCTGCCTGGTTCGTGAGCGCGGTCACTGGCTCGGCAGCCAGTCCGGTGCGGACGAGGGCCAGCACGGAAACAGCGGTGAGCAGATGATGGATTTTCATTTTGTTTCCCCGGTGAGGCTTCGCGCGCAGCGGAAGCCGAGATTGTGGACGGTGTAACTCGCTTTCAAACTGCTGCGAAATCCGTAGCGCATGAACGCGGGAAAATTTCCGCGATCCTTCGCGCCTTCGGAACCCGCGCCGCAAAAGAGCTGGCGATCCAATCCGGTGTCGCCCCGTGCGTCGCCGCTGACCATCGCGGTGTTGAAGTCCGCCACCCATTCCCAGGCCAGCCCGTGGAGATCGTGCACGCCAAAATAATTGGCGCGTCCGCTACCCACCGTCGGCAACCTCGCCGGCGCCGGGGCTGAGTACCACGCGCGTACCTCCCGAATGAAGTCGGGATCGTTCCCGCCCTCTTGAAGTGTGGCGCTGGCGGCGGCGGCGTATTCCCATTCCGCCGTCGTAGGCAGGCGCTTTCCTTTCCAGGTGGCAAAGGCTTTTGCGGCGAACCACGACACCTGCGTGACTGGAGCGTTGGAGTGAACGCCCGGGCCTGTTTCCAAATCGCCCGCCCAGAGCTTGAGATAATCCTCATCCGCAAAAAGACGCTGGACCGTAGAGCGTCGCCACTTGGGGTTGGCCCGGACGAATTCCAAGTAATCGCCATTCGTGACCGGGAGCACGTCGATCAGAAATGCATCGACGGGAAATTGTTTCGGCTCCTGTTCCGCGCGAAAGAGCGGCGTGAACTGCCCGGCCGGAACCAGCACCATTCCGGCGGGCGGCGTTTCTCCCTCGCGGGCTTTCGTCGCACTGCCCAGCCCGCCCAGCAGGAGGAGTGCGAGCGGGACGAGCTTGAGAGTGTGAAATCTCATAGACTCACTCGTACTGGTTGGCGGCCGGCGCTGGAGCTTCGCTGCGAACTCGACGCACGGCCTCCGGTTTCACCGCCTCGCCCGAATTGCCGAAACTGTTCCGCACGTAGGTCAGCACGTTCGCCACTTCCTCGTCCGTCAGGTTGTTCAGCGGCAGCATCGTGCCATTGTATTTCTTGCCGTTGACTTCGACCTCGCCCGTCTGACCCTGGAGCACAATCCGAATCGCCCGTTCCGCGTCCGCCATCAAGTAGTCGGACTTGGCGAGCGGAGGAATCTGATTGGGAATGCCCTCGCCGTTCACCTGATGGCAGACAAAACAGGTCTGCATAAACACCTGCTTCCCCTTCGCAATCTGGATGTCCTTGGTGAGCGCGGAAATCTTCGGGTCGGAGGTCATGGCGGCCTTCACCTGCGCCTGCAAGGCTGCGACTTGCTTCTGCGCTTCCGAGCCGGCGGCGGCCTGGCTGCCCAGATAGACCGCGTCCACTTCCTTGCCGGAATAGGCGATGAGATTCTCCGGCCCGGACACTTTTAACATCCCGAGCGCGCCTTTGTTGAACGCGCGGAAGAGCGAGTGATCGACGAGCACGTAGGTGCCCGGAACTTCGACTTTGAAATCCACCATCGCGGAACCGCCCGCCGGAACCAGCGTCGTCTGCACATTCTTCAAGGTCGGCACGGTGCTGCCTTCCGGATACACATGGTCGAAAATCTCGCCGATGACGTGGAACGACGAGATCAGGTTCGGACCGCCGTTCCCAACGAACAGGCGCACCGTCTCGCCCACGTTCGCAGTAATGGCTTTGTCGCCCACCAGTGAACTCACGGCGCCGTTGAACACGACGTAGGTCGGGCGTTCGTCCACGGCCTTGTTCTGATCGAAATACTGCAAACCTTCGTCGCCGAACTTGCCGGCCGTGTAGAATTCACCCTGCATGATGTAATACTCCTTGTTCACCGGCGGCAGACCTTCCTTCGGCTCGACGAGAATGAGTCCATACATGCCATTGGCCACATGCATTCCGACCGGTGCCGTCGCGCAGTGATAAACGTAGAGTCCGGGATTGAGCGCCTTGAACGAAAATTGCGACGAGTGTCCAGGGGCCGTGAACGACGAGGCCGCGCCGCCGCCGGGGCCGGTCACCGCGTGGAGGTCGATGTTGTGCGGCATCTTGCTCGACGGGTGATTGAGCAGGTGAAATTCCACGAGGTCGCCCTCGCGAATGCGGATGAAACTTCCCGGCACGTCACCGCCGAACGTCCAGAAAAGATATTCGACGCCGTCGGACAACTTCTTCACGACCTCCTTCACTTCGAGTTTCACGATTACTTTCGTCGCGTGCGACCGCTTGATCGGTGGCGGGACATGGGGCGCTTGCGTAAGCACCGCGGTTTCTTCTCCAGTGACGGTTGGATCTGCGCCTTTGGCATTTGGTCCGCGAGCGGCGACCGCGGCCTCAGCGCCGGGTGCCAGGGAGGGAGCCGTCACCAGAAGCGCACTCGCCAGCACGCGGGCGCAGAGCGATGAAAGGGCGTTGATTTTCATTTGTTCAGTATGGCTATTAGCCGCTCACAGTAAGGCGAAGCCGCCCCCGCAGTATGGGGTGTTGACCGTAGCTCCGGTACTCATGTCCGTTGCCCAACGGTGGCCTGCGTTCCTGACCGCGCCGCGACTGTGGATACCATCGGCCCGCACGGTGCAGGCTGCTAACCATCCGTTGTCCATCAGTGGGCGGAAATTGGGGTGCTGGCACCTGGCCGTTGAAATGTTGCGACGACCGCTGGCTAATTCTCATGGCCAAAATCGTGCTCGTCAGTCTTCGCTATCCGCGAGGAGCACCTTGGGCAGAACGTGAACCGCCCAGAGCACGACGCCCGCGATCCAAAGCAGCGCCCCGTACGTGTAATGCGAGGCGAGAACCTGCGGCCAGAAATCGCCGCTGATGCGCGTGGCCATGCCGAGCAACATCAGTCCGACCGCGACGAGCACCCAGCGGTTGCGGCTTTTCAGCAGCGCGAGATTTCCGCTGTGCCCGAACACGACGCGCGTCGCCACAACGAAGGTGATGACCGCGAAGCCGCCCACGAGCGTGAGGTGCAGCAGACTGACCCGATAAGCCGGGAACACGGAAACCGCGAGGAAGCCCGCCAGCACCCCGACGAAGGCGATGCGGATCGCCGCGCCCAGCGCGTTGGTGGCTTGGGGCGCGCGATGAAACGGCATTTCGAGAAAGAGATAAACGAGCGTCGTGCCGAAGCGCAGGGCGTAGGCCATCCGAGACCAGCCCTTCGCCTCCATGATGAACGACGCGATGATGAACACGCCGGCCAGCAGCGCGATGCAGGCCTTTCTCCACCAGCCCGCCGCGGGCGCGAGCGCTTCGGCAAAGTCCTGCCGGTTTTGCATTCCGAAAAAACGCGGCAGGATGAACGGCCCGATGCCGAGAATGGGCAGAAGCACGAATCCTTGATACGAGAGCAGCCGTTGCAGCGTGATCCAGAACCCATCGAGTTCGAGGTAATTTTGGACGATGGCGAGCACCCCGCCCACGGCGACGCACAGGAAGGCCAGTCCGACGAGGACGAATCCCGGAGGCGGCGTGTCCTGGCGCTGCTTCGCCCGCGTCGCCATCCAGCAGACGAAAGCCGCGAGCAACACGAGGAACAGCGCATCACCGGCAAAAATTTTACCGCACGCGAAGGCCACGACCATTGCGGCATGGATCGTCACGAGCGCCAACACCTGCAAGTGGTGCAACGGTTTGGCCGAGAGCATGCGCGGCATGGCCGTGCCGAGGAAGCCGATGATGAATGCGCCAAACAGTCCATAAGCCATGATGCGTGCGTGGCCGAGGCCGGGATAAAGTTCCAGCACGTTCGCGAAATGGAGCGGCCACAGCGCCACGCCCACGATTCCAGCCAGCACTCCGGCGGGAAAGAAAACCCGGAAGGGTTCCCGGCCCACGTCGGAAAAAGAAATACGCTGCTTGGAACGGACCATCATGTGTTCACTGTAGCTTATGGCTCGCCGCCGGCCGTCGCCGCCATTCGGCAGGGGCAGCATCGCCACCCTAGGCATCAGAAGCTCGCCCTCTTTTGTTAATTTCCTGGCGGCAGATCGGGAATCTTTTTTTCGAAGCGCGCTGGATCGGGGGCAAGCCGAACCGCGTTTCTAGGGTTTTTCCTTACCTTCGCTAGTCCGTTCCCCACGAACGGAATTGGGAACCGCCCAATGGTTGCGCGCCGTGACTCTCCCTAATTTGCTGACTCCGAAACAAATTCGGATTCGCAAAGAAAGACAACGACATGCAAAACGAAAACACTTTGGTCGAGGCGCTGGGCCACTCGAAGATTTATCAGGACTACGAGCGGGCGTTTAGCGATGCCACCGGATTGCCGGTCGCGTTGCGGGCCGTGGAGTCTTGGCAGTTGCCGCATCACCGCCAGCGCAGCGAAAACCCGTTTTGCGCGATGATGGCGATGAAGAGCCGCGCGTGTGCGGCCTGCCTTCAAGTGCAACAAAAGCTTTCCGAGAGCGCACGGCACGAGGCGGCCTCAGAGACCTGCCAGGCCGGCCTGTGCGACACCGCCGTGCCGGTGCGGCTCGGCGGGAACCTCGTGGCGTTTCTGCACACCGGCCAGGTGTTCCGCAAGAGGCCGACGCCGGCGCAGTTTGCCCGCGTGGCGAAGCTCGCGAACGAGTGGGGCGTGGACGTGGACCTGGGGAAGCTGAAAACGGCTTACTTCAACACGCGCGTCCTTTCCTCGAAGGAACACGAGGCGATGGTGAAGCTGCTCCAGATTTTCGCGCAGCACCTTTCACTGGTCAGCAACCAGATCGTGGTCCAGCAGGAGAACGCCGAGCCGCCGGTCATCACGCGGGCGAAGGAGTTCATCAAACAGCACCAGACTGAGGATCTTTCCCTCGGGCAGGTCGCCCAGGCGGTCAACATGAGCACGTTCTACTTCTGCAAGATGTTCAAGAAGGTCACGGGCATCAACTTCACCGACTACGTGTCGCGGCTCCGCATCGAGAACGCGAAGAATCTGCTGCTCAATCCCAACCTGCGCGTCAGCGAAATCGCCTACGAGGTCGGCTTCCAGTCGCTCACGCACTTCAACCGCGTGTTCAAGAAAATCATCGGACAATCACCGACGGAATATCGCGGTCATTTGGCCCACGCGTGATTGAAGGCAGAAGGCAGCCCCGAAATTGATAATTCATAGAGAGGACAACATGAAAACAAAAGCCAGGAAAAGCTCCACGGCGAAACTCATCGCCAACGGTCCAACCCGTGATTTGGCCCAGGACGACATCGCGTTCGCGGCGTATTGCTTCTGGGAAAATGAGGGGCGACCCAATGGGCGCGATTGGAACCATTGGTTCCGCGCCGAGAACCTGTTGCAGAAGGCCCGGCCACAAACTCAGGTTCGGACGTAGGTTTCCAGTGCAGCACAGGAAGTTTTTCCCGAGTGCGGTGAATTGTGTCGCGACATCGGCTCCCTTAGCCTCCGTGGCATGGCCGACCTTTCACAAATGACGCGCGACCAATTACTCAATCGCGTGCAGGCTTTGGAAGCCGAAGCCGCCGCGCGCAACACGAGCGGCGAAGCCGATTCGCGCCTGCTGCCGCAATACAAAGCCGCGCTGGACGCTCATTCCATCGTCGCGATAACCGATCCGCAGGGGCGCATCATTTACGTGAACGACAGGTTCTGCGAAATCTCCAAATACTCGCGCGAGGAATTGCTGGGGCAGGACCACCGCATCATCAACTCACGGTATCATCCAAAGGAATTCTTTCGCGACCTGTGGACGACGATTGCGCGCGGCCAAATCTGGAAGGGCGAGATTCGGAACCGCGCCAAAGACGGCACGATATATTGGGTCGATACGACAATTTTCCCGTTCCTCGACCAGCACGGCACACCTTCGCAGTACGTCGCCATCCGCACGGACATCACCCAACGCAAACAGGACGAGGAGCAGTTGGTTGAACTGGCGAACACCCTCGCGGAGAAAAACAAGGAATTGGAGACAATCGTTTACGTGGCCTCGCACGATTTGCGCTCGCCGCTGGTGAATATTCAGGGATTCAGCAAAGAGCTGGCGCGCGCGTGCGAACGCATTCATGAAAAACTGCGTTCAACGGACGGGAGCACCATTAACAAGGCCGACCTTGAACGCACGCTGGGTGAAGATGTGCCGGAAGCCATTCAATACATCCTGGCCGGCGTGGCGAAGATCGATCAATTGCTCGCTGGGTTCCTTCGCTTCTCACGGCTCGGGCGGGCCGCGCTCCGGGTGGAGTCTCTCGACATGAATGAAATGATCGGCGCTATTCGCGACACCATGGAATTTCAACTCGGGAAGGCGAACGCCGTCGTAAATGTTGAAACATTGCCGGCGTGTCTGGGTGACGCCACGCAGGTGAATCAAGTGTTCTCCAACTTGCTCGATAACGCGGTGAAGTATCGCGCGCCCGGCCGTCAGTTGGCGGTGTCGATTCGCGGAAACGTGAAAGAGGGGCGGGCGGTTTATTCGGTGAGCGACAACGGCATCGGCATCGCACCGGAATATCAGGGCAAGGTCTTCGAGATTTTTCACCGTCTCAATCCGTCCGGCGTCGATGGTGAAGGTCTGGGACTCACGATCGCGCAACGCGTTCTGGAACGGCAGAACGGAAAAATCTGGATCGAGTCCGAGCAGGGAAAAGGCAGTGCGTTTTTTGTGTCACTGCCAGTGACAAAGGAGTAATCCCATGAATGCTGTTACGCCCGCAACGGCCACCCCTATGACGCGCGATGTGATTATTTTGATTGCCGACGATGACGCCGGCCATGCCCGGCTGATCGAAAAGAACCTCAGCCGGGCCGGTTTGATGAACAAGATTCTGCGCTTTGAAGACGGCCAGCAGATTCTCGATTTCCTCTTTGGGCGAGGGGATGGACCAAAGCGTTCTGCGGACGCGGCCTACTTGATTCTCCTGGATATTCGGATGCCCAAGGTGGACGGCGTGGAAGTGTTGCGGCAACTCAAGGCCGATCCAGAGTTGCGCAAAATCCCTGTCAGCATGCTCACCACCACGGACGACCCGCGCGAGGTGGAGCGCTGTCACGGCCTCGGGTGCAACAACTACATCGTGAAACCCGTGGACTACGACAAGTTTTCCGAGGCCATTCGCCAGCTCGGCCTGTTCGTTTCGCTGGTCCAGGTGCCAGAAACTCATTCTCAAGCCTGAACCATTATGGCCGAAACAGCGCCGCTCATTTTCATCGTCGATGACGATCACGGGATGCTGCGGCTCATCGAGAAGACGCTTCAACGCGAAGGTTTCGCCACTGCCACCGCTACCTCTGCTCGCGACGCGATTGAGTGGCTCCAGAAAAACCGCCCGGCGCTCATGTTGTTGGATCTCAAGCTTCAGGACATGGAAGGAAAGGAAGTCATCAATCACCTCGCCTCCGTCGGAACCTCCGTGCCGTTCGTCATCATCACTGGCCAGGGAGATGAGCGCGTGGCCGTGGAGATGATGAAACGCGGCGCGCTCGATTATCTGGTGAAGGATGTTCAGTTTCAGGAATTCGTCCCCACTGTCGTTCGGCGAGCGCTGGATCAGCTTGATCGGGATCGCCGGCTCGCAGAATCGGAACGCGAACGCAGACACCTAGAACAACAAATTCTGGAAATCAGCGAGCACGAACGGCGCAGCATCGGCCGGGACTTGCATGATGGCTTGTGCCAGCATTTGACGGGCATCGAAATGATGTTGCAGGCGCTGGCGCGCGATTCGAAAACGGAATGCGCGCAACTCGAAAAGATTTGCGCGTATCTCCGGGAATCCATTTGTCAGTCAAAGGCGCTCACGCGCGGCATCTCGCCGGTGGAATCGCCGGCTAACGGCCTGATGTCCGCGCTGGAAGAACTCGCCTTCAACGTAAGCACCATGTTCCGCGTGAAGTGTACGTTTCGCTGCCCCGCTCCCGTGCTCATCTCCGACAACAACGCCGCCACGCACCTGTTCCGCATCGCGCAAGAAGCCGCGAGCAACGCCATCAAGCACGGCAAGGCGCGGACGGTGAAAATCGAACTCAGCGAGAAGAAAGGCCGGCTGCTGTTGACCATCCGCGACGATGGCCAGGGGCTTCCCGCTGACGCACCGCCCGGACGGGGCCAGGGATTGCGGATCATGAAGTATCGGGCCGAGACGGTCGGCGGTTCTCTGGAGGTGCAGCGCGATCCAGATGGTGGCACCACGGTGGTGTGTTCCATTCAGGACACGAAACGCATCTTGTCCCCCGAAACCAAATGACCGCAAAACGACCAGCCGCCGCCCGACGCAAAAAGATTTTCATCGTGGATGACCATCCGATGATGCGTGAAGGGCTGGCGCAACTCATTGCCCAGGAAAAGGATCTCGTGGTGTGCGGCGAGGCGGAGGATGCCGCCGGGGCGTTGCAACAGATCGAAAAGCTCAAGCCCGTTCTCGCGCTCGTGGACATCACGCTGCGTTCGACGAACGGGCTGGAGTTGATCAAAGACCTTCGTATTCGCGCACCATTGACCGCTATCCTTGTCATCTCGATGCACGATGAATCTCTCTATGCCGAGCGTGTGCTCCGTGCCGGCGGGCGCGGCTACATCATGAAGCAGGAGGGCGGGAAGAAGTTGATGGCGGCCATCCGCCACGTCCTCGGCGGCGGCACCTACGTCAGCGAGAAAATGGCCGCGAAGATTCTCGATATTTTTTCGGGCCGCCGGGCGGACGGTGCCTCACCGGTCGAAACGCTCACCGATCGTGAGTTTGAAGTTTTTCAACTGCTCGGCCAGGGACGCGGCACGAAGGAAATCGCGGAGCAACTGCACGTCAGCGCGAAGACCGTGGAAGTCCACCGCGTGAACATTAAGCAGAAGCTCAAGGTCTCCACTGCGGCTGAACTCATCCATTTCGCCGCGCGCTGGTCGGAATCACCGGGGCGTGCTTAGCGCCCGCCGCCGTCCGTTCAGGCGTGGGCCTGCTTCGCCGTCCCTCGAAAAGACTTTGGCTCGGCTGGCTTCGTGGCGGGCGTGGTCATGTTGCTTTCACTCCAATGCTCATCCGTGCGGAGCAGACGGTTCACGATCAGCATGTAGCTGCTGATGAGGACGGCGACGACAAGGGCGGTAATGATGGCACCAATCATAATGGTCTCTGGTTAAATTGTTTCTTTGTGTCTTCCGGCTGCCTGCGGCAGTCCGAATTTTATTTCCTGAAGAACATGCGCCGCTCATCGCAGGTGCGCTCACCGGGAATTGCGCATCCCTTCGCAGTTCTTGCCGTCAGTTTCAGGCCGCGAGGCCGAAGCGGTAATGCACCTGCTCCGCGTTCAGGCCGAGCGACTTCGCCACATGCTGCGCGGCCAGTGTGGTTGCGGCGTTGCGCACGAGCGCATCGGACTCGCGCTGGCTCAGGACGACGCCCTCGTGCTTGATGCCGCGGATCTGGATGCCGCGTTCGAGCGCCGCCACGAGGAACTCCTCGCAATTGACCGGATCATCCGTCTGGAAGTCGCGCACATGCGGCTCGCGATGGCCGCCAAATTCAATCGCGTATTCGACATGGTATTTCGGGATCATAATTTTCCTTTCGTGGTCGGGTTTCGTCTTCAGTCTCGTGAATCAAAGTTTTGTCTTCATTTGAAATCGCGTCCGGTCGCGCGCACGACGAGCACAGGGCAGGGGGCGTGGCGCACTACGCGCTCGGCGGTGCTGCCCATGAACACATGCGCCAGACCGGTGTAGCCGTGGGTCGAGATGACGATCAAATCGACCTTCAAGGTGCGCGCTGCGTCCGTGATTTCCGCGTAGGGCGAGCCGTGGCGGACCAAGCTTTTCTCGACGACGGCGGAATCGAGGCCTGATCGGGCGAGCACTTTCTTCAAGTGTTCCTGCGCTTGCGCCACGATGACGTTGTCGTCCAAGGCCATCGGCGAGTAGGCGAAATCCGGCGTGGGAAACGGCTCGACCACATTCAACAGGATCAGCTTGGCGCCGAACTGGCCGGCCAGGCTGGCGGCGTAGTCCAACGCCTTCTCCGAGGGGCGTGAGAAATCTACCGGCACCAGAATGGAACGGATGTTTGGCGGCGAACCCGTGCGTCCGCCAGCTCGTGAGTTGGGTTTGGTTTGTTTCGTTTTCATAATTGTGGGTGTTTTGTTGATGGCAAAATACGCCCCGTGCCTCGGGACCGCCACCCGCCATTTGCCAATGTTTGAACAGTTTTTGCGAAGAAGGAACGCTGCGGAGTCTGACAAAGGATGCTCGCTCTCGCACAATTTTTGGTGAGAACGGCGTCAGATACGGCTAAAGAATGAATCAAGCCGGTCCCGGAGCTGAAGAGCGTCATGTGCCCGGCTTGCAACAACGACAAATATGAAACGACTTCTCATCGCCTACGACGGCTCACACGCGGCGGACAGTGCGATCAACGATCTGATTTACGCGGGCCTGCCTGACACCCTCGACGTCGTCGTGATGTCCGTGGCGGATGTCTATTTGCCGCCGGCTCCGCGTGCGCCCGAGGCCGAGGTGCCGGAGTTTCCGCCGGTAGTTTTTCAGATAGCCCGGGAGCGGGCGCAGGCGGCAGTCGAGGCGCACCGCGCGCTGGCCGCCCGAGCGTGCGAGCGCGTCAAGAGTTTGTTCCCCAAATGGAATTGTACACCGCTGGCCGTGGCTGATTCACCCGGCTGGGGTGTTGTGAAACAGGCTACGGAATGGAAGGCCGATCTGGTGGTGGTGGGCGCGCAGAGTCATACGCGGCTCGAACGGCTTTTCCTCGGCAGCGTGTCGCACAAGGTCATGGCCGAGGCTCCTTGCTCTGTCCGCATTGCCCGGCCCCATCGCGCCAAGGATGAATTGCGCATCGTCGTGGCCGTGGATGGTTCGGTGGACTCGAAGGCCGCCTTGCAGGAAATCGCCGCGCGCGCGTGGCGGCCCGGCACGCAGTTTCGTCTCGTGGTGGTGGTCGATCCGCATCTCGAAACGGCCATGACCTGGCCGGGCTTTCTGCCGCAGAATTTCGTGCAGACCAATGACCGGAACGGACGCGAATGGATTGCCCGCCTGGCGGAGGCGGCGGCGCAAATTGTGTTCGCCGCCGGTCTCAACGTCTCGAACCACATTTACGACGGGCATCCCAAGGACGTGATTCTCCGCGTAAGCGACGAGTGGCACGCTGACGCCATCTTCCTCGGCGCGCGCGGACTGAATCACGGGAACCGGCTCGCCCTCGGCACCGTCGCCTCGGCGGTCGCGAGTCGCGCGCCCTGCACGGTTGAACTGGTGCGCCCGCCTCGCGCCTGATCCAGAGCGAAGCACCGAAGGGCGCCCGGACGAAGCTGGGCGCGCAGGATTGAACCGGACCTGCGCCGGGGCCGCGCTCACTCCACCGTCACGCTCTTGGCCAGGTTGCGCGGCTTGTCCACGTCGCACCCGCGCGCCACGGCAATGTGGTAGGCGAGCAGTTGCAACGGGACGACGGCGATCAACGGGAACAGGCATTCCAAAGTTTTCGGCACCAGAATCACGTCGTCCACCTGCTGCGCCAGCGCGGCGTTGTCCTCCGTGGTGACGGCGATGATCGGGCCTTTGCGCGCGCGGACGACTTCCAGGTTGCTCAACGTCTTCTCATACATCGCGTCGTGCGGGATGACGACGACGCTGGGCGTGCGCTCGTCAATCATCGCGATGGGGCCGTGCTTCATCTCGGCGGCCGGATAACCTTCGGCGTGGATGTAAGAAATCTCCTTGAGCTTGAGCGCACCTTCGAGCGCCACGGGGAAATTGCAGAGACGCCCTAGGAAGAAGAAGTCTTCCGCGCCCGCGTATTTCTTCGCCAGCTTCTGGATGGCTGCGCTCTGCGCGAGCACCGATTCAATCTGCTTCGGCAACGCCTCCAGCGCGTCGATGATTTCACGTCCGTGATTCAGCGAGAGCTGGCGGATGCGTCCCATCATCAGTGCGAGCAACGCCAGCACGGTGACCTGCGACGTGAACGCCTTCGTGGACGCGACGCCAATCTCCGGGCCGGCGTGCAGGTAAATCCCCCCGTCCGCCTCGCGCGCGATGGTGCTGCCCACGACGTTGCAGAGGGCGAGCACCTTGTGCCCGCGCCGCCGCGTCTCGCGCAGGCTGGCCAGCGTGTCGGCGGTCTCCCCGGACTGCGTGATGGCCAGCACGAGCGTGTTCGAGTTAAGCGGCGGATTGCGGTAGCGAAACTCGCTGGCGTATTCGACCTCGGTGGGAATGTGCGCCAGTCCCTCGAACAGATATTCGCCCACGAGACCCGCGTGCCAGCTCGTGCCGCAGGCGGTGATGACGATGCGGTTCACCGCGCGCAGTTCCGCGAGCGACATGTTCAAGCCGCCGAACTTCGCCGTGCTCGCGTCGCGGTCGATCCGCCCGCGCAGCGCGTTTTCGATGGTGCGCGGCTGCTCAAAAATCTCCTTGAGCATGTAATGCGCGAATTCGCCCTGCTCGACCGCGGTGGCGTCGAACTCGATCTCGCTCACCTTCACTTCGCTGGCCGTGCCGAAATTCGTCACGCCAAATGCGTCCGCCGTGATGGTCACAATGTCGTTGTCTTCCAGATAAACCACCTGACGGGTGTGCGCGGCCACGGCTGTCACGTCACTGGCAAGAAAGTGTTCGTCATCACCAATGCCAATGATCAGCGGCGACCCGCGCCGCGCGCCGATGATCACGCCGGGGAAATCCGCGCACACCACGCCAAGGCCGTACGCGCCCGTGACTTCAGCGAGTGCGCCCGACACGGCCTGCGCGAGCGGATGCGGAGCGCCGGCCTCCGGCACGGCTCGTTGGGCAGTCGGATCGCTTCGCGCCGTGCTGGAAGCCGGCGCTCCATCCGATTTGACTCGCGCGTAATGCTCGCCGACCAGATGCGCCAGTACCTCCGTGTCCGTGTCCGACTGAAACTTGTGTCCCGCCGCAACGAGCCGTTTCTTCAGCCGTTCGTAATTTTCAATCACCCCGTTGTGAACCACGGCGATACTTCCGCTCGCGTCGAGATGCGGATGGGAATTCTCATCGCAAGGCGCTCCATGCGTGGCCCAGCGCGTGTGGCCGATGCCCGTCGTGCCCGGTGCCGGACGCGCCTTCACCACCGGGGCCAGCCCTTGATCGATGCGTCCTGTTTTCTTGCGAATCTCCAGCCGTCCGCCTTCGAGCACGGCCACGCCCGCGCTGTCGTAGCCGCGATATTCCAGCCGCCGCAATCCTTCGAGGAGAATTGGCCCGGCTGATTTTTTCCCAACGTATCCGATGATGCCGCACATAATTTGTCCCGCACACCAAACCGCAAACCACGCCTGATTGGCAAACGCCAATTTCTCGCGCGGGTCTTCAACTGCCCGTTTTAGAATCGCGGGACCGCGCCCGCCCCGGGCGCCGTGGGCCGCGCCTCGCGGCCCACGGAGGGTGCCGGAAAGCACTCACCGTTTGGTGCGGTCCCGCGCGTCGGGTTCAGCGCGGGGGCGCGCCGAACCACAGCCGGGGCGGCTGTGCTCCCGGTCTTTTCGACTGCATGGTTCCGTTTTAGGAAATCAACTTGGCCGAAGCGAGCAGCGGTAGGGCGTGGCGGTGGTCATCCCAGATGAGGAAGGTGTTCACTCGTTTTGGCTCGGTCTGTATCCATTCTACCTATTCCAACATCGGCGTCCGGGTTGGAGGACGGCGGCGGTGCCTACGCCTTTCGGGCGATTGACGCGCCGATTCCCACGCGGCTAAACAAGGTTCTTGCAGTCAGCACCAATCAGAGTCGCCATCGTCGAGGATACGCGGGAAGTCCGTGAAGGACTCACGTTTTTGATAAGCACTTCGCCGGGATTTGACTGCGTGGCGTCCTGCGCTTCCGGCGAAGAGGCGTTGGAACGGCTGCCGAAAGCGCAAGTGGACGTGGCCTTGATGGACATCGGCCTGCCCGGCATGTCCGGCATCGAATGCATCCGCGCGCTGAAGGTGGAGATTCCGCAAACGCAGATCATGATGCTGACCGTGTTCGAGGACGACGAACGCATTTTCCAATCACTGGCCGCCGGCGCGACGGGTTACTTGATCAAGAAAACCCCGCCCGCAAAACTTCTGGAAGCCATCACCGACCTGCACGCCGGCGGTTCCCCGATGTCGAACCAGATTGCGCGGCGTCTGGTGCGCGAGTTTCAAAAGCCCGCTGAGAGCAGTCCTGAAACCGAGTCCCTTTCCCCACGCGAATCCGAAGTGCTGCACCTGCTGGCCAAAGGATTTCTCTACAAAGAAATCGCGGCGCATCTGTTCCTGAGCAAGCACACCGTCCGCACCCACCTCCGCAACATCTACGAAAAGCTCCAGGTCCGCAGCCGCACCGAAGCGGTGATGAAGGCGTTTCCGCGCTAAGTCTCCACGACGAATCCGGCTACGCCGCCACTAGTTCTATCTTGATTTTGCGCCCGAGCGCCCGCGCCGCCTTGCCGAGCGTGGCCAGCGTCACGGAGGTGTTCGAGGCATCCAGCAAACGATCCACCGCCGCCCGGCTCGTCTTCATTCGTGTGGCCATTTCGGATTTGCTCACGGACTGTTCTACGGCCAGCCGGCCCAGTTGCAGGGCCAGGGCGCGCTTCATGGCGCGGGCTTCGACGCCTCCAAAACTCCATCTTCGCGCAAGAGGTCGCGCAGGTCTGAACCGCGATGTTTGTTCTTACTCATAATGTTTTTCGTATTGGCGTTTTCGTCGCCGGGCCAGGTCAATTTCCTGGGCGGGCGTCTTCTGCGTCATTTTGATGAAACCGTGGAGCACGACAATTCCACTTTTGGCGGCGATGAACAGAGTCCGCGCGATGCGATTAGGCAGGCGGGATCGCAACTCCCAAAGCCCGCCGCCCAAGTGGTCCACCAGCGGCTTCCCCACCGGCCAGGCATGTTGCACGGTCAGAAGATCCTCCCCGATGGCGTGGCGTTCTTCCCGTGGCAGGCTTTTGAGCCACTCGCGCACCGGCTCATGGCCGGCCCTCGGTGCGAAAGAACACGACCGCCAACGGCCTTTCTTTTTTCATTCCCGCAGCACTGTACCAAAAATAGCGGTCAATAGCGCTGGTTTCAGCGGGTGCGATGGGAAGTGGCGGTCAGGAGCGCGGGCGTCCGAGTGCGGGAGCCTTTGGAGTGCGGTGACTTGTCACCGCTTTTTGGTTGGGCGACTTGTCGCCCAACGCGCGCGCGACAAGTCGCCGCGCGAAAAAGCGCCGACCAGTCTGCGCACTCCAAATTTTCGGCGGCCGCTCATCTGTTCCTGAGCAAGCACACCATCCGCACCCATCTCCGCAATATTTATGAAAAGCTCCAGGTCCGCAGCCGCACCGAAGCCGTGATGAAGGCGTTTCCGCGCTGAAATTCTTTCACGCAAAATACGACGTTTGGGCGAGTAGGCAGATCGCACCGACTCCCTCTAATCTCTGCGCCTCTTGCACAACCCCGTTCCTGACATAATGAAAAGAGCTTTGCTCGTGCTTGGCCTGCTCGCGGTCGTTGCCTATAGCCGCGCGGCAACACTCGGTGACATTGATGGCAATGGCCGTGTGGACGTGTTTGACCTCGTTCGTTTGCAAAACCAGGTGCGTACTTCCGCGCAGGTTTCTGAACAGCTTCAGGTCATTGGCGATTTGAATCAGGACGGACTCGTGGGCAGCGGAGACATCGAGCCGCTTATCAATACAATCCTCGGCATCTCTCCACTGGTCACGATTCCGTCGGCAGCCATTCGCGATAGTTCTCCGCGTTCCGGAGAAGGCAACGTTGCGCTCACCCGGGAAACGATCGTCCGCTTCACGCAACCGCTCTCACCCACGAACATTCTCGGCACGAACTGTTTGTTCGCTGAGTTCGGCGGGCGGCGCATTCTCAGCCGCATTGAACTGGGCAGTGATCGCCGGAGTTTGACGTTGTTTTATCTCGAACCGCTGCCCTCTAGCGCTCGTGTCCGAGTCACCCTGATCGGCGATTATCTGGTCAATATCTTCGGTGTGCGTCTGGATGCGGATGGCGACGGCATTCCGGGCGGCACCCGCCAAATCGAGTTCGATAGTTCCGCGATTACCCCCGTGGTTGGGACGGCGACCATCGGCCAGGTCTTCGCCTCGGAGATGCCGAACGGAACAAATGTTCCGCTGCGAGGCGTCACGGTCACCGTCGATGGTGCGGAGCAGACGTTGCGCGCGGTGACGGATGCGAATGGACGCTTCTCGCTCTCGCCCTGTCCCGCCGGCCGGTTCTTCGTGCATGTGGATGGGCGCACGGTGACAAACCTTGGTGCGAACATTCACTATCCCAACAAATCTTATTACCCGTTCGTGGGCAAGGCGTGGGAAGCGCAGCCCGGCTACACAAACAACCTCGCGGGCGGAGACGGACTGATCTTTCTGCCGCTGATCGTGCAGGGCACACTGCAAGTGGTAAGTCAGATGACGAACACTACGGTGACGTTCCCGCCGTCGGTCATCGCGACCAATCCGGCGCTCGCGGGCGTGTCCATCATGGTGCCGGCCGGTTCACTCTTCAGCGACAACGGGACGCGAGGCGGCAAAGTCGGCATCGCTGCTGTGGATCCGGATCGGTTACCGGAAACGCTTCCACCAGGGCTTGGTTTTTCACTCGTCATCACGATTCAAACCGATGGGCCCAGCAATTTCGGAGAGCCCGTGCCGGTTCGATTTCCGAATCTTCCGGACCCGATAACTGGCGAATTACTAGCGCCTGGCGCAAAGAGCGCATTGTGGAGTTTCAACCATGATACCGGCGTTTGGCAGATGCAGGGGCCTATGACTGTGACAGCAGACGGCAGATTTGTTGAATGCGATGCGGGTGTGGGAGCTCGGCAACCCGGTTGGCACGGGCAACGCCCCGATACGAAATTTGAGTGCTTTCCCGCTTTGGGGTGGACTTGTGACAGACAACAGCAACTGTTTGACGTTACAGGTATCAACTTGGGGGGGCGTGCCCGCCTAAAAGTTGGTTTAATCGGGGCGAGTCTTTTTGATTTCGGGCTTGATGGAACCCCTGCCTCCAACGGTTTCGTAAAAGTGACTCCGTCGACGTTGTATACCCCGGCGGGTGGGGTCGGATGGGTCGCAGTGGATGGATCACCTGTTCTCGCATTCAACCGAGAAGCACGACCAAGCGTAGCTTTTGAGGACTTGGATAACATCGGATCCGCACATGCTTGGTTCGCTATCAACGTTCCAAACGGCGTGTATGAAGTCACGGTTCGATTTGGAGATGCGGATGAAGGACGATCACCTATGGCGTTGATCATCGAGGGCCTTTTGCGTGGTAATTTTTCCACCGCCCCAGGACAATTCATCACAGCGGAGGTTCGGACGGTCGTTCGGGACAATCGCTTAGATATTGAATTCGGAACATTCGATGGAACACTCGCGACCGTCGCGTGGATTTCGGCTAACCGAGTCGGAGAGGTTCCGGAAACGCCGCAATCGCCATTAACGCCGCCGTTCATGTATGCGCTGGAAAATCTGGAAAACGGTTTTATTCAGCGCGGTCATTATCTTTCCGATGCGGATCTTGATGCTAAACTTTTTTTAGCTACTCGGACGCGCTACCGTTTTCACGTTCTCCATCCTGCATCACTCTCCATTGGTGAGATGGAATTCTCCACCTCGACGCCTGGTGTTGGCATTGTGCGACCGGCTGTCCTATTGCACCCTCTTGGCGGGATCGATTCTGATACCGACGGTTTGCCCGATTCCGCTGAATTCGTCCTCGGTACGGACGCAAATAATCCTGATACTGATAACGATGGCATTCCGGACCGCTTCGAAGTTCAGCAAGGCACAGATCCCCTGAGCAACCTCGCCGTCGCCACTGGCATTCTTTCCTCCACCGACACACGTGGCAACGCCGTCGATGTATGCGTCGGGGACAATTTGGCTGTGGTCGCGAATTCTTCGGATGTCGTGATCTTCAATGCCGCCAGCAGTCTCAATCCCATTCGCTCGGCGCAAGTGCCGGTGCCGGGAAACGTCATGCGGGTGGCTTGCTCGGACAACTTCGTAGTCGCGGCGTGTGATTCCGCCGGACTCGCCATTCTGGATGTTTCAAATCCGAGCCGCTCGTACGTATTCTTTCAACTCTCCTTCGGCGCGAACGTGAAGTGTGTCACGGCAGCGGTGGGCGTTGCTTACGCGGGGCTTTCTGATGGCCGCGTTGTCGCCGTCGATATGGCGAGCGGTACAACGCTCGACACGGCAAATCTTGGCGGGGACGTTCACGACCTCGGCATCGGCGGGGAAAGCCTGTTCGTGCTCACGGCGAATCAACTCAGCGCGTTCGATCTCACGTCCGGGACTTTGGAACTGCAAAGCTCAGTCGCGGTTTCCGGATTCATTCCCGAAGGCGTCACGCAACGCAAACGCCTCTTCGTTGGGAGCGATTACGCTTATGTGACCTCGTATCCGGGTTACGACACGATTGACGTGCGCAATCCCGCCAACCTCCGGCGCATCGGTTCCGCGCTCGACGGCGGGCCAAACTCATTCAAGCAAATCGCGGTGAACGGATCGGGCCTCGGCATTGCGGCGGTGGGAGTGAATTCGGGTCAAACGGGTCCGGGAACGCACGACATCTGGCTCTACGACGTGTCGAACCCAACGAACACGAGTGCCTTCATCACCTCGATTGAAACGCCGGGCATCGCGCGCGCCGTGGCGATTTACAACGGCCTCGCCTACGTAGCGGATGGAAACAGTGGACTGCATGTGATCAACTATCGCGCTTACGACACGCTGCACATGCCGCCGACGATCATGATGGGGGGCAATCTCGCCTTCACCGGCCCGACGAACGCACTGGCCGAAGAAGGAAAACTCGTGCGGCTCTCGGCCCTCGTGACTGACGACGTGCAAGTGCGCAATGTGGAGTTTTACGTGGACGGAACGAAGGTCGGCACGGACGTGAATTTCCCGTTCGAGTATCGGTTCGTTTCACCCAAGCGCGATGCGACGCGAACGAACTTCGTGGTGCGGGCGAAAGCAACGGACACAGGCGGCAACATCGCGTGGACGCCTGAGATCAACGTGGCGCTCGTGACTGACTTCACTCCGCCGCGTCCGCGACGCACCTTTCCGGGGGGCACAAACACGGTCGCGGATGTCACGGACTCGGTCTTCGTGTATTTCAGCGAGCCGATTGATGCCGCGACACTCACGAGTGCGAGCTTCCAACTGACTTACGCGGGCGCGGACAATCTGTTGGGCACAGCAGATGACATGGTGATAACGAACGGCACGGTGTCGTTCCGGCAGGAATTGAATCTGGCGAAGCTCTCGTTCCTGACGCCATTGCCGTACGGACTTTATCGCGGGCTGATCACTTCGAATGTCACCGACATCGCCGGCAACGCGCTGACGAACAATTTCACATGGACGTTCTGGGTGTTGCCGGGCGGCCCGGATGGAGACGCCGACCATGACGATCTTTCCAATGCAGAGGAAGTCGCGCGCGGAACAAATCCTTTCAATCCGGACACAGATGGCGATGGCTGGGTGGACGGCGTGGAAGTCGCTGACGGCAAGAACCCGCTCGATCCCAACTCACGGCCCAAGATGATTTTCGTTGGCGCCCCCCCCGTGCGGATATCGATCGCTGACTTCGATGAGACGGGCAAGCCGGGGAATGGAACTTTTGTGGCGCAACCACCAGTGAAGGTTTCGATTGCCGCGTTCGATGAAACCGGGCAGCCCGGTATCGGGACGGTCATTGGATACCCAGCGGTTCGGATTTCGATTCCAGCATTCGATGAAACCGGAATTCCTGGAATCGGAACAACCATTGGGAGTCCGCCCGTGCGCGTGAGCATTCCGGCCTTTGACGAAACTGGACAGCCAGGGACGGGCACCACAATCGGTCGTCCACCCATTTCTGTTCGCTACCAACCCTGAACGAAAAACATCTATGAAACACACCCGCATCCTTCCGCTCGCCGCAGTGTTGATCGCGAGCAGCACCATCGCCTGCGCCGCCGCCTTCAATTCCGGGAGCGATGGCTCCTACGGTCCAATCAACGTCTCGAGCAACGACATGATACTTGATATGCCGGCGGACGGAATTTTCCGCTGCACCACGATCACGGTTACGAATGGATATTGGCTCAGGTTCAGGAGAAATCCCTTGAACACGCCAGTTTACCTTTTGGCGACAGGCGACGTGCTTATCAATGGGCAGATTGACGTGTCCGGCAGCAACTACGTGGGACGCACCGGGGGTCGCGGTGGTCCCGGCGGGTTCGATGGGGGTGAGGGTGGTTACGGTGCAAACGGATTCGGAGGAACAGGCATCGGGGGCGACGGTTTGGGACCCGGCGGTGGAAAGTCCGCAAACTCTGGCGTATTTGGAGCACCGGCAGGAAACAACACGAATTTGTATGGCAATAGCCTCCTCGTCCCGTTGATTGGTGGATCTGGTGGAGCGGGCGGAGGTGGAAATCCCGGTAGTGGTGGCGGTGGTGGAGGCGGTGCGATTCTGATTGCAAGCAACACAAAAATTGTCGTGAGCAATGGTAATGTCCGCGCTTTTGGAGGATACGGGGCTGGTGACGGGAGCGGCGGTGCGATTCGTTTGGTCGCGCCCCTCGTGACCGGCAATGGAAATTTGTATGCGTACGGCGGCCCTAGGGGACGTGTTCGAATTGACTCGCTGGACAATGTTGCAGTCCGGTCATTGCGCGCAGATAACAGCGTCTCGTCGCGCGGTTCACAGATGTTTGTTTTTCCGCCAACGGTTCCGCAGTTGAACATCGTGTTCGCTGCGGGCCAGTCGATTCCTGTGGGAACCCCAAACGAAGTGCAAATTTCGCTGCCGGCAGGCGCGCCCACGAATCACACCGTCACGGTGCAAGCGCGTGACTTCACGAACGACGTCGCGATTACGGTGGCGGTCATCCCGAATGATCGCGCGTCCTCGAATTATCTGACGACTGTCGTGATGACAAACAATCCTGCACAAATCAGCGTGCCCGTCGTAATTCCCGCAGACTCGACGAGTCGGATTTTTGTTTGGACACGCTAAAAATTGGAGAACCTGATGTTCACAACTCGACTTGCAGCGGCCGGCGTCCTCGTAGGCGGCCTCTTGATCTGCCATCTGAATGCGGCTGATCGGTTGTCAGTCGCGGGCGTGCGAGGCTATCCGGGAATCTCTGTATCAGTTCCATTGATCTACAAAGCCGACACGAACTTCCCGCCGCAAGTTGTCGGCATTCAGGCGGAAATTGTCTTTGATGCAGCACGAGTTTCTTCGGGAGCCGCGATCCGCTCGACGACGGTCGGTGATTTCGTCGTGCGTTCAAGTCAGCCAACGGCGGGCGTTCGTCGCGTGCTCATTTACTCTCCGTCTTTGCAGCCGTTAACCAACGGGACCTTGGCAGTTCTGTCGTTCACGGTGAGCGCAGGCACGTACCGGGAAGTGCTTCGGCTGGGACTGACGAATGTGATGGTCGTGAACACGACGCCTTCGGCAGTGGACTCGACAAATGTGCCCGGGTTTATTGCCATCGGACCGATTTTCATCGACGCGGAGCAGAACGCAAATTTCTTCCTCGATGTCCAGGCAGACCGCACCTATACGATTGAAGCGAGCACGAACCTGGTGAATTGGGTCCCGCTTTCCACGAACTTCGCGGCTGGTCCCGTGCTTGATTACACGGATACGAACGCCAGCCAGTTCTCGCAAAGGTTTTATCGCGCTGTGTCGCCTTAGCCCTTTGTTCATGAACTGCCGACCGCTGCGACTCTTGTCTCGTTTGATTGCGGTCGCCCTTTTTTCAGCTTGTGTGGTCTTGCGGGCGGATGTCGTCCTCGACTGGAACGCGCTGATGCTGGACGCGATTCGCGCCGACAGTCCCGGCCCGACCCTGAGCACACGTAACCTGGCCATTCTCCACGCAGCAATTTACGACGCAGTCAATTCCGTCACTCGCACGCACCAGCCGTGCCAATTTCAACTGACCGCTCCCACGAACACGTCCACCGAAGCGGCAGCAGTGGGCGCTGCTTACGAGGTGGTCGTGACGTTGTATCCTTCTTTCGAGGCTTGGGCTGATGACCTTTATGATGGCTGGTTTTCAACGAACACCTTGAATGCAGCATTGACCAACGGGCTTAACATCGGCTGGCAAGCAGCCGTGCTGACGGTGGACTCTCGAAACGATGACGGTTCGAGCACAGACGTTCCCTACATTCCAAGCGACGCTCCCGGACAATGGCAACGCACGCCGCCATTTTTTCGTCCGCCGCTGACACCGCGATGGGGTTACGTCGATACGTTTTGTCTGCCAGACATTGAACCTTTCGTTCCTGGTCCTCCACCGGCGCTCGACAGCGCGGAATACGCTGCGGCGCTCAACGAAGTCAAAGTGATCGGCGGAAAGAACAGTGCGGCTCGCACCACAGAGCAGAGCCAGATTGCCGTGTTTTGGTCAGACTTCAGCTACACGGCGATGCCGCCGGGACACTGGCACGAGATCGCCGCGACAATTGCGGAGCAGCGCGGCAACACTCTGGAACAAAACGCGCGCTTGTTCGCGCTCATCAGCGTCGCGCAGGCCGATGCTGCAATTGTTTGTTGGGAAGCCAAGTTTCGTTACAACCTCTGGCGACCCATCACAGCCATCCGGCGCGCTGATGAGGACGCCAATCCTGCGACCGAGAAGGATGCGGAATGGAATGACTTCCTTGCGTCGCCGCCATTCCCCGCCTACGTGAGCGGCCACAGCACATTTAGCAAGGCCAGTGCGGCTGTGCTTGCGGCTTTTTACGGCACCGATGCAATCTCGTTCACGGCGAGGTCGGACACGCTTGCCGGAATCACCAGGAGTTTCACGAGCCTGGCTGCTTGTGCGGATGAAGTGGGACTGAGCCGGGTGTACGGCGGCATCCATTTCTCGTTCGATAATACAGCGGGGAAAGCGTGCGGCCAAAGAATCGGGGACTACGTTGTGCAGAACTTTCTCCTCCCCAACGCGGCCTTGCCTCAAGTCCGGCTAGAGCGACTAACGAATGGGACGGCGCAGTTGCGGGTCAACGGGCATTTTGGCGCAACCTGCGTGTTGGAAACATCAACGAACCTTCGGGATTGGGAGCGCGTGGGCACCAACATAATGGTTTCTGGCGGCATGGTGATTACCCACACACCTGCCTCGAACAGCCCTGTTCGGTTCTATCGGATGATGGAAACGATAAATTGATGGAATGCGCATGCTCATTCGCCACGGTTGCGCCGGTCGAATGAGCCAACCCAGTGTGACAAATCCCAACATCTGCCGGGACTTTGAGGGGTTGACGACGGATGATTCACCTGCAGTGGGGCGCAGTCGGGCGTTGCGACTTTTTTTGAGGTGCGGTATTCGCACACACCGAAAGAACGATTGATGCGAGGCTGGAGGTGTAAATTTGTCGCGGGGAAAATCTTCTTCATCGTGGCGGTGCAGCTTGGCGTGGGGGCGGCGGTGCCGGAGCCGCGCAGCTTTCAGCGGCAGGCGTGGACCACGGACCAAGGGTTGCCAGCCAACCACATCACCACGCTTGGCCAAACGCGGGACCAGTATTTATGGATTGGCACGCACTTCGGGCTGGTAAGGTTCGATGGGGCGCGGTTCACCACTTTTAATCAGGCGAATACGGTGGCGATGCAGCGGACTGGGGATGCCGTCACTTCGCTGGCCGAAGCTCGCGACGGGGTGTTGTGGATCGCAACGAGTCGTGGGCTGCTGGCTTTGCAGGACGGAACCTTCACGGCCTATTACCGAACCAACGGCTTGGCTCACGACACAGTTCTGTCGCTGGCCCCGGCGCGCGAGGGCGGGGTGTGGGTCGGGACGGAGAGTGGGGTGAGTCGCTTGTCAGCCAAGGCCCATGAAGCGACGACGATTCCTTTCTTCGCCAACCAGCCGATTGACGCGGTGCTGGAAAGTTCGGATGGCGCGGTGTGGGTGGGAACGCGGATTGGTTTGTTCCGCTTTCGCGCGGGCGGCGAAGACCGTCCTGAGTTGGTGCATCGTGTTACAAAATTTCCCGCCATCACACGCCTCGTCGAAGACACGCAAGGCCGGGTGTGGTTCAACGTGGTGAGCACAAACGTCGTTTATCGGGTGCAACAAAACACGGTGGAAGCGTTGGCGCTGCCTGCGAGTGCGGAGGAAACGAAAGTTCATGCGAACGCGCTCATGGCGGTGAGTGATGGCGTGGTCGTTTTCGCACCGGGCGGCGCGGGTATTTTCAGGGGGACGAATTCAGAATGGGAACCGCTCTCGCTTTCCGATGGAGCGAGTAGCGGCGGAGTCGTTCCCCGCCGTGAATCGGAGCGCGGCTATGCTGGCCGCTCGGCGGGCGGGACGCCCGCGCTCCAGCGTGAGGATTGGGCGGTGGCTTGCGTTCTGCCGATGGACGATGGCTCTTTTTGGATTGGCACGAAGGAATCCGGGCTGTTGCGATTTTCACCACAGTTGTTCCGCACTTATGTCGCGGCCACGCCGAAGCTCGCGAGGGTTTGGTCGGTTTCCATCAGCACGAATGATGTGGTTTGGCTCGGGACGGATGGTGGTGTGGTGCGAATGGCAGACGGCGAGTTGCGCCCGGTTCCGTTCGCAAACCCACCCGAAGTAGAGATGACCGCTCATGCTGTGTTTGTCGATCAGCAGAACAATGTGTGGGCGGCGGCGGGAGGCCGGGGCGTCTGGAAATTCGACGGGACCAACATGGTGCAGCAGTTCAAGACGGCGGAAATTTCCAACGGGCGACGGGTATTTTCCCTCGCGCAAGATCGTGATGGCAAATTGTGGTTCGGATCGGACAACGACGCCTATCGCTTCGATGGCGTCTCGCTGAAATCATTCCGGTTCCACGAGAATTTTCCGGACAACAACATTCACGCGATCACCGTGGCGGGAAATGGCGCGGTATGGCTGGGGACAGCCGGTGCTGGCCTGTGGCGAATGCTCGGCGAACAACGCACCAGCTTCACCACGAGCAATGGTCTGGCCCATGACCGGGCCAATGTGATTCACGAAGACGAGGCGGGCCACCTGTGGATCGGCACCGAGAACGGGTTGAGCCTCTACGAGAACAATCGCTGGTTCACGTTCAGGAAGGAGCAGGGGTTGCACGACAACATCATCAATCACCTTGAGGAAGATGCGTTCGGAAGGATGTGGTTCAGTGGCAATCGCGGTGTGTCTTGGATGATGAAAGCCGAGTTGCTCGAAGTGGCTGCGGGAAAACGCGCACGAGCGAACCACGTCGCTTACGGCGAACGCGACGGGATGTTGTCGGGCGAAACGAATGGTGAGCGCCAACCCGCTGGCGCGAAGGATTCTCGCGGGCGCATTTGGTTCCCGACCCAGCGCGGCGTGGTGTGCGTGGACCCGGCGGCAATTCCCCCCGCACCGCAGCCGCCGAAGGTCATCATTGAGAGCGTCGTCGCGGATGGGGAAGTGGCGTATCACGATTCACACTCGCCGGGGCCGTCCGATCAGGCTGGAATCGGTGAAGCAACTTCAGATGGAATTCACCTGCCGCCGGGACGAGGACGTTTTCTCGAAATCATTTTCACCGCGCCGGTTTTCGAGCAGCCGGACAAGGTCCGCTTCGAGTATCGGTTGGAGGGCTATGATGACCGATGGATCGAGGCGGGAGCGCGGCGGAATGCACACTACAGCAATCTGCGCCCCGGCCTGTATCGGTTCCGCGTGAAAGCGTGCAACAGCCGTGGCGTTTGGAACGAGGCCGGTGCCGCCATCGCCTTCACGCTCAGGCCGAAGTTTTTTCAGACTTGGTGGTTTCGAGGTTTGCTCGCCAGCGGTTTCGCTGGTGTTGGACTCGCCTTCATCCTCTACCGGCTGCGGGTGCAAAAGCGTTTTCTCGCCTTGGAACGGGACGCCGCCTTGGAGCAGCAACGGGCGCGCATTGCCCAGGACATGCACGACGAACTCGGCGCGAGCCTCACCAAGATCGCCATCCTCAGCGAAGTCGCCAAACGCGAAGGGGAGCAGCGGCTTCCACTGTCGGCACGCATGGACGCCATCTCGGACACCGCGCGCGAAGTGGTGGACGGTTTGAGCCAGATGGTGTGGACGGTGAATCCTGCGAACGATTCTCTGGAGAGCCTGTGTGCCTACCTGCGCGAGTACGCCGGAGGATTTTTTGACGGCACGTTGATCCAATGTGATTTCGACATCCCTATGGAATTGCCAGACGTGCCGGTCACGGCGGAGTTCCGCCGCAATATTTTTCTGGCCGCGAAAGAAATTCTCACGAATGTCGCGCGACATTCTTCAGCCAGCCATGTGCGCGTCGAGATTCGAGTGGGGGCCGGGACGAACACGCGTCGTGAATTCATGCTGCGGATTGGCGATGACGGTGGCGGCTTCGACGCGGCGCAAGTCTCCAGATTCAGCAACGGAATTGAGAGCGTCCGCAAGCGTATCGCGAGAGTCGGCGGGACCACCACGGTCAATTCAGCGTTGGGGAAGGGGACGGACGTGACGCTTGTTGTGCCGTTGCCCGTGATTCCTTGAGAGCCGGGAGCGCAGGTTACCAACGAAAAGAACGGCTTCGGGAGTTCAAGTTCAGTCACCGGCGCTCTTACGAGACGCCGCTACAGGAGTTTGGCCGATGAGAGCAGGGGCAGGGCGTGGCGGTCGTCGTCGAAGTTGAGGAGACGTTCGGAGAGATCGTTAAGGGCACGGCGGGCGGTGCGGAAGCGTTCGGAGAGCGTGTCGAAGACTTTGGCCAGGTCGTAGCGCGCGGCCAGGCGATGATCGCTGGCGACGCGGAAGCTGGACTGGCCCACGTCCTCGAAATAGCTCAGGTCGGGAAAGCCGCGCCGCTCGGCGCGCACGCGGATGCGTTCCGGGAACACGCCGGTGATGAAGAGCGCGTGGCTGCCCATGTGCGCGCGCAACTCGAAGCCGTTCCGGTCATCCGCCTTGCGCAGCGCCAGCAGCATCTCGAAGAAATAGTTCAGCGGCGCGGCCTCGCCCGGCGTGCGGCATTCGGCGTGTTCGATGTTCGAGTATTCAGAGAGAATTTCCGCCACGTAATCCGCCACCATGCGATCTTCGAGGCCCGCGCGGCGGAACACGTTGCGCACCAGGATGTAGAAGTAGAAGTGCGACGAGATGGTGAGGCAGCCGCGATTTTCCAGAAGGGCGTGGAACAACTGATCGTCGTCGAGAATCGAGTCGCGCGTGTCGGGGTCGGCCAGAAGTTTCGTGAGGCAGTCGGCGTCGCCGGTTTTGCGACCGAGGTTGGCGAGGATGAAATCCACATCCGCCGCCGTGAACTGAATCCGACAATTCGGTTGAATCACCTTCATAGGTTCTGCGTTATCTATCGGCTGATTGCGCATCATTTCAAGTTCCATGAGGCGTGGGGGTGTGATTGGAAGTGGCGGTCAGGAGCGCGGGCGTCCCGCCCGCCCGAATGGAACCAGATGCCGTTTCGCCCCGACCGCGTGGGGCGGCGGAACAACCTTCCGCGCTCCGGCGGGCGAGACGCCCGCGCTCCTGCTGGAGTGCCCGCCACTTCTAATCGCACCCGAGGCTTGGTGCGTGGTCCGGGGTGCGTGATAACGCGGCCTTTCCCCATCACGCACCGCGCGCCACGCATCAAGCCTCTCAAAATGCCGATTGGATTTTCGCGCCGCCATGTCCGAGCTTTCGCACGTTGTTCACTAATGCACACGCACGCTGATCTGGCCGTCATCGAATGCCGCTCGCAGGCGCAGGCGCTGGACTGGAGCCTCGTGCTCATCAGCCAGGGCATCGAGTGCGTCATCATGCAACGCGAGGAGGATGGCGCGTGGCTTTTGGAAATCGCGGAGGCGGATCTTCCGCGCGCGACGGAATCGCTCGCCCTCTACGAGCGGGAGAACCGGAAGCCGTGGCGGCGCGAAGTAAAATGGACCGGGCTGCTCTTCGACGTGCGGGCGGCGTTCTGGTTTGTCGCGTTGATCCTGTTCTACTTTTCCGCCGAGGCGTTGCAGAAGAATTTTCACCTGCCCGGTGCGGTGGATCGCGGCGCGGTGCTGCATGGAGAATGGTGGCGGGTTTTTACCGCCGTCACGTTGCACGCGGATGTCGCGCACCTGCTGGCGAACGTCACCATCGGTTTTGTTTTCCTCGGCTTCGCGATGGGCTGCTACGGCGCGGGCGGGGCGCTGCTGCTGTCGCTGCTGGGCGGCGCGGTGGGGAATATCGCGTCGCTGCTGCTGCATGAAGCGCCGTTCCGCAGTCTGGGTGCGTCGGGTTTTGTCATGGCCTCGCTGGGCTTGCTGGCGGCGCATTCGCTCACGTTTGGACGCCACGAGAAGCGCGCCGTGTGGATCGGTCGGGGCGTGATTGCCGGCGGACTGCTGGTCGTGCTGCTCGGTCTCAGTCCGAAGAGTGATGTGGTGGCGCACGTCGGGGGATTCGTCGGTGGGGTCGTGCTGGGCGTGGTCGCGCTGCCGTGGTGCGCGCAGTTTCAGAGACGCGGCTTCAGCACCGTGTGTCTCGGTGGATTTGCGCTGCTGGTGATGGTGACGTGGATGCTGGCGCTGCGTTGAGCGCTCGGATGGTTGGAAATCCACGCTGGACGGCGGAATTGGCAAACCCGAAAATGCCGCACATGGCGACTACTTCGTTCACCAAAAAATCACTTGGCCTGGTCGAGACCACCGTGGAGCCGGCGGTCACGCCACCGCAGAGCCACCCGGAAACGGCGTTCGGCAAGAAGCCGAAGATGGCCGGGCGCTCGCGCAAGCGCGACATCCCGGAGGGGCTTTGGACCAAGTGCAAATCCTGCTCCACGATGCTCTACGACAAGGAGTTGGATGAAAATTTGAAGGTCTGCATGAAGTGCGGCTACCACTTCAAAATTGGTTCGCGCGAGCGCGTCCATTCGCTCGTCGAGACGTGTTCGTTCGAGGAGATGGACGCGGAGATGGAGAGCGTTGATGTCCTCGAGTTCACGGGCGCGGCCAGCTACAAGGACAAGCTCGAAGCCTACCGGAAAAAATCTCCGCTCAAGGACGCCGTCATCACCGGCATCGGGAAAATTGAGAATCATCGCGTCGGCCTGGGCGTGATGGACTTCGCGTTCCTCGGCGGCTCGATGGGTTCCGTGGTCGGCGAAAAACTCACGCGCATGATCGAGGCGGCGACGGACAAGCATCTGCCCGTGATCATCATTTCCACCAGCGGCGGCGCGCGCATGTATGAAGGCATGTTCAGCCTCATGCAGATGGCGAAGACCTGCGGTGCGCTCGGCTATCACGCCAAGGCGAAGCTGCCTTTCATCTCCGTGCTCACCGATCCGACCACGGCAGGCGTCATGGCGAGCTTCGCCAGTGTCGGCGATCTGATCATCGCCGAGCCGGGCGCGATGATCGGTTTTGCCGGGCCGCGCGTGATCAAGGACACGACGCAGGCAGAACTGCCGCCGGGCTTTCAAACCTCCGAGTTCCTGCGCGACCGCGGACTGATTGACGCCATCGTGCCGCGCCAGGAGATGAAGGACCGGCTGGCCTACTATCTGGATTTCCTCATGGCGGCGCGCACGCAGGCGGCGGAAGCGGCGTAAGGAAGGCTTGCCGCGTCGCCGTTTCAGGGAATACTTCCAGCGGCAAATCAGAGGCGCTCGTAGCTCAGTTGGATAGAGCATCGGATTTCTAATCCGACGGTCGCGCGTTCGAATCGCGCCGAGCGCACCATTTTCAAACGCATTCACCAGTCATGCTGACACTCGAAGTCCTCGCCCGTCTCGCGTCCGAACATTCCGCCGAACTCAGCGCGCTTGTGGCGGAGTTCGACATCGGCGGGGAACACTTCGCGTTCAACTCCCAGCCCGCCATCATGGGCGTGGTCAATCTCTCCGCCGACTCGTGGTATCGCGAAAGTGTTTCGCTCACGACGGACGCGGCCATCGAACGCGCCGCCGTGCAGCACGCGCAGGGCGCGCGCATCATCGACGTGGGCGCAGAATCCACGCTGGCCCACGCGGCGCGCGCGGACGCATCTTGGCAAAACTCCAAGCTGCTGCCCGTGGTGAAAGAACTGCGGCGGCGGAAGATTCCCGTCTCGGTCGAGACCTACGATCTGGCCGTGACGCGCGCGTGCCTCGAAGCGGGTGCGAACGTGCTGAACCTTACGGGCAACAGGGCCAGCGAGGAAATGTTCCGCCTCTGTGCGGCGCATGAGGCGGCGGTCATCATCTGCTACGTGCAGGGCGAGAACGTGCGCGCGGTGAGTGACTTCGATTTCTCCGCCGACACGACGGTGATGATGCGTGAATACTTCGCGCGGCAGATTGATCTCGCGACGAAAGCGGGCGTGAACCGCATCTTCATCGATCCCGGCCTGGGCTTCTACTACCGCAACTTGCAAGACAGCGCGGTGCGCGTGCGTCATCAGATGAGTGTGTTCCTGAACACGTTCCGGCTGCGCGCGCTGGGCTTTCCCGTGTGTCATGCGCTGCCGCACGCCTTTGAATTTTTCCGCGAGGAAGTGCGCAGTGCGGAACCATTCTTCGCCGTGCTGGCGGCGTTGGGGAAAACTGATCTGTTCCGCACTCACGAAGTGCCGCGCACGCGCGCGGTGCTGGAAACAATGCGGGTTTATTGATGCACAGAATGGCTTTGCGCGTGGCGTGGCAGTGAAGCGCAAGCCCGGAGGGCTTGAACATGAATAGCCCCGGGTCGCGAGGGACGAGCGAACCCGGGGATCACGATCTGTGGTGCGACGCAACCCCGGATGGGGTTGAACCCTTGCGCCCGATTCAACACCACGGTTCGACCCCTCCGGGGTCGTGGCCACTGTGGCACGACTACCCCCGGTTTCACCGCACTGGCATTGACTTAAGCATAGGCCGGTTCAAAAGACGATTTTGCGCACGCGCCGTTGATAGTGATAGGAGCGGGCCGGGGAGGGAGGGCGGCGGCGCACCTTGCGCCCGGGCCGCACGCTCACCG
>Ga0163150_10000493_pt1 | contig 73790 bp, 63 predicted proteins | sample OliLakLV19P2IB_FD_148628 | JGI IMG/M metagenome (GOLD analysis project Ga0163150, IMG submission 148628) | Freshwater microbial mat bacterial communities from Lake Vanda, McMurdo Dry Valleys, Antarctica - Oligotrophic Lake LV.19.P2.IB | ecosystem: Environmental > Aquatic > Freshwater > Lake >... | reverse complement strand
GCCGAAGAGGGAGGTAATTTCCGTGCGGGTCGTTTTGTGCGGGGCGGGATCTGGTTGTTTAAGCATCAACCCCTATGCCCACAGCCCCGTCCGCAAGGCGACCCTTTTTTCCACTTCGGAGTTCGGGTTTAGCGCCGCTTTTCTGCCGCTCTGAATTCGCCAAGGCGCTGCGTTCTCTTCCAAGATCGGTTTCCTGCTTTTCTGAGTGCCAGTTTGCGTCATCATGTGCGGGTGAAATTTCCCGTGATTGTTGCGAGCGTGGCGCTGACGTGCAAGGTCTTCGCTGCGGAATTGCGCGTGGAGGAAAAAGATCTGCCGCGCGTCCCTGCCACCGAGCCGACCCAAGCGGCGGCGACCATGCAAGTGCGCGATGGCTTTCGCGTGGAAGTGGTGGCGAGCGAGCCGCTCATCGCCAGCCCGGTGGCGATGGCCTTTGATGAGAACGGCCGTCTCTACGTCGCCGAGATGCGCGATTACTCGGAGCGGCGCGACGAACGATTGGGCCGCATCAAGCTGCTGGAAGACACGGACGGCGACGGGCGCTTCGACAAGGCCACGGTCTTCGCCGACAAACTGCCGTGGCCCACGGCGCTGATTTGCTGGGACGGCGGCCTCTTCATCGGCGCGACGCCGGACCTTCTCTACTTCAAGGACACCGACGGCGACGGCGTGGCCGACCGGCGCAACCTGGCTTTCACGGGATTCGGCAACGCGACCGCGCGGTTGAACGTGCAGCAACTTTTCAACAGCTTCACCTGGGGAATCGACAACCGCATTCACGGCGCGCTCGGCGGCAACGCCAGCGTCGTGACCAACGCCGCGCGGCCGGACACGAAGCCGCTGGAATTGCGCGGGCGGGATTTTTCCTTCGACCCTCGCGCGCTAGACCTGAGCGCCGAGAGTGGCGGCGGGCAGTGGGGCCTGAGCTTCGATGACGAGGGGAACAAGTTCACTTGCAGCAACGCGCGCCACTTGATTGCCGAGATGTATGACGACCGCTTTGCCGCGCGCAACAAGTTCTACTCCATGCCGCCGCCCGACGTGAACGTCGGTCCCGACGCGCCCGCAGCGGAGATTTTCCGCGTCAGTCCCGAGGAGCCGTGGCGGGTATTGCGCACGAAGTGGCGTGTCGCCGGACTTGTGCCCGGCCCGGTCGAAGGCGGCGGGCGCGCGTCCGGCTATTTCTCCGGCGCGAGCGGCATCACGATTTATCGAGGTGACGCATTTCCCCCTGAGTATCGCGGCAATGCGTTCGTCGCCGACTGCGGCAGCAACTTGATTCATCGCAAACGCCTGCGTCGCGACGGACTGAACTTCCTCGCCGAGCGCGCGCCGGACGAGCCGCGCAAAGAATTTCTCGCCTCGCGCGATAACTGGTTCCGTCCCGTGACGATGGCGAACGCCCCTGACGGCACGCTCTACGTCGTGGACATGTATCGCGAGACGGTGGAGCACCCTTGGTCGTTGCCGCCGGAGCTGAAGAGCAAACTGGATTTGAACAGCGGCATGGATCGCGGGCGCATCTTCCGCATCGTGCCGACGAATTTTGCGCAGCCGAAGCCGGTGAAACTCGGGAGCGCGAGCACGGCGGAACTGGTCCAGACGCTGGAGCACGCGAATGGCTGGCATCGCGACACGGCGGCGCGGTTGCTGTGCGAACGGCGCGACACGAATTCTTTTCCGCTGCTGCGGCAACTGGCGAGCGCCGCGCAGTCCGAGGCCGGGCGAGTCCAAGCGTTGTACACGCTGCGCACGCTGGCGGGGTTGAGTGAAAATGATTTGCTCGCCGCCTTGCGCGATTCGCACGCCGTCGTTCGCACGCACGCCGTCCGACTTGCGGCGGAAACGAAACTCCTGCGCGAAGACGAGCTGCGCGCGCTGGCCGGCGATGAAGACATGCGCGTGCGCTTTCAACTCGCGCTCGTGGAAAGCGATTCGGTGACGCTGGTCAAACTCATCCAGCGCGACGTGGAGAATTCGTGGCTGCGCGCCGCCGTGCTCGGCGGACTCGGCGCGGGCGCAGCGGACGTGTTCGCCGCCCTCGTGCTTGATGGCAGTTTCGGCGCGCGCGAAGGCGCGGCGGAGTTTTTGCGGGAGTCCGCGCGCATCGCCGGAGCCAGCGCGCCGTGGCGGCGCGTGGTGCTCGGCTTGCGCCTCAGTGACAAGTCGCCGAATGCGCTGGCGCTGGCGTCTTCGTTCGCGGCGGGACTGGACCAACGGGGCGGCTCGCTCGCGGTGGTGGATCGTCTGTCGTTCGATCAGTTCAACGAACGCGCGCGGCGCACGGTGCGCGACGGCTTGGCACCGGAAACGAGCCGTGTGGAAGCCGTCGAATTCCTCGGGCGCAGCGGGGACAGCCAGGCGCAGGCGGCGCTGTTGGAACTGCTCGCGCCCGCGACCACACCGCCGTTGCAAGCCGCCGCTGTTACGGCGCTGGCGCGTCGCGGGGTCACGGGAGTCACGAACATCCTCGCGCGCTGGCCGCAACTCGCGCCCGCCGCGCGTGCGAAGGCGGTGGCCCTCGCGCTCAGTCGCCGTGACTCCACGGGCGCGCTGCTCCGCGCAGTGGAGCAGGGGAGCGTGGCGCGCACGGAACTGACGGCGGCGGACGTGCAGCGGCTCACGGCGCACTCCGACCCGAACCTGCGCGCGCAGGCGAAGAATATTTTCCGACGGGATAATTCGGCTCGCAGCGAAGTCGTGAAAAAATTTCGTCCGGCGCTGGAATTGAAAGGTGATGCGGCGCGCGGGCGCGTGGTTTATCAGCAACGCTGCGCGTCGTGTCACCGCGCGGGGAACGAAGGTTTCGCCGTCGGTCCCGATCTGGCGTCGGTGGCGGCGGGCGGTGGAGAAAAATTGCTCGCGAGCATTCTTGATCCGAACGCGGAAGTGGCGGCGGCCTTCATCGCCTACACCGTGGAGACGCGAAGCGGCGAGTCGCACCTCGGTGTGCTCGCGGGCGACAATCCGCTGGCCGTGACGTTGAAACTGCCGAATGGCGAGACGGCGCGCGTGCTGCGCGAAAATGTTTTGTCGCTGCGGGGCAGCGACCAGTCGCTCATGCCGGAGGGACTGGAGGAAGGACTCACCGCGCAGGACGTGGCGGACTTGCTGGAGTTTATCACGAGCGTGCCCCCGGCGTCCCGCCGGGCGGACGACGGAAATTGAGGAACACTGTTTTACCACGGAAGACACGGAAAACACGGAATGGGAAAGAGAGCGCGGCATCTATGCCGCTTGACTGTTCACACGCGCGGCCAGTTCCAAACGCCAAACCATTTCCACATGGAAGCAGCCTAAATGCCGCGGTCCGTTTTCCATTCCGTGTTTTCCGTGTCTTCCGTGGTTGAACATTCCGGCCAGCGGGACGCGGGCGGCACGTTGATGTGGTTCACAACTTGCCAACAACTCCCGAGCAAGTTTCCCACTTTGAACTTTGCGGCGCGGCACCGTTTTCCTAGTTTGCCGGCCATGAAACGTGCTTTGGTTTTTCTTTTCGTCAGTTTGATTCTCGCGGTCGTCGTCCCGTTGCGCGCGGCGGATGCGGTCGCGCTCGCGGCGCAGCAGGAAATTGTGGAGAGCAACAAGCGGCTGCTCGCGACGCTGGAAGATTTGCAGCACACCCAGACCGCGCAGCAGAAACAGATCAGCGCGCTCACGGCGGAACTCGGCAAGCTGCGCGATGAGATGGCGCGTAACAACCATGACACGGCGAACAAGGAGTCCCTCCGCAAGCTCAACGACCAGATCGTAAAAGTCGATGAGGCGCGCGTGGCGGACGGCAAACGCTTTCAGGAGGCGTTGGAACGTTTGGGCGAGACGTTCAAGAAGACGCTCACCGCGCGGCCCGTGCGCCCGGTGGACATCGCTCAGAACAATCCGACTCGCACTCCACCGCGCGGCGGCGCGTCTTCCACGAGCGCGAATGAAGAAGGCTTCGAATACATCGTGGTGTCCGGGGATCGCCCGGACAAAATCGCGGCGAAATTTAAGGCAGAGAAAATCAACGTCAGCGCCAGCGACATCATCAAGGCCAACCCCACGGTGGACTGGTCGAAACTTCAGGTCGGGCAGAAGCTGTTCATTCCGAAGCCGAAGTGAGGGCGGGAAAGTAATCAGTGAGACAGTCATCAGTCATCAGTGGGGCCAAGTTGCTCCCGCGCGCTGACTGACTGATTACTGATTACTGTTTTACTGATTACTGCTTCACTTCCCGCGCATGACTTCGCCCTCGAAACTCCGCGCGCTGCTCATTTTGGGCCGCGTGTCCAACCTCCCGACCGTGTGGTCGAACTGTCTCGCGGGCTGGCTGCTCGGCGGTGGCGGCGATTGGAATCGCTTCGCGGTGCTGTGCGGCGGGGCCACGCTGCTCTACGTGGGCGGGATGTATTTGAACGACGCGTTCGATGCGGAGTTTGATGCCGAGTACCGGCGTGAACGGCCCATTCCCTCGGGCGTCATTTCGCGCGGCGCGGTGTGGAGGTTGGGCATCACGATGCTCGTCGCGGGCACGGCGCTGATGTTTCTCTTCGGATATTCCACGGCGGTTTTCGGATTGCTCCTGGCCGCAAGCATTCTGCTCTACGACTGGCTGCACAAGATGATCACCTTCTCGCCGCTGCTCATGGCGCTGTGCCGGTTGCTGCTCTATCTCACGGCAGCCTCGGCGGCGGCGATGGGCGTCACAGGTCTCGCGATGTGGAGCGGGCTGGCGCTGGCGGCTTACATCGTGGGCCTGAGCTATCTCGCGCGGAAGGAAGCGACGGGCGTGGTGATTCAACACTGGCCGCAACTGCTGCTCGTTCTCCCGCCCGTGCTCGCGCTGCTGGTCAATGATCGCGAATCGTTTCAGCCGGCGCTGCTCATTGGCGCGGTGTTCGTGCTCTGGACGGTGCGGACGCTGCGCGGCGTATGGATGGAGCCGCGCAACGTGCCGCGCACGGTGGGCGGGCTGCTCGCGGGGATTTGCTGGGTGGACTTGCTGGCCGTGGTGGATCAGCCGCGTGAGATGGGACTGGCCTTCGCCGGCTGCTTCGTGCTGGCGCTGATTCTGCAACGCTTCGTGCCAGCGACGTGAGGGAGAGGCGCGCGGCGTCCACGCCGCTTCTTCAACCAAAAGTCTGGTCGCTTGAAGGATGGCATCACGCCAAGTCCGCGAAGGACGCAAAGGGGAAAAGGTTGTTCTTCCTTTGCGCCATTCGCGTGAGGACAAAAAAAGCGCCGACCAGTTGGTCGGCGCTTTGCTTGAAAGAGGATTCAGCCTAGTCGAAGGCGTGGCCCGCGCAGCAGAGCACGTCGCGGACTTTGTGGCGCACGAGTTCCTTCACCGCGGTGCGGGCCGGTCCGAGATACTTGCGCGGATCGAATTCCTTCGGGTTGGTCGCGAACACCTTGCGGATGGCGGCGGTCATGGCCATGCGCAGGTCGGTGTCGATGTTGACCTTCGTGCAACCAATGCGGCGCGCGATTTCAATGTCGGCCTCGGGCACGCCGGCGGTTTCCTCGCCCATCGCGCCGCCATACTTATTGATCTCCTGCGCGATTTCCTTCGGCACGCTGGAGGCACCGTGGAGCACGAGCGGGTAATCGCCTAGTCCCGCGTCCATGAGCGCCTTCTTGATGGCCTTGAGGCGTTCGAGATCGAGGTGCTGCTCGCCTTTGAATTTGTAAGCGCCGTGAGAATTGCCAATCGCGACGGCGAGCGAATCCACGCCGGACTGCTTCACGAACTGCACCGCTTCCTCGGGATGCGTGTAAGCGCCGCCCTTGGAGTAGTGACCGCCTTCTTCGCCGTCGTCGTGCTGCGCGCCGACCAACATGCCGAGTTCGCCTTCGACGACGCAGTTATGCTTGTGCGCGTAATCCACGACCTTTCGGCAGATTTCCACGTTCTTCTCGAACGGATCGTGCGAGGCGTCGATCATCACGGAGGTGAAGCCTTCATCAATGCACTCCTTGCACAGTTCGAAGGAATCGCCGTGGTCGAGGTGAACGGCGATGGGGATGTTCGAGAGGCTGACGGCGGCTTCGATGAGCTTCTTGAGATAGACGGGGTTGGCGTATTGGCGCGCGCCCTTGGAGATTTGCAGCATCACCGGGGCCTTCTCTTCTTCGCAGGCTTCAATGATGGCTTGGAGCAGTTCCATGTTGTTCACGTTGAAGGCGCCGAGGGCGTATTTGCCCTTGAGCGCCTTTGCGAACAGATCAGTTGTATGTGTCAGCGGCATAAGTTTTGGGGCCGACCCGCAGGTAGTGCGAATCAGGCGCGCGGATGTTAGGAGCGAAGGGGCAAAAGGGAACAAAAATGTTCCCCGGCAGAGAAGAACCCATGGTTGCGGCGACGGTGCGGCCTGGTCGCAGTATTTTTCGGAGAAAGAACCACCGAAGACAGGGAATCTTGCCGAACACGCCTGCCACATTTCTGTTTCCGTGTCTTCCGTGTCTTCCGTGTCTTCCGTGGTTCAATTTTGTTTCCCCTCAGTTGCGTTTCCGTCAGGCATTGGTGGATTTGCGCGCGGAATCTGCGGTTGCCAGCGGCGCGGCGGGTTGGGCAATGTCGGCGCACACAATTTCTGAAACACTAACTCGATTCATTTATGCCCAACCCCTGGACTGGAAAAGGTAATCCCTACACGCGCAAAGAAGTTCGCGACCGCCTGATGAGCACCATCAAGAAGGGCGACGCCATCATCGCGGGCGGCGCAGGCACGGGCATCAGCGCCAAGTTCATCGAAAAGGGCGGCGCGGACCTCATCATCATCTACAACTCGGGCCGCTTCCGCATGATGGGCCACGGCTCGACCGCCGGCATGATGGCCTACGGCGACGCCAACGCCATCGCCATGGAGATCGGCGAATACGAAGTGCTGCCCGTGGTCGAGGAATGCCCCGTCATCTGCGGCGTCCACGCCACCGATCCGCGCCGCCGCATGTGGCACTGGCTCGGCAAGGTCAAGGAGATGGGCTTCAGCGGCGTGAACAATTTTCCCACCCACACCATCGTTGATGGCCACTTCCGCGGCGTGCTGGAAGAAACCGGCATGAGCGTGAAGAAGGAATATGAGATGGTCGCGCTCGCGCGCCGCATGGATTTGTTCTCCGTCGTTTATGTCGGCTCGCCCGAAGAAGCCATCGAGATGGCGAAGGCCGGCGCGGACGCGATCATCGCGCACGTCGGCACGACGGTCGGCGGCAGCATCGGTGTGAAGAGCGCGGTCAAGAGCTGGGACTTCACCATCAAACGCACGCAGGAGATCATTGATGCCGCGAACACGGTGCGGAAGGACATCTTCTTCCTCTGCCACGGCGGTCCCATCAACACGCCCGCCGACGCCGAGCGCGTGATGAAAGCCACGGACGCCGTCGGCTTCGTCGGCGCGACCAGTCTCGAACGTATGGGCATCGAGGCGTCGCTCACGAACCTGACGAAGGAGTTCAAGGCGCTGAAGGCTCCAAAAGCGAAGGCCACTCACATCAACATGACCGAAGACAACTTCTTTCCCGTGCGAAAAGCTGTGGGACCAATCAAGGAGCGAAAGAAGCGGTAATCGTTGGAGAAAGAGGAGGAGGAGGCCCTGTGACTTGCAGTTCATTCGGCATTCGGACAGTAATGGAGCCGGAGTAAGCACGCCTCCTCAATCCTCCGGCCGCTCTCCACTCGGAGCCATCTTCACCAGCTTCGGATCAAACTGGCCGAGCACTTCCACCAGATCGCTCTGCGCCGCCATGACGGTGTGGATGTCTTTGTAAACCATCGGCACCTCGTCGAGACCGGCGGAGATGAGCGTCACGCCGCGCTCCTTCAGGAAGCGATTGGCCTTTTCCCACGAGAGCGATTCGTTTGCCCTCTTGCGGCTCATCACGCGACCCGCGCCGTGCGACGCGGAGTTGAGTGACTCGACGTTCCCCTTCCCGCGCACCACGAAACCCGGCGTCGCCATCGAGCCGGGGATAATTCCCAGCACGCCCGCGCCCGCCGGCGTGGCACCCTTGCGATGCACCACAACCTCGCGCTCCACGCCGCCGATGACGTGCCGCTCCTTCCACGCGAAGTTGTGATGATTCTCCAGATCGAGCAGCACCTGCGCGCCGAGATTTTCCGCGATGTGCTTGTGAATGCACGCATGGTTCGCTGCCGCGTAATGGCCCATCAACTCCATCGCCTCCCAATACTCGCGGCCCTCCTGTGAATCGAGCGAGAGCCACGCCAGCCGTTTCAACTCGCTGGGCAAATCGGGAAACTGCGCGAAGGCCAGCTTGCTGCAGTGATCGCACACCGCCGCGCCCGTGCCACGGCTCCCGCTGTGCGAGAGCAAGGCCACGTATTCGCCCGGCGGCAGTTCGCCCAGTTGCTCCTTCGCCGTGAACACGCCGAACTCGACGAAATGATTTCCGCTCCCGCTCGTGCCGAGTTGCGACCACGCCTTGTCCTTGAGCTGCTTCGTCACCGGGCTGACCGACCAGTCCGCGTCCAGCACCTCGTGCGCGCGACGCTCCTTGAAATTCGCGCCCACGCCGAAACGCGTCTCCGCCTCAATGGCGCGCGTGAGCCGGTCCTGCTTGCGCTCCAGATCGCGCAACGGGAGGTCCAGCACCGTCATCTTCATGCGGCACGCGATGTCCACGCCGACCGCGTAGGGAATCACCGCGTTGTCCGTCGCCAGCACGCCGCCGATGGGCAGGCCGTAGCCGACGTGCGCGTCCGGCATCAGCGCGCCCGCCACCGCCACCGGCAACAGACACGCCTTCTCCATCTGCATCACCGCCTCGTGTTCGAGACCTTCGCCCCACTGCCGATACTTCACCGGCTCGGCACGCGGCGCGGGCGGCGCTTTGAGCAACGCCTTGGCGAACTCCCCGCGCCACGCGTCGTCCACAAACGCCGCCGGACTGGCGACAATGGCCGCGACCTCCTCGTGCAACCGCGATTTGTCGCCGCCGCCGAGGATGAACCGGGCCACAAAATCCGTCGCGCGCCGCGTCGCTTCACCGAGCGGCACGCCGAGACGGAGAAAATCTTTCGTGTTCATTCAAAATGTAATTTGAAGAGTGCTTCGTGACGCGTGCCGGATCACGCCATCGCCAGGCGCAATTCACCCGGCGAAACAAACGTGACTTTCATCCCGTTTACCGCCCGCTCATAAGCCGGGCTGTTCAATGGACTCACCACGAAATTTTTCCCCTTCGGATACTGCTCGCGAAACGCCGCCAGACCGCGTGTCTCAAACGCGTCCGCCTTCCATTTGCATTCGATGGCGTCCACCGTGTCGCGCCCGCGCGGGACGACGAAATCCACCTCGCGCTGCTGTTTGTCCCGCCAGAAATGAATCTTCGGCACACCGGCGGCGATCAGCTCATCCAGCACCAGATGCTCCCACAACAGTCCGCAGTCCTCCGCCCGTAAATGATCCCAGCCGCGCGCGTGGCACACCAGACCCGTGTCGAATCCGAAGGTCTTTGGTTGCGCCACAATCTCACGCCGTCCACCGGCCGAGAACGGGCGCACCAGATGCACGACATGCGTGATCTGATAAACCTCCAGCCAGTTTGTAACCGTGGGCCGGCTGATCTGGCTTTCGGTCGCGAGCTTCGTCACGTCGAGCATTCCGCCGCTCTGGCGCAACAACAGCTCCAGCACGCGCAAAAAGCCCGCGCGCTTCTCCAGCCGGAAAAGCTCCTGCACGTCGCGCGCGAAATACGAGTCCAGCCACTCGCCGTAGAAATCAGGATGATGCTCCGCCGCCAGCAGCGCGGGTGGCAAGCCGCCGCGCAAAAGCCGCTCCCGCGTGTCCGTGACCCCAAAGGCTGCGAGCTCCTCATGCAACACCGGCACGAATTCCACCACTCGCTTCCGGCCCGTGAGGCTGTCGCGAAACTTCTGCGTGGCCGCCAGCGTGGACGAACCGGTCGCGAGAATTTTCAGCTTGGGAAAACCATCCGCCCCGATCTTCAGCAAACGGCTCGGGTCGGGAAGCTGGTGAACCTCGTCAAACACCACGCACTTTTTCTTCACCGCGCGGAAGAAACTTTCCGGATCGCGCAACCGCTCCACCACGCTCGGGAGGTCGCAGTTGAGAAACTCCGCTTCCGGAATGCTCTGCGCCAGCACCGTCTTGCCCGTCCGGCGCGGCCCGGCCAGCCAGACGATGGATGCCTGCTTCCAGGCCGTCGCCAGCCGTTCGCTCCAAAGGGGCCTTTCAATCATGCAACCAGATTTTACGATTAGACGCCTAAACGTAAAGTGTGGAATTAGCGTGCGGCGTTCACACCGCTTCGACTCGCGCCGCGTGGCTTCACCCAGCGGTACGCCAAGGCGGAGAAAATCTTTGGTGTTCATAGTCGTCTTAAATCAATCGGCAAAAACTGCGCCTTTGCACCGGCTTGAATCCTATTCCAGCCCAATAAATAAAGGCTTTTAATTCATTTCAACATCAGCAATATCATCGGCAAAATCATGGCCTCACGACGCCTGTTCGACAACCCCTCCGACTTCGAGCCATTGCTGCCCGAAGATCGGGACGGACGGCTCGCCGCGCTCGGCCTCGAACTTCTTCGCCGCGCCGAACGTTTGCGCGGGACGCTGCAACCCGTCACGCGCCGCAGCGTGGCCGCGCTGGTGCGCTCGATGAACAGCTACTACTCGAACCTCATCGAAGGCCATCGCACCATGCCGCGCGACATTGACGCCGCGCTCGCCCACAAATTTTCGTCCGATTCCAAACGCCGCGCGCTCCAGCAGCTTCACCTCGCCCACGTCGAGACGCAGGACTGGATGGAAACCGCCGTGGACAAAATGTCCGCGGCGCAAATCTGCTCCGCCGAATTTCTCTGCCAGCTTCATCGCGAATTCTACCAACGCCTGCCCGCCGGGCTCCGCCTGGTCGAAGGCCACGATGGCAAATCGCATCCCGTTGCGCCCGGCGAACTGCGCTCGTCCGAAGTCAGCGTGGGCCGGCACGTCCCGCCCGGCAGCAAACATCTCCCCGCGTTCCTGCACCGCTTCGCCGAATTCTACGGCCCGCTCGTGCAACCGACGCCGCAAGGTTTCGTCGCCGCTGCCGCCGCGCATCATCGGCTCGCGTGGATTCATCCGTTCCTCGATGGCAACGGTCGCGTCGCCCGCCTCTTTACCCACGCCTGGCTGCGCAAAGCCGAGGCCGACGCCGACGGACTCTGGACGCTCTCACGCGGCTTCGCCCGCCAGCAGGCCGACTATCGCGCCACGCTCGCCGAAGCCGACCAACGCCGCCGCAACGATCTCGACGGACGCGGCGCTCTCACCGACCGCGGCCTCGCCGGCTTTTGCGAATTCACCCTGCGCGCCGCGCTGGATCAACTCGACTTCATGCGCGAACTGCTCGACCTCGACGGCGTGTCGCGCCGCATTACCGGCTTTGCGGAACGCGAGGAATCCGCTGGAGAACTTCCGTCCGGCGCGGCGCTCGTGCTGCGCGACGTGTTTCTGCGCGGCGAAATTTCGCGCGGCGACGTGGCCCGCATCACCGGCGTTTCGCCGCGCACTGGCCAGACCCTCACGCGCGAACTGCTGGCCCGCCGGCTCGTGCTTTCCGATTCCCCCAAAGGCGCGCTCCGCCTCGGCTTCCCGTCTGACGCCGCCGCGAATTATTTTCCGAACCTCTTCCCAGCGGGAGCGGAATAAAATCGGCGCGCGGCGTTCACGTCGCTTCAACTCACGAATGCCGAGAGCCGCAGAAAGTTTCCAACGCCTCCCGGCGTTTCAAGTTGAAGCGGACTGAAGTCCGCGCTCCATCAGGCCCGGCGCGGGAATGAAGCCCGTGGCCTCACCCGTGACGTGGGTTTGGGTTGGGTAGGTGTTGCGCACTTCAGGAATTCACTTCGCGCCGTCCGAAAACAGTTCAGAGGCATCACAGAGAGTGGCCAATGGTTTGAGGAAACAGTCCACCCATGATTGTTCAACGCGTTTTTCAACGCTCGAATGAATTGTTTGTTGCTGAGAATCCTCGCACCAACTGCGAATCCAAGAAGCGACGTCATCGCGGTAGCCCGAACCAGCACCCCAGCGACCGGCACACGAGTCCCAGAGTTGATCGTTCCCATACAACACGGCACGGAACAACTCACGCCCTGCGCTCGTCGCATCACCCAGAAATTTTCCTCTCCAAAGCGGAATGTTGCGGCGCAGTTCGAGAAGATAATCGTGAGCCGGTGATAGTTTTTCATCCCCTTGCATGTTGGCGAGTAGTTCGTCCAAACCGTGAAAGATTGGCTGGGAGCGTGTTTGCGCGTCTATCGCCGTGCCGATTCCGAGGAAGTGATATGCATCCATTCCCGGCCATGAGCCATTTCGGCGGGTGGATGCCCAAATCGTTCGTGCATTGGTGGTGTGCAAAGCGTGGATGAGTTGCTCGTGAATCGCCTGAACACGGGCGTTTAATTCACGATGACCTCGAACGAAGATTTTCAAACGACGACGAACTTCTTCCTGTGCGGCCTTCGTTTGAGCCTCGCCGTGCTTTTTAATGAGTTCGTCCACGGCTTGTCCCACTTCAACAATGCGCCTGCCTTGTGCTGAACGCATTTGATCCAGACATTGGGACAGCGACTTGGCCATGTGCGTGTGGTTGTCATTCAGCACGTCGAAGAAAAAGATTTTGATATTCTCGCCACCCTTTTGTTGAGACAGCTTGGCCAAAACCTGATCTTGTTTCAGGCGATAGCCCATCTCTGCGGATTCGGCGTGCAATCCCGCATCATCTTTCATTTCGAGAGCTTCGTTTTGCCGAGGCAGGACGAGGAGGACAGCGCGTTCGCCAAGATTGCTGCCCGCACCCGTATTCACCAAGTTTTCGATAAGCGCCTGCATGGTGGGATCTGGCGCGTTATTGTAGCGAGTGCATAGCACCGTCAGTGTTCTTGAATCATCAAGATGAGCGCGAATGTCCGGACGGATGGCCGTTCCATCAACGCCCTTGGTATCAACTACGCGAGTTCCATAGCTGTGCTTGCCCAGCAGAGAGAAAGGAACAACCAAATCAATCCTTCGTGGCAACGATACGTCAGGGCAGCGACCGTTGTTCACGTCCGCAAATAATTGTCGCAATCTTTTCAGGCCAAGCTTGAGGTCTGATTCTTCAAAGCGAAATTCGCAGTTCTTTCTCTGGTCGAGTTTCAAGCGTCTGGAAACCTCGGCCGTAAGTTCAGCGAGATGTCCATTGCACTCTTTCGCGAGTTCGGCTGCGGGATCAGCGCGCGTCACTTTTCCATCTGCTCCTTTCGTCTGTGTGCGAACCAAACCGGACATATTTCGGATAGCGCGATTAACTTCCTGTGAAACACCTCGCACACCGCCTTCTGAACCATCTCGTGTGTCAACGAGAGATGCGCAGAAGTCGCTCACTGTCCGAAACACTTCGTCGTCGGAGTGAGGTTGGACAACCAGTCCAAACGCATTCTTGAACTCAGACCGAACATGAACCTCACAGATTGTGATGCCGCCCGCACCAGTTTCCAAAACTACCTTGTCCCGAAGTGGCTTCTTTCCGTCACCGTCGCCCTCGATAAGGAGGCCAGCCATCGCGCAGATTGCTGTGGATTTGCCAACACCGATGTCGCCGACGAATGCCACTGAGTGTTCGAGGTCGTAGAGATAAGCAACCGCGCGAAGGATAGATTCCTTGTGCATCTCAGCCTGAGCTTTTGCCACACTCGAAACTTCAGGACCGGCAAGGAATGCGTCTAACCGCTTAACAAGTTTTTCTGCTTGCGCGATTTCTCGGCGGGCAGGGTGCCAAAACCAAGGCTTTTCAATGCATTGCCACGTCTCTGCGAAGAACTCAGCGAATTCCTTCGCTTCGGGCGTTCCAACGGCCTTCGCATATTTTTTGATTTCATCAACGTCAGGCAAAATCTCGCCTGTCTCGATTCTCGAAACACGGCTCGTGTCTACCTTCATGACCTCAGCTATGTCTGACTGCTTGCTTCCTGCCGCGAGTCGCAATCGCGCCAAGTCGCTTCCAAGTTTCGGCAAAGTTCCAGTTTTAGTGTTTATTTTCATCATGCGTGCAATCAAATACCGCATACATGCAAACACTGTCAACATGTGTGTATTTAAGTTTTGCATGTTTGCTTTAACCGCCGGAATCTTCGCTTAAGACCCTTTCGCCCCTGCGGGGCTTGATTTGTTTTGAATTGATTACCCAGGGCTGCGCTCTCGCGTGGCGTCGCTGGCCCTGGGCTATTGTCTTTCGCCCGTTCCGGGCTTCGGTTTGTTTCATTCCTTCAGGAACAGCTTCCACTCGGCGAGGCCGTGGGCGTTGCGGAGGTGGGCCGTGACCGGCAGTTCCCCGCCTTGCGGGGCGCGCGCGGGACGGTGAGCAGCTTGAGGGCGGCTTCGTGCGGGAGACGGTCGGCCTTGCGCTGGTTCACGTCCTTCGCGGACCAGACGAGGTTTTCCCATGCGTCGTGACCGCCGCGCGAATTGAAGTCGCAGGCAGGGCGTGCCCGTAACTTGAAATTCATTCCGGTTTTTGGCGCGCGGCGAGCCTCCAGGCTGCTGCGAAGGGAGTTGCCTTGGCGCGGCAGCGTCCAACAAACTCGCGCCCGTTATGCCGAAATTTGCTCCACCTCCGCCGCTGACGGATGAAACCTGGCACGCCCTGCTCGCGCTCGCCGCTGAGTTGGCCGCGTTGAAGCCGTGGACGTTCGCGCACGAGAGCGATCTGGTCGGGCTGATCGATCCCGTAACGGGCGAAACGCGGATCGGATCCGTGCTCGGGAACGGCGGCGAAGTGTTCGCGGCGGTGTTTTATCGGCGCGGCGGGCTGCGCTGGATTTTGCAGATGGTGAGCGAGGAGCCGGACCCGGAGAGCGTGGATATGGTGGAAGGGATGGATTGCCTCAAGCTGGAGTTGGTGCCGAAGAAAGAATTGTGGAAGGAGGACGTGGCGCGGCACAACGCGGCCGGCTTCAAGCCGCCAGGCAAGGGTTCGGTGTGGCCGCAGTTTCGCGCGTCGGAGCCGGGCTGGCATCCGTGGCACGTCACGCAAACCGAGGCGGAACAATTCCTCGCCGACCTGCCGCGGCTCCTGGCGTTCTGCCATTTCTTCCGCCAGCATCCCGATCTCTACGAAAGCCGCGCGATGACGGAGATTCCCTTTCTGCCCGCGAAGCTGCCCGCTCGCCCGCTGACGCTGGAGGATTTGGAGTGGCATCCTGTGTTGCTGCCGCCGGTCACGCCGCGCTCCTTCCAACCGTCGCCGGAGGAAATGGATCGGCTGCGGAAACTTCCCCGACTGCCGGGCGCGGTCTTCGAGTTCGATTCCACGCTCCTGCCGGGCGCATCGCTGATCGAAGAGGGCCGTCCGTGTTTTGGCCGCCTGAGCCTGCTGGCGGAAACCAGCCGCGGGCTGATCATGGGAACAGAATTTCACAGCGCCGCGACCGCCGCCATTGATGCCGCCGGGCGCGGACTGGTGAAGGGCCTGCTGAACGCGGGCGTGCGGCCGGAAAAGTTGCGAGTGAGCCGGTCACAACTTCAACCCATGTTGGAACCGCTCTGCGCCGCGCTGAAGATCAAGCTCCAGCCCGCGTCCTCGCTGCCCTCACTGGACGAGGCGATGGACGCATTGACGCAACGCTTTGCCGGCGGAATGATCTGAGGCCGGATGAAAATCGGTCGCGACGAAATATGAGTGAACGTCTTCCAGTGAACCCGCAACCCGGTGTCGGCGAAAGGCCCCGCTGCGGACTTTGCGGCCAAACAAAAAAGCTCACGCGGACGCCGTGCTGCGGAAATTGGATTTGCGATGACGAGGGCCAATACGTGGCGTTCTCCTACGCGCGCAACAGTTGCTTCACCAACCATTCCAAGTACACGATCTGCGCCTTCCATCACCACGAGCAGCACGCGGGCCGCTGGCAGGATTGCGCCCAGTGCCGCGAGAACGGGCCGCTCGAGATGTTCGTCCATAGCGCAACCAACGAACACAATTTCGAGAAGCTGGAAAACCCGCCGCCGTTCGAGCCGACGCACTGCGCCGGCTGTGGCGTGGTCATCCGGCTCGCGCAGGACGGCTACACGATGCGCGAGGCCAAGGTCTTCTGCGAGGCGTGCGGACTGCGGGATTCCGGCGTGTCCACGAAGGATTTTCTGGCGCGGCTCGCTCCCGACTCGACCACTCCCGCCAGCGGCGGCCTGGAGAAGGTGCCGGCGCGCGTCACGGGGCAGCGCGGCCAGTATCCGCTGGCCTCGCTCGCCTACTATGGGCCGGACAACGCGCTCGCCACCAAGCTGGTCGTGTCCGTCCTCAAGTCGCATCGCGACGAGAACGGCGCGTTGCACCGCTGGATCACTCACGGCGGCGACATTCGCAAGGATCCGGCCATCACCGCCGAAGTGGAGTCATTCCTCAAATCGCACGGCGTCAAGCAGCGCATCATTACCGAGCGCACCATCGGTTGCCCGCACGAGGAGGGAAAAGATTACCCGACCGGCGGCGTGTGTCCGCATTGTCCGTGGTGGCACAATCGAGATCGCTTCACGCATGAACTGCTCCCGCCGCCGCCGGAGATGACGCCCGCCCAGGTGCTCGCCGATCTCGCGTCCGTCACGAATCGCCAGCCGCGCGAGGCGTTGCTGGCGGCGGACGCGCATCGCGAGGCGCTCGTCGAGCCGCTCCTGCTGGCCCTCGAACGCGGCGTGGCCAATCCAAAATGTTCGCCGGGTGAGGGAATGCTGTTCAGCATTGCCGGTTACTTGCTGGCCAAGTGGCGCGAGCCGCGCGCCTACCCGCACTTCATCCGCTGGCTGTCCTTGCCCGGTAAAAGTCCGTTCGACCTCGGCGGCGACACGATCACCGAGGACGGCGGACGTTTGCTCGCCTCCGTGTGCGGCGGAGATTTGGGACCGATCAAGGCGCTCATCCTGAACCGTGACGCCAACGAATTCTGCCGCGGCCAGGCCGTGATGGCGCTGGCCGTGCTCGCCGCCTGGCAGGAACTGCCGCACCAGCAAGTGACGGATTATTTCACCTGGCTCGCGCGCGAAGGCTTGGAACGCGAGCACAGCCACGCGTGGGATGAACTCGCCGCGACGAGTGCCGACCTCGAAGCCCTCGGTGCCTTCGCCGAACTGCGCCGCGCGTATGAAGCGGACTTGATCGATCCAGGCTACATCGGTCTGGAGGATCTGGACGCCGTGGAAGAAGGTCCGCGCGGGCACACCCTCGCGGACTTTCGCGAGCGCCACCCGCGCATCACCGACGTCGCGCACGAGACGGCCTGGTGGCAGTGCTACCGCGACGACCCGGTTCTGAAAACAAAACGCGACCGCGACCGGCAGTTGATTGAGCCACTGCTCCCGCGCTCCGACTGGTCGCCGTCGCAACCCTTTCGCGCGCCGCCCAAAGTTGGTCGCAACGATCCGTGCCCCTGTGGCAGCGGCAAGAAATACAAGAAGTGCTGCGGGCAGTGAGTCCAAGGCGGATGGCTTCGCGCCGCGAAGGCCATGCATTGGCCCACCTGTCAGCCTTGGTTTGATGGAGCCATGAAAATGAACACGTCCGAACTCAAAAGAGAATTCAACGCGCAGGCCATCGCCCGCTTTACAAAATGGTACAGACCGCTCAGATCATCCGCATGAGTTTCGAGAATCAGTTGGTGTGGACTGGCGGCGGCCTGATCCTGTTTGTCATCAGCGTCGTCATTCTCGCGTCACGATTCTCGACGGAGGCGCGCCTGGAGCGTCGCCGTCGCAAGAGCAACACCCGCATCGTCAGCAAAGCCGGCAAGCCCACCGTGAAGTTCAGCGTGCGGACGAAGAACCGCAAATAACCGGAGCGCAAGCGGCCCGCATCAAGCGCGGCGCGCGGAGATATTCTTCAACAACTCGTCCACGCACGCGGCGGCGAATTCCGGCGCGTTGATGTTGCAGTCGAGCTCTCGCACCGGAATGTCTTTGCGAAGATTTGCCTTCCACGAAGCGAACAACGCGGCGTCCGCCGCCGGATCGTGGAACGGCTGGCCCGCCGCGCTGATCACGCTGATGCCGCGCAAGGGAAGCATGACGGTGACGGGCGCCTTCGAGCCGTTCACTTTCTCCGCGAGAATTTCCCCAAGACGTTTGCATTCGTCCGGCGTGGTCCGCATGAGCGTCACTTGCGGGTTGTGCTGGTAGAAAAGCCGGCCCGTAAACTTCGCCGGCACGGTTTCGCGCGCGCCGAAATTGACCATGTCGAGACAGCCGGGCGTGACGATGGCGGGCACGCCGTGTTTCGCCGCCGCTTCGCAACGCGTGGGCCCAGCGCCGAGAATGCCGCCGACCAATTCATCCGCCCATTCCGTCGTCGTGATGTCGAGCACGCCGGTGACGAGTCCGGCCTCAATGAGTGATTCCATCGTGCGCCCGCCGGTGCCGGTGGCGTGGAAGACGAGGACTTCGTAGCCTTTCGCTTCCAACAATTGGCGCGCGTGGTTCACGCAGTCGGTGGTGTTGCCGAACTGGCTGGCGACGATGACGGGCTTGTCGGGCTGGAGTTCGGGCTGGAGTTCACGCTTCAGCGTGTCCCCGCCGGAACAAGCTGAAGCTTGGACTCCAACGGGAACTCCAACTTCGACCATGCCGCAGATGGCACCCGCCGCACTCGTGAGAATCTGCCGGGAGATGCGATTGATTCCCGCCACGTCCACGATGCTTGGCATCATCACGATGTCCTTTACGCCGACGTATGGCGCGGTGTTGCCGCTGGCGAGCGTGCTGACCATGAGCTTGGGGAAACCAATCGGCAGCGCGCGCATTCCTGCCGTGCAAATCGAAGTGCCGCCGCCGCCACCTAGCGAAATCACGCCGTCAATTTTCTTCTCGGCCAAGAGGCGCGACAAAATGATCGGCGCACCTTGCGACATGGCCGTGACGGCTTCACCGCGATCCCGCCGTGCGACGAGCGCGGCCAGATCGAAGCCCGCCGCGCGCGCCACTTCCTCGCGCGAAATGTCCGGCTGAATCTTCGGCGGCTCCAGCGTGCCGACATCAATGACCAGCGCGGTGTGACCGCGCGCGCGAATCAGTGCAGCGACGAAGCCGTGCTCCTCGCCTTTGGTGTCGAGCGTGCCGAGAACTGCGATGGTGGACATGCGGATGAGTTAGCCGGAGTCACGAACTGAGTGCAAGCGGGGTAGTGGGGCAGCCGTCTCGGCTGCCTTTAGTCCTTTGGCCGTCTCGGCTGAAGAACCACCCGCCCAGAGGGCCATTGGACAGGCAGCAGCCGGGACGGCTGCCCCACTAACTCAGTGCTCAGACCACCTGGCCGTCGAGCATCTGGATCACGCGCGGCGCGCGGGCGGCCAGTTCGGCGGAGTGGGTGGCGATGATGAGCGTGGTCTGGCGTTCGGCGCGGAGGGTGAGGAGCAGTTCGATGATCTCGTCGCCGGTGTGCGAGTCGAGGTTGCCGGTTGGTTCGTCAGCGAGGATGACTTCGGGATTGTTGATGAGCGCGCGGGCGATGGCGACGCGCTGCTGTTCGCCGCCGGAAAGTTCCGTGGGGCGGTGATCCATGCGCTTGCCCAAGCCGACGCGGGCGAGCAGGGCGCGTCCACGCTCTGCGGCTTCGCGCGTCGGCACGCGCGCCATGCGCGCGGGCAGGCAGACATTTTCCAGCGCGTTCAACTCGGGGAAGAGATGATAGGCCTGAAACACGAAGCCCATCTTCACGTTCCGCAAGTGCGCTAGCGCGGGGTTGGAGAGTTGGGAAACAATTTTGCCGTCGAAAAGAATTTCTCCGCGATTGGGTTTGTCCAGTCCGCCGAGCAAGTGGAGCAGCGTGCTCTTGCCTGCGCCCGACGCGCCGCGCATGGCCACAAACTCGCCGCGCCCCGCGCGGAAGTTCACGCCGCGCAGCACGATGAGTTCGCTCTTGCCCGTCGGATAGCTCTTCACCACGTCGCGCGCTTCGAGCAGCGGCGCGGAACTCGCAGGAGTGGAGGCCATGTCACTCATTGCGCAGCGCCTCCACGGGTTGGAGCCGGCTCGCCTGCCACGCGGGCAGCAGTCCGGCGAGGATGCAGATGAGAAATCCGCCGCCGCAAATGATCGCCACGTCCACCGGCAGCAGTTCGTAAGGCACTTGGGAAATTTTGTAGATTTCCGGCGGCAGCAAATCAAACTTCGCCCAGGTGCTGGCGGCTTTCAGAATGTTGTTCAGGTTCTTGAGGAACACCCAGCCCAACGCGAAGCCCAGGCCGACGCCGAAGACACCAATCGCAATGCTGTGGCCGAGGAAAATCCACATGACCTGCCGGTTGGATGCGCCGAGGGATTTCAGCAGGCCAATCTCCTTAATCTTGTTCACCGCGAAGGTGATTTCGGAATTCACGATGGCGAAGGCGGCCACGATCATGACCACGAAGAGGATGATGTACATCATCGTTTTCTCGGTCGCGAGCGCGTTGAAAATCGTGGAGTTCTCATCCATCCACGAAATCAGATTGTAGCCGGGGCCCAGGTCGCGCATCAGGTCGAGGATCACGGCGTCCACCCGAAACGGATCGTGGAGCATGACGTGGAGGCCGTGCGCCTGGCCGTCGAGCTTTTGCAAATCCTGCGCCGTCTCCAGCGAGGACACGATCATCATGCGGTCGAAGTCATCGAAGCCCACGTTGAAGATGCCGCGCACGGTGAAGTCGTCCGGGACCGGCATCGCGCCCTCGCGTTTTTGCGCGTTCAGCCATTGGCCCAAAGTTTTCGCCGAGAGCACGGCGACGTGATCGCCCACGTCCACGCGAAGTTCGTGCGCGAGCGAACTGCCGATGAGCAAACCGTGTCCGCTCACATCGAACGTGCCGCGAAAGACGCTCGTCGGTAGCACGCTCACGGAGCCTTCGCGCTCGGGGTCAATGCCGCGCAAGACCGGCCCGCTGATCTGCGGATTCTCATTCGTGTCCGCCGGCTGCGTTTGCAGCATGACCTGTGTGAGGATGAACGGGGCCACGCCTTTGACCTGCGGATGGCGGGCGATGATGGGCATGAGCCGTTGGTAGTCGGGCGTGATGCCACCGAGGCCGACCACTTTCAGATGTGCGTTCGCGGAGAGAATCTTGTCGCGCCACTCGCGGTCGAAGCCGCTCATCACCGCGATCACGATCATCAGCACGGCCACGCCGAGCATCACGCCGATGATGGCGATGAGCGTGATGATGGAGACGAACGTCCGGCGCGGGCGCAGGTAGCGCAGCGCGAGCGCGAGTTCAAAGGGCAGCCGTGACACGGGCGGTAAAGTCAGAAGCGCGCGGGGGAATGTCAAAAGCAAAGCACGGGAGCGGGAGAATTTGACGCCCGGACGGACGGAGACATCCCGTCCGGGAAAAATATTTTAGGAATGTTGATAGAAACGGGGGTGCTCAACCCTATTACCTTATGTGAAGAAGAATCATTTGCTGACCGGAACCAATCCGCCCCAATGGCTTTCCGCCCTTGAAATCGCGCACCTGGCGCGGCGGAGTGAATATCTGTCCCAGCGGCTGGCCGGCGAGTTGCGTCTGACGCCCCGGACTTTCGAGCGGCGTTTTCGCGGCGCTTTTGACTGCGAGCCACGAAAATGGCTCGCGGGGCAGCGAATGCGGGATGCGCAAGAACTGCTGGATCAGGGTCTGACTCCCAAGCAGGCGGCGGCAGAACTCGCCTTTGATCATCCGCAGAGCCTTTTCCGCCTCTTTCGTCGGTGTCTGGGTTGCACACCGGTGGAGTACCAGCAGCAGCGCGCCTTCGTGTCGCAGTCCGCGACCGTACTCGCGGCTCCTTCCGCGATGTCGCATCCGGTTACTCCTTTGTCGCATCCGGTTACTGCGCCCGGCTTGCGACCCGCGGCCCCAATCTGAAAGCATTGGCCCAGATGAGTCCGGTCTGTCCAACGCTAGGTTCGACCACCGATGTCGCCACGCACTTCAGCTCCCAGGCGCGTCAGCGTTCCGGCTCGTTTTTTGGGGGACACGGCTGCAATGCTGTGTGGGGCCGCCGCAGGGGCGCGGCGGCCCATTTTCTTTTTTTGCCCAATATCTGCATCTGAATCCCGACCTGTTCAGTTCAACCAAAACTAAACCAATACCACTATGGCCAAAAAAACTGTCGCAGTAACCGCCGGACAAAGGGAATTCTTAGAACGACGGGTCTGGAATTATTGCCGGACTCCGGACGAGCAAAACCAGAATGCAATCTACATTCATCGCACCACTACCTTTGAAGGCTTCAAGGGTGGCAAGGTCACCGACTTAAGTTTTCACCTGAGTGGATTGGCCGCTGACGCCTTGGCCACAGAAATCGAACTGTTTGCCGCGCATCTGCATCAGTATCTGGATCTTTTCAATATCAGCCCCATTGCCGATCCCGGCGAGGCGCGCGGCAAAGTCAGAGAGGCGGCAGCCGATACCGCCCTCGACATGCAAACCCTGCTGGATGCCGTCGTGGACAACTATCGTGAAAACTAAGCTTCATGAAAACCACCCTTGCTCGAATCTTTGCCCTTTGCCTCGCGTTGGAGAGTTCCGCCATCCACGCCGCAAACCCGCCCGCGCCAGCACCAGCACCGGACCCTGCGGCGAGTGGATTAAATCTGGGATCAATTCTTTCCTTTGCCCAAGGCTTGGAAATCAACCCCAAGGTGGTGACGGAAACGGGCGGTGGCAGCGGCACGACCGTGGGTCTCGATTACAAATTTGACCGCGGCACCACGCTCATGGCGATTGGCCCGGCCGACGCCACGGATGTGGCCTTTGCCTTCAAATCCAGCGGGACGATTCTCGCAGAGCCGGACAAGATTCCCAACAATCTGTTCACGCACACGCTGCGGCTTTCGCTCATCAATCTCTGGCCCAGCGACAGCGTTCCGGATGATTCAGCGGCGGCGAAGGCGGACAAAATACGGAACGCTGCCCTCGCCAGGAAATTCGACAACTGGCAAAAGCTGGCGGGTGCGTCCCAACGGACGGAGGCCGAAGAAGCGGAGATGAATCGCCTGGTTCACTCAGCCGCCGTTTCGCTTCGGGAAGTCGGCCCGCTGCGCGCGGACTACGGGGACCAAAGCTGGAACATCACCTCCAAAGGCAAGGAAAAGGATTGGGCATCTGCCCTAAAAGATTACCCCTACCGCCCGCTGTTCCTCAGCGCCGACTTGGACGGAAATCTGGAACATGATCAATCGCTGACCAATGTTCAGTTCGTTGGCAGCGCGCAAATTCGCGGCAAGATTCTCAGTTCTATTTTTGACGTGCCTTTCCAACTCATTCGGCGCGTGACCGGCAACGACACCGGTGAGCCAAAAAACTGGCTCAATCGCGCAGGTGGGCCGTATTTCTGGGGCGGCGTTGGTTACGTGGAATCCTCGGAGAATGATGCCCGTCAATCGATCACCACGGACCACAAAATTTTCCCTCGCGCCCACGCGGGCGTCTCTTATCGAACCGAGATCTTCGGCACCTCTGAGGCCAACTCCGTCGCGCTGGAGCTTTCTTGGCGTTACTACCATGAGTTTGACGCACCGAAAGCGATCCGAAGCAGGCACCTCGACCACACCTCCTACTTCAAAGCCACGCTTCTCTTCCCTGGCAACTACTTCCTCGAATACACCGATGGCAAACTGCCGCTGGATGTCGAGGGCGCGTCCACGGTGAGTGTGGGCTGGAGGTATAACTTTTGACCCGTAGTGTATGCGCTCCACTTCCGCCCATTTCGTTCCTCGGTGCGGCACCGCCCAGTATGCGGGCGGTGCCGCTGCTCCGGCCCGTTCCGGCGTCGGCTTGATTTCTGAACCAAGATTGCGAATCCACCCCCACTGAAAAGAAAACTATTATGGCCACCACAAAAAAATCCTCCCCCAAACTGAAAACCAAAAAATCTCTCCGCCTCGCCAAGCTTCAGATGAAACCCAAAACCGTGCCGGCAGGACGGAGCGCACCGGCGGGGCCGGCGTTGCGCCGCGTCGGAGCCATGCGAGCCCCGGGCGCTGACCTGGGCAAAATCCCGGTCTCCCTCGCGCAGTTGGAAGACGTCCACCCGGACACCTTGGACTTCCGCGACAAGATGTATGTGCCCACGCTGGTCGAAGTGCCGGTGCGCCGCACCGTGGCGGAGTATCTCCAGTGCTTCAAAAAATATCCGGCGGCGTTGCCAGGGCCGGTGCTCGACCAGGGCAAGGAAGGAGCCTGCACGGGCTTCGGTCTCGCGGCCGTGGCGAATTATCTCCTCTGGTGCCGCGCGGTGGTGCCGGATTCCAAGCGCACCAGCCCACGCATGTTTTACGAAATGGCCCGGCGCTACGACGAGTGGCCCGGAGAAAAGTATGCCGGCTCCAGCGCGCGCGGGGCCATGAAAGGCTGGCACAAGCACGGCGTCTGCGCGGACACGGTCTGGCCGTACGCAGTGGACAATGCCGGCACCTTGACGCAGGTGCGGGCCGGCGACGCCGCGCACCGTCCGCTGGGCGCCTACTTCCGCGTGAACCATGAGAACCTCGTGGCCATGCACAGCGCGCTGGCTGAGGCCGGCATTCTTTTCGCGACGGCGAAAGTTCACGAAGGCTGGGGTCAGGTCGGCGCGGACGGAAAAATTCCGTTCCAGACGAAGATGCTGGGCGGGCACGCCTTCGCCATCGTGGGCTACGATCAGGAGGGTTTTTGGATCCAGAATTCCTGGAAAACCCAGTGGGGCAAAAATGGTTTCGGCCAGATCAGTTACGACGACTGGGTGGCGAACGGCACCGACGTGTGGGTCGCGCGGCTCGGCGCCCCGGTGGTGTTGAAGCAGCCGGCGAAAGGCGGGGCGCACTTTGCCAGTCTCAACGCGCGCGCGGAGTTTTCCTTCAGTGAGTTGCGCCCGCACATCATCAGCATCGGCAACGACGGCGCACTGCGGCCCCAGGGCATGTTCGGCACGAAAAAGGAGGACGTGCAGAGCATCGTCTCCACGGATCTGCCCCGCATCTCGAAGGACTGGAAGAAAAAGCGGCTGCTGCTCTACGCGCACGGCGGACTGGTCTCGGAGGACAGCGCGCTGCAACGCGTGGAGGAATATCGCAAGCCGTTGCTGGAGGCGCAGGTCTATCCGCTGGCCTTCATCTGGAAGACGGACTTGTGGAGCACGTTGAAAAACATTCTCTCGGACGCAATGGACCAGCGGAAACCCGAGGGCATTCTGGACGCGACGAAAGATTTTCTGCTCGACCGCCTGGACGACACGCTGGAGCCGGTCGCCCGGCCGATTGGCAAACCCATCTGGTCCGAGATGAAGGAGAACGCGGTGCGCGCCACGACCGGGGCGGAAGGCGGCGCAAAAATCTTCCTCGAAGAATTGCAGGCCCTGCGCGCGAACGATCCTGCCTGGGAAATCCATGTGGCCGGTCACAGCGCCGGCAGTATTTTCATGGGGCCGGTGGTGCAGTGGCTGGCCGCGCACCAGATTCCCGTCGCCTCCGTGACGCTCTGGGCCCCGGCCTGCACCATGCAATTCTTCCGCGACTATTATCTCCCCGGCATCCAGAGCGGCGGCATTCAAAAGTTCACGCTCTTCACGCTCAAAGATGCGGCGGAGCGGGACGATCATTGCGCCAACATTTATCACAAATCCCTGCTCTACCTCGTGTCAAACGCGACGGAGGAAAAGTCCGGGCTGTTCTTTCGGGATGGCGAGCCGCTGCTCGGCATGGAGCATTTCATCCTGGAAGACCGCGCGCTGTTCCGGGTGCCGGACAGGAAGACGCTCTGGAAAGATAATCCCGCGAAGCTGCCGCTCTTCGATCTCCCGAATGCCGAATGGGTGCGCAGCCCGAACCCGCTGCCGGAAGGCGAATCCAACAACGCCTCGCACTCGCGCGAGCACGGCGGCTTCGATGACGACAAGGCCACCGTGCTCTCCACGCTGGCGCGCATCACCGGCGTGCTGGCCGCGCCGGACAAGATGGAATTCGCCTCGTCGGCCGGGACGCTGCGGGATTGCCGCGAGCGGCTGAACCCACGGCCCGGAAATGGCCGGTGAAGCATTTTTAAGGCGGGCTGATTTTATTAAAGCGTCCGCAAGGCCGGGCCGGATTCGCTCCCCGGCAAACAGTTGCACAACACCGTGCGAGTTGGGTAACTCCAGCGCATGAACGAACCCGAACATTATTCAAATGCCGACGAGCCGGCGCGCGACCGCCAGTCCCGCAACTTTGACGCCTACTTGTTGGAGAAAATTTCCGGCTTGCAAGGCATGGTCGTGCTGCTGGTGCTGGCGGGTCTCGTAGCGCTGGGCGCGGGGCTGTGGTGGGTCCGGAGGAGCGCCGCCGAGTCCACAGACGAACGACTGGTCGGCACCAACCGCCGTCTCGTGGACTTGGAAGTCGAGCGCGGCGGCTTGCTCCAGCGCCTCACGGAGCAAGAGAAGCAATTGATCGTCGTGTCCAATGCGCTCGTGTGGCAACACGACATTTCGATGTCAAATGTTCTGAACTCGTTCTCAGTTCAGGACCGAACCGTCGGGAATTTGTCCAACGGACTGGCCGCTCTCCAATCCGCCCTCACTGCTTCCAACGAGATTTTCGCCCGGCGTCTGGCCGAGGTGGAGCGACTGAGCAGCATGGGGAACGTGTGGACGCAGCGCGTGGACTCCGCCGCGCGGGCTGCCGATTCCGCCGCCCGCCGGCTCGAAGAATTGCAGAAACGATTTTCCGCCCTGGAAGCGGAATGGAAACAATTGCGCCGCCCGCCGGCCGGTCGCAATGACTCGCAACCCACCAACGCGCCGGCCAATGCGCCGCCGTGATTCACGGCTGCTGAAAGCGAACCATGTCCACTGATGCCGTCAACTCGCCCGCTCCCGTCGCCGATGATCGCGGACCCCGGTTGCGAACCGCGCTCCAGGCGGAATTCGATTTGGAATGTCAGCGGCGGAAAGTGAAAACGGACGGCTCCGCGAGCGCGGACCAGTTGGAACGGGTCTGGCAGGCTTTGGTCAGCCAACTCGCCATGAACATCCAGTTACGGGAAAAAATTTGTAAGCCGCAAGATTCGCCCCCGCCCTTCGCTTCGGCGACGAACGCCTCGCAAGACTTCCCCTTCGTCCCGTTCATGCGCTGGATCTTCCGCCGTTCCCGGGCTGTAACGGAGCGAACTCCTGAGGCTTCGCAATTTTTCACACTTGAGCACGGCGGCTGGATCAATGAATGGCTCGACGAGCAGGCCCAAAAAATTGCCAAAAAATTTCCCAGACCAACGGCGGCAACGGAAAATGCCGAACTGCACCGGCTCCGGCGTCGCCTGCTGGACGTGCGCGTCGGGCCGAGCACTTTCATAAAAAACGCGCGGGCCTTTCGCATCGGCCACGCCTTGACGCCTGCGCAGCGGACCTCGGAAGAGATCAACCTCCACCAGCCGCAGGTGCAAAATGTTTTTTTGGTGCCGCCGCCGGGATATGGCGGGCGGCCCTACGCGCTGGACGACTACTGCCGGGCCGTGGCTGACGGCACGGCGGACGACGGGGTGCTGGTGGTGACGGGCGTGCGCGGTTCCGGCAAATCCACGCTGCTCAATCGAGTCGAGATGTTTTGCAACAACTGGCAGGTCGCCGAGCACCGGCCTTTTTATTTGCGCTTCGATCTGGGCTGTCATTTCGGGCCGCGCTTCCTGCTGAACCTGCTCGAAGCCTTGGCCCGCTCCGCCTACGACCATTGTCGCCGCCCGCCTTTTGCGCGGGCCGCAGAAAAAGCGCCGGGGCAAAAAAACTGGTGGGCGCAATTGTTGGCGGCGTGCCCTCGATCTTACGTGGGCATCATCGGACGCAGCGGACGCTGGTGCTCAGGCAATTTGCGATGGGCCTTGCTGATGCTCATGGTGGGCTGGCTGGCCATCGCCGCCTTGCTTCTGGCGCAACGTCCCGAGCCTGCGGTCATTCAAGGCCAGGCGCTGTTTCGGTCTTTGCAGGAACTCGAAAAAAAATTTGGCGGCAGTCTGGCCAACCAGGCGGGTCCGCTGGGGGAACTAAAAGAGATGTTTCAGATCCTGGACAGCCATGAGCAGAAGTTCCGGAAAAATGACTGGGTGGTGGCCGGCGTCCCCTCATCCACCAACGAGCCTCTTTTCGTCGAACGTTTCCAGCGCTCGCTGAATGTGCTGAAGACCAACCTTTCTCAGAACGGATGGCAGCCGGTTTTCAGCAACGGCTGGAACTTTTTCGTCTTCAATCCTTACTCGCCGGTGCCGGTACGGTGGGTGGGCAGTTTCACCAACCACACCTTTCTGGCCACCCTCCCCACCAACGGGGCCAATTCAGTGTTGTCGAACAATTTCTTTAACACCCGCAATCCGCTGTCGGTGGAGTTGCGCCGTTTGATCACCACTCTTCAGCCCGTCATGCCTTCCCCGGATAACGGCGCGCTGCCGACGCTCAGCTCGGATGACCAGGGAACATTTTACGTCGTTGCCTTTGCCCTCTTGGCCATTGTGGCGGTCGGTTCCAGCCATAATTTTTACCGCCGGGCCGTGGGGAGAGAATCCAGTTCCGCCGTCGCGAAGTTTCTTCTGAAGTATCGCCGTCCCTTTCTTTGGCTAATGGCTGTCGTTGTCTTGGGGGTATTGTCGGTAAGCATGTTCGGATGGTCGGTGCTCTTGGACGGATGGTCGCACACGCCCGTTTCATTTTTCGTCATGGCCGTCCTGATGTTGGCGGGGGTGATGGTGGCGTACGTTTGCTCATGGAATCACCAGTTGGCTCCACGCGATGAAGTGCGCGCTGAAACGGACTGGCCTTGGATGCGCGATGGATTGATGGTGGTCTGCTTGGTCTGGTTTTTCTCCGCGCTCATCATCACCGTCTACACATGGCACTTCGATCCAATGCGCCGCACCTGTGGCACCTTGGCCATCGGCGGAAGCATCGCCGTGGCTGCGCTGTGCATCGCGCAAAGCTGGCTGCCGGCGTGGTGGGATTTCAAATTCCGTTGCTACGACCTGCTCACGCAACTTACCCAGCGGACCGACAAGGAACCCGGCGACCTGCCGCTCGTCGGGCAACTCGCCGCCCTCGCCAAAATGTTCCTGCCCGTGGGCGTGGCCGGGCCGGATTACCAGGCCATGGAAACGCCCTTCCTCGAACAGGAACTCAAGCGCCTCCTGCACGACTGCCGCGTCCACTTTGGCCGCGTGATTGTGCTCATTGATGACATTGATGTCCTACCCGGCGAAAAGCATCCCGAGTTGCTGCGCATTTTGCGCCCGGTCAGCAAGGTGCGCGGCGCGACCTTTTTGATCGCGGCCCCGCTGCACTTCTTCCACCTCTATCGCTACGCCTCGCTCAACGATGTGCAGTCCACCGTGCAGAACGTGATTGTCATGGGCGACCCGGAACTGTTCACGGGCGCCGACGGCAAGAAGGCGCCCTTCCAGCTCAAAATGGACAGCCTGCTCAACTCCTTGCAGCAACTGCTCGCCGCCAACATGCGCGTCCCGTGCGCCAGTCATGCCCTGCCGCTCTTCGTCCAGAAGATCGCAGACTGCTGGGTGGAGGCAAAAAACGTGCAAGTGGTCAAAGATGAGCTGGACCGATGCGGGTCCAGCAAACGCGAACTGCTGCGGGAACTGGATCGCATGCTCTCCAATCCAGGCCGCCAGCCTTTTGAAGATCGCGGCTCCAGCGTGGATCAGAAAAAATGGGTGGACGAAGAGAAGGCCCGCTTTTCCGGCGCCGAACGCGAAGCCAATCCGGATTTTCGGCCCGAAGAAAAATCGGTGCCGCCCGCTTCACCGCTCGACGGCTGGACCTTTCAACTGCAAGTCACGCCCGTAAAAAAGAATTCGGAGCGGCCCGCCTTGGATTGTTGAGCAAACCCTCGCGGAGGTCTCCCTCAGCTTGAAAGCGCCTGCACCGTGGCTTCGAGGCTCGCGGCGTCCGTCACGTTCAGCACCTGCGCGCCCTTGTCGATGCGCTTCATGAAACCACTCAACGCCGCGCCCGGCCCCAGCTCGATGAAGCGAGTGAAACCCCGCGCGAGTAGGTAACGCATCGACTCCTCCCAGCGCACGGGCGACGTGACTTGCTCGACGAGGCGCGTGGGAATCTCGGCGGGCGTGGTGTGCGGTTGCGCGGTGACGTTGGAGAGAACCGGCACCGTCGGAGCGGCGAGGGAAATTTTGCTGAGCGCCTCACCGAGCTTCGGCTGCGCGCCGACCATGAGTGCGGAGTGATACGCGCCCGCGACGTTCAAGGGCAGCGCGCGCTTGGCTCCGCGCGCCTTCGCCAGTTCGCACGCAGCGTTCATTTTGTCGGCGTGACCAGAGATGACGATCTGGCCGGGGCAGTTCAAGTTCGCGAGTTCCACGCCGGCCTGCGCGCAGACTTCGCGCGTCACAGTTTCGTCGAGTCCGATGATCGCGGCCATTCCGCCCCGCGTCGCCTCACAGGCCTCCTGCATGAAACGCCCGCGCTGCCGCACCACGCGAATGGCGTCGTCGAAAGTCATCACGCCTGCAGCGGCGAGGGCGGTGAATTCGCCGAGCGACAAACCCGCGGTCGCCTCAAATTTCAGCGACGGCACGCGTTCCTTGAGCAGTTTAAACGCGACCCAACTCACGAGGAAAATTCCCGGCTGCGCGTTCTCGGTCTTCGTCAACTCGGCGTCCGGGCCGGTGAAACAAATTGCAGCGAGGTCGTAGCCGAGCGCCGCGTTCGCGCGATCGAACCACGCGCGCGCCGACGGAAAATTCTCTGCGAGTTCCTTCCCCATCCCAACCGTCTGCGCGCCCTGGCCTGCGAAAATCAATGCCGTCTTGCTCATGCGCGCGATGGAACACGAATGGTGCGGCGGGGAAAAGACCTGATTCGGGCGGGAGGCGGGTGGAACTTTCCTTCGTGTCCGATCCATCGACGCCCGCGTTTATCTGCGCCGCAAGTCGTCGTGGTCACGGCCATGAAAAAGCCCGCCCTCGCGGGCGGGCTTGGAGATTTTGAATCGCGAGCCTTACGCGCGCTCCATGTATTTGCCGGTCCGGGTGTCCACCTTGATCTTCTCGCCGGTCTTGATGAAGAGCGGGGCCTGCACGGTGATGCCGGTTTCGAGCGTGATCGTCTTTTGCACGTTGTTCGCGGAGTCGCCCCGCACGCCATCTGGCGCGTCGGTCACGGTCAAGACGACGCTGGAAGGGATTTCGATGGAGACGGGCTTTTCATTCACGAAGGTCACCGTGACGGCGCAGTTCTCGACGAGATAATTCTTCGCGTCGCCCACGAGGTCCATCAGCAAGGTCACGGTCTCGTAATTCTCCGGGTTGGAGAACACGAAGTCCTCGCCGTCCTTGTAACTGAACTCCATCTTCGTGGTCATCATGGGGATGACCTCGACCTTCTCGGTCGAGCTGAAGCGCACGTCGGCGGTCTTGCCGGTCTTGATGCTGCGGAGCGAGGCCTGGACGAAGGCGCGCAGGTTGCCCGGCGTGCGATGCTGCGTCTCGAGGACCACGGCGACGTCGCCGTTGTGAATGATCGCCATGCCGCGCCGAAGATCGTTTGCTGTTGATGCCATAAATTCTAAGTCGTTTTTGCGCCGCGCGTCTAAACGGGCCGGGCGCGGGACGGGGAAGTTAGACAACGAAGTTGGGTTTGCAAGAGTGGAGTTGGGCAATCTGGGCTTCGAGGTTTGGCCGAATGGGAAGACCACGCGCCAATTTTTCAAGAAGCCCGCGCTTCGTCTGAAGTCGTGACTCCTGCCGTCGCCGCGCTTAGGATCGCGCTCATGGCCGTGCCAATCTCGCACCGGAAATATCTGCTGATCCTCGGAGTCATCTTCGGGGTGCTCTGGTGCGCGCTGGCCATCCGTCCTTGGTATCGTGCCGACTGGGCGCTGGAAAATGTGCTGGTCGTGTTGTTTGTCATCGCGGTCGCGGTGTTTCATCGCCGCGTTTTGTTTTCCAGGCTTTCCTACACGTTGATCTTTCTTTTCTTCTGCCTGCACGCCGTGGGCGCGCACTACACCTACGCGCAGGTTCCTTACGACGCGTGGTTTCAGAAACTCACGGGCCGGACCTTCAACAGTCTCGTGGGCTGGGAGCGGAACAACTTTGATCGCGTCATTCACTTTCTCTACGGATTCCTGCTGGCCTATCCGATCCGGGAAATCTTCCTGCGCGTCGCCAACGTGCGCGGGTTCTGGGGCTATTTCCTGCCGCTCGACCTCACGCTGTCCTCGTCCGCGCTGTTTGAAATCATCGAATGGGGTGTGGCGGAAGTGCTGGGCGGCGATCTCGGCGCGGCCTACCTCGGCACGCAGGGCGACATCTGGGACGCGCACAAGGACATGACGCTGGCGGGTTTGGGCGCGCTGCTCGCCATGCTCATCACCGCGCTGATCAATTATCGGCTCCAACGGGATTTCGCGCGCGAATGGGGAGACAGTTGGCGCGTCAACAACCGGCTGCGCACGGGCGAAGACGCGTTGGCGGAAAACACGCGGAGCCAGGCGAAGCGCCGGGACTGATTTGCGGACTATGTCCGCTGAACCACATGAAGTTCAAACCACGGAAGACACCGAACACACGGAAACTGACGGGTAAGGACAGGAGGGCAAAATTTGTTCGGCCAGGGTCATATTGGAAGGCTGGCCCGCCTTCCGTATGCTCCGTGTCTTCCGTGGTTCCTGGTTTCGGAAATTGGACGGAGATGGTTTGGAGACCGCGGACTCGGCGGTCCACTGCTCCAGCCCGAAATGAGGCCACCGCGAAGGTTGACACGTCAACCTTCACTGATAAGGTTGCCCGCCTTTTCCGGGACGGTTCACCGGAGGGGACGCCGCCTAGCGGCCATTGAATATGAAACGCCAGTATCAGCCATCGAAAATTCGTCGCCAACGTCAGCACGGCTTCCGCAGCCGGAACGCGACGAAGAGCGGTCGTGCCATCTTGAAGAACCGCCGCCGCACGGGCCGCAAACGCCTCACGCCCGTGGGCACCTGATCGCCTTCACCGTTATGACCGCGCCGGCCCGTCCGCTGCGCCTGCGCCGGACGCAGCGCATCCAGCAAACCCGGGATTTTCAGCGCGCCAAAAACCAGGGGCAGCGCCTCGCGGTCGGCTGTCTGGCGTTGAACTGGTTTGAGATGGCCGGCGTCACCCGCCTCGGCGTCATCACCAGCAAGAAAATTGGTTCCGCCGTGGTGCGGACGCGTGCGCGGAGACTGTTGCGGGAAGCGTTTCGATTGCATCAACACCAACTCGCGCGTCCGGCGGAACTGGTGCTGGTCGCGCGGAACTCGATTGTGGGAAAATCTTTCGCCGCTGTGGAACGCGATTACCTGACCGCGCTGCAGCGTGCAAAATTGCTCAAGCCAGAATGAACCTCGCCCAATGGATCGTGACGGGCGCGCTGCGCATTTACCAATGCGTGGTGTCTCCGGTGCTGCACACGATCGTCGGACCCTTCGGCGGCTGCCGCTTTCATCCCACTTGCTCGGAGTATGCGCGCGAGGCGATGGCCCGGCACGGGGTCGCTCGCGGCGGGTGGCTGACGGTGCGACGGATATGCAAATGCCAGCCGTGGGGACCGTGCGGCGAAGACTTGGTGCCGGAAGCGGAACGGAGCAGCGGACTGCCGAGTCCGCAGTTCACACCAGCGTCGCCAGACCGCCAGAGGTTGATTCAGCACCGCCGGACATGGCTGTCCGGCGCTCCTCCACTTTCACCGCGCAGTTAGCGCGCTCAAAATTTCATGGATCGCAAAACAGTTCTTCTCCTCGTCGCGTCGTTCGGCGCGCTCTTTCTTTGGCAATGGCTCGTGGGCATCTGGTACCCGCCCGTGAAGAAACCGCTCGGCCAGACCAACCTCATCGTCTCCGCCTCGAACACGTTCGTGACCAATGCCACCGGCACGGTCATCACGAATGTCGCCGCGCCGACGCAGGCCGCCACGGTCAGCAGCACGAACCAGGTCATCGCCATCGCGGCCGACGCGCCGGAAGCGGTCGAAGTTTTCGAGACGCGCGACGCCCTTCTCACCTTCACGTCGCGCGGTGGCGGATTGAAGCAGGTGCAGTTGAAAGGCTTTCTCGAAACCGTGGGCTGTGATCGCCCGCAAGGTACGAACCAGTTCGCCATCCTCAACGATCACGCGCGCGTTCCCGTGCTCGCCATGCAGGCCGGCGACGCACTCGGCGATAACAATTTCAAACTCACCCGCACTTCCACCACCAGCCTCACGGCGGAAAAAATCTTGCCGTCCGGTTTGCGCGTGGTGAAGCAGTTCGACCTCGGCAGCAATTATCAGATCACCGCGCGCGTCCGCGTCGAGAACACCTCGGCCACGGCCGTCCTCCTGCCCGAGCAGCAAATCAGCGGCGGCACCGCCACGCCGATGGGGCCGCACGACGACATGACCACGATGGGCGTGTTCTGGTACAACGGCGAGAAGCCCGAGCACATTGATCACGCGTGGTTCAATGGTGGCTTCGGATGCAACCGCCCGGTGCGCCCGGATTATTCCTCGGGGCCGAACCGCATTATGTGGGCCGCCGCGCACAACCAGTTCTTCACTGTCACCGTCGTGCCGGCGAACACGAACTCCTACGCCTCGCAGTTCGCCGCACACCGCATCAATCTCCCGCCGCCCACCGTTGCGGAAATTGCCGCCGACTCCAAAGTGGTGCGCGAGCCGCACGGTTTGGAAACGTCTCTCAGCTACCCCGCCGTCACGCTGCCGCCCAATGCCGCCGTGGAACGGCAGTTCACGATCTACGCCGGGCCGAAGAACGAAAAGCTCCTCGCCAGCGTGGGCCGCGGCACCGACGCCATCATGGACTTCGGATTCTTCAGCCCCATTTCCAAACTGATGCTGCGTTTCATGAACGGCATCCACTCCGTGGTCGCGCCCATCGTGCCGGACAAGCTGGGCAAGTACGCGATGGCCCTCGTCATCATGACCATTCTCATCAAGCTCCTCTTCTGGCCGCTCACCGCCAAGAGCACGCGCTCGATGAAAAAGATGGCGTCGCTCTCTCCCGAGCTGAAAAAAATTCAGGAGAAGTACAAGGCCGACCCCATGAAGATGAACAAGAAGGTCATGGAGTTCTGGCGCGAGAACAAGGTCAGCCCCATGAGCGGCTGCTGGCCCATGATGATCCAGATGCCGATCTTCTTCGGGCTGTTCTACATGATCCGCAGCGCCATCGAACTGCGCGGCCAGCCCTTCCTCTGGGCGTGTGATTTGTCCAAGCCCGACACCGTGATGATGGTCGCAGGTTTCCCGCTCAACCCGCTCCCGCTGCTCATGGGCGTGACGATGTTCTTCCAGGCGCGCATGACGCCGGCCACGCCCGGCATGGACCCGGCGCAGCAGGCCATGATGAAATACATGCCGCTCATCTTCATGGTCTTCCTCTACAACCAGCCCGCCGGGTTGACGCTTTACTGGACCGTCCAGAATTTGCTAACGATTCTGCAAACCAAGCTGACGACCACCAAGATCGCGTCCGAAGCGGTGGCCGTGACCATCGTGCCGCCGCCGAAAAAGAAGAAGTGATGCGGGCGCGCGGACGGCCGACAGGGACGTAGGCAGCGAGAAAAAATTTATGGCAGCCCAACCGACCGAGACCTTGTTGAAATTGCTTCACCTCCTTGGCTTCGAGGCCAAGGTCGAGGAGCACATGGAAGACGGCCTGTTGCTCGACGTGATCGCCGAGGACTCGGGCCGCCTCATCGGTCGGCAGGGCCAGACCCTCGCCGACCTGCAATACATTCTGAACCGCATCCTCTTTCAGCAGGATCTCACCGCGCCGAAAGTCACCGTGGATGTCGGCGGCTACCGCCTGCAAGCCCGCGATGTGCTGATCAAGAAAGCCAAGGAGGCCGCCGACAAAGTCCGCCGTTGGGGTGACGTGGTGGAACTGGAACCGCTCTCCGCCTTCGACCGCCGCATCGTCCACCACGCGCTCAAGGACGACCCCGACATCACCACGCAAAGCGTGGAAGTGGACGGCACGAACAAGAAGGCCATGCTGCTCCGCTTGCGCGAAGCGTAGAAGCTGGAGTTTAAGCTTCAGCTTTGTTCCGCGAGCAGTTGGGATAGACCTTAAATTTGGAACTCAGGAAGGGAGAAAGATATTTTCCTGAGTTCCTGAGTTCCAAATAAAATTCCTCTCCAGAACTCTGGCCAGCTCCACAACAATCCTTTCGCTCCAGCCGCCGCTTGTTCAACATCAGGGCATGTTCAGCCTGCAAAACAAAGTTGCCCTCATCACCGGCGCGGGTTCCGGCATCGGCGCGGCCATCGCGGAAGTGTTCGCCCGTGCGGGCGCCCGCGTCTTCGTGGCGGATCGCGATGAACACGGTGGTCGCCAAACGGTGGAGACGATTCATCAAGCCGGCGGTCTGGCGGATTTCCTGAACCTCGACGTGACGAGCGAGGCACAATGCGAAGACGCACGCTCGGCGGTGCATACGGAACACCGGCGACTGGACATCCTCGTGAATAACGCGGGCGTCGGCCATGTGGGCACGCTGCTGCAAACGACGGGCGCGGACCTCGACCGCATCTACTCGGTGAACGTGCGCGGCATGTTCAACCTCACGAAAAGTTTTCTGCCTGCGATGATTGAGCATCGTTATGGCGTCATCATCAACATGGCGTCCATCGGCGGCGTGGTGGCGGTGCGCGACCGGCTGGCTTACACCACGAGCAAGTTCGCCGTGGTCGGTTTCACCAAGGCACTCGCCCTCGACCACGCGCTTCAGGGCATCCGCGCGAACTGCATTTGTCCGGGCCGCGTCGAGACGCCGTTCGTGAAGGCGCGACTCGCGGAGTATCCCGATCCGGCGAAGGCGTATCAGGAGATGGCGTCCACGCAGGCATTGCACCGCATGGCGCAGCCGGAGGAAATCGCCGCCGCTGCCTTGTATCTCGCGTGCGATGAATCAGCGTTTGTCACCGGCACGGATTTCATCATCGACGGCGGCTGGACGGCGGGGAAGTAGCAGCCTTGAGCTTGCGTTGTTTCGGCCACTGACTATTTTTCGACCATGACGCCGACGAATCTTGCCGTGGCCGAAGAAGCGCTCTCGCTCCCGCCCACCGAACGCGCCGATTTGGCAAAACTGCTGATCCAGAGTCTCGAGGATGACCCGCGCACGGATGCTGAAATCAAGGAAGACCTGACGCAACGGCTCAAAGAGTTGATTGCCGACAAAGATTCGGGCCTGACGTTCCAAGAGGTCTTTGGCAGCCCGCTGTGAAGGCGATTTTCAGCCGTCAGTTTCGTGACGACCTGGCACGCGAGGAGGGCAAGTATCGTGAGATTTCAGAGCGATTGGCTGGCGACTTTCACGAACGCGTTGCGGGGCAGGCGCGCGAAATCATTCGCTGGAATGGTGGAGACCATGTTGGGCCACATGGCTTTCCTTGCCGCCGGTCCAAGCCTTTCCCGTTCTACATCTACTACCAGGTTCATGGTGACACGATTTACTTCCTTGGTTTGGTCCACGAACGCCGGCACCCGGATTTCCTGAAGGAGTTGATGACGACGACAGGCAAACGAAAGCCGTGACGTCAACCATCGACGGCGGCTGGACGGCGGGGACGTAGTGGAGTCCGGCCTTCGGACGAAATGAGTCACAGCAACTCGCGGAGTTGGTCTTTGGTAAGCCCGCTTTGATTGAGGATATCGCGCAGGGTGCCGGGACGCATTTCGCGGTGCATGGGAACGATGGTGCGCCAGTATCCGTCGGCGGTGCGCTTTTCCAGGGAGACGTGGCTGCCCTTCTGCCGCAGAACCACAAAGCCGGCGCGTTGCAGCGCGCGCAAAAGTTGCCGGCCTGAGACTGCGGGGAGGTGCCGGCTCATGCCGCGACTTCAAGGCTGGTGAGATAGACTTCCTTCGGGGGCTGGCCGTCCTTATCGCCCCACGTTTCGAGATACAACTCGACTGCTTCCTGCAGATTTTTTTTTGCGGCGATGAGCGTCCGGCCTTGCGTGGTCACGGGAAAATCCAGGCAGCGCGCGATGAACCACACGCCGTCATTCTGAAACACTGCATGGATGCTTCGCATGGGACGAAGGTGCCGCAAGCCCGGCGGGCTGACAATGCTTGTTCTTTCGCGCTGCCCCCGCTCCCGTCATTCCTCCACCGGCACCGACTTCATCATCGACGGCGGCCGGAGCGCGGGGAAGTGATTGGTCTCTATCAACTGAGATCAGCGCAGTGGTTAGGCGGCAATTCTCTCACTGGTTTCGCTTTCGATCTTCCTCAGCCTTTCGCACAGCCTCACGAGCAGCTTGCTCGGCGGCTCTCATCGCCTGCTCAGGAGCAGCCGCCTCGGCCCGAAGGCGCTCCAGTAAAGCCTCGACATTTTTGGCGTTCTGCGCTGTTCCATTGTGCTCCATTGTAATTGGCGGACGCTCACCACCTCCTCGATTTGCCACCCCGACTGCGGAGTAATTGGGATGCGTGACAAATAAATACCACGAATGACGTCCGTGATTGGGCACCGACGCGTGGCCAAAATAGAGGACATGCCAGTTCTTGCTTGATTCAAGATGAAACGCGCCACTCGCATCCGTCAGAGCGGACGGACGAGATTGCTCCAACCACCGCACCTTCGCACCTGCCACGGGAAGACCGTTTTGCGAATCGACGACACGACCTCTGGTCTCGGGTGAGCGTTGAGACGTATGCGGATAGAGACAGCCACTCAACAAAGTCAGTGCTGCTGCGGCACAAAAAACAAAAAACAGCTTTTGCATTTTCCTGATCCGCCTAACTCACACTGAAGCGTGGACTCAAACCTGCGCCGGCATCATCCCCGTCTTCCGCGCGTAGTTGAACAGGCCGCCCGCGTCCACCACCGGACGCACATCGCCCAGCGGCTTGAAGTGAAACGTCTGGCCCGTGGCCTGCACCTTCACCGTCGCGGCATCGAGATCCACCGTCACCACGTCGCCGGTCTTCAGCGCGTCGCAGAGGCGTTCCGTGGCTTCGCACGGATACAGTTCGCCGGTGGAGACGCAGTTGCGGAAGAAGATGCGCGCAAAACTTTCCGCCAGCACCACGCGGCATTTCGCCGAGCCGAGCGCGATGGGCGCGTGCTCGCGCGAGCTGCCGCAGCCGAAATTCCGGCCCGCCACGATGATGGGATACTCGCTGTCGAGCTGCCCTTCCGGCACGAAGCGCGTCGCGTAGAGCGAATTGGGCAGGCCATACATGGCGTAGCTGCCGAGCTTTTCGTACTCCTCGGCAATGGTCGGCACGAGGTTCAAAAACTGCGCGGGGATGATCTGGTCGGTGTCGATGTTATCGCGCACGACGTAAATGGGACCGGTGAACACGCTTTGCATGGGGCGCGAATGTGCGGTTCGCCTTCCGAAGATTCAAATAGTTTCCGGGCGTGGGAAGGTGCGCAGGCGCGGCCCGCAACTTGGCACCCGTGCCGTCCAAGGGCAGCGGTGCGAATGGCAAAAGCGGTGGGACGCCATGCTACGTTTCGCAGGTTGTAACGCGGCCGGTCCTGATCCAGTCTGTGCTGGCAAACCTTTATGAAACCGAACTGCCTGGCCCGTTGGCGAACCCATTTTCTGGCCGCCGTGCTTCTCTCCTGCTGCGCCCCGCTGGCGCGCGCCTCACAAGTGAACTACGTGGTCCATGTGAGCCTGGACGGGCTGGGCGCGAAGTATCTCCAGTTCTACGTGACCAATGCGCCGGCGCAGTTTCCCTGGTTTAACTGGCTGATCACGAACGGCGCCTCCACCATGAACGCGCGCTGCGATTATGACATCTCCGAGACGGTGCCCAATCACATCACCATGTTCACGGGCCGCCCAGTGTCGCAGCCGCTGGGGATGCCGAATACGGTGCATCATGGTTATCCGAGCAATTTCCCGTCGGTCAATGCGACCGTTCATCTCCACGGAAATACCAATGTCCCTTACAAGGCCAGCTTCTTCGATGTGGCGCATGACTTCGGGCGGACCACCGCCTTCTACGCCAGCAAGACGCGTTTGCGAATTTGCGATCAAAGCTACGACGCGACGAACGGTGCGCTCGACACCGAGGGTGTGAACAACGGCACGGACAAGATAGATTTCGCATCCGTCGTGGATTCGTCCGGAACCAGCGTCTCGAACCTGGTCAACACGCTCGTGTTGAACCTGAGCAGCAGCACGCCCACGAATTATTCCTTCATTCACATCTCCGAGCCGGATCTTACGGGGCACTCCTTCGGCTGGGGCAGCGCGAACTGGAGCAACGCCGTGCGCAACGTGGACTTGCAACTGGGCCGCATCATCACCTGCCTCACGACCAACGCGCTGTTGATCGACGATGTGGCGCTGATCGTCAGCGCCGACCACGGCGGCTTCGGCACGTCGCACACCACGGCCTCCCTGCTCACCAATTACACGATCCCGTTCTTCCTCTGGAGTCCGGCCACACCGCCGAACATTGATGTCTATTCCCTCTTCGCCAACCGCGGCAATCCCGGCACCAGCCGCGTCGATTGGGTGGCGATTCCGCAACCCATTCGCAATGCCGATGGCGGCAATCTGGCGCTGTCCTTGCTGGGACTGCCGCCCATTCCCGGCTCCTTCGCCGTCCCGATTTTTGGCGCAACCAATGTCACGATGAATGTCGCGCGCGCGACGAACGGCACGCACACGATCTGGTGGCCGGGCACGGCGAACGCCTTTGTTCTGGAATCCGCCAGTTCGCTCGGCACGCCCACCAGTTGGCAGACCATCAGTAACGGCGTGGTCAACAACGGTGGCATGCTGACGTACTCTGTGACCAACCTTGGCAGTCAGTTCTACCGGTTGAGGAAGTTGTAATCCAAAACCGTGCCGTCGATACCGGCTTTGCCTCACGCGAAGGCCGCGAAGGGCGCGAAGGAAAAGCAGGTTTCAAAGACAGCAACCTGCGGCACGTAATAGTTCGCTGGAGTGAGGGGAAAAAAGGCCGCTGACTTTCTTTCTTCTTCGCGCCCTTCGCGGTCTTCGCGTGAGGATTCCTCCGCCTGGTTTCCCGGTCAGTCACCGTCCGCCGGCTTCGTCGAGCGCACGCCACACTTCGGCTAGGTGCCGGACGTGCGTGAGGTGCGCTTGCGCATCCTCGCCGCCATAACTCCAGAGGTGGAAACGACCGGCGTCGCTGCGGTGGAGCAGGGGGAAATTGGGATCGCGCGTGGCCGGCAATGAATTCGTCGCCACGGGCTTCATTTCCACTCCGACACGCGCCGCCAGGGCGGCGGCGCACTCGAATGAACTGGCGTAGGCGCGTGGCGGCACTTGCGAATGCGTGAACACGAACGTCTTTTCACCCCGCACCGCCGCACGCGCGAAGGGAACCCATACGTCGATCTGCGCGGCCAGCGGACGGCAATTCGTCGAGCCGGCTTCCTCTGGATCCAGCGAGGCATACATCGAGTCCAGCAGCACGATGCGGCGGATGATCTGAAACGCCGCCGGCTGTTGCACCAGTTCCCGCACCGCGCCGTAGCCCGCGCTGAAGCTGGACACATCGATGTGCGCCACGCGGGTGTCCGCTGCCGCACCGCGTTTCTTCAACTCGGATTCTACGAGCGCGATCATGCGCGCGAAACGGTTCGGGTCCGTGAACGGCGCGCGGTACGTGCTGGAACCTTCGCCGAGCGCGAACACGATGAGCGGCTCCTTCGCGTCGCGTCGGACATGCTCCTGAATCGCAAACCACGCGATGGTGTGAAAGTGCGCGAACAAAACGATGTTGCTCGACATCACGTTCGTCCAGCCGTGCGGCAGGAAGAGCGTGAAGTTCGTCCCGCGATCCGTGAGGACGATTTGTGTGCCGCGCAGCTCATTCGTGGACGGCGCGATGACGCGCCTCGGCATCGGTGGCGGCTCGGGCAGTGCGGCGCTGGCGAACGAGCCGCAGAACATCAAGGCGAGAAAGAGGTGCGCACATCTCATGGTGTGAATCTGACGAGGTGGCGTGAAGGCGGCAAGCCAGCGTGCGGCCGGTTTGTAACCGGCAGTAGGAAACTTTCTCCATGGTGGCAGGTTTGAACTGGATGGAACGTCACGACCAACTCACGCCCTGCCATTTACAAACTGGCAGCACGTTCCTCACGGCGTGCCGAGGTAGGCCGAGACCGGGCTGCTCCAGCCGTGGGCGCTGCGCGTGCGGGCGATCACTTTCACGGCGTTGCTCACGGACACGGTTTGCGCGGTCCGCGCTCCCGCCGAAATCGCGCCGCCCGCCTGCCGCGGGTCGGTGCCGTCCGTGGTCACGTACACCTGCCCGGCCGGCGCGATGAAACGGACGACCACGACCGACGGCGCCTCGGTCGTGCGCGCGACGACGGGCGGCGGCACGAACTGCGCGTCCATCCATGCGAAGCGGTTCGTGACCCACGTTTTCATGTTCGCGATTTCCTCCGCGTAAGTTTTGCCTGCGAAGTATTCCTGGCCCACGACGTCGCCGAGGATGGGCCAGCGCTCGAAGTTGCGCGCCGCCGGCTGCTGGAGCGTGGCCGCGAGTTCATCGATCCGCTTAAGCACGTTCGACGTGGCGAAAATATTCGTGCGCCACTGCGCCCAGCGATCCACGTAACGCTGGCCGAAGTCGGGGTCTTCGAAGAGGCGGCGGAACCACGAGTACTGCTGGTCGTTGAGCTGCGGCCAGTACCAGTTCTCCGCCACGTAGCCTTGGCGCAGCCGCGCGTTGCCGAAGCTCAGGTTCCAGTCCCAGACCGGTTCCATCTTCAATTTCCCGCCGCGGTCCTTCGCGAAGTAGGTGCTGAAACGGTAGCCATCGATGTTCTTCGTCGCCTCCACGAACAGGTGATGATCGATGAACGAGTCCACGTCGATGAACGTCGCGTAGCCGTTGGTTGGATTCCGAAAATCCGCGCCGTAGAGCGCGGACTCGAAGCGGTTCAAGTAGTTGGTCAGCCACGCACGCTGCACGGCGGTGATTTTCGTCGGCTTGGGATCGACGAAGAAAAACGTGTTGGCCTGTTGCGTGACAAACCCTTCGCCGCTCTCGACCAGTCCCGAAGAACCAGGCGCTGGATCGGGATCGCCGAGCCGAAACACGTTCGTAACCAGGAAATACCGCGTGCTGATGTCCGGCACGCTGGCGATGGTGATGTTCGTGACCGCGACGCTGCTGGTGCTGACGAGCATGTTGGTGAGCACGCTGATGTTGGTCAGCGCGAAGGTGTTGGTCACGATGACGTAATTGGTGCGGAAGGTTGCCGAGGTCAGCAGCGTGAGCGTGGTGCTGATGACGACGGTGTGCGTGTCGATCTGGTTTGTGGTCGCGACGGTGTTGGTGCCGGTGTTCGACTGCGTGGCGACGAGGGCGTTCGTGTTGATCACGGTGTGGCTCGTGACGGCGACATTGGTGACGACGGGATAGTTCGTGCTCACGAGCAGGTTGGTGGCGACGAGGGTGTTCGTCACGCTCACCATGTTGGTCAGCAGCAGGGAATTGGTGCGGACAATCGTGAGGGACGGCGGCGGCACCACGCCGAAGTTGGTGCCGACGAAATTGGTCACGGCCACGACGTTCGTGGTCAGCGATTGCGCAGTGGCGAACAACAGCGGCTCCGCTGGCGGCAGGAAACCATTCGTCGCCGCCGGGAAACCGCCGGGGCCGGTCGGGTAACGTCCCGTCAACACCGGCGGATGTTCCGGTTTCGGCGCAGCAGGCGCTGACGCCGCCGGGGCCTTCTCCAGATGATCTTTCTTGAAGAGATAACCGCCGGTGATTTCCGGTTCGACCTCGTCCTTCGTGGAAAGTTTTCGCATGGCCACGCGGTGCGGCGCGACTTTGATTTTTTCCTCCAGCACATACACGCCGGCGTAGTGCGCGCGGGCGAGTTGGTTCGTCGAGTCGTTGAGAAACACCTCCACGAAGCGCGTGTGGCTGGCGTAGTGGCCGAGACGTCGGCTCATTTCGTAAGCCAGCACATCGCGCATCAACGTGCGGTCCGGGTAGGGAGCGTAGAGCACCCAGTCCGAGTCGGCGGGCAGTCCGAGCAGCGACACCGCCGCCTCGTCGCCCTGGAGATCAACCGTCTCGACCGAGAGTGACATTTTCGGGAAGCGCAGCGAACTGAAGCCGCGCCGTTTCAATTTCACCGGCCCGGAAAATTCCGTCGCCGCCGTGAGCGTCGCCGTCTGGTTCGTGCCAGGGCTGATGACTTGCAGCCACGCGGGCGCGTTGCTCGGCGTGGGCAGACCTTGGCCGAACGAATGCACCACGATCACCGGCAGCGTGGAATTAAAGCCTGCGAGATTCGTGTTCGCGGCTGTGAACACCGCCGCCGTGATCGCACTCGCGTCCGCGCCGACGTAGGCCCGCGCCTGGAGCAGCGCGGAGTTGGTGAGCAGCAGTGGCGCGGCATAGAGCGGCGAGTTCGTGGCCGGCTCCGAGCCGTCGGTGGTAAAACGAATCTGCCCCGCCGCCGCGCTCAACGTCACGGTGACATTGCTCGTGAAGAGAGCGCCCGCCGGGGAAATGACCGGCGCGACCACCGCCGCCCCGGCCAGGTTGCGCACCAGAAACAGTGCGAACCAGACCGCGACGAGCCAGCGCGTCGGCCTTTGATTGAAAAATTCCATGCGTTGCAAAGCCGTGTTTGGACGCGCGCCGGTTGTGATCTTGATCAATAAATTTCCGGTTCGTGAAAATTTTTTTCCGCCGCGCGGAGGGGAAATCTTTCGCTGAATTTACCGGCGCCGGCCGGGGCGCGTCACTGGATCATCTGTACGCGGTAGAAGCGATGCGGTTCTTCGCTGGGTGGACGCGGCGTCGCGGGCGGGCCTTCATCACGCCAAGGCAGGGGACCGTCGGTTCCGATGAGGACGGGCGGCACATCAAACCATTGTTCGAGGTCGTGACTGTATTGCCATTGATAGCGATGGCCGGCCTGGGAGGAAAAATCCAACTGCACGGTTCCATCCGGTTGCGGTTGCACCTGGTTCAAGAGCGGAGCCGCGGGCGCGGCCAGCCCGTGAAAGTACCACCAGCGCACATCGTGCGTCTCCGTGTCCGCCGCCGTGGATGCCGTGAAACCGACCCAGGCGCGTCCGTTGTCGAGCGGGAAAAGCTGCGCCAGATCAACCGCGGCGGAAACGGCGGGCACGGCCGCGCCGTCGAGAAACACCTGCAACCAGCCCGGTGTGTAGAGCACGCGCAGCACATGCGGGCCGGTGCCGGTGAGGTTCGGCAGGCCGGTCGTGCGGTCGAGAGCGTAGGGGTTCGCCGAATCGTTGGGCAAAGTGCCGCGCGTCTGGATGCTCAATTCGTTGTAGGGATTGGCCGTGGAACTGCGCGTGTCGATCTCGATGGCGAGGCTGTTGGACACTCCGGCGTAGCCCAAGTTCGCGCCCCCGGTACCGGGCAAAGGCGACGCGTTGTTTTGAATGACAAAGGCCAGACCTTCCCCGCCCATGCCGCCCAGCGCGCTGATGTGAAACTCGAAGACGCTCTCAAAACCCCACGCCACATTCTGCTTCGTGTTCAAATACGCGGCCCCGGTTCGGTTCGCGGTGTTGGTCGTGAGCCGGAGCGCATTGCTGATCAACAAGGCGTCCTGCAACAGGATCAAATTCGTGGCCAGTCCGAGATTGCTGGCGAAGGGAACCGTCGCCGGCCCCACGGCGATGAAGACCGGCGCGGACGTTCCTGTAACTTCCTGATCATCGGTGGCGTGCGCGGTCAGGCGGTGCAATCCGAAGGGCGCATTGCTCCAGACCAGCGTGAAGGGCGCGTTGGTGATCGTGCCTAGCGCAGCGTCGCCGGCGTGGAAGGTCACCGGCCCCATCGCTCCATCCGGGTCGCCGGCGCTGACGTTCAGCAGGAGATTGGCGCCGGCGGCGAAGCGGTGGCGGGTCGAGGGCTGGGTGAAAACCAGTTGCGGCGGGAAATTGCCGAACGGCGAGTTGGCCAGCAGTTCGAGATCGAAACTGATGTCCGTGCTGGTGATGTCGTATTGATGGATCTCGACGGCGATAACATTGGTGCCGGTCTGCAACAGTCCCGGCGGAACCGGCGCGCGCACCCAGGCGGCCTCCGCCTCCGTGTTGATCACGTTGACTGCGAAGGTGCGGTTCGTGATGCGTCCCTCTGGCAGATTGTCGCGCAAGATTTCCACGCCGTTCAGGTACACAGCGGCGGCGTCATCACGAACCACCGCCACGCTGAGATTTGTGAACACAGCGTGATTGGTGACTTGAAACGTGCGCCGGAAATACGTCGTCACGTAGCGGTTGTTCGCCGGGCCACCGTTGACCACGGTGAGTTCATCGCCGTCGCCGTAGCCCAGTTCCGCCGGGCCGGACGCCCACGCGCTGTCGTTGAAGGAGCGCTGCGCCCAGTTCGTGCCGGGGTCGGTGCCGTTGTCGAGATAGCGCCAGGAGGATTGCGACGTGACCAGCCGTTCCGGCGTGGCGGCATAAACGCGCACGGTCACGGAGCCGGTGGAGCCGAGCCGGTCGTCCGTGGCGCGGGCGCGAATGAAGTGCAGCCCGGCGGGAATGTTCGTCCAGAGCACGGCGTAGGGCGGGGCGGTGGCGAAGCCGAGCGAGTTCGTGCCGGAGAAATACTCCACGCGCGTGATGGCACCGTCGGAATCCGTGGCCGTGGCTTGCAGCAGGAACGCGCCGCCCGGCGTGACGAGGGTTTCATTCGTCGGCGTGATCAGGCTGACGGCGGGCAGTTGGTTGGTGAAGGTGGTGACGGACCACGAGCGGATGTCGTGATCTTGGATGCCAAAGCCCACGGCGCCCGTGATGCCGATCCACGCCAGCCCGTTCTCCAGATAAAGATGCTCGTTCAAATCCAGCGGCAGCGAAATGACCGGCGTGAAGAAATCGTCGATGAACGCCTCGAAGCGTCCGGGGAAATAGCGCACGCGCAGGCTGTGAACGCCGCCGTCGGTGAACTGCGGCACGGCGGAGTTTGCCGCGAGCGAGTGGTCGTGATGTTCCGAGTTTGCCGCGCGGCCCCGGCTGTGGACGCTCATGTGGCGGCTGCTCGGATCGGCGGCCTCGGGGTTGCCCCAGGTGTCGAGTTCCACCGCGACGCTGTTCGTGACGCCGCTGTAACCGATGCCGCCGCCGTTGTTGCCGAGCGCGGGCGTGACCGCCCCTTGAATGAGCAGCGCGATTCCGTCGCCGCCGCCGTTGCCTTGATTGAGCAGTTGAAATGTGAAGGTGTTCTCGAAGCCGGCGCGGATATTCTGCCGGTTCGTCAGCCACATGGCGCCTGGCCCGTTCGTCGCGGGGCAGACGCGCAGCGCGTACGGCTTCAGTTTCGCGTGGCCTTTCAAAATTAAACCGTTCGTGTCCACGAAACGCGGGAACAAAAGCGTGCGCGCATTCGTGGCGCTGAAAAAGACGCTGACCGGCGCAGACGTGCCAGCCACGCCGAGGCCGTCAATCGCCCGTGCGAAATAGGTTCGCAGGCCGGAGGTCGCGTTGGTCCGCACGAAGGTGGTGCTCGCGCCAACCTTGGTATGAATGAGCGCGCCGTCCTCGTAAATCTCCAGGCTACTGACGCCGCCGTCGTCGTCCGTGGCCGAGGCGGCGAGGGTGAACGGCTGGTTGGTGACGAGGTTCGCCAGCGGCGCGGGCGCGGAGATCGTGACGGCGGGCGCGCGGTTGCCGAGCGGCGTGTTGCCGAGCAGTTCGAGGTTGAAGCTCAAATCCGAGCTCGCGCCGTCCGACTGGTGTACTTCCACTGCCAGCACGTTTGTTCCCGGCAGCAGGAGCGCGGGCGGAATGGCGGCGGGGAAAAATTGATCCTCGTCCGCATTGCTTGCGACTTCGAGCGAAGGCGTGGAGTGGAGAACCGTTCCCTCCGGCAGGTTGCTGCGGAAGATCTCGGTGCCATTCAGATACGCCACGCCGCCGTCATCACGCCGCAGCCGCACCGCGACGTTGGAAATGGAAGCGCGGTTTGAGACCACGAACGTGTGCCGGAAGTAGGTGGTGATGAATTTGTTGTTCGCGTTCGTGCCGAAGCTGACGATCTGCTGCTCGTCGCCATCGCCGTAGCCAAGTTCAGCGGGGCCGGAGAACCAGCCCGTGTCGTTGAAGGCCGCCGCCCGCCATGCCGTGCCCAAGTCCACGCCCGTATCGAGAAACCGCCACGTCGCGCCCGCTGGCACAAGCGCCACCTGCGCCGGGGCGCACACGATGGCGAGCAGCAATCCGGCCCAGAGGAACAAGCTGGGCGAGATGCGATGCGGTGATTTGAAACCGGTGAACTTCATGGGCGCATAGTATCTACAAATTTCCCGCAAGAGTAGCAAGTGGGACATCATGGTGTTGTGGAAGAGTTCGTCCGGATCTTAATGCGTCTGGGAGAACGCCCCACTTGACTTGCCCGGCGCACGCACCTAATTCTCAATCACCGTATGCCAAGACTTGTTGTTCTCAGCGAAGGACTCACCGGACGCTCGCACGAGTTGAAGGCGGAGAAGACAACGGTCGGCCGCGTCGAAGACAACACCTTTCAAATCCCTGATCCGTCCGTCTCCAGTCATCATTGCGAAATCCTTCTTCGCGGCAGCGAGGTGGTGATTCGCGACCTCGACTCGACGAACGGCACCTTCATCAACGGCCAGCAGATCACCGAGGCGACGTTGAAACCCAGCCAGATTTTGCGGCTCGGCCAGGTCGAAGTGCGGCTGGAGGCCGACCAGTCCGGCAGCGCCGCGCAGAAGCGCACGCTCGATCACACGCAGGTCGTGCCGCAGGGCATCAAGTTCGAGGAACTCGGGCAGATGGCGAAGTCCGGCAGCCCGGGCTTCGAGAAGAAGAGCAACAAGGGGACGAAAATTTTCATCGTCGTGGCCATTGTCGTGGCGGTCGTCATCCTTGGCTTCTTGGCGATGGTGCTGTTCAGCCACTGACGTTCGGCGTCCCTCATTCCTGCAACCACCGCGCCACTTCCTTTGCGGCGTAGGTAATCAAGATGTCCGCGCCCGCACGGCGCATGGCCAGCAAACCTTCCATCGTCACCGCGCGTTCATCGATCCAGCCGTTTTGCGCGGCCGCTTTGATCATCGAGTACTCGCCGCTCACGGAATACGCGGCGGTGGGGAAACCGAATTCCGTTTTCACGCGGTGGATGACGTCGAGATACGCCAGCGCGGGTTTGACCAGCACGATGTCCGCGCCCTCGGCGAGGTCGAGCGCCACTTCACGCAGCGCCTCGTTCGTGTTCGCGGCGTCCATCTGGTAGCTGCGCCGGTCGCCAAACTGCGGCGCTGACTCCGCTGCCTCGCGGAACGGCCCGTAAAACGCCGAGGCAAATTTCGCCGCGTAACTCATGATGGGCGTGTCGTTGAAGCCTTGTTTGTCGAGTCGCGTGCGGATGGCGCGGACGCGTCCGTCCATCATGTCGCTTGGTGCGACGAGATCCGCGCCGGCCTCGGCGTGGCTGGCGGCGGTGCGGGCGAGCAGTTCGAGCGTCGGATCATTTTGCACGCGACCGGATTTGTCGCCCGCATGAATGAGGCCGCAGTGGCCGTGGGACATGTATTCGCACAGGCACACGTCGGTGATGACGAGCAATTCCGGCAGCGCCTTCTTCAACTCACGCACGGCGCGCTGCACGATGCCCCGGGCGGCGTAGGCACCGCTGGCGCGAGCGTCTTTCTTCTCAGGAATGCCGAAGAGCAGCACGGCGGGCACGCCGAGTTCGTGCGCGGCGCGGGCTTCGAGCACGAGTTCATCCACGGAGAGTTGAAAGACGCCGGGCATGGAGTTCACCGCGCGCCGCACTTTTTTTCCCGGCACGGCGAAGAGGGGAAGCACCAGTTGCTCCGCGCTCAAGCGGGTCTCGGTCACCAGCCGGCGCAAGGCGGGGGACTGCCGCAACCGGCGCGGACGATTCGCGGAGAACGGGCTGAACGGTGACGAATTCATGTGGCGCGACGCTAGCGGGTCAGGGTCGGGAGGGAAATTCCAAATCCCAAAACCCAAATCCCAAACAAATTCCAAACTCCGAGCTACAAGGCGCGGCCGTTCGCCAGCGGCTGGGCTGCGAAGTGCGAGCGCCCTTGCTTTTTTGGAGCTTGGGATTTGGAATTTGTTTGGGATTTGGGATTTGAGATTTGGATTTTGAACGCACGCTTGCCAGTTGTTCAAGGCCAGCCCAGCGACTATCCTCCGCCCGTGAAAAATCGCCTGACCTTGGTGTTCGTCGCCATCGCGTTTCTCATCGGCCTGGTCGTGGCGCTGGTGATTGCGCTGATGATTGTCCGGCGCGACGCGGCCCCGAAGTTCGCGGCCACCCCTTCGGTCATCGTGCAGATTCAATCGCTTTCAGAACTGGTCACGGTGAAATACGTGATCGAGAAAGTGGTTTTCGCGGAAGCGGCCAAGACCACGACCCTCGATCAATTGCTTCCCGGTCGGGATGACAAGCTGACCTTGCTGGCGCATGGCGTGGTGAAGGCCGGCGTGGATTTGTCTCGTGTCAAACCGGAGGACGTGGAAACCAGCGCCACGACCATCCGCATCACCGTGCCGAGCGCGGCGCTCACCGATCAGTATCTCGATGAAAAGGCCACGCAAGTTTTGGACCGTCGGACGGGCTTGCTACGCGCCTACGACCAAAAGCTCGAACAGCAGGCGCGCCAGGAAGCGCTTAATGAGATTGTCCGGGCCGCACGCGTGAACGGCATTCTGCGCGAGGCGGACGAGCGCGCGCAGCAGCAGTTGAAAACTTTCCTGAAGTCGCTTGGCTATCACGAGGTGGAAGTGCGGACGCAGGGAAAGTAAGCGCCAAACAATTCCTTGCACCGCTCCGTCCGCTTTGGCTTGATCGCCGCACGTCAATTCAACCGATGAGCCGCCAACAGATGACCGTGCTTTACACGGGCCGGGTGCAGGGAGTCGGGTTTCGTTACACCGTGAAATCGCTGACGCCAGGATTTGAAGTCACCGGCACCGTCCGCAATCTGGACGACGGTCGCGTGGAGTTGCAGGCCGAGGGCGCGCGCGAAGAACTCGACGCCTTCCGCCTGGCGGTGCGCGAGTCGGGACTCGGCGGATTGATCAAGCAGGAAGATGAGACGTTCGCGCCGGCCACGGGCCAGTTTCGTGGTTTTGAAATTGTAAGGTAGCATTGCCCCAATGAAATACGCGGTCATCGCAGACATCCACGGCAACCTCGACGCGTTCGAGGTGGTGCTGGCGGACGCGCGCGAACAAAAAGTCACGCACTACTGTTGCGTGGGCGATGTCGTGGGCTACGGCGCGAATCCCAAGCAGTGCCTCGACATTGTGCGCGCCATGAACATGCCGTGCGTGAAGGGCAATCACGACGAATACTGCTCGAGCGAAGAAGACCTCGAAGGCTTTAACCCGCACGCCGCCGAGGCCGTGGTCTGGACGCGCAAACAGCTCAGCGACGATGATCGCAAATGGCTGCGCGACCTGAAATACATCCGCCTCGTCGCGAGCTTCTCCATGGTTCACGCCACGCTCGATCAGCCGGAGCGCTGGGGCTACGTGTTCGACAAGCTCATGGCGGCGGCGAGTTTCACCTACCAGAACACGAGCGTCTGTTTCTTCGGCCACACGCATGTGCCGGTCGCGTTCATCCGCGACTCCGTGGTGCGCGGCGGGACCTACTCGAAGTTCAAGGTCGAGCCGGGCCGCAAGTATTTCGTGAACGTCGGCAGCGTCGGGCAGCCGCGCGACAACAATCCCAAGGCCGCCTACGTCATCTACGATCTGAACGAAGGCTCCATCGAAATCCGCCGGCTGGATTACGACATCGCCGCCGCGCAGAAAAAGATTCTCGATGCGGGCCTGCCGCCCCGCCTGGCGGAGCGGCTGGCGTTCGGGAAGTAGCTGGAGTTCACGCTTCAGCGTGCCGCGCGGCTGGATCGAAAAAATTCTTTCGGCCCCGGCCTCCGTCCGCAAAGCTCCGCGCCGCCGTTGAAGATTCTCATTCTCAAACCAAGTTCGCTCGGCGATGTCATCCAGGCTCTCCCCGTCCTGCGCCTGCTCAAGCAGCACCATCGCGACAGCGAAATCTACTGGTGGATCGAGACCCGCAACGCGCCGCTGCTGGAAGGTGATCCTGACCTGGCCGGCCTGTTCCACTTCGACCGCACGCGCTGGGCGTCGCCGTGGCACTGGCATGAAATGGTGGCGTCCGTCCGCGAGTTGCGTGCGCACCGTTTCGATCTCGTCATTGATCTCCAGGCCCTGGCCCGCAGCGCGGCCACGGGCTGGTTCGCGAATGGAAATTATTTCGTCGGCCTGCACGACCCACGCGAACTGGCGCACGGCTGGTATGACCTCGGTGTGCCGCGCCCCTCGCCGCAGACGCACGCCGTGGACTGGTATCTCGAAGTGTTGCGCGCGCTCGGCGTGCCGGTGCATCAGAATTTCGAGTGGCTGCCGAAGCGCGAAGACGTCGCGCAGGAGGTGGCGGCCTGGTGGCGATGGAACGGCCAGCCGCTGATTGCCCTCCTACCGGGCGCACGCTGGGACAACAAGCGTTGGCCTGCCGCGCACTTTCACGAACTCGTGGCGCGGCTGAGCCAGACGCATCGCGACGCGCGCTTCCTCATTCTCGGTGGAAAATCCGACGCCACCCTGGCTGCGGAAATTATTTCCGCCGCGCCCGCCGCCACCATCGATCTCACCGGTCGCACGTCGCTCCCGCAAATGATCGAGGTGTTGCGCCAGTGTCGCGTGGTGGTCACGAACGACACCGGCCCGATGCACGTCGCCGCCGCGTTGCGCAAGCCGGTCGTCGGTCTGTTCGGCCCCACGAACCCCGCGCGCACCGGCCCGTACGGCCAGAGCAACCGCGCCTTGCAGCGCCGCGATCTGCCTTGCGTCCCCTGCATGAAAGCGTCGTGCTCCTATCACGAACCGCTGGCGTGTCTGCGGGGAATTCAGCCGGAGGTGGTAGCGCGGGCAGTGATGGCGTGCCTTTGAGAAGCAATTCCGAAGCGCAGATTCCAAACAAAGTCCAAACGAAAAAATCCAAAGAGCACCCAGCGGGCGGCGCCTCCGGTTTGAGATTGGGAGTTTGATGTTTGGAATTTGTTTGGGACTTGGGATTTGGAGTTTGGAGTTTCCGCCGCCCGAAAAACCAACCCCTTCTCTTGAGCCTCCCCCGGCAGCGGTCACTTCTCCGTCTTCGCCACGCGCGGCGTCGCCTTCTTCTGATACGGCGAGTGGAGGTTGAAATAGATGCCGCACAATGGGCGCTCGTGCTCCGTCTGGCTGAGGATGATCGTGACGTGCTTGTCGAGCGCGATGCCGTGGCGCAGGTGCGGGCCGCGGTTCTCGTAGGCCTTGATGGCCTTCTCCATCAGCGAATCCAGCGAGCGCTCGCAGTCGTCCGGCACCTTGTCGAGGCAAACGATGAATTTCTCGTAGGCTTTAAGCGCGTCGCGGATTTCCTGCCTGAATGTCTCTGCCGTCACGCGCGCAACTTAGGAGGGCGACGGGAAAGTTCAAAGATGAAAGTGGAAAAGCCCTAAGGCCCGTCGTCGAAGACAACCGGCTTTTGGGGTTTCGGCCTCGTGCCAAAAAGCGCGGTGCCCACGCGCACGAGGGTCGCGCCTTCTTCAATCGCGATCTCAAAATCCCCGCTCATGCCCATGCTCAGATGGGGCAGCGGTGCGCCGAGACGCTGCTCGCAACTTTCCTTCAACATGCGCAAGGCGCGGAAGACCGGGCGCACCTTCTCCGGCTCCGGCGTCCACGGCGCGATGGTCATCAGCCCGTGAATCTCCAGGCGCGGTAGCGCGTTCACGGCTTCCAGTTGCTCCAAAAGGGTGTCGTGCTTGAAACCAAACTTCGTCGCGTCACCCGAGTTCACTTCCAGCAGGACGGGGATGCTTTTGCCAAACTTGTCCGCCCACTTGTTCAACTCCTCCGCCAGCGCGAGGCTGTCCACGCTCTGGATCATCTCGAAGAGCTGCACCGCGTCGCGGCACTTGTTGGATTGCAGATGGCCGATCATTTGCCAGCGCGCGCGGCTGGAGCAGAGCGGCATCTTGGCCTTCGCCTCCTGCACCTTGCTCTCGCCGAAAAAAATCTGGCCGAGTTGCGCCGCCTCGTTGATCAGTTCCGGCGGCATCCCCTTGCTCACCGCGAGCAACAGCACGGATTCCCGCGCGCGCCCCGCCCGCGCGCACGCGGTGACGATGCGTTCTTCAATCGCTGAGAAATTTTCCGCCAAACCCATGCGGTGAATGTAGAAACGCGCGCGGCGAATACAAGACGGGCGAACATTTCGGCCCGCCACCGTAACGCCGGCTTTCCAGTCTCGTGTCCCTGGGCCTATCAGCGGGCCAAAAACTTATCATCCGTGAGCGTCTTCAAGAAGGCTACGAGCGCGCGCTGGTCTTCCGCGCTCAGGCGCAGCCCGCCGTCCGGGTGCTTGGCGAGGTTCGGGTCCAGCGTGGCGCTGCGCTGGACGCCGCTGCTGTAGTGCGCGATGGCTTCCTCCAGCGTGGCGAAACGTCCGTCGTGCATGTAGGGCGCGGTGAGCGCGATGTTGCGCAGCGAGGGCGTGGAGAATTTTCCCTCGTCAGAAATCTTGCCGGTGATTTTCGCGCGGCCCCGGTCGGTGAAGGTTGCGTCGAGTCCGTTGTTGGCGAAGGTCTGGCTCTGGAAGAGCGCGCCGCCGTGGCAGTGGAAGCAGTCCGCGCCGTATTGCTCGCGGCGCGGATCGTATTCGGTCATGAACAGCTCGAAGCCGCGCTTCTCGGTATCGGTGAGTTGCGTCTCGCCACGGAAGGCGCGGTCGAACTTGGAATCGAAGGACGTCAGAGTCAGGACAAAGGATTCCAGGGCGAGGCCGATTTTTTCGGGCGTGATTTCGGGCGAGCCAAAGGCCGTCGCGAAAGCGGCGGGGTAATTCATTTCTGCCTTCTGCTTTCCGCTTTCTGCCTTTGAAAGTTTAGCCACCACGTTCGTCAGCGACTCGTCCATCTCCGTGTGATCCTGAATCGGCATCAGCGCCTGTGCGCGCAGCGATGGCGCGCGACCATCCCAGAAGAACGAGTTGCGCCAGGCGAGATTGAACAGCGGCATCCCGTTGCGCGTGCCGGGGCGGTTGCTCACGCCCACGCTGTAGCGGCGCGGGTCGGTGAACGCCGCGCGCTGATCATGGCACGAGGCGCAGGAGATGGTGCTGTCCTTCGAGAGCCTCGGTTCTTGAAAAAGTTTTGCGCCCAGCGCGACGCGTTCCTCGATCAGCGGATTGTCGCGCGGCAGGTCGGGCAAAGGAAAGACCGAGCCCATGGTGAAGCGATACGGGGTGAATTTCTCCGGCAGGTAGAGCGGCTTCATCGTGGCCGGCGTTTCGTTCTTCGCGTCCATTCTGTCCAAGCGCCGCACGCGAAACACGCCGGGCAGGTTCGCCTTCAACGCCGCCGCGATGGGATCGCCCTCGCGTGAGTGCGTGGACGAACCGTCCTTCGCGAACGAGATCGGGCGCGGCGCGTTCAGCAGCGGCGCGAGATCAAAGTCGAGTTCGAGCCGCGCGTCGCGCGTGAGGTCGAGCGTGGCGGCGAGATGGATGCGCGTGCGGTTGGTGTCGTTGGCGAAGTGGAAGGAGAAGCCGTCCAGCTTTGTAGCGGCGTCTCGTAAGAGCGCCGCTGGATTTTTCTGAATGGCGGCGCTCTCACGAGACGCCGCTACAGGAGACCACCGTCCTTCGAGCGCCAGAAAGATGTAGCCGCCCTGCCAGTTCCAGTGCAGGCCGTTCAGGTTTGGATTGAGCGGATGATCGGCGGCGAGCCTCGCGGGATCGGCGTGGTTGGAGGCGCTTTCGAGGCCGAGGTGAAAGCGCGCGCTGCGATAGATGGCGGGAGGGACGGAAGGGATGCACAGGGACACCCGGCTCTTATCCATGTCCATCCAAGCGACCGTGTTGCTGAACTCCAGCCACGAGCCGTCACCGCGCTCCAGCCCGAAGCCGCTCAGGAGATAACTCACGCGCGTGATGGAAAAAGTTTCACCCGCGAAATTCTGGTAGCGCACCGAATCCAGTTCCAGCGACTCGCCCTTGAAAGTGTGGCGGATGGAAAGCTCCAGCGAAACGGCGGCGGCGCAAACCGGCACCAAGGCCAGCAGGACGGCGAGCGCGCGCGGAAGTCGGATGCGTGGTGCTTGCACAACACACTTAGGGATTGATCGTGAACCCGCCGGTGAAAGTGTACGGCGGCGGGCCGTTCTGGAATGTCACCACCACGTTCTGCGCGCCGAGCGTGGCGTTGGCGGGGATGGCGAAGTTGGCCGTCACCGTGCCTTGCACCGCATAGTTGATGCCGGTGCCGGTCAGCGTGCCGAGCGTCACGCTGGTGATGGGCGCGTTCGCGGGCGGCGACGGCGGATTTGCGGGCAACGTGATCGAGAGCGTGATGTTTGTGCCGGTGCCGCGGCTCACACTGCCGCCCGGCACGTTGAAGGTCGCGCCGCCACCACCGCCGTTCGTCGCGGTGCCGCTCACGGGATCGTAATTTGCCAGCGCGGTGCGCGCGACCTTGAAGAACTTGTGGCCGCTGGCGCCGCTGTTCGTGTAGCCGCCGCGGTTGCCGCTCGCGGTCGCGGTCGTGGTGTTGGTCGTCCAACTCGTGAAGTTCGTCGTGGATTCGACACGATAGGTGCCGCCTTCGGTCGCGCTCCAGACGAGCGTCACGTTGCCGCCCGCCACGCTCGGTTTGCCGAGCTTCAACTCCGCATTCGCGCCGCCCACGAAATTCGTCGTCACCGTTTCCGTCAGCGTCGTGACCGTGCCGCCGCTGGGCGTGCCGTAATACTGGCGGCCCACGTTGTAGGGATACGCCGGTGCGCCGTTGGCCGAGATGGTGTTGAAGTAGGCGTAGGTGCCGCCGGGAAATTCCGGCGTGCTGCACCAGCGGCCGTTGTATTCGTCGAGGTCGAAGGTGCCGCCGCCGGGCGTGAAGCCGAGGTCGCCGAGATAATCATTGTCCTCCGCGTAACGACTGAGCGGGAAGTTCGCGCTCACGGCGGGCCCGTACTGCGCGGCGGTGAGGGTGGTGCGGTTCTGCACGCGCTGCGCCCAGAGCGGCAGGCTGGTGCGTCCGGTGCTGGCGAGGTTCGTGGTGCCGAGCGAACCATTGCGCGGCACGAAGCCGGAAATCATCCGGCGCACGCCACCGGCGGAATTACTCGCGCTCGAGTATCCGAACGGGCCGTAGATCGGAAAGCCGTCGTTGGCCCACGCGAGGATCGGCGAGTGGCGCGTGGGGGCGTTGGTGTTGGCGGTGTAAAGCTTCGTGACCGCGTTGAAGTCCACCTGATCGCCGAGCAGAGAGCGCAGCGCCAGGGGTGAGGCGTGGTAGTGATACACGCCGGTGTTCTGCTGATGTGCGAGCGCGGGATCGAAGGTGATGGCCTCGTTCACGTAGGCGTCGCGGTTCCAGATGCCGTCGCCCGTCACGCCACCCGGCGTGCCCGGCGGGTCGCCATCCACGGCACCGGAGTTCGAGTAGGAAACGGCGTCGCGCGCGTCGAAGAGTTTCACGCCGTCCACCATGTAACCGATTTCTCCGCCCACGTTGACCTTCGTGCCCGGGATGACGGGCGTGCGCGGAAAGCGATGAAACGCCTTCTGGTTCGCCGGCATGTTGACGAAGACAGTGGTGCGCGCGGCGTTGTTGTACCATGGACCCATCGTGTGTGTGCCGAGTCCGGTGGTGCGGATATAGACCCAGTTCGCCGACGAATAAACCTCCTGCACGCCAACGTAGGCGGGGAGCGATTGCGTCTGCTGGCCGTTGCTCCAGGTGGTGGCGGTGAGGCCGTTGGTGCGATTGGCGTCGGTGGTGTAGATGCGCGCGTACTTCGCCGAGTAACTGGTCAACCAAGAGTCCGTGCGCGGGTCGGCGGCGCGAACAGTGACGGTGGAAACAAGCGCGAGCAGGAGCATCGCGCGAACGGGCAAGGACGTTGGTGTCTTCATAACGGTATTGGGTGTTGCGTTCAAACTCACGGGTGCATCAACGGGCCGGACTGTTAAGTGAATGTGTGCCGGACGCGGAGAATTGTTAAGCGGACGTAAAAGCTGGCGGGCGGGTGTATTGGGGCAGTCAGGGCCGACGCATCAAAAATGATCAAGGCCCGCCAGCAACGTGGTCAGAAAATTTGATGCGGCTGCCCCACTACCGCGCCCGCGCCTCCACGCGGTAAAAGTTCGCCGCCGCCGCATTCGTATCGGTGAGGCGCACGCTGGAACCGTTCGTCACGACTGTCGCATTCGTCACCGGTGCCCACGTCAGCGCGTCGAGCGTGGCCGCGCGCCACAGGCTGAAGACCACGTTCGTCGCCAGCGGCACCGTGGCGATGAACTGGCCGTTGCTCCGCGTGGAATTGGAAATCGTCGGCGCGGCCAGCGTGTCTTGGTAGAGACCGAGCCGCATCGTGAGGCTGTAGTAATTCGCCTGCTGCGTCGCCGTCATCGGGCCGGAGAGCAGGTTCGTGTTCTCCGCCGGGTCCGCGAGCAGGTCGTAGAACTCCGTGTTGCCGTCATCAAAGCTCAACAGTTTGAACTGCGCGTTCCGCAGCGTGCGCCCGTCGCCGGAGGGCGAGTTCGTGTCGAACTTTTCCACGAAGACATGGCGCGTGAGATTCGAAGTGCTCGTGAGCGCGGGGAGAAAACTTTGCGAATCAATGGTGTTGGTCGTGAGCGTCGCGGCGTTGCTGAGGCCGGCCATGGCGAGGATGGTCGCGAACACATCCACGGCGTGAACGAGCGTGTCGTTCGTGCGCCCCGGGCTCACCACCGCCGGACCGGCGACGACCATCGGCACCTTCGAGCCGCCCTCGTAAATCGTGTCCTTCGCCTTCGCGCTCACATACGGCGATTGAATGACCTGCCCCGGCGTGCCGTTGTCGCCGAGAAAAATAATGTGCGTGTTCGTGCGGTTCACGGACGCGAGCAGGCGGCCCAGTTCGGTGTCCATCGCCTCGACCATCGCCTCGTAATACGGACGCGGGTTGTTGTTGATGTTCATCGGCGTGCCGGAGAGTCCGGTGTAATGCGGAGCCAGCGCGGCGGGCGGTTTGTGCAACGGCGTGTGCGGCGCGTTGAAGGCGACCCACGCGAACCACGGCTGATTCGTCCGCGCCGCGATCCAAGCCACCGCGTCGTTGACCACGTCCGTCGTGGCGTAGTTCGTCGTGGTGAAGGAGGTGCCGTTCGTGGTCTTCATCCAGTTGGTGTAATTCGCCACCGCGCCGACGAGCGAACCCGCATACGTCGGCCAGCCGCCGATGGTGTTCGGGCTGCTGGCCTGATTGTGCAAATGCCATTTGCCGAAGTGCGCGAGCTGATAGTTCAACGAGGGATTCGCCGCGAACACTTCCGGCAACGTCAGCTCCGCCGCCGTGAGCATCGGGCTGGTCGAACCCGTAATCACGTCGCCGATGCCGGTGCGAAAGCCGTAGCGCCCGGTGATGAGAGACGCGCGCGTCGGCGAACAGACGGGGTTCGCGTAGGCGTTGCGAAAGACCACGCCGTTCGTCGCGAGCGCGCTGAGGTTCGGCGTGGGCGGCAGCGAAACGCCGGTGCCTGCGGTGTTGTAGAGCACGCTGCTGTCCGCGCCGTAATCGTCGGCGATGATGAGCAGGATGTTCTGCGGCGCAGCCGGCGCGACGCAGGCGAAGCAGAGACCGGCGATGACGAGCAGGCGATTCATCGCGGGCAGAGTAGGATAGTGGAGGCGCGAGGCCGAGCGACGGATTTTCCCGGCGGCGTTGGTGGGGGTGTTCGATTTCACGCGCGGATTCTGAGCCGGCCCCGTTAAGCAAACGTGTGCCCGCCACGGAGAATTGTTCAGCCGGTGTAAAGATAGACGTGTCACCCCTCGCCTCGCCGGGCAGCATCAGCGCATGGTCACTCAGAAACAGACCATCGAGTTCCTGCTCGCGAAGTTGCGCCAGCCGGGGCGCTTCGAGGCGCGCGCGATGTTCGGCGAATATGCGCTCTACGCCGACGGCAAGGTCGTCGCGCTCGTCTGCGATGACCGGCTGTTCGTGAAGATTCTTCCCGCCAGCCGTGAACTGGAACCGCTCTGCGAACAAGGCCCGCCTTATCCCGGTGCGAAGCCGCATTACCTCGTCGAGGAGTGGCAACTGTCTTCCTTGCCTGCGCTGCCGGCGATCTTGTGCGCGCTGGCCGCGTCGTTGCCGGAGAAGAAGCGACGAGCATCCGCGCGCGCGGGAAAATCACCGCGCTCAAAAAAGTAATTGCGCCCGCCGGATCGCGCGAAAGGTTTTCCACATCCCACGCGATCCGGGCGAAACGGCACCTGGTTCCATTCCGGCGGGCGGGACGCCCGCGCTCCTGACCGCCACTTCTCATCACACCCGAGCCGAGTTCACGGATTGATCGTGAAGCCGCCGGTGAAAGTGTAGGCGGGCGGACCCATCTGGAATGTTACCACCACGTTCTGCAAGCCCGTGGTGGCGTTGGCGGGAATCGTGAAGTTCGCCAGCACCGTGCCTTGCGTCTCGTAGGACGTGCTGGTCGCGGTGAGGCTGCCAAGCGTCACGCTGGTTATGGCCGTGCGGCGGGCGGCGCGGGCGGGTTCGCGGGCCAGGTAATGACGAGCGTGATGTTCGTGCCGCTGCCCCGGCTCACGCTGCCGCCCGGCACCGGCAAAGACACACCGCCGCTGCTGGCATTGGTGTTGTTGCCAAAAACCGGATCGTAGCTGGCCAGCGCGGTGCGGGTGACTTTGAAGAACTTCAGCCCGGTCGCACCCGCGTACGGGTAGCCGCTGGTGTTGCCGCTGGCGGTGGCAGCACTCGTGTTCGTGGTCCAGTTCGAGAAGTTCGTCGTGCTTTCCAGGCGGTAAGTCCCGCCCTCGGTCGCGCTCCAAGTCAACACCACGTTGCCGCCGCTGATCTTCGGTGTGCCGAGGCTGGGCGCGGCGTTCGCGGCTCCGACAAAGTTTGTCACCACGGTGTCGGTGATGCTCGAGACTTTGTTGCCCTTCGGGTTGCCGAAGAAATACTGCCCGATGTTCCACGGCGCGATGGGCGTGCCGCTCGCGTCAATGCAGATGAAGGTCGAAGTCTTGGTCGCGGGCGGATTCGTGAGCGTGCTGGTGCGCGGGATGCGGTAGAGCGCCTTCTGGTTCGTGGGCACATTGACGAAGAGCGCCGAGCGCGCCGCGTTGTCATACCACGGTCCCATGATGTGCTGCCCGAAGCCGGTGGTGCGGAGGTAAATCCAGTTCGACGAATACGAAACTTCCGGCACGCCGCGATAGGCCGGGATGGTCTGGGCAAGGTGTTCGCCGGGTTCGCCCAAGTGGTGAGCGTGGTGCCATTGGTGCGCGCGAGGTCGGTCTGATAGATGCGCGCGTAAAGGCCGGAGTTGGCCGTGAACCACGAATCCAGTTGCGGGTCGGCGGCACGGACTTTGACGGCCACGGCCACGAGTGCGGTGAGAATTGTCGAAAAAGTGTTGGTGCGTTTCATGGCGATAGTGAGCGGCCCGCGCCGTTAAGGCCGTATGCGCCGCGCCGGGAAAATTGTTAAGCCTATGTAAAAGTTGGCGCGCTTTTCCGGGCGGCCTGTCTATTGTCTTTTCGTGACCGCAGCCCCGCAACGCACGCGCCTCCTCGTCATCGACGACGACAAAAAACTCTGCCGCCTCATCGCCGACTATCTCATGCCGATGGGCTACGACGTGACGCTCGTTCACACCGGCCCCGGCGGCGTCGAGAAGGCCACGGGCGAAGAATGGGCCGCCGTGATTCTCGACGTGATGCTGCCGGGCATGGACGGCTTCGAGGTGCTGAAGAACATCCGCAAAACTTCCGACGTGCCGGTGCTGATGCTGACCGCACGCGGCGATGAGGCGGACCGAATCGTCGGCCTGGAAATTGGTGCGGATGATTATCTGCCGAAAACTTTCTCCACGCGCGAACTGCTGGCCCGCCTGCGCGCCGTGATGCGCCGCTCTACGCACACCAGCACGCAAAAGCACGACGACGGGCGCGAGGCGGAGATCGTCGTCGGCAAACTGCGCGTCGATCCGAACACGCGCAGCGCGGTCTTCGATGACCAGCCGCTCACGCTCACGCCGGTTGAATATGATTTGCTGGCCAGCCTGGCCCGCGCGCGCGGGCGCGTGAAGACGCGCGAGCAGTTGCTCGAAGAAATCCGCGACCGCAACTACGAGGTCTTCGACCGCTCCATCGACGTCCACATTTCTGCGCTGCGGAAAAAGCTCGGCGACGACGCGAAGGAACCGCGCTTCATCAAGACCATTCGCGCGGCGGGCTACATGTTTATCAATCCGGAATGAAAAAATCCAAATCCCAAATCCCAAATCCCAAACAAATTCCAAACGCCAAATCCCAAAGGGCCTCGGGAGCCAGCGGTTTAGAATTTGAAGTTTGGAGATTGGAGTTTGTTTGGGTTTTGGGATTTGGATTTTGAAATTTGCCATGCGTCTTCCCCTTTACAGCAAAATCCTCCTCTGGTTCTTCCTGAACCTGCTCATCGTGGGCGGTGCGATTTACGTGCTGTTCATCTACCAATTTCGCACCGGGCCGGAGGTGCTGTTGAGCGGGCCGGCCGGCGAGCGCGTGCGCGCGGTCGGGCAGGTCATCACGGACGAATTGAACTCGCAGCCTTCCAAAGAATGGACGGGCACGCTCAACCGCTTTGGCGAAGCCTATCACGTGCGCTTCCTGCTCTATCGCAATGACGCGGGCCAACTGGCCGGTGAGCGCACGACGCTGCCTGAACCGGTCGCGCGAAAAGTTTTCACGCCCGGCCCGCGCCGCGAAGGGCGTCCGCCGCGCGACGCTTTTTCCGAGCCGCCCCCGGGCGCACCCCGGGGCGCGCCCGGTCGCGAGGGTCTGGAACCGCGCGGCCCCCGTCCGCCACCGGAACGCGTGCGCATCCGCGATTCCTTCATGGTTCGCACGGACGATCCCCGGCGCTATTGGATCGGCATGAGGATGGCGGTGAACGAGCGCCCGCTCGCGCCGATGCCCGCGACCATTGTCATGGTCAGCGATTCGTTGCGCGCGGGCGGTTTGTTCGTGGATTTGACGCCACTGCTCTGGGTGGGCGCGGGCGCGGTGATTTTCTCCGTGCTCTTCTGGCTGCCGCTCGTGGGCGGCATCACGCGCGCGCTGGCGCAGATGAACCACGCGGCGGCGGAAATGGCGGAGGGCAAGTTCGACACCCGCGTGAGCGAGAAGCGCCGCGACGAACTCGGTTCGCTCGGCACCGCGCTCAATCGCATGGCCGCGCGCCTCGGCGGATTTGTCACCGGCCAGAAGCGTTTCACCGGCGACATCGCGCACGAGCTTTGCACGCCCATCGCGCGGATGCAGATGGCCGTGGGCATTCTCGAAGAGCGCGCCGAGCCGAAGGACAAGCAGTACGTCGAGGACATGCGCGAGGAAGTGGAACACATGTCGAATCTCGTGAACGAACTGCTCTCGTTCTCGAAGGCGTCGCTCGGCGTCGCGAGTGTGAACCTGCAAACCGTCGCGCTGCGTCCGCTGGTCGAGAAGGCCGTGAAACGCGAATCGCGCGACGGCGCGGAGCTGCGCAACGAGGTGCCGGAGGAATTGCAGGCGACGATTGATCCGGAACTGATCGTGCGCGCCGTCTCCAACCTGCTGCGCAACGCCGTGCGCTACGCAGGCGACGCCGGGCCAATCACGGTTTCCGCCAGCGCGCTGGAAGGCGAAGTGGAATTGCTCGTGAGCGACTGCGGCCCCGGGGTGCCGGAAGCCGAACTGCCAAAGCTGTTTGATCCGTTCTATCGCGTGGACACCTCGCGTGCCCGTGAGACGGGCGGGGTCGGACTCGGCCTCTCCATCGTGAAGACGTGCGTGGAGACCTGCCACGGCTCGGTCGGGTGCCGGAACCGCGAGGGCGGCGGCTTCGAGGCGGCAATGCGGCTGCCGGCCTGAGACTTGGAGTGCGGTGACTTGTCGCCGCCTTTCCGTTTGGCGACTGGTCGCCAAACCCGCCGCGCGACAAGTCGCGCGGCAAAAAGGCGGTGACAAGTCCCCGCACTTCAAATTTCCCCGTTTGGACGAATTCCTTGACACTCCCGACCTCGTCCTGTTTCTTCCGACCGTGCATTTGATGCCGACAATTAAAGTAATGAGCGCCCACCGTGGCCAGGGACATTCGTCCTGCTGGCGCGCGGCCCGCGCCTTCGGCATCGTGAGGAACATCGACTAAGACTGACCTAAAGATTTTTCCAAAAACCCACGATTGCTCAGGCAGTCGTGGGTTTTGTGCTTTCAGGCCGCAATCCCGATTTATGAAGACGACAGTGAAAAGGCTCCCGACCTGGTTTGAACCGGAAACACGTTTCGACGTGGCCCCGGTCGCGCCCGTGCCGTTTCGCGGCACCGGCGAGACCGCGCTTGAGCAGTTGAAGAACCAGCTCCTCCGCGCCGCGCTGCAAGAGACGGCGGACGCGGAGTTCTACGCGTCGCTGCGCCGCGTCGCGACCGAGGCGGCGGGCGTGGCCTGGCTGACGCCTTTCCCGCTGCTCTTCCTGCCCGCGATCTTCGACGAAAAGGTGGCGCAGGCGAAACGGCAGTTCGCCCGCGCGCAGAATGTGCGCACGCGCAGCCAGCAGATTCTCACCGAGGTTTTCTAACCCGCCGAAAAGAGCGTCACAAATGAGACCGCCGGAATGCGGTCGCGCGATTCCGCCGGTCACCGATGCGACAGGATGCGCGGGCCGACCCAGCGCGTGTTGTATTTCTGCATCCACGCGTCATTCGTGAAGGCCGGGCGCGGCTGCGTGGCGTAGGTCTGATCGTTCAACCCATGCCACGGCCACGGCTCGATGGTCGTGCCGCTGGCGACGTGGAAGTCCGAGTCCTTATCCCAGCCGGAGACGAACAGGAAGTAGTCGCGCACCGCCGCCGCCGGTTTTGGTGAAAGTTTTTCGGCGGCAAATTCCAGGGTCAATTCATCGCCGGCACAGATCAGCGCGAGCGCGTTGTCGCGGGCGCTGACGAGTTCATCCACGGCACCGTAGCGCGTGGCCCAGCCGCCGGGCGTGAGTCGCCAGAGCGGTTGTGATTCCACCTGGTCGTAATTTGGGATGAGCAGCGACGTGCCGGGCAACGCGGACATCTCGCTGTAGCCGCGCCGGTGCAAATCCGTGCGCGTGGGCGCAAAGCGCGTGACTCGCGTCTCTGCTTCGCCCGCGCGCTCGAACAGCGCGATGCGGTCCCAGTGAATCTCGAACGCCGCCGTCACGCGCAGCCGTGTTGTGTTGATTGGAATTTTTCCGGCGAGATCGACGAGGATGGTTTTTGCGCGGCCCGAAGGCGCGCCGACTTCCACATCGAGTTTCAGCCATGCACCGTTGACCTCGGCTTCGAGCGTGGGAAACGGGAACGGAAAATCTCGATGGCTCGACGCCGCGATGTTCGCCATGCCGCCGCCGAAGCGCAGCCAGCCGGTGAGCGCGAGCACGAGCGGAGCGCGGACCGCTGAGTCCGCGCGTTCGTCGTTCAAGAATCGCGCGGACTCGGCGGTCCGCGCTCCGAACTCCACCGTCACGCTGTGCGGCTCCGCCAGTCCGCGCAGTTGCGGTTCGCGCAACTTGGTTGGTGAGGCGAACACCTGATCGATCTCCGCCACGGCGCGAGTCACGTCCACGCCCGCGTCATTCACGGCGGCACTCAGCGGCGTGCGATTTTTCAACGTCACAATTTCGTCGCGCGGGAAACCGCCGGGCGGTTTGCGCGCCCGCATCTTCTCCGTGGTGTGGACTTCCGTGCCGGGCGGATGATCGACGACGATCAGCTTCGCCTCGTCGAGATACAGCACCTCGCGCAGTTCCTCTGTGATGTTCAGGACAAAATTTTCCTTCGCATCCTTCGCCCCTTCGCGGGACAGCTTCGGACGAAAGTTCCCGTCATTCCCCAGGTGAACGATCTCATCCTCATCCGACTCGATGTAGAGGCCGGGCGCGACCGGCAGGCCGAGCGGAGCGGAACAGAGCAGATCGGTCACGAACCGCATTCCCGTTCCATCCCAGGTGTAAAGATACGGACACGATCCGGTGGGCAGCGCCAGTTCGAGCACGCGCATCGGGGCGCAGTTCGTCAGGTCAATCTCCGTGTAGCTCGGGCTCAGCTCCGACCAGTGGACGTTCACGGCGTCGAGCTGGAGGTGTTGGCCGACGCCGATTTCCACGGGCAGGTCGCGCACGCGCCGCGCCACGCGCAGGCCACCCGCCACCACATCCACGCGCACGCCGATGGCGCTGGCGTTCGAGCGCGTACCTTGGAGCGCGATGCGAAGCAGGTGGTTCTGATTCCCTCCGTCGTTGCGGAGCAGGTGCAGGCCGTTCGTGGTGCTGATGACGAAATCCGTGTCGCAATCACCGTCGAGATCGGCGGCGGCGAAGGACTCGATGCGGGCGGTGAATTTGTCGAGTCCGAGCGCGGCGGTGGTTTCGATGAAACCGTTCTCGCCCAGATTGCGGAAGACGCGGATAGGAGCGCGGACCGCTGAGTCCGCGCGTTCGTCGTTCAAGGATCGCGCGGACTCGGCGGTCCGCGCTCCTAGCGCCACGATGTCCAGCCAGCCGTCATTGTCGTAGTCGATCAGTTTCAGTTCTCCGGGCGACGTGTTTCCAAATGGAATGACGGCGTGATTGGTCGAGCCGTTGAAGGTGATGACGAGTTGCTTGTCCGCTGAGACAATCACGTCTGGGCGCAAATCATTGTTCAAATCTCCGACGGCGAGCGCGCCGTGACCCGGCACGGTGTGGACACCTCGCCCTACCGACACGTCATTCGACCATGCGCCGCCGCGTTGCTTGAGCAGCAGCGTCACGCCGCTCGCCGAGGAGACGAACAAATCACCGGTCTCGTCATTGTCCCAATCGTCCGTGGCGAGTTGGCGCACGTCAGTCAGCGCGGGGACATTCGTGCTGGTGTCCACGAAATACATGTTCTGCAAGTTGCTCATCACGCGCAGCGCGCCGTTCGTGTCCACGGCCACGAGGTCGAGGTCGCCGCGGAAGTTCAAGTCGGCGAACAGTCCTTCGACCGCCGCAAACTGATCCAGCCCCGCGAAGCGCGTGGTTTCGGTGGCGGTGCCGTTGGTGGCGAAACGGTAGAGATGCACACCCCGATCGCCGAGCACGAGCGCGTCGGGAATGGCATCCTTGTTCAAGTCGGCCACGAGCCAGCGCGTGTAGTGGCCGCCGTTGGTGAAAGGAAACGACTGGTTGCTCACGAGGAATTTTCCCCCCGCATTCCGCAGCACGCGGAAGCTGTCGCCGTGGCGCACGAGCAGGTGGTTCGTGCCGTCGCGCGCGAAATCTATCACGCCGACGGGACCGCCAAGCGCACCGCCGTCGAGCGTGGGCAACGTTTCCGCGCTCACATCGGTGAACACCACTTTCACACCCTCACGCAAGGGCTGCTCCAACTGAAACGGCACGCGGGCCTCGGTGTATTTGCAGCGTTCGAGTCCGGCGGGCGTGAGGCTGGCGTTCGGCGTTTTCGCCAGCCAGGCGGTGTGCGCGGTGGTCTGGGCCTGCGCGTCGGCTTCGCGGCCGAGACGGCGATAGACGGTGGCGAGACGGAAATGCACGCCGGGAAACTCCGGATCGAACTGCGCGATCTCCTCATACTGCGCCAACGCCTCCTCCCAGCGCGCAATGCCCTCGTAGGCGAGGCCGAGTTGCAGGCTCACGGCGTTGATGCGGATGTCGAGGTCCTTGGCCTGCTGGAGAAATTGAATCGCGTTCGTGAAATCGCGCTGATGCAGCGACGCGACGCCCGCGACGTAAAGCGCGGGCGCAGAACCTCGTTCCAATGCCAGCACCGACTCGGCGAGAGCGCGCGCCTTCGCGTCATCGCCGGTCAGGAGGAGGGCGTTGGCGAGATTGAGCCGCGCGTCGGGATGATCCGGTTGCAGCGCGAGCGCCTTCTCGAAGGAGGCGGCGGCGGGTGCGGCCTCGCCGCGATCCAGTTGCGCCTTGCCCACGTTGCTCAGGCGCAGGAAGTCGTCGCCACCGCCCGCCACGCGCGGAGCTTTCTCGCGGCAGGCAGGCATCAAACACAACGCGGCGAGAAACAGCGCGCGAACAACAAGGGGCAGCCGGTGCATGACGCGACGATACGAAAACCGGGCGGCGAGGCGAGAACACCTTTTGCCGGTCGCCGTCCGCCGGCTCTGGAGCGCGCTTCATTGGGTGCGGGGACAGGAGGCCGGCCTGGTCGCGAACGAAAGCCGGAAAATATTGCGGCTTTGACCTTTTCGCCCGCCGCCTTTTCGCCCATGTTCCCGTGCCAACAACCCAAAGCCTATGGACATCGTTTTCAAATGCAGCCACTGCGACCAGGAACTTTCCGTCGATGCCTCGGCCGCTGGCGTGGAGATTCAATGCCCCTCCTGTAACAACGCGCTGGTCGTGCCGCCCGCGCCCAAGCAGGACAATATAAATCCGATGGCCACCTCCGCCGCCGCGCGCGGCGAGCAGCCGCACTTCAAAGTGCCCACGTATGACAAGGCGCCGGAGCCAGTCGCGATCGAGAAGCCGCTGGTGCCGCTCGAAGCCGCCGCCAAGCACACCGACAAGCAGATCAAGGTGAAGACCCTGCGCCACTCGGATCACATCGAGGTGGGCAAGGATTTGTTCGATGAACACGTCACGTTGATTCTCCAGAAGATTGGCGAGAGCAACATCATCAGCATCACCCCCATCGCCTACTCGCACCTGGACCTGGCCACGCGCGCGTGGGTGACGGACTACGGGGTGCTGCTGGTGTATCGGGGGTGAAACTTCAGAAGCGCATCTTGGTCGGTGCATTGGTTGGCGCTGTTCTTGTCGCCGTCCTATCCCTTCCCCGCCTCGCGGCTGCCAAGAGAAGCGCCCAATCACAAAGTTGCGTCGGAAACATGACCGCGATTTGCTTCGCCGGCCGGCTTTGGGCCAACGACAACAATGATTTTATGCCGACGAACTTCGTTGGCATGAGCAATGAACTTGTCACGCCAAAGATTCTTCGCTGTCCAGCCGATGGTCGGCGCATCATGGCCACGAATTGGGAAAGTTTCACGGATGCGAACAGCAGCTACGTCTTGGTGACGCTGGGCGTGCAGGAGGGAGACACGAACGCGGTGTTTATCCGCTGCACCATCCACGGCATGAAAGGCTTTGCCGACGGCTCAATTCTTGATGGGACGCGGAGGCGACACAAGTTCGAGAGCGTGAACTAATCCACTTCTTCGCCCACTGGCAGTTGTCCGGGAACAAGAAACGTCTTCACCAACTCGCCCGCGCCGCAAACGATCATTCCAGGAAATATCTTGAACCATTGGTGGGGTGGTACTTCCGGTTCGCCATCGAGCCAGTCGGCGAGTTGAGCCAGTTGATCGGCGGAAATCTTCCGGTCCTGAATGCGATCCAGCAAATGTTGCAGTAGTGCTGGCGGAATGTGGGCACGCCGGACCTTAGGCATGGGAGCCGCCGTAAAAGCCGCGCGTGATCTCCTCGCGCAGGGCCAGAGCTTCGGACGGGTCGGTGGTCTGAACCATACGCTCGGCGAGTGCGGACAGCTCCCGACCCGTCAGCTTTCGCTCGGCATCCAGCCGGTAGGCGAAGCGAATGACGCCGGCCTGTTCCTCGGGCGGGAGGCGTTTGATTTCCTCGATGATGTCGGTCGCGGTCACAGGCGAAAGTTAGCACGGCGGGTGTGGAGATGGAACGGCTATTCTCAGCGATTGATTCCCCGGTTGCATTCGCCCTTCACTCCTTTAATTTCGCGGCCCGTTTCAGCGATGCCCAGCGTCTATATCAAAACCTACGGTTGCCAGATGAACGAGCGTGACAGCGAGGCCGTGGCCGCGCAACTCGTGGCCAAGGGCTATTCGCTCGCACCCACCGAGCACGTCGCGGATGTCATCCTGCTCAACACCTGTTCCGTGCGTGACATGGCCGAGCGCAAGGCCTTGGGCAAGATGCAGAACATCGCCGCTGACGTGCGGAAGAATCGCCCGGACGTGGTGCTGGGTTTCATGGGCTGCATGGCACAAAGCCGCGGCAAGGAACTCATCGACAAACTTCCTGATGTGGACCTCGTGCTCGGCACGCAGAAGTTCCACCGCGCGGCGGAATATCTCGACGAGATTCTCGCGGGCCATCGCGCCAAGATCGTCGATGTGGAAGCAGAGCAGGGGAGCGAGGCGGAAATTCGCCAGCACTTGCTCGACGGTTCGGCGGCGAAATCCGTGACGGCATTTGTCAGCATCATGCAGGGCTGCAATCAATACTGCACCTTCTGCATCGTGCCTTACACGCGCGGCGAGGAACGCAGCCGGACGATTCCTGACATTGTGACGGAGTGCCGTCAGCTTGTGGCGCAGGGCGTGCGCGAGATCACGTTGCTCGGGCAAATCGTGACGAGCTACGGCAAGCGCGATTACCCCTTGTTTGAAGGCAAAAGCGCGTTCGTGCAACTGCTCGAAGCGGTTCACGAAATCGACGGACTGGAGCGCATCCGTTTTACCTCACCGCATCCGAAAGGCTACGGCGACGATCTCGTCGAGTCCTACGCGCGCCTGCCGAAGCTCGTCGAGAGCGCGCACATTCCGATGCAGAGCGGCAGCGACCGGATGCTCAAGGCCATGCACCGCGGCTACACGCGCGAGCGGTTTCTCTCCATCATTCGCAAACTGCGCGCGACGAAGCCGAACATGGGCATCACCACGGACATCATCGTCGGCTTTCCCGGCGAGACCGAGGAGGACTTCGAGCAGACGCTTTCGATTTATCGCGAGGCGGATTTCGACAATGCCTACATCTTCCGCTACTCGAAGCGCAAAGACACACCGGCCGCAGACATGCCGGATCAATTGCCGGAGGAAGTGAAGGACGAGCGCAACCAGCGTCTCCTCGCGCTGACGAATGAACTCGGCGCGACCCGGTACGGTGCGCTCATCGGCCAGCGCGTGCAAATCCTCGCCGAAGGTCCGAGCAAACGTCCCGAGCGAATGATGGGCCGCACACGCTGCAACAAAATCGTGGTCTTCGACGGCAGCGAACGCCATCGCGGCCAACTGATGGACGTGCAAATCACGCGCGCCGGATCATTCACGCTCTACGGCGATCCGGCGGTGGTGGGGATGGAATAATCTTCTTCCCGCGCGCGTGGTTTTAGCCCATCAAACCGCCCATGAACCTCACCGGCAAAATCGCGCTCGTCACTGGCGGCACCCGCGGTATCGGCGCGGCCACGGCCATCGCCCTGGCCCGCGATGGCGCGGATGTCGCCATCGTCGCGCGGCGAGTTGACGACGAAGCCAAGGCGGTGCGCCAGTCCGTCCTCACGCTCGGACGCCGTTGCGAAATCATCCAGGCCGACTGTGGTAAACCTGAGGACGCCGCGCGCTGCGTGCGCGAGACGGAGGCAAAGCTGGGCCCGGTGGACGTGCTGGTGCATTCCGCCGGCGGCCCGGCCAACGGTGGCTTGTTCGACCTCACGCCGGAACAGTGGCAGAGCGCGTTCGATGTTCACGTCCACGCCGTGTTCCATCTGAGTCGCGCGGTGATTCCCGCGATGCGCACGAAGAAGGAAGGCTCCATCATCCTCATTTCTTCCACGGCAGGCATTCGCGGCATCGTGACCAACGTGGCCTATCAGGTCGCCAAGGGTGCGTTGCCGCAGTTCACACGGGCGCTCGCTCGCGAATTTGCCAACGACAACATCCGTGTGAACTGCGTCGCGCCCGGCGTGGTGCGCACCAACTTCCACAAGACGATGAGCGAGGAGCAGCGCCGGTTGAATCTCGACCATCGCATCCCGTTGCATCGCGAAGGCACGCCGGAGCAGGTCGCGGAACTCATCCTCGCGCTGGTGAAGAACGACTACATCACCGGCGAGACCATGACCATTGACGGCGGGCTGACGATGCGGATTGCGTGAAGTTGGAGCACGGCTGTCGTCGCAGATCCAGCGCAGCGTGCAGGATTTTTTCCGGGCGGCTGCGGCTGGTCTTCGACACAGCCGCGCTCCGAGATTTTCTAAAGGTTGAACACGGGTGACGCACCGTGCTAATCCAAGACTGACGGGAATGTCCGAACGCACCCAGACATGAACACGATCACTGTCATGCCCCATCCTCGCCCGCTTTGGCGGCGGGTTTTACGCCGCCTGCTGCGCATTGGTTTGTTTGTGTTGATCGTGCTGATCGCGGCACTGGTCATGCGCTGCTTCTACGCCTTTCGCGACCGCAATCCCGGATATCAGGTCAGCCTCGACATCAATGGTCACAAGGTTCCGACCAACCAGTTGGAGGAACTGCATGTCGGTTTCGCGCGCGTGAAGATTAATCCCGAATTGCGCGACGCGAACCGTCCGGTCTATCTCGCCGGCTTCAACCAGAACCGCCGCGCCACGAAAATCCACGACGACCTCTGGGCCATCGCCTGCGTGATCGACGACGGTCGCACGCGCGTCGGCATCGTGGCGCTCGATGCCATCGGCTTTTTTCACGACGACGTGATCGAAGTGCGTAAGCGCATGTATCCACTCTCGAAAATTGATTACGCCATCGTCACCTCCACGCACAATCACTCCACGCCGGACCTCATGGGCCTGTGGGGGCCGGATTACTGGCACACGGGCGTGGACGATCTGTATCGCATCAGCGTCATCACGGCGGCGGCCAAGGCGCTGGACCGTGCGGCCGTGGCGCTCCAGCCCGCGCGCCTGGCGGTGCATGAAATTCCGATGCTCACCGATGGACTGGTCGCCGACACGCGCCCGCCGGAAGTGTTCGACGCCGACGTGCGCGTGCTGCACTTCACCAGCCCGACGAACGGCGCGACCATTGGCTCGGTGGTGAACTGGGCGAACCATCCTGAAACCGTCTGGTCGAAGAACACGGAGATCACCGCTGACTTTCCCGGCTACCTGCGCGACGCACTGGAGAACGGCGTGACGGAGAGCAACCTCGCGCTGCGCGCCGGCGTGGGCGGCATCCATCTCTACGTGAACGGCGCGATTGGCGGACTGATGAGCACGACGCCGAAAGTAACCGTGAGAGATCCGTTTCTGGAGCGTGAGTTCACCGAACCGTCGCACGCGAAAGCCCGCGCGGTGGGCCACCGGCTCGCGGCGCGTATTCTGCCGCGCCTGGAAAGCACGAACGCGCCGACGCTCTCACACGTTCCGATTTCCATTCGCGCCCGCACCATGGCGCTGCCGCTGGACAACAACGGTTTCTGGCTTGCGCCGGTGGTGGGCTTGATTGATCGCGGCCATGTGGATTGGAAACAGATTCGCAGCGAGGTCGCGCTGGTGGGCATCGGCCCGGCGAGCCTCGCGTGCATTCCTGGAGAAATTTATCCGGAGATCGTGAACGGCGGCATTGAGGTGCCGGAGGGCGCGGACTATCCGACGAACATTGTGGAGGTGCCGCCGATTCGTGAGTTCATGCCCGGCAAGATCAAGTTTGTCCTCGGCCTCGCGAACGACGAGATTGGTTACATCATTCCCAAAACTGAATTTGATCGGAAGGCTCCGTATCTCTACGGCGCGAAGAAGGCGCCCTACGGCGAAATCAATTCCATGGGGCCGGACGTGGCGGGAAAGATTCACGCCGCGCTGCTGGAGATGTCGGCGGGCTTCATGGACACGAACGCGGCGGCGCGGAAGTAGGCGGGCATTCCGGCGCTAATTCTCTGAGGCAGGAAAGTCTGTGAAGTGAAACGGGTTAACCTTGATGACTGGACAATTGCGCCCCGACTTTTTACCTTCCCTGGATGAACTCAGGTGCGACCTTGCCCACGGCCGAA